>Ga0181593_10006373_pt1 | contig 10583 bp, 8 predicted proteins | sample 071ome_19_FD_133756 | JGI IMG/M metagenome (GOLD analysis project Ga0181593, IMG submission 133756) | Coastal salt marsh microbial communities from the Groves Creek Marsh, Skidaway Island, Georgia - 071413AT metaG (megahit assembly) | ecosystem: Environmental > Aquatic > Marine > Intertidal zone...
TTGCCATAGCCACTTCCTTTGTTCTGTTTGTTCCGCTTCAGTTTTCATATCGCATTATTCATCCATCATCCGAATACCTTGTTGGGGTAGCCACAGAGCGGCTTAGCGGCCTGTCATGGCCTGAGAGATGGATTTCACCATTTCTGATACCCTTTTTCTGATTTGTCCGTCCTCAATCCGGTAGTAATGGCGAACAAGCTCTAGGGTTTCGCGCCGCATCAGGGTATCTTTTTCCGGCACTTCCACATCAAACTTATCTTCGGCCAAAGCCACTTGGCGCGGCGAACTTGATTTGGTGGATGAGGACATATTGTTGAAAAAATAACTAATATCCACCTCAAGTATCTGGCTGATATCCCACAATCTTGACGCACTGACGCGGTTAGCGCCGCGTTCATATTTCTGTATCTGCTGAAAGGTGATTGATAACCCTTGCGCCAATTGCTCTTGGCTTAGCCCAAGCAGAGTTCGTTGCAAGCGGATTTGCCTGCCAACATGGATATCAATGGCATTATTGTTAGTGACACCAAAAACGCGGCCTGTTTCCGTTGAGCCTGCTTTGTTACCCATGGTTGATCCGCCTCACTTTTTGCGTTTGTCGTTTTTTGGATGTCTTAGCCCGATTAGTATTGCTTGCATGCCATTAAAACTCAACCCTCATCGCCATTGCGGCAACAGATGATTGGTCGCCATGCCTTAAACCGACCGCGAGACGCGCTCAAGACCAGCTAGCAAATGTGACAGAATTCCTGGCTCAAACGCCGAATGACCAGCATCATCAACAAAGGTAATATCCGCGCTTTGCCAACGTTCTGCTAGCATATGGGCCGAAAATGGAGGACAGATGACATCATGCCTGCCCTGAATAATCTCCGCAGGAATACCATTAAGGCGGTCAATATGATCCATGATATAATGATCAGGCAGAAAGCAATCATGACAAAAATAATGCGCTTCCATCCTAGCCAGACTTAGCGCCATGCGGCCACCACCACCGCGCATTTCAGCCTTGAGGGTAGCGCAAGAGTTTTCATAAGCAGACCAGCTTTCCGCCGCCGCCATGGCAACATTCGCATCTTCACCCATCAATCGGCTGGTATAGGCCGTCAGCAAATCCTGCCTTTCCTCTGTGGGAATAAAATTGGCAAAGCGTTGCCACGCTTCTGGATAAAACCGCTTCATATCATAGAGAAACCAGTCAATTTCCCCCTTTGTGCCCATAAACACACCGCGCAGGATAAATCCTAAACATTGCCCTGCATGGCGGATGCCATAAACCAGCGCTAGCGTAGCCCCCCATGATCCGCCAAACACCAACCATTTTTCAATGCCAAGCGTGTTGCGAATGCGTTCCATATCCGCCACAAGGTGATCGGTGGTGTTATTGATGACCGAGGCAAAGGGACGCGATTGCCCTGATCCGCGCTGATCAAACAAGATGGCGCGAAACCGCGCCGGATCAAACATCCGCCGGTGCATAGCGGAAATGCCTGACCCCGGGCCACCATGAAGAAATATAACGGGAATACCCTTTGGGTTGCCACATTCCTCAACATAAAGGTTGTGGCCATCGCCCGTGTCTATGCGATGCCTAGCAAAAGGTGTGATAGGGGGATGAAGGCGATCAAAATTATCAGATGAACGCATTGATGATTTCTGTCTAGGCCATGAATGGCAAATCGCTGATATTTGCCACGCGTCTTTCTAGATTATCCCGAATTTTGTTAAAGGCTCTGGCCTCTAATTGGCGGATCCGTTCTTTGCTGACACCAAAGTCAAAACCCAGCTGTTCTAGGGTTGATCCTTCTTCTTCAAGACGCCGCCGCTGAATAATCAATCTTTCCCGGTCGCTTAGGTCATCAAGTGCGTCTTTCAGCCACGACGACAATGTCACAGCATCGGTCGCCATCATGGCAGATTGTTCAGGATTTGGTCTGTCATCGACCAGAAAATCTTGGATAGAATTATCGCTGTTCTCGCCTACCGTCGCATTAAGGGACGCATCTGCGCCAGACATCCGCATTTCCATATGCTGAACATCATTGACGGACACACCAATGCTTTGCGCGATCTGTTCACGGCCATCGGTGGTCAATGCGCCGCCATCCGCCTCACCAATGCGGGCGCGCAGACGGCGAAGTTTAAAAAACAAGGATTTATGGGCAGAGGTTGTTCCGGTGCGGACAATCGACCAGTTCCGCAACACATAATCCTGAATAGACGCCCTAATCCACCACACGGAATAGGTTGAAAACCGGACTTCGCGATCAGGATCAAAGCGATTAGCCGCCTGCATAATGCCGATATTACCCTCTTGGATCAGATCACCAACAGGCAGGCCATAATGGCGGAATTTAGAAGCGACACTGACCACAAGGCGAGAATAAGCCATGACCAGACGGTGCAGAGCGCGTTCATCCTGATGATCACGCCAAGCTATGGCAAGTTCGAGTTCTTCATGACGCTCAAGAAGGTCTTCTCGCATAACGCGGCGTATAAACTGATTATCATAGTTAATCGCGTCGCGATTTACACTTTCACTCATTTCCTGCACCTAAATTATAAATTTTATTTTATTTATTCATTTAAGGAATTAGTTCATTTAAAAACAAGATCAAGTCTAATTTCTAAAAAAAAATTACCTCTGACAATATGACAAGACATCGGGTGAGATCGCAATGATGCCACCCGATATCAATAGTTTAGGCCGCATCCATCAAATGTTCCAGTTTATCTGCCGCGGCAGACTGGTCAATTTGTTCAATAGCGGCGAATTCTCTAGCCAGCCGTTCAAGTGCCGCCTGATACATTTGCCTTTCGCTGTAAGACTGTTCCGTCTGGTTTTCGCGGCGACGCAAATCACGCACAACTTCGGCAATAGAAACCGGGTCACCTGACCGAATTTTATCATCATATACCTTAGCGCGTTTTGACCACATATCCCGGCGTGATTTGGCCTTGCCCTTTAGGGTGGTGATCGCTTCTTCCATTTGTTTTTTTGAAGATAGCGTTCTCAACCCAAGGCTACGCGCCTTTTCCAGTGGCACGCGCAAGGTCATCCGGTCTTGTTCAAACCGGACAATCAGAACATCCATTTTAAACCCAGCGATGGTCTGTGTTTCCGTTCCCAAAATACGCCCCACCCCATGGGTAGGATAAACCACAAAATCATTGGCGTTAAACTCAACGATTGCTTTCTTTTCTTTCGCAGCCATTAATCTTCCCGTTTCTCAATGAAAATGACCAATCACATCATCATCCTGTTTCGCATTTGAAACATGGCATAAGACGAATGAATCATGATCACATTTTCAAAGTTATCTTTCATGTTTAGTGAAAACGCGAGCGTATAGCCTGCATTATGCCTAAACACACAATCATCTAAGAGTAATAATACCACAAAATCAGACTTTTGGAAAGTCAGTGTGATTCTGGATGGATTTTAACGCTTATAGCCTAGACATCGCCTTCGCCGGGGCGATCAACAAAATAGGCTTCAAACTTGCCTTCAACATCTTGGAAATCGTCAGCATCAGCCGGCGCATCCTTGCGTCTGGTAATATTTGGCCAAGCGAGGGATTTATCCGCGTTGAACTGCAACCATTTTTCTGCCCCTTGATCTGTGTCGGGGAGAATCGCTTCAGGTGGGCATTCTGGCTCGCAGACACCGCAATCAATACATTCATCAGGGTGAATCACAAGCATGCTTTCCCCCTCATAGAAACAATCAACAGGGCATACCTCAACACAATCGGTATATTTGCAGCGAATACATTTGTCGTTGACGATATAAGTCATGAGTCATCATCCCAGTTCGTGTGGTGATGTTTTAGCGAAAGCTGGCAGGTGAGGCAATAGGCAAATCATCGCATCAGACGATCAATCGCTCGGCGATCTTTTTTGGTCGGCCTTCCGCTTCCAGGGGCGCGCGTAACGCTTGAGTTTACCTCATCTTTCTGGGTTTTTGATCTGGGTTCAGGGGGCGCAAGGTCTTCATATAATTGCACCGCCTCAACCGCAGGCCCTCGCCTTTCAGAAAAGCCAAGAATACGGATCACACGAATATGATCCCCTTGCGGAAAAGTCAGCACCATATCACGCTGGGCTTGGCGGTGGGGTTTTGACATAATCGTTCCGTCCAGCCGTAAGCGTCCAGCCGAGATCAGCTGAGTTGCCAAGGATCGGGTCTTAAAAAACCGCGCCGTCCACAACCATTTGTCTAGTCTTGGCCCATTATGCGCGGCGGTCTCGCTCTCAGCAGTCTCATTCATGGCCTTTGCTGGCGTGATTTGAGCTGTGCTAGCACGGCAAAAGGGGAATTAGGGTCAATAGGGGCGTCGGCCTTAGGGCCGCTTTTCTTGCCTTTACGGCTAGAAGAATCTTGGGGTTTATTAGGCCGTGATTTTGCCCCTCTGCCATTTTGTTTTGGATCAGAATGGTTAGCGTTTCGGGCTGGTTTTGGTCTGGCAGGCCTTTCAAAAAGGGCAATAGCTGGCTTTTCTGGGTCTTCTGAAGGGTCTTCACCTGTTTTCTTGAACCCGAAATCTTCAATCATAACCTGCATTTGTTCACGCGTTGCCCCAGCCAGAGACAACATTTCCTCACTGATTCGAAAAACCCCTTCGCGGCTAGCCGCGCGTACCACGGCCGCCAAGCGTTCTGCCATGTCCACGCGCATCACCCTGCCGCCAATCCGCCGATATCCTGTGGCTAGCCAATAGGCATCGCTGACGCCGTCAATATGATCTATTGCTACCCTGCCCGCAGGTGGTGGGCCAGATGGGGGGAACTCATCATGAAAAAGGCTGAACAATAAGGCCCTAATGTCAATTTGTGAGGGCTTCAAAAGGTCTGGCATATAAAGCATATCCACGCCGATTCTAACCCCGGCACGCGCCAGTTGCCGCTTGCCTTCTTCATCCAGTTTTTGAATCATATCCATCACTTTGCGGCGCGGCAAAACCCCTAACGCCTCAAACATTTGGAAGGCTATGCCGCGCGGCACGCCTGTCATGTCATCACTCACCAGTTGATAGAGCTTTTCTAGTTTCTGGCGCGGCATTTCAGCAGCAAAACGGTTTAACCGATCAGCAACCATTTTCAACTGATCGCCTTCAAGCAACTGGCTTGGCATCACTTCTGCGCGCGGCTGATCAATACTAGCCCCTTTCACCAACTGACCAATAACTGATTCGCGCCAAGTGATCTGCCCCTTGGGGTTGAGATGAAAGGCCAAATCCGCACTCGCCGCTAAGGCTTGCGCGCGACGGCGAATCTCATCCGCCAGCCCTTTACGCGCAGCGGCAATAATAGGTTTTTCGATATCGCCTTGGGACAGGGAAGGCGTAAAGATAAAGCCATCTAGCTGGCCGACTTCTTCCCCTTCCACCAGAACGGTTCCATCTGATCTAACAGCACATACCAAGTGATCATTATCCTTCAAACGTCGTGACAGCCTTGCGGCTCGTCTATCTACAAAGCGTTGCGTCAGATTGGTATGCAAACAGTCTGAAAGCCGATCTTCGATTTGTCTGGCTTCATCCTGCCATGTTTGATCATGATCAATCCAAGCGGAACGCTGTGTAATATAAGTCCATGTGCGAATATGGGCAAGCCGTGTCATCACCGTATCAATATCGCCATCAATGCGGTCAAGGCGGCTAATCTGGCTAGCGACCCAATCTTTGGGTAAAGTTTCGCCTTGTGCCAGATGGCTATATATGCGCGCCAGCATTTGCACATGGCTATCGGTGAAGCTTTTCTGAAAATCAGGAATCTGCGCAATTTCAAACAACAAGCGCACCTTTTCCTCACCATAGGCCATGGCGCGGATATCATCCATTTCCAGTAAACTGACAAGCGTTTGGTGATCTTCGGCATCCGCTTTGCGTGTCAGCATGGCATGGGTGGGTGCCGCCTCAAGGCTTCGCAAGAGATGATCAGGAGAGCGCATATCCAAATCAGAATTGCGCCAAAACACCCCGCCTAGAAATGGGAATCGGTGATCCTCAATCGCGGCAATAACCTCATCTTCAAAGACCTCACAGCCCTCGGTGACCCCAAAACTGCCATCTTTGGTATGGCGTCCGGCACGGCCAGCAATCTGGGCAAGTTCAGCCGCCGTCAACCGCCGTGGGCGCCGACCATCAAATTTGGTATCCCCTGCCAGCGCAACATGATCAATATCCATGTTCAAGCCCATACCAATTGCATCGGTGGCAACCAAATAATCGACCTCACCTGATTGAAACATCTCCACCTGCGCGTTTCGAGTGCGTGGGCTTAACGCCCCCATGACAACCGCCGTGCCGCCGCGTTGCCGGCGGATCAATTCAGCAAGCTGATAGACCTCGGCGATACTGAATACCACCACCGCGGAACGGCGAGGCAAGCGCGTGACTTTTTTCTGTCCTGACCAGCTTAACTTTGAGAAGCGCTGACGAATCTGGATGTCGATTTCTGGAAACAAGGCTTCGAGCACACGGCGAATCGTTTCCGCCCCCAAAAGCAGGGTTTCTTCATATCCACGCGCATGAAGGATGCGGTCAGTAAACACATGGCCGCGTTCCGGATCAGCGGCCAATTGCACTTCATCAATTGCCATAAAAGCCACACGGCGATCCATAGGCATCGCCTCAACCGTACAGAGAAAATAACTTGCTTTTTCAGGGACAATCTTTTCTTCGCCCGTGATTAAGGCAACACGGTCAGCCCCCAGCCTTGCCACCGCCCGATCGTAATTTTCGCGTGCCAGCAGGCGTAAGGGAAAGCCAATCATACCTGACGCATGCCCAAACATCCGTTCCATGGCATAATGTGTTTTGCCCGTATTCGTCGGGCCCAAAATGGCAATAGGCGGAGGATGACGGGATGACATGGCGGTGTTCCAAATACTGATCTGATATCCTGCTTGCCATGCTTAGCCCAGCACCGCAAGCAAGGAATATCACATCACACGATCAGCGTCAGGCCGCTAATCCCCGTAAGACATAAGGCAGAATGCCGCCATGGCGGTAATATTCGGCCTCACCCTCGGTATCAATCCGGCATAACAGCGGCACTTCGTCCGTTTTGCCATCAGCGCGGCGGATGATCAGGGTTACCGTCATCTTGGGGCTAACCCCGTGATCCAAGCCGGTGAGATCAAACATTTCATCACCTTTGATCTTAAGGCTTTCATGGCTAACCCCTTCAGGGAATTGCAAGGGCAGAACCCCCATCCCAATCAGGTTTGAACGGTGGATACGCTCAAAGCTCTCCACGATCACCGCTTTGATCCCCAATAAGGCTGTGCCTTTAGCCGCCCAGTCACGGCTAGACCCTGTGCCATATTCCTTACCGCCCATGACCAGCAATGGCGTTTCATCCTCAGCGTAGCGCATCGCGGCATCATAGATGGATAATTCCGTGCCATCTGGCATTCGCGTCACGCCGCCTGTTGTCCCCGGCGCAAGTTCATTGCGCAGGCGAATATTGGCAAATGTCCCACGCATCATAATCTCATGATTGCCGCGGCGAGAACCATAGGAATTAAAATCCACCGGTCGCACCTGATAATGGTTGAGATAATCGCCAGCAGGCCCATCACGGCGAATGCTGCCTGCTGGTGAAATATGATCCGTTGTGATCGAATCCCCTAATTTAGCCAGCAGCCGTGCCCCGGTGATGTTTTGCACCCGATTAGGGTCAACGGTCATGGTCATGCCATCAAAATAAGGGGGATTGCGCACATAGGTGGAACCGCCATCCCATGCAAAGGTTTGGCTAGAGGGGGATTTGATTTTTGCCCATTCCTCAGTGCCTTTGAACACATTGCTGTAACGGCTGGCAAACATTTCTGGCGTCACAAAGCTTTCCATCACTTGCTTGATGGTGGCGTTATCTGGCCAGATATCTTTGAGATAAACAGGCTGGCCGTTGCTATCCTCACCAAGCGGATCACGCGTGATATCAAGCCGCATATTCCCAGCCAGCGCATAAGCAACAACCAAAGGTGGGCTAGCCAGATAATTCGCGATAACATCCGGGCTGACCCGACCTTCAAAATTGCGGTTCCCCGAAAGAACAGAGGCCACCACCAAATCATGATCATTGATGGCCTTTGAGATATCCACAGGCAGAGGGCCAGAATTGCCAATGCAGGTAGTACATCCATATCCCACCAGATTAAACCCAAGCGCGTCCAAATCTTCTTGAAGACCAGCAGCGTTGAGATAATCCGTCACCACCTGACTGCCGGGGGCAAGAGAGGTTTTCACCCATGGTTTAACCTTAAGCCCGCGTTGCCGGGCGGCGCGCGCCACCAAACCGGCGGCGACCAGAACCGATGGGTTTGAAGTATTGGTGCATGAGGTAATGGCGGCAATAGCCACATCGCCTTCGGTCAGATGATAATCCTGATTTGGGACAGGAACAGATTTTGGCTCAGCATGACCTGTATCTGCAATAGCTTTGGCAATAGATGCCGCCGCGTCGGTTAGGGCGACCCTGTCCTGTGGGCGTTTTGGCCCAGCCAGAGATGGGACAATACTGGATAAATCCAATTCCAACACCTCGGTGAAGTTCGGCTCTGCCATTCCCGGCTCACGCCACATCCCCTGCGCCTTGGCATAAGCCTCAACTAGGGCGATATTAGCCTCATCTCTTGCGGTTAAGCGCAGATAATTAAGCGTTTCGGAATCAATAGGGAAAAAGCCGCAAGTCGCGCCATATTCAGGTGCCATATTGGCGATTGTTGCCCGATCCGCCAGCGACAGGTGATCAAGACCATCGCCGCAAAACTCAACAAACTTTCCAACCACGCCTTTTTGCCGCAACAATTCTGTCACCCTTAACACCAAATCGGTTGCGGTAACGCCTTCTTTCAAATCGCCGCGCAAACGCAGGCCAATGACATCTGGCACCAGCATGGATATGGGCTGGCCTAACATCGCGGCCTCTGCCTCAATGCCGCCAACACCCCAACCTAGTACAGCCATCCCCCCAACCATGGTCGTATGACTATCGGTTCCGACACAAGTATCGGGATAGGCAACGCTCACACCGTCTTGTTCATTGCTCCACACCACTTGGGCAAGATATTCCACATTAACCTGATGGCAAATTCCTGTCCCCGGCGGAACAACGCGAAAGTTCTTAAACACTTTACTGCCCCATTGCAGAAAGACATAGCGTTCCAAATTTCGTTGCATTTCCAGATCAACATTCTGGGCAAAGGCATCAGCATTGCCGAAATGGTCCACCATCACCGAATGGTCAATGACCAGATCAACGGGGGAAAGGGGGTTAATGCGGTCGGCATCACCACCCATGGCAACCATAGCATCACGCATCGCCGCCAAATCCACCACCGCAGGAACGCCTGTGAAATCCTGCATCAAGACACGCGCAGGGCGATAGGCGATCTCTTGATCCGAAGCGGCGTCAGAGCTCATGCTTGCCATAGTTTCGATCGCCTCAGCTGTGACGCTATCCCCATCTTCGTTACGAAGCAGATTTTCTAAAAGCACTTTAATAGAAAACGGCAAGCTGTTGACGTTAGGAAATTTCTCGGCCAGAGCGGCAATAGAAAAGAAATCATAAGTCTTATCACCCACCCGAAGCTGGCGGCGTGATTGTTCACGATATTTAGTAGCGGTTTTGGCCATTATTACCCCCTAATAGCTCGCATAAACGGATTGCTATGCCTTCATCAAAGCCCATCTACACACGGCATCTGGATGATGACACATAGCCCATAAAGCATAACATTTTGGCTAGCCGGGGGGCGCCCCATCACTCGCCTTGAACGAGGACCAGTCGCGGATGATTATAGCAAACAATTTCCCCTTGAGAAGCCCCCTCCCACAGGTTTTGGGGATTGTGACTTGATCTCTGTCTGACAATCGTGATGATGGGGGCAACACAATCCTATGAGCTTGGGTTTATGACAGCACCGCGACTCATCATCCGTGATCTTACCATCAGCCGAGGGGGATATCCCCTGATCACCGGCCTTAATGCCCAGCTTGAGCAAGGGCAAGTGATGCTATTGCGGGGCCCTAATGGGTGTGGCAAGACAACCTTGCTTCGGGGGTTAGCTGGATTAATCCCACAAGATCATGGCGATTTTGCAATCAATGGTATCAGCGCCGCCAGCGATCATGCAAACATGATGCGCCAGCTTGTGCTGATTGGTCATCGCAACGCTAATGCCGAAAGCCTTGATGCTTATCATGCGCTTGCCATGACAGCAGGATTGGCCGGACTAGCGCCAAGTGCGGATCATATTATGATGGCATTAGAAACATTTGCGATGGCAGGTTTAGCCAAGCGCCAGATAAGCCATCTTTCTGCCGGTCAGCAACGGCGGCTTGCCTTGGCTCGGCTAGCCCTATTCACCGCTGAGCCGCATCGGTTGTGGCTTATGGATGAGCCGTTTAACGCCTTAGATGATGATGCCGCCAGCACCCTTAATCATCTGCTTAACCATCATCTAGAATCTGGCGGCGCGGCGGTGATCAGGGGGCATGGCGCAATGCCAATTACCGCCAACCTGACGCGTCATCTGGATCAGCTTAAGGGGCGAACCCGAAGTAGCAAAA
>Ga0181593_10006380_pt1 | contig 10579 bp, 9 predicted proteins | sample 071ome_19_FD_133756 | JGI IMG/M metagenome (GOLD analysis project Ga0181593, IMG submission 133756) | Coastal salt marsh microbial communities from the Groves Creek Marsh, Skidaway Island, Georgia - 071413AT metaG (megahit assembly) | ecosystem: Environmental > Aquatic > Marine > Intertidal zone...
GCTCGCCAGTGATGGCCCGCTGCGCCTGGTCGGCAACCTGCCCTACAACATCTCGACCCCGCTGCTGTTCCACCTGTTCGATCAGCACGCGGCCATCGCCGACATGCACTTCATGCTGCAGAAAGAGGTGGTCGATCGCCTCGCCGCGACACCCGGCAGCAAGACCTATGGCCGGTTGTCGGTGATGGCGCAGTACGCCTGCGTGGTGACGCCGCTGCTGGCGGTGCCGCCGGGGGCGTTCCGGCCGCCGCCGAAGGTCGATTCGACCGTCGTGCGGCTGGTGCCCCACGCCACGCCTCCGGTCGAGGTCAACGACCCGGCGTGCCTGCGGACGCTGGTCACCGCAGCCTTCGCCCAGCGCCGCAAGACGCTGCGCAACACCCTGCGCGAGCTGCTCGAGGCCGACGCCATGCGCGCCGCCGGCATCGATCCGGGACGGCGTGCCGAGACGCTGTCGCTCGCCGAGTTCGCGCTGCTCGCCAACCTGGCCGAATGATTCCTTGCGCGATCCCGGGACAGGGAGTAAGAGAACTGTAGGAACCGACCTCACACAGGGAGCACGAGGCCATGGCCGTACGCGGTAAAGCAGTAACGATGAACGCGAACCTCGAGTTCGGCGGTGGGCGCATGCTGCGCGGTTACGTCAAGTCGTTGAGCCCGACCTCGGCAGGCTTCAACAGCGGCGATTTCAACAAGTACCGCAACAACCCCCCCAACCCGGGCGAGATGGGCATCCTGACGATGACCTACACCCGCAACAGCGTCCCGTTCGACATCAAGCTCGGCTGCCGCCTGGTGCAGCTGATGGGCACCATGGCCACGCTGGCGCTGAACCAGGGCGACCTGACCAACACCGACCGCAAGGCGATCAAGAAGATCATGGAAATGCAGATCGCCGAGATCGGTACCGACGACGGCCCACAGGGCTGACGCCTACCGCACCTCTCAGGAAACCGCCGCGTCCGCCGCCGCCAGCGCGGCCAGGTTGACCGTGCCGCGCGTGGTCACCGTGCGGTTGAGGATGTGCACCGGTTTGGCGATGCCGAGCATGATCGGCCCCACCGAGACCGCGTTGCCGAGCACCTTGAGCGCGTTGAAGGTGATGTTGGCCGAGTCGAGATTGGGCATGATCAGCACGTTCGCCTGACCAACCAGCGTCGACTTGGGGAAGCTGCGCCGACGCACCTCCTCCGACAGCGCCGCGTCGGTCTGCATCTCGCCGTCGATCTCGAGCTCCGGATCGCGCTCGCGCACCAGCGTGAGGGCGGCGCGCAGCCTCTGGGCCGACGGGTTGTCGTAGGTGCCGAAGTTGGAGTGCGAGACCAGGGCCACCTTCGGCGTGATGCCGAAGCGGCGTACCTCGTTGGCCGCCAGCAGCGTGATCTCGGCCAGCTCTTCGGCGCCTGGCGCGTAGTTGATGTAGGTGTCGGCGATGAAGAAGGTGCCCTTGTCGGTGATCAGCATCTGCATCGCCGCGCTGACGTGCACCCCCTCGCGCAGACCGATGATGTCGACCACGTGCCGGTGATTCTCGCGCGCGGCGCCGACCGGGCCGGCGAGCATCGCGTCGGCGACGCCCTCGCGCATCAGCATCGCACCGAGCGCGGTCGGCGTGCCGCGCAGGATGCCCTCGGCGTCGGACGGCCAGACCCCGCGCCGACCCATCAGGTCGTGGTAACGCTCAGCGAGCTCCGGGTAGCGGCCGTAGTGGGCCGGGTCGATGAGCTCGAAGTCGCTGTCCGGACGGATGCGCAGGCCGAGTTCGAGGATTTTCGCCAGCACCCGCTCGCGGTGACCGATCACCAGCGGTGGCAGGGTGCGGTCCTCGAGCATGGTCTGCACCGCACGCAGCACGCGGTCGTCCTCGCCGGCGGTGAACAGCAGCCGGCGCGGGTTCTCGCGCACCACCTGGAACACCCCCTTCATCGACGTGCCACTGCGGTAGACGTGGCGCGCCAGCGAGTCACGGTAAGCGTCCAGGTCGGCGATCGGCCGCGTTGCCACGCCGCTCGCCATCGCCGCCTTCGCCACCGCCAGCGGAAGCGCGGTGATCAGGCGCGGGTCGAACGGCTTGGGGATGATGTACTCGGGACCGAAGGTGAGCGACTGGTCACGGTAGGCGTCGGCGACGACGTCGGAGACCTCGGCCATCGCCAGGTCGGCGATCGCCTCGACGCAGGCGATCTTCATCGCTTCGTTGATGGTCGTCGCGCCGACGTCGAGCGCGCCGCGGAAGATGAACGGGAAGCAGAGGACGTTGTTGATCTGGTTCGGGTAGTCGGAGCGGCCGGTGGCGATGACCGCGTCGTCGCGCACCGCCTTGACCTCCTCGGGCATGATCTCCGGTGTCGGGTTGGCCAGCGCGAAGATCAGCGGCTTGTCGGCCATCTTCGCGACCATCTCCGGCTTCAGCACACGCGGCGCGGAGAGCCCGAGGAAGATGTCCGCGCCGGCGATGGCGTCGTCCAGGGTGCGCCGGCCGTCGTCGGGGATCGCGTAGCGCGCCTTGTACGGGTCCATGTCGTCCGCACGCCCCTGGTAGACCACGCCGTGGCGGTCGGTGATCACGACATTCGCCTTGGGCAGGCCCATCGCGACCAGCAGGTCGGTGCAGGCGAGCGCCGCAGCGCCGGCCCCGGAGACCACCAGCCGCACCTCCCCGATCGCCTTCTCGACCAGGCGCAGCGCACCGAGCACCCCGGCCGCGGTGGTGATCGCGGTGCCGTGCTGGTCGTCGTGGAACACCGGGATGTTCATGCGCTCGCGCAGTGCCTTCTCGACGATGAAGCACTCCGGCGCCTTGATGTCCTCGAGATTGATCGCGCCGAAGGTCGGTTCGAGACCGGCCACGGCCTCGATCAACCGTGCGGGGTCGCGCTCCTCGATCTCGATGTCGAACACGTCGATGCCGGCGAACTGCTTGAACAGCACCGCCTTGCCCTCCATGACCGGCTTCGCGGCCAGCGCACCGATCGCGCCGAGACCGAGCACCGCGGTGCCGTTGCTGATCACGCCGACCAGGTTGGCGCGCGCGGTGTAGTCGCTGACGCTCTGCGGGTCGTCGACGATCGCCTCGCAGGCGTGAGCGACGCCCGGCGAGTAGGCGAGCGCGAGGTCGCGCTGGTTGGCCATCGGCTTGGTCGCGTGGATGCCGAGCTTGCCCGGCTTCGGGTAGCGGTGGTAATGCAGGGCGCTCTCGCGCAGGTCCTTGCTCATGGTGGTGTCCGCGGGCGATCGGTTGGATTCGAGCCTTCTGATCATACAAGCTGCGTGCCAGGCCCTATGCCATTCGGGATCCCTGATCGGCGGTGAATTTCCGGCCGACCGGAGTCATCGAGGTCCGGGATCCGGCCGGCCCGATGAACCCGGTCGGCGGGATTCCACCCACCGGCGTCGAGCCGGGTCGGAACCTCCATACCGCATGGCATGCAAACGTCTACAGGCCCAGGAGGTGAACGTCATGACCCGAACCGTCACGCTTGCTCGACTGCTCGCCCTCCTGCTCGTTTTCACCATCGGTGCCGGGCAGGCCGCCGAGCCGAAACGCGGCAGCTGCAGCGGCGCCATGCCGGCAGTTGCAGACTCGGTGGACGCGGGCTTCCCGACCCGCTCTGCCGCCCATGTCGTCGCGTCGGGCGGCTACGGCGCGACGCGCTTCGCGCCGGCGTTCAGGCCGGATCGCGTGGCATCGTAGCCTGCAGCGACGGGCGGTCGACGAACCCCTCGTACCAGCGGTCGAGCGCCGGGCGGCCCTCGCGCCAGTGCAGCTCGGGAAAGCGGAAGTCGAGGTAGCCGAGGGCGCAGCCGAAGGTGAGCTGGCCGAGATCGACGCCGCCTTCGAAGCCTGCGGCGAGCGGCTCCATCGCGTCGAGCGAGCGCGCGAGGGTGTCGAGCTGCAGCTGCTCCCACCAGGCACTGCGCTCGCCCTCGCCACGCCGGTTGCGCTCGAGGAACACCAGCACCGCGGCGTCGAGCACGCCGTCGCCCAGCGCCTCGTTACGCAGCACCCGCCAGCGCTCCGGTCCCGCCCCGGGCACAAGCCGGTCACCGGCCAGGGCGTCGAGGTAGGCGCAGATCACCGGGCTGTCATAGAGCACCTCGCCGTCATCGAGCAGCAGCGTGGGGATCTTGCCGAGCGGATTGTCCTCGGGCAGGTCCGAGGCCGGATCCCAGGCGTTGGTCGGCACCAGTTCGAGCCTGTCGAACAGGCCGAGTTCGTGGGCGGTGGAGGTCACCTTGCGGACGTAGGGCGAGGTGGTCGAATAGCGCAGGCGCATGGCGCACTCCTTCGCGGCCGGGCCGCGCGGTTCAGGCTTGGGTCAGGGCCTCGCCGAGCACGCTGCAGACGCGCTCGATCTGCGCCTCGCTCATGCCCGGAAAGACCGGCAGGGAGAGGGTTTCGGTGCAGGCCCGCTCGACCGCCGGCAGGTCGCCCGCGCGGTAGCCGAGATCGGCGTAGACGGCCTGCAGGTGCAGCCCCTGCGGGTAGCACTGCGAGGTCGGCACGCCGTGCTCGCCGAGGTGCTTGCGCACCGCGTCGCGGCGTCCGCCCGGGATGCGCAGCGTGTAGAGGTTGTAGGCGTGACGGCCGCCGGCGGGATCGGGTGGCGTGACCACGCCTTCGACGCCGGCCAGGCGCTCGCCGTAGGCGGCGGCCACCGCGCGCCTTCCGGCGACGGCCTCCTCGAGGCGTGCCAGCTTGAGCCGCAGCAGCGCCGCCTGCACCTCGTCGAGACGGCTGTTGCAACCGATGACGTCGTGCACGAACGGGGCCGTCGCACCGTGGTTGCGCAGGTGGCGCACCCGGGCATCGACCTCGGCCTCGCGGCAGAACAGCATGCCTCCGTCACCGTAACCGCCGAGCACCTTGGTCGGGTAGAAGCTGGTGCCGCCCGCATGGCCGAAGCTGCCGACCTTGCGCCCGCCCCACTCGGCACCGAACGCCTGGGCCAGGTCCTCGACCACGACCAGCTCGTGGTCGCAGGCGAGCGTGCCGAGGGCGTCCATGTCGCACGGGTGGCCGAAGATGTGCACCGGCATCAGCCCGCGCGTGCGTGGCGTGATGCGCGCGGCAACGCTGGCCGGATCGAGGTTGAAGCTGTCCGGGTCGATGTCGGCGAACACCGGGGTGGCGCCGACGATGGAAATCGCCTCGGCGGAGGCGAAGAAGGTGAACGGCGTGGTGATCACCTCGTCGCCGGGGCCGATGCCCAGCGCGCGCAACGCGAGCACCAGCGCATCGGTGCCGTTGGCCACCCCCGTCGCATGGGCCGCACCGAGGTAGGCCGCGGCCTCCTGTTCGAAGGCCTGCACGTTGGGACCGAGGATGAACGCGCCTTTCGCGCCGATCTCGGCCAGTGCGGCGTGCCACTGGGGTGCCAGCTCGGCGAACTCGGTGCCGAGATCGAGGAACGGGACCGGCGGCGGTTGGCTCAAAGCGACTGCTCCTTCCACTCGGCCACGCGGCGGTTGATCAGCTGTGCGACGCGCAGCGCCTCGAGACCGGCCTGGCCATCGACCAGCGGCGTGCCGCCATCGCGCACCTTGGCAGCGAAGTCGGCCAGCTCGGCGTCGAGCGGCTTGCGCGGCTCGATGCCGATCGGCTCGCGCACGATCTCCGGCCACTCCTTGTCCTCGTGGCGCATCGCACGCACCACCTCGCCCTTCTGCTCGACGAAATCCAGCGCCTCGTAGCTGTGCGCCTCGAAGATGCGGATGCGGCGCAGCGTCTGGTTGGAGACCCGGCTCGCGGTGACGTTGGCGATGCAGCCGTCCTCGAATTCCAGGCGCGCGTTGGCGATGTCGACGTGCTCGGTGATGACCGGCAGGCCGACCGCCGAGACCGAACGGATCGGCGACCCCACGAGGGAGAGGATGATGTCGATGTCGTGGATCATCAGGTCGGTGACGACGTCGACGTCGGTGGCGCGCGCCGGGAAGCCCCCGATGCGGTGGGCCTCGATGAAGCGCGGCTGCTTGACGTGCTCGGCAAGCGCCATGACGCCGGCGTTGTAGCGCTCGACGTGGCCGATCTGCAGCAGCACCCCGGCCTCGTCGGCCACCCGCACCAGCGTTTCGGCTTCCTCGGTGGTGCGCGCGATCGGCTTCTCGAGCAGCATGTGGATGCCCGCCTCGAGCAGCGGACGCGCGACCTCGAGGTGATCGCGGGTCGGCACCACGACGCTGACCGCATCGACCGTGCCGGGCAGCCCGGAGGCGTCGGTGGTCCAGGCGCAGCCGTACTCCTCGGCGACCGCCCTGGCCCGCTCAGGGTCGCTGTCGACCACGGTGACCAGCTCGACGCCGTCGAGTTCGGAGTAGATCTTGGCGTGAAAACGGCCGAGGTAACCTACCCCGACGACGGCGACGCGTAGAGACTCGGGCATGACCTGACATCGAGTGGAGACGGTGCGAGATTACACCACAGCCACTAGAATTCATACGCAGCCACCAGCCACGGGAGGGCCGCATGGACGACTACCGCCACATCCTGCTCGCCACCGATTTCGCCCCCGAATCGCGTCGCGTCGGCGAACGCGCCGTCGAACTCGCCGCCCGCTACGGGGCACGCCTGAGCCTGCTCCACGTGGTCGACTACGTGCCCCTGGAGCTCTCCAACGACATGATGCTGGCCGAGCCGGTCGACGTCGACGGGCGCCTGGTCGACGAGGCGCGCGACAGCCTGGATCGACTCGCCGCGGAGCTCGGCCAGGAAGGGGCGCAGCGCTGGGTGGTGCTCGGCTCCACCGGCCCCGAGATCAAGCGCACCGCCGAAGAGCACGACGTCGACCTGATCGTGGTCGGCAGCCATGGCCGCCATGGCCTGGCCCTGCTGCTCGGCTCGACCGCCAACGCGGTGCTGCACGGCGCGCCGTGCGACGTGCTCGCGGTGCGCGTCGGCGAGGACGCGCAGGGGTAGGACGATCTCCTGCGATGGCGTTCAACCCCGGACCGTCTCGCCCCCTGTAGGAGCGGCCCCGAGGCCGCGAATCGAATCACGCTCGGAATCGCGCCATGGGCGGCGCTGCTGCAGCCTGACCGGCGGGTTCCAGGCCGCTAGAGCGTCCCCTTGCGGTACGGGTCGGCCTCAGGGTCGGGTCGGGTCAGGAAGCGGCGCATGATCCAGAGGTAACTCTCGGGCTTGCGCGCGACCAGCGCCTCGAGCGCGTGGTTGATGCGCTGCGTGTCGACCGCCTCGTCACCGCTCGGGAACTCTTCCAGCGCGGGCTCGATCACCAGCCGGTAACCGCCATCCTCGCGCCGATACAGCGCATAGGGCACGACCCGCGCGCTTGCGTGTGCGGCGATGCGCCCCGGGTGCGGCGCGGTCGCCGCCGGCACGCCGAAGAAATCGGCGAACACCCGCTCGCGCCCCTTGTAGTTGATGTCGGGCGCGTACCAGATCACCCCGCCCCGGCGCAGGACGCGCAGCATGCCGCGCACGTCGTGCGCCGGCAGCAGATCTTGGTCGGCGGTGGTCTTGTGCGCCAGCCGGTTGGCGCGGATCAGCCGGTCGACGTACGGATCCTTGTCCGGCTTGTAGGTGATGACGATCGGCACGCGCTGGGCCATGCAGCGCCCGCCGAGCTCGAGGTTGGCGAAGTGCGGGGTCAGCAGCATGACGCCACGCCCGTCGGCGCGCGCCGCCTCGAGGTGCTCCCAGCCCTCGAACTCGACCATCGCCTCCAGCGCCTCCGACCGACCCCACCACGCCAGGCCGAGCTCGAACAGGCCGATGCCGAGTTCCTCGAAGTGGCGACGCAGCAGCGCATCGAGGCCGGCCTGGTCGAGATCGGGGCGGACCAGCCCGAGGTTGACGCGGGCGACGTGTCGTGGACGCGGTGCGGCACGGCAGAAGAGCCGGCCCAGGGCACGCCCGAGACGCAGCCGCAGCGGCCAGGGTGGCAGCGACAGCAGGCGCAAGAGGCCAAAACCGCTCCAGGTCAACAGGTCGCGCGGGCGCATCGGGCCGGGGCATCACGGGCGTGGCAGGGACGGCGCGACTATACCACCCGGCTGGTCCCGTTCCGGCCGCCCCGGTATAGTTGACTAAATTACTCGGAATAAGGCCCCGCCATGTCCACCCACCGCAACGCGCTCGTCGACGCGCCGAGCCCCTACCTGCAGCAGCACGCCGCCAACCCGGTCGACTGGCTGCCGTGGGGGGCGGAAGCGCTGGAGCGCGCCCGTGCCGAGGACAAGCCGATCCTGCTGTCGATCGGTTACTCGGCCTGCCACTGGTGCCACGTCATGGCGCACGAGTCGTTCGAGGACGAGGCGACCGCACAGGTGATGAACGACCTCTACGTCAACATCAAGGTCGACCGCGAGGAGCGCCCCGACCTCGACAAGATCTACCAGACCGTGCACCAGGTGATGCAGCAGCGCGGTGGCGGCTGGCCGCTGACCGTGCTGCTCGACCCGCAGGACCTGGTGCCGTTCTTCGCCGGCACCTACTTCCCGCCCGAGCCGCGCCACGGGCTGCCTGCCTTCACCCAGCTGCTGCGCCAGGCCGAGCACGTGTTCCGCGAACAGCGCGACGCCATCCGCCAGCAGAGCGCGTCGCTGGCCGAGGTGCTCGGGCGTATCGAGCAGGGGCCGCCGGCGCTCGACGCCACGCCCGGCCCGCAGGTCATGGCCGCGGCCCGCGAGGAACTCGCCAACGCCTACGACGTCGAGCGCGGCGGCTTCGGCCACGCACCCAAGTTCCCGCAGCCGACGCTGCTGGGGTTCCTGCTCGGCCCGGGGCGGGACGAGGACGGCGAGGCGATGGCGCTGTTCACGCTGCGACGCATGGCGCTCGGCGGGCTGCGTGACCAGGTCGGCGGCGGCTTCTGCCGCTACAGCGTCGACCGCGACTGGTGCATCCCCCACTTCGAGAAGATGCTCTACGACAACGCCCAGCTGCTGCCGCTCTACGCCGCGGCCGCGCGGCGCACCGGCGTGCCGCTCTACCGCGACGCCGCAACGACGACGGTCGAATGGCTGGTACGCGAGATGCGCGATCCGGCCGGTGGCTTCTACAGCGCGCTCGATGCCGACAGCGAGGGGCACGAGGGCAAGTTCTACGTCTGGTCCCGCGACGAGATCGAGGCCGTGCTCGATCCCGACGATTTCGCGGCGGCCGTCGCGCTGTTCGACCTCGACGGCTCACCCAACTTCGAGGGGCGCTGGAACCCGCACCGCCACGACGACGGGACGACCGACCCGGCCGTCGTGGCACGCATCCGCGCTGCGCTGTTCGCCGCCCGCGAGCCGCGCGTCCGCCCCGGGCGCGACGACAAGGTGCTGACCGCGTGGAACGGCCTCGCCGTGGCGGGCCTCGCGCGCGCCGGTCGCCTGTTCGACGAGCCGGGCTGGGTCGATCTGGCCGCCGAGTGCCTCGACTTCCTGCACCGCGACGCATGGACCGGCGACCGGCTGCGTGCCGCCTGGAAGGACGGCACCGCCTACCTCGACGGCTACCTCGACGACCACGCCTTCGTGCTCGACGGCACGCTGGAACTGCTGCAGGCGCGCTGGCGCAGCAACGACCTCGACTTCGCCATCGCGCTCGCCGACACCCTGCTCGAGCGCTTCGAGGACCCGGAGCGCGGCGGCTTCCATTTCACCGCCGCCGACCACGAACGGCTGATCACCCGGCCCAGGCCGTTCGGCGACGACGCGGTGCCCTCGGGCAACGGTGTCGCCGTGCGCGCGCTGGGACGCCTCGGCCACCTGCTCGGCGAGCCACGCTACCTGGCCGCCGCCGAGCGGGCGCTGCAGGCGGCCGGCGCACTGTTCGAGCAGGCGCCGTCGGCGCACTGCGGGATGCTGGTGGCACTGGCGGAGCACCATGCACCGCCGGCGCAGGTGGTGGTGCGGGCGAATACGGATGCGGTTGGTGAGCTCACCGACCTTGACGCGGACGTGCTGCGCTTCGTGATTCCGCCGAGCGAGAAGGCCCTGCCCGGGGCGCTTGGTGCGATGCGGGCGGAGGGAGCGTTTACCGCCTACCTCTGCCGGGGGACGTCGTGCTCGGCACCGCTGTCCGATGCGGGCGCTCTACGGGTCGCCCTGAACCAGGCGGCGCCAGCATAGGACCCGGCGCTGGGCGTCGGCAGCACCGCTGCCGCCCAGCGCATCACTGCAGATCGCAGAGCGCCTCGCCGGCAGTCACCACCTCTGCTTCCGACGGCAACACCAACCCCGCCGCAGGCCCGAGCGGCTGGTAGCTGTCCGCACCGGCCACCAGCCGGATCGGCAGCCCGCCACAGCCCGTCTCGACCAGCCCGGCGGCGACCCCTTCGCCGATGCCGCCGCTGCGCCGCCCCTCGTCGAGCACCAGCACGCGGCCGCACTCGCGAGCGTGCAGGGCGACCGCGGCATGATCGAGCGGCGCCAGCCAGCGCAGGTCGAACACGCGGACCGCGAGTCCGTGCCGACCCGTCAGGGTACGCGCGGCACGCAGCGCCATCGGCACGCCGTTGCCGTAGGTGACCACCAGCAGGTCCGTGGCGTCGGGATGGTGGACCCGCCCCGCGCCGAACGGCACCGCCTCCCCGGGGGGCGGGTACGCGGTCTGCCACAGGCCGTCACC
>Ga0181593_10006381_pt1 | contig 10578 bp, 9 predicted proteins | sample 071ome_19_FD_133756 | JGI IMG/M metagenome (GOLD analysis project Ga0181593, IMG submission 133756) | Coastal salt marsh microbial communities from the Groves Creek Marsh, Skidaway Island, Georgia - 071413AT metaG (megahit assembly) | ecosystem: Environmental > Aquatic > Marine > Intertidal zone...
ACCAGTCCGTATACAGGGGCGCGAAAGGCGCCCGGAAGATATTCCTGTTGCGCCGCCCGATTGGAGCGCCGCGCACGGTAGCGTAAAGTCTAAAGCATGACCTCTGATCCCGCCACCACTCATCCCGGTCCCGCCAGCCGCCAGGTGCAGGTGTTGCTGCCGCTTCCCGTGGCGGGGGCTTATGACTACCGGGTGCCCCACGGGATGCTCGTCCGGCAGGGTGATTTTGTGACCGTGCCGCTCGGCAAACGTATTGAAAAGGGCGTGGTCTGGGGCGACGGATCGCATGAAGTGCCTGAAGAAAAGCTGAAAGATATCAGTGGGTTGCTCGAAATCCCGCCGATGGAGGCTCCTATGCGACGCTTCATCGACTGGACCGCGTCCTATACGCTGAGCCGTCCCGGCGCGGTGCTGCGTATGGCGATGAGCGTGCCCGCCGCGCTCGACCCGGTAAAGCCGGTGACGGCCTATGTCATCGCGCCGCCGCCGGAAGAGTCGCGAATCAGGATGACGCGTGCGCGCGAATGCGTCCTTGAAGCCGCGTCGGACGGTCTCCCGCGTCCGGCGGCCGAACTGGCGCGGGCGGCCGGGGTGAGCCCGGCGGTGATCCGCGGCATGGCGGAGGCGGGCTTGCTGTCGCCTGTCTCGATCACGCCGGAAACGGCGCTTCCAAAGCCTGACTGGAACCGGCCTGGCCCGCCTTTGTCGGACGCGCAGCGAGAAGCGGCCGCAGCGCTGACCGACGCCGTCGCCAAGGCGGCGGCCCGGCCCGAAGAGGGGTTCTCCGTTTCCGTCCTCGACGGGGTGACCGGGTCGGGAAAGACCGAGACCTATTTCGAGGCGATCGCGGCGTGCCTGGAAAATGATCGTCAGGCGCTGGTCCTGCTGCCCGAAATCGCCCTGACCGCGCAATGGCTCGGCCGTTTCGAAAAACGCTTCGGGGCGGCGCCGCTGCAATGGCATTCTGACCTTAGCGCGGGCGAGCGCCGCCGGGGCTGGCGCGCGGCGGAATCCGGCGAGGCCAGGGTGGTCGTTGGCGCGCGCTCGGCGCTTTATCTGCCTTTCCCACATCTCGGGCTGATCGTGGTCGATGAAGAACACGACGCCGCCTTCAAACAGGAAGACGGTGTCATCTACAACGCGCGCGACATGGCGGTGGTGCGGGGGCGGACAGGTGAATTTCCGGTGGTGCTGGCGTCCGCCACACCGTCGCTTGAGACCGTCGTCAATATCGGCAGCGGCCGCTATCGCCGCCTGTCCCTGCCGGAACGCCATGGCGGCGCGCAGTTCCCGTCGGTGGAGGCGGTCGATATGCGGACGGAACCGCTTGATCGCCAAAGCTGGATATCGCCCACCCTGCAGGACGGAATGACCCAGGCGCTGGAAGCGGGGGAGCAGGTCATGCTCTATCTAAACCGCCGGGGTTATGCGCCGCTCACCCTGTGCCGCCATTGCGGTCATCGCATCGATTGTCCCAACTGCACCGCTTGGCTGGTCGAGCACCGGCTGCAGGCGCGGCTGGAATGTCATCATTGTGGATTTTCCATGCCGTTGCCCGATGAATGTCCGGAATGCGGTGCGACCGAATCGCTGGTCGCCTGTGGGCCGGGCGTTGAGAGGCTGGCGGAAGAGGCGCTGGAGCGGTTTCCGGCCGCCCGGCTGGATATCATGACCAGCGATACGATCCACTCACCCTCCGCCGCGTTCGCGCTGGTCGAAAAAATGCAGCGGCATGAGATCGATATCCTGATCGGCACGCAAATCGTCGCCAAGGGGCATCATTTCCCGAACCTGACCCTGGTCGGGGTCATCGACGCCGACCTAGGTCTTTCCGGCGGCGATCTCAGGGCGTCGGAGCGGGTCTATCAGACGTTGCATCAGGTGGCGGGTCGCGCCGGACGGGCGGAAAAGCCGGGCCATGTCGTCCTGCAGACCTATCAGCCGGAACACCCGATCATGCAGGCGCTTGTTTCCGGCGACCGCGACCGGTTTCTGGAGGTGGAGGCCGAAGCGCGGGAACGGCACGGCATGCCGCCTTTCGGGCGCCTCGCCGCCCTGATCGTTTCCGGGCCCGACCGGGAACGGGTCGATGCGGCGGCAAGAGAACTCGGGCGCACCCGCCCGTTGGCCGATGGCCTAAACGTGCTGGGGCCGGCCGAAGCGCCGCTTGCCATATTGCGCGGCCGTCACCGCCGCCGCCTCCTGTTGAAAGCGGGGCGCGATGTCCGTGTGCAGCAAATCATGCGGCAATGGCTGTCGCGCGCCGATATCCCGCGCGGGGTGCGCATACAGGTCGATATTGATCCTTATAGCTTCATGTAAAGGCCGGGCCGGGTCCCGGATTTAGGGGTTTATTTGTCTACGCAGCGTATTAGGCTGTCGTAATGAATGCTAAAAAAGCGGCCGCCGGAATTTTCGATGAATGGAACGGGTTCGACGGAACGACCCGGCCCGAAATGGCGGAAGTGGCACGCTGGATCGCCGAAACGCCGGTCGAGGAACTCAGGCAGAAACAGGAAGCCGCCGAGCTGATATTTAGCGCCTCGGCATCACCTTCATGGTCTATGGCCGCGAAGGTGGTACCGAACAGCTGATCCCTTTCGATGTCATCCCGCGAGTGTTAAGCCGGGATGAATGGCAACAGCTGGAACATGGCAGCATCCAGCGAGTGGAAGGGCTCAACCACTTTCTCCATGATATCTATCATGAGGGGGAAATCATCAAGGCAGGGGTGATCCCGCGCGACCTGATTTATACCAACGAATTCTATCAGCCGCAGATGTTCGGGTTCGACCCGCCCGGCGGCATCTATACCCATATCGCGGGGATCGATATCGTGCGGACCGGCGCGGACGATTTCTTCGTGCTTGAAGATAATCTGCGATCACCCTCCGGTGTTTCCTATATGATGGAGAACCGCGAGGCGATGATGCGGCTGTTTCCCGATCAGTTCGCCGAAATGTCCATCGCCCCGGTGACGCATTATCCGGATGAGCTGCTGAAAAACCTGACGAATTGCGCGCCCCGCGCCGCGCCGGATCCCACCGTGGTGGTGATGACCCCGGGATTTTACAACAGCGCCTATTTCGAACATTCCTTCCTGGCCGACCAGATGGGAGTCGAGCTGGTGCAAAGCAGCGATCTGTTCGTACGCGACGGTTTTGTCTGGATGCGCACGACTGAGGGGCCGCAACGTGCCGATGTGATTTACCGCCGGATCGATGACGCGTTTATCGACCCGCTGGCCTTCAACCCCGAATCGATGCTGGGGCTGCCTGGGCTGCTGTCGGTCTATCGCGCCGGAAATGTCACCGTTGCCAATGCGATGGGCACCGGGGTCGCTGACGATAAATCTGTCTATCCGTACGTCCCCGACATCATCCGGTTTTATCTGGATGAGGAGCCGATCCTGCAAAACGTGCGGACCTATATGCTGCAGCGCGAGGAAGATTTGAAATACGCGCTGGACCATCTAGGAGAGTTGGTCACCAAGGAAGTCCATGGCGCGGGCGGTTATGGCATGCTGGTGGGGCCCGCCGCGGCAAAGGACGAAATCGAGGCCTATCGCGCGCGCATTCTGGAAGACCCGGCGAAATTCATTTCCCAGCCGACCCTCTCGCTTTCGACCTGTCCGACATTCGTGGAATCAGGTGTCGCGCCGCGCCATATCGATCTGCGCCCCTTCGTGCTGGCGGGGAGGAATATACAGTGGTCCCGGGCGGGCTTACCCGTGTCGCGTTGGTCGAGGGGTCGCTGGTGGTGAACTCGTCCCAGGGCGGCGGCACCAAGGACACGTGGGTGTTGGAGCGCTAGGCGATGCTGGAGCGGACGGCTGATTCACTTTACTGGATGGTGCGCTATGTCGAGCGCGCCGAAAACACAGCGCGGCTTCTCGATGTCGGACAGCGCATGTCGCTGGTATCGCATGATCCGAAGATGATCGAATCGACCTGGCATTCCGCCTTGGAGGTGACCGGCACGGTCGGCGATTATTACGACCGGCACGGCGTTGCGACCGAAGACGAGGTCATCAGCTTCCTCGCGCTGGACCGCGAAAACCCGGCCAGTATCTGGTCGTCGATCCGGGCCGCCCGTGAAAACGCTCGCGCCCTGCGCGGCAGCATCACGACGGAAATGTGGGAATGCCTCAATGGGACCTGGCTGGAGGTACGGAACCTTGCGCCGGAACGCGCGGTGGCGCAGGACAATCGCGTGTTTTTCGACTGGGTGAAGGAACGGGCTCATCTGTTCCGGGGGATCGCGTCTGGAACGATTCTCCGCGACGAGGCCTATCACTTCATCCGGCTGGGTTGGCGGCTGGAGCAGGCGGGAAACACGGCGCGCATTCTTGACGCCAAATATCACATCTTGTTGCCGGAAGAGCAGGAGATCGGCGGCGCGGTCGATTATTATCAATGGGGCGCTTTGTTGCGCTCGGTAAACGCTTTTCGCGCCTATCACAAGGTGTTTTCGAGCGAGATTTCGCCCTATCACGTTGCCGAGCTTTTGATCGTCCGGCGCGATCTGCCGCGGTCTCTGCATAGTTGCCTGGCGGCGATCTGCGACATGCTTGAGGCGTTGCGCGGCGGCAGGTCTTTCGAATCCCGCCGTCTCGCCGGGGAAATTCATGCCCGGGTCGCCTACGCCCGAATGGATTCGATTTTCGAACAGGGACTCCATGAGTTTCTGGCGGAGTCTATCGATGATGGTATCGCGTTGGGCGCGGTGATCGAAAACGACTTCATGATGCAGGCTTGATGACCGATGCGCATTAATATCGACCATGAAACCGTCTATGATTACGATGGCGTCATTATCCATTCCGCGCAGTATCTGAGGCTGACACCACCCGGAAACGAAAGCCATCGAGTCATCCGTTGGCATATCGATGCCCCGGGACACACCGCGCAATGGCGCGATGCCTATGGAAATTACTGTATGACGCTGGTGGTCGATGATCCGCGTGAGCAAATCCGGATTCACGCGATAGGTCAGGTTGAAACCCGGGATACGTCGGGTGTCCTGAGGCCCGCTGAGGCTGACCCGCCGCCCGATATTTTCTTGAGGCATACGGCGGCGACCCGGCCTGGCGAGGAGTTGCGGGATTTTGCTTTGGGTTTCGCCGGCGCGGTGACCAAAGACCGGCTAAAGGGGCTGCATGAAATTGTGGGTGGGTTACGGGAACGGGTCGCATACCAGGCCGGGGCGACCCATGTCGCGACCACGGCGAACGAGGCATTCGAGCTTGGCGCGGGGGTCTGCCAGGACCACACCCACCTTTTCCTGTCGGTTTGCCGCCATCTGGGCATTCCGGCGCGTTATGTCAGCGGTTATCTTTGTGATGACGCGACGCTCTCGGCGGGCGGTCCGGCGAGCCATGCCTGGGCGGCAGCCTGGGTGGACGATCTCGGCTGGGTCAGTTTCGATGTCTCGAACGAATGTTGTGGTACCGAACGGCATGTCGGGCTTGCCATCGGGCTGGATTACGCCGATACAGCGCCTATGCGGGGAATAAGGACCGGCGGGACCGGACCGGAATCGATGACGGTGTCGTTGCGGGTCGTTGATTCCCAATAGGCTGAGAGAGACCAACACATGACCTATTGCGTCGGGATTTTGTGCGATGACGGATTCGTCTGCGCCGCTGATTCACGTACAAATACCGGGGTCGATCATATTTCGACCTATCGCAAGCTGTTTGTGTTCAGCAATCCCGGCGAACGCGTCATGGTGCTGATGACGGCGGGTAATCTGGCGACCTCGCAATCGGTGATTTCGATGGTCAGCGAAAGGCTGGAGGAAGGAACCGAGGAGACGAGCCTTCTGAAGGCATCCTCCATGTTCGGGGCCGCCCGAATTGTCGGCGAGGCCCTGCGCGAAACGCTGGAGCATGACGGCGACCATGTAAGGGCGGAAAAGGCGGACCCCACGGCGAGTTTCATTCTTTGCGGTCAGATCAAGGATCGTCCGGTGCGGATGTTCCAGATCTATTCGGCGGGGAATTTTGTGGAGGCATCGTCGGATTCGCCTTTTTTCCAGATCGGAGAAACGAAATACGGCAAACCTATCCTCGATCGTATCGTCGATCACAGAATGCCGTTGGACCGGGCGGCGAAGGCGGCGTTGGTCAGCTTCGATTCGACCATGCGCAGTAATGTCTCCGTCGGACCGCCGATAGACGTTATCGCTTATCACCGGGACCGGTTGACGATATCCGACAAGACATCGCTGGATGAATCGAACGCCTATTTCAGCTATATCCGCAAACAATATGGTGAAGGATTATTGGCTGTTTTCGATGGGCTGCCCGAGCCCGATTTCGACGGGCTCGTCTGAGACAAAGCACCGGGTTGCAAGCCTCTTTTGAGTGTGTTAGCAAACGGCACCCTTGCGGGACGGAGTGCCGTCCAAGGCACCGGACCGGTGCTCTTATCCCGCGAAATAGCTGAATTATTCCAGTGGGTTAGAGTGTTTATCCGCTGGGCAATCGAAGGCGAAACGCGTGTCGTCAGACCTCTCAGGGACCTCCGGCGTTGCAGAACGTTATGCGGCGGCTCTTTTTGAACTTTCCGTCGATAACGGCGAACTGGATCAGGTAGCCGCCGAACTCGGCCAGATTCAGTCCATGATCGACGAATCCGACGATCTCAGGCGGCTGATCCGCAGCCCGGTATTTTCGCGCGAGGATCAGTCCAGGGCCATCGGCGCGATCGCGGAAAAATCCGGACTTTCCAAAACGGTTTCCAATTTCCTCTGCGTGGTGACGGCCAATAACCGGCTGTTCGCGCTGGAAGGCATGATCAAGGCCTGGCGTGCCATGCTGTCGGCGCACCGGGGTGAGGTGACGGCCGAGGTGGCGTCGGCGACGGCGCTGAGCGACAGCCAGCGCAGCGCGCTCGAGGCGGCGCTGAGAGAGGCTGTCGGTTCCAAAGTGACAATCGAGGAAACGGTCGATCCGAACCTCATCGGCGGGCTGGTCGTGCGGGTCGGTTCGCGCATGGTCGATTCCTCGCTGCGTACAAAACTTCAAAGACTGCAACTCGTGATGAAAGGGGCTGCGTGATGGATATCCACGCCGCGGAAATTTCCTCCATTCTTAAGGAACAGATCGCCAATTTCGGCAGCGAAGCCGAAGTGGCCGAGGTCGGCAGGGTTCTGTCGGTCGGTGACGGTATCGCCCGCGTATACGGGCTGGATAACGTGCAGGCCGGCGAAATGGTCGAATTCCCGGGCGGCATCGTCGGGATGGCGCTCAACCTCGAAGTCGACAATGTCGGTATCGTTATTTTCGGCGATGACCGAACCATTAAGGAAGGCGACACGGTCAAGCGGACCGGTAACATCGTCGATGTGCCGGTGGGCGAGCAACTGCTCGGCCGGGTGGTTGACGGTCTCGGTAATCCGATCGACGGCAAGGGACCGATCGAAGGTTCGGAACGCCGCCGCGTCGACGTCAAGGCGCCGGGCATTATCCCGCGTCAGTCGGTGAATGAGCCGGTGCAGACCGGCCTCAAGGCCATCGACAGCCTTATTCCTGTCGGCCGCGGTCAGCGCGAGCTGATCATCGGCGACCGCCAGACCGGTAAAACCGCCGTGGCGATCGACACCATGATCAATCAGCGTGAGGTCAATGCCGGCGACGATGAAAGCAAGAAGCTTTACTGCATCTATGTCGCGGTCGGGCAGAAACGCTCCACCGTCGCGCAGATCGTCAAGGCGCTCGAGGATAACGGCGCGATGGAATATTCCATCGTCGTCGCCGCGACCGCGTCCGATCCGGCGCCGCTGCAATATCTGGCGCCCTATGTCGGCTGCACCATGGGCGAATGGTTCCGTGACAACGGCAAGCATGCGCTGATCACCTATGATGATCTGTCGAAACAGGCTGTCGCCTACCGGCAGATGTCCCTGCTGCTTCGCCGTCCGCCGGGGCGCGAGGCCTTCCCGGGCGACGTCTTCTATCTCCATTCGCGTCTGCTGGAACGTGCCGCGAAACTGAACTCTGATAACGGCGGCGGATCGCTGACGGCGCTGCCGATCATCGAAACCCAGGCCGGCGACGTTTCGGCCTACATTCCGACCAACGTGATTTCGATCACCGACGGTCAGATCTTCCTTGAAACCGATCTGTTCTACGCCGGCATCCGTCCGGCGGTGAATGTCGGGATCTCGGTGAGCCGCGTTGGTTCGGCCGCCCAGACAAAGGCGATGAAATCGGTTGCCGGCTCGATCAAGCTGGAGCTTGCGCAGTACCGCGAAATGGCGGCATTCGCGCAGTTTGCCTCGGATCTCGATGCCTCGACGCAGCGTCTTCTCAATCGCGGTGCGCGTCTGACGGAGCTCCTGAAACAGGCGCAATATTCGCCGATGCCGGTGGAGGAACAGGTTGTTTCGATCTATGCCGGTGTGAACGGCTATCTCGACGCTATTCCGGTGACCGCGGTCACGCGCTTCGAACAGGGGCTGCTGTCCGAAATCCGGGCCGATCACGGCGGAATTCTTGCCGATATCCGCGATAGCGGACAGTTGAACGATGAGACCGGCGCCAAGCTGAAAGACGTGGTCGACGCCTACGCCAAAACCTTCGTGGCCGAGTAAGCGGCTCGGACCTGACAGGAAGCGGACCAGGGAGCGTCAAGCGGAATGCCTAACCTCAAGGATCTGAGGATCAGGATCGACAGCGTCAAATCGACGCAAAAGATCACCTCGGCGATGAAGATGGTCGCCGCCGCCAAGCTGCGCCGCGCGCAGGAACAGGCGGAGGCCGCGCGGCCCTATTCAGAGCGGATGGACCGAATGATGGCGTCATTGGCTGCGGGCGTGGCCGAAGGCGCGGGCGGTCCCGCACTGCTTGCCGGCACCGGCAAGAGCGATACTCATCTGATCGTTGTGATCTCCTCCGACCGCGGGCTGTGCGGCGGTTTCAATACCAATATCGTGCGGGAAGTCCGCCGCCGGACCGATGCGCTTCTGGCCGAAGGCAAGGCGGTCAAGCTGCTTTGTGTCGGACGCAAGGCGCGCGACGTACTGCGCCGTATCTATGGCGAACTGATTATTGCCTCGTTCGAGGATGTCGGCCGCCGCCATCTTTCCTATGCGGAGGCTCTGGAAGTCGCAACCAAGGTGCTGGACCTGTTTGATGAGGGCGAATTCGACGTTTGCTCCGTCGTCTATAACCGGTTCCAGTCGGCGATCAGCCAGATCGTGACGGCGCAGCAGCTCATCCCCTTCGGTACCGACGACAATGACGGCGCGGAAGCAGAAGAGGCTGCTGCCGGCGCGGTCGGCGACGCGGTTTATGAGTTCGAGCCGGATGAGGAGGAAATCCTCTCCGATCTGCTGCCGCGCAATATCGCCGTTCAGATTTTCCGCGCACTGCTGGAAAGCGCCGCGTCGGAACATGGCGCCCGCATGACTGCGATGGACAACGCGACGCGGAACGCGGGCGATATGATCGATGGCCTGACCCTGACTTATAACCGGACGCGTCAGGCGGTTATCACAAGCGAATTGATTGAAATCATTTCCGGCGCGGAAGCGCTCTAGGAAAGCGTAAAGCGAATACAGAGGAACTGTTATGGCTGATAGCACCAACAATATCGGAAAGATCAGGCAGGTCATGGGCGCGGTTGTCGACGTCCAGTTCGAGGAAGGCGCGCTGCCGGAGATCCTGAACGCCCTGCACTGCAAGCATGAGGACGGCACGCTGGTGCTTGAGGTTGCGCAGCATCTTGGCGAGGCGACGGTGCGGACCATCGCGATGGACGCCACCGAAGGTCTGGTGCGCGGTCAGGAGGTCGTCGATACGGGCGGTCCGATTTCAGTGCCGGTCGGGCCTGAAACGCTGGGCCGTATCGTGAATGTGGTCGGCGATCCGGTGGATGAACGCGGTCCGATTGAGACCAAGCAGCGCCTGCCGATCCATCGTCCGGCGCCCGAGTTCATCGAACAGTCGACGGAAACCGAAGTGCTGGTGACCGGCATCAAGGTCATTGATCTGCTGGCGCCGTATGCCCGCGGCGGCAAAGTCGGCCTGTTCGGCGGCGCCGGTGTCGGCAAGACCGTGCTGATCATGGAGCTGATCAACAATATCGCGAAGGCGCATGGCGGCTATTCGGTGTTCGCCGGCGTCGGGGAACGCACCCGCGAAGGCAATGACCTCTATCACGAAATGATTGAATCCGGGGTTATCAACCTCGACGGCGAATCCAAGGCGGCGCTGGTGTACGGCCAGATGAACGAACCGCCGGGCGCCCGCGCCCGCGTGGCCCTGACCGGTCTGACCCAGGCGGAATATTTCCGCGATGCGGAAGGCCAGGACGTGCTGCTGTTCGTGGACAACATCTTCCGCTTTACCCAGGCAGGCTCGGAAGTGTCGGCGCTTCTCGGCCGCATTCCGTCGGCGGTGGGGTATCAGCCGACGCTGGCCACCGATATGGGCGCGCTTCAGGAACGCATTACGACGACGACCAAGGGCTCGATTACCTCGGTTCAGGCGATCTACGTGCCGGCGGACGACCTTACCGACCCGGCGCCGGCGACGTCGTTCGCGCATTTGGACGCGACCACGGTGTTGTC
>Ga0181593_10006383_pt1 | contig 10577 bp, 8 predicted proteins | sample 071ome_19_FD_133756 | JGI IMG/M metagenome (GOLD analysis project Ga0181593, IMG submission 133756) | Coastal salt marsh microbial communities from the Groves Creek Marsh, Skidaway Island, Georgia - 071413AT metaG (megahit assembly) | ecosystem: Environmental > Aquatic > Marine > Intertidal zone...
GTTTTAGAATACCTGCAACAGTAACTGCTCCAAATGGCGATGTGATCGCAGCTATTGATGAGCGTGTACCCTCCTGTGGAGATCTTAGATCGAACAAAGACATTAACATTGTTATGAGAAGAAGTAGTGACAACGGAATAACGTGGAGTTCTGTTGAAAAGATAATTGACTTTCCTTTGGGAGAATCAGCTTCTGACCCCTCTATGATTGTCGATAAAGTTACAGGAGACCTTTTCTTGTTTTATAATTATATGAATTTACAAACCGAAAAAGACATTTATTATTTACATGTAATAAAAAGTAGTGACAGTGGTAAAACTTGGAGTGAGCCTGAAGACATAACACATCAAATCACGAAGCCTGGATGGAAAAATGACTTTAAGTTTATTACATCGGGACGAGGCATTCAAACACGTACTGGCAATCTTTTACATTGTCTGGTTAATCTAAATAATGGGATGCATGTTTTTGGAAGTAAAGATCACGGTGCGAGCTGGTATTTAATAGACACCCCTATATTGCCTGCAGATGAGTCCAAAATTGTTGAATTGGCCGATGGTACTTTAATGATCAATGCAAGAGTGAACAAGAGTGGGTTGCGGTTTGTACATACCTCGTCAGATCAAGGGGTAACATGGACTTCAACTGCAGATTCAACTTTGATTGATCCAGGTTGTAATGCGAGCATCATTAGATACACCTCTTTAGAAGAAGGTTTTAAAAAAAATCGCCTTCTTTTTTCAAACGCCAAATCAGTTAATGGGCGAACAAATTTGACTGTCCGTATAAGTTATGATGAAGGCAAGACTTGGTCCGATGGAAAAACTATTTATAAAGGTAGCGCAGCTTATTCTTCTCTTACCGTTCTCGATAATGGAGACATTGGTTTATTTTTTGAGCGAGAGGAGTACACTAAAAACTCTTTTGCCCGTTTTTCTTTAGATTGGTTAACAGATGGTAAAGATCAACTACTACAACCATAATCTGACAGCAGGCGTTTGTCCTTACAAAAAGGTTGTATTATAATCAAAACATGAACATTACTATGAACTTCAATCAAGGAAAAATCTATTGGATTTGGGTCCTTTTGTTTGCCAATTTAGTATGTTCTAATGCCCAAAAAATTAAGATAGCGTGTGTAGGCAATAGTGTCACCTATGGCATGGGTATTCAAGACAGAGCAGAACAATCCTATCCAGCACAATTACAGCAATTATTGGGGGAAGATTTCGAGGTTGCCAATTTTGGTCATTCGGGAGCCACGATGCTAAATTGGCAAACAAAAGGACCCAAATCCAATAGAAATATTCTCTAGTGAATATGTGTTGAAGGAGAATTTTAAACATTATTTAACTTAAATTCGGCTAAACAAATCAGATCAATTCAGACCCATTATATCATTGAAATGCATTGATCAAATTACAAGTAATACGCTATTTAAAATGATTAATAAAATATTTTCTTTGCGTTTTTTATCAATCATACTACTGACGTTTTTTTTTTCATTCAGTGGTTTTTCACAGAAGGAAAAAACACTTTTTAATTGGTCTTCAGAAGAGCGTATTCCAAATCCAAAAGGTCTCAACGGCATATTTACAGGGATTCACAACGATGCATTAATTATTGCAGGAGGAACTAACTTCCCAAATAAAGCCGTTTGGGAAGGGGGGAGTAAACAATGGTACAATACCATATATGTGCTTGAAAACAAAGACAATCACAAACGCTGGATTGATCAAGAAGTGACACTTCCTTTTCCAATGGCCAATGGATTTTCTGTAAATACTCCAAATGGAGTGCTCTGTATTGGAGGTGATAATGCAACCCAAGTTTTCAATACTGTTTTTTTATTGAAATGGAATAGTTCACAACAAAAAGTTGAAATCGAAGAATTGCCTCCCATGCCAAAAGCCTTATCAAACATGGGTGCTAGTAGGATTGGCAATATGGTATATGTTTTAGGAGGTCAACAAGAAAAAGGGGGTAAGTCAACCACGAATTTTTTGTCTTTTAACTTAAGTCCAAACCTTAACCGTCCCATTTATACCTGGGAGCAACTCGATGATTTTCCAGGGAAAAGCAGGATTCAAGCAGTAGTTGTTGCTCAAAGTAATGGTCATCAAGACTGCCTGTATGTCTTTAGCGGTATAGAATATGACCCAAAGGCTACATTTACCCATACAATGTTGGATGATATTTATGAATTTAATCCCAGCAAGAATACCTGGGTAAAAAAACAGAACATTCCAAACAATAATACACCTTCTTTAATAGGGGGGTATCTTGCTGCTGCTCCTTCAATAAAAATTGGAGATTCTCACATACTTATTTTTGGAGGTGCTGGGGGTGAGAGACAATACCTAGCAGAACGATTAGCCATAACAGACAGTATAAATATCCTTAAATCGAAAAGTCAGGATTTTGTTAAACAAGTTGCTAAATTAGAACACAAGGTCAATGAGTTAATAAAAGCTACAGCTTTTTCAAAAACAATTTGGGCTTACCACACCATCACTGATACTTGGAGCAAAAGAGGGGAATTGCCCTCAGAAACTCAAGTGGTAACTCAGGCTTTACAATGGGGAAATACGATCATCATACCGGGTGGAGAAACTCGTCCTGGAGTAAGAACCAATAAAATTCTAGAAGCAGTTCAAAAACCGTACGAAGCCCATTTTGGTTTAATAAACTACGTTACCCTTATTGCCTATTTGTTAATAATGGTTTTTATGGGATGGTATTTTTCTAAAAAGAATAAGACAACCAATGATTTTTTTCTTGCCGGAGGTAGAATTCCGTGGTGGGCTGCAGGCTTAAGCATTTATGCTACTATGCTAAGTGCAATTACTTATCTTTCCCAACCTGCTTTGGCTTACTCTTTCGATTGGCAGGCCTATTTGGGATATTTTTCAATCCTCCTAGTTGTGCCTATAGTTACTGTTTTCTATTTACCCTACTTCAGAAAATTAAAGAGTACTACCGCTTATGAATACCTAGAAAAGCGATTCAATCTGGTTGTTAGAATGTTTGGGAGTACATCGTTTGTATTATTTCAATTGGCCCGCATGGGAATTGTAGTTTATTTACCTGCCTTAGCATTATCTACGGTAGTAGGAATAGACATTTATATAGCGATTGCTGTAATGGGGATATTAGCCATACTTTACACCTATTTGGGTGGAATGGAGGCAGTGATATGGACGGATGTTGTACAAGTTTTTGTTTTAATTGGAGGACTCATTATGGGACTTGTTTTTATAGCTAACGAAGTGGGTGATTTAGGATCTATTTTCAAAACAGCCTATGCCAATGGTAAACTTCAACTGTTTGACTTTAGGTTTAGCTTTACAGAGGTAGTGACCTGGTCATTGTTTTTGGGATCTTTTGCTCTAACACTGATTCCTTACACCTCAGATCAAGCAGTAGTTCAAAGGTATATGACTACTTCTAGTGAGAAAGAGGCTAAAAAAAGTATTTGGTTAAACAGTTTTATTTCGATCCCTGGCGGGCTACTCATTTTTGCAATGGGAACCTTCTTATATGTTTATTTCAAAGAACATCCTGAATTTTTATTTGTGGGTATGCAAAACGACAGTGTGTTTCCTCTTTTTATTACAAATCACCTTCCCCCTGGAATTGCTGGACTTGTAATTGCGGGTGTTTTTTCTGCTTCCATGTCTAGTTTAGACAGCAGCATGCACAGCGTGGCTACTGTCGTTACCGTAGATTATTATCAGCGATTTTTTAAGAGTTACACTGATAAAAGAGGGCTAAAATTAGCCAAATGGACTACGGTTATCGTCGGTTCTTTAGGAACCCTTATTGCTTTTTTGATGGCTGCTTACCCAGTTAAATCGTTGTTTTTCTTTTTCCAAGAGGTCATAGGTCTTTTCGGAAGTGCTTTGGCTGGAATCTTCATCCTAGGAATATTTTTTAAAAATGCACACTGGAAAGGAGCAATTTTTGGAGCGTTATTGAGCGTAGGTGTTTTGGTTTTTGTAAAATACCTTACCTCCATTAATTTTTATATTTATCCTTTGATTGCTATTCCTATATGTGTCCTTTCTGGATTTGTTTACAGTTCAATTTTTCCAATATCAAAAAAAATGTAAATAATTTCAGATTCCAAAAATTAGAAATGTAAGAGCAGGCAAAACCTTTAATTAACAATCGGTTGATTTGGATTGGAAGGGACTATTTTGGGTGGAGATTCTTCTTTTTCACAAGAAGTTATTGCTAAAAAAAGTAAAGCGAAGGCAATGAATATTTTTTTCATCTGTTAAAATTTATGTTTTATCAGAGTGATTTTAAATCTAAAATTATTTGGGATTCTTTTTTTTAAAGAAAGAAAAGTAAATAATTCTTAGGAAGAGAAATCCAAGGACCGTAACAATCATCCCTACAACAATTTGTATCCCAAAGTTTTTAAAGATATATTCCATAAGGCGAATCTAAAAAAACTTTTCCAATTCAATTTCTAAAGGAGTACTCTTGAAGGGGACTTTTTTTAGAGTATGATCAATCAGGTGATCGTATTTGAAAAATCAATTAGCTCATTAAAACAATAGATAAACCCAGCCTTAAAGAGAACATCTTGAGATTAAAGAACTTACAATTTATAGGCTTGTCGGGCCAATAGCTTCCATTGGTTTTTTTGTTTTTTAAGTACCATCATATTTCCGATACGAATATGTACTTTTTCACCTTTATTGATGGCATCAATTAAAAAAAGATGCCTTACTACAGCCGTATCGTTTCCAGAAAAAGAGATGGATTGGTTTTCTGTGGAGGTAGCAATAAAATCAAAATCACCATTTACAACAGCCTCTACAAAGGCTTCTTTATTTTCAACAGCCCCTCCTGAATGTCCATAACTTAGTTCCTCTAAGGTGAGGTCTTTTAAAGTTTCCCCATCACGATCAACCATGGCCTGGTTTAATCTATTTACTACAGCCTCTATCCTCTCCATTTCAGCTTTATTTTGACCTAGATTTTGTTGGGTTTGTACGGAGAGAGGCAATAACCCTATAAGAAGCAGTACAAAGGCGGGTATTGTTTTTTGCATAACAGATAATTTAATTAATGCGGGAATTGAAATAAAACCATTTTTATAAATTTAAAAAACCTAGATTGAAATACCTGAGTAAATCAATTCATTTTTAATCCCTTTTTTAAAAAAACTGCTGTGCAATAAGATTATTTAAACTCGAAGCTTCGTTTTTCTTTTATTGATGAATCGCTTCCAATAAAGACATGAAACATCCCTGGTTCGGCTATCCATTTTTGATTGGCATTAAAGAACTTTAAATCTGCCTCAGAAAGGGTAAAACTCACTAACTTACTTTCTCCAGGAGCCAATTCTATCATTTGAAAACCTTTTAATTCCTTTACTGGGCGAGTGGTACTTGCATATGGGTCCTGAAGATACAGCTGTACTACTTCTTTTCCTTTTACTGCTCCTGTATTTTTAACTTCAACAGAGGCTTTGATGCTTCCGCCGGGATTTAGGTTGTTGGTACTTAATTTAAATTTAGAGTATTCAAATTTGGTATAGCTTAACCCAAAACCAAAAGGGAATAAAGGACTGTTTTTTTCATCTCCGTAATGCGACCAAAAAACACTCCCAGGATCTTCTCCTTCTGTCCCTGGACGTCCTGTACTTTTATGGTTATAGTACAGGGGCAATTGTCCTACGCTTCTGGGAAAACTCATCGGTAATTTGCCACTGGGGTTATAGTCTCCGTATAGTACCTGTGCAATGGCATTTCCACTTTGTGTTCCTAAATGCCATGCCTCTACCAGGGCAGGAATATTTTCAGCAGCCCAATTTAAAATCAAGGGACGGCCATTCATAACCACCAAAACAATGTTAGGATTTACCTGAGCTACTTTTTCGAGTAACTCTTGCTGAAGCCCTGGAAGTCCCAATTGGGTTCTACTTCTTCCTTCTCCAGACTGAAAGCCATATTCACCAAGAACCATTACAACAACATCTACTTTTCTAGCCAATTCAATAGCCTCTTCAAATCCTGTTTTATCATGAGTATTAATCGAAACTTCTTCATGAAAGCCTGCGGGTACTTTTTCAATGAGTCGAACACCTTGTGTATGAATCAATTCATTGTCTTTGTAATTTTGCATTCCCTCCAAAACAGAAATGGCAGTATTATTCTCCGCAGCAATACGCCAGTTTCCTAGAGGACTGTTTTTATCAGCAGCTAAAGGACCAATGAGTCCAATTTTTTGTCCTTTCTTTTTAAGTGGCAGGATATTGTTTTTGTTTTTTAATAAAACGATGGATTTTTTTGCTACATCCAAAGTAGCATTCACTATTTCTTGAGCTCCTGTAATTTGTTTTTCTAATTCTTCGTTGCAATACAAATAGGGATCATCAAAAAGTCCCAATTCGTATTTTACTTTTAAAATTCGGGATACTGCATCGTCAATTTGGGTTAAACTAATCTTGTTTTCTTCAAGAAGCGTTTCCAATTCATTGATGTAAATGGAAGATTCCATATCCATATCTGAACCACCTAAAACGGCTAATTCTCCTGCGTGTTTACGGTCTTTGGCATAACCGTGATCTGTCATTTCTCTAATGGAGCCCCAATCGGAAACAACAAAGCCTTCAAAGCCCCATTCCCCCTTTAAAATGTCGTGTTGCAAGTAGGTGTCTGCTGTTGCAGGGATACCGTTAAGATCGTTAAAAGAATTCATAACTGTTTTTATTCCAGCATCAACAGTTGCTTTAAATGGGGGCAGGACTATATTGTGCAGGGTGTTTAAACCAATGTCAACGGTATTGTAATCTCGTCCTGCCTCAGCAAAACCATAGGCGGCAAAATGTTTTGCAGTAGCCGCTATAGTAAAGGGTGAATTGAGTTGTTCTCCTTGAAACCCATGAACTCGAGCCGCAGCGACTAAACTACCAAGATAGGGGTCTTCACCTGCTCCTTCCATGACACGCCCCCAACGAGCATCTCGCGTAATATCGACCATAGGAGCAAAAGTCCAATTGATACCAGCTACTGCAGCCTCTTTGGCCGCAAGTCTTGCTGAAAGTTCAATGGCTTCAATATCCCAGCTAGCTGCTTCCGCAAGTGGAATGGGAAAAATTGTTTTATATCCATGAATAAGATCAAATCCAAAAATCAAAGGGATTCCCAAACGAGACTCTTCTACTGCAATTTTTTGGACTGAACGAACCTCTTTAACTCCACGTACATTAAGCATGGATCCCACTAAGCCTTTTCTCAAATGATCGTATTTTACTTTTGCATCGCCACCATCTGGAGAAGGTCCTGTAAAGTCCCAAAAACCATTGTATTGATTCATTTGTCCTATTTTTTCTTCCAAAGTCATTTTTGATAATAACGCTGCCACCCTCTCGTTTATAGCTAGTTGAGCCGATAAGGAAAAATTAATTAAAAAAACTATGGAAATACTTAAAAAGAAGCGGTTCATCTTCATAATAAAAAACTATTTGGAGGTTGTTTAATTTAAAAAGCTAAGATAAAAAATGTACTTAGAGTACTTCCCTTTAAAATAGAGATTTAATTTATAATCAATGCACAATACAGGTTCCAACTGAAACCCCGTTTTCTAATATCCATACCACCTGTTTGGATTGATTCAGATTAAAAACATGTATGATTAAATTTGGGGCAAATCTAGAGGTAAAAAGAAAACAGCTCACCGAAGTGAAAGGATTGGATTGTTTATTGGGCCTAACAGTCCATCGGCTAGGCTAGCTCTACATATTGTTTATAAGTGCATTCTACATCGAATGTGATTCCTCAAAATGAAAGAAGTCTTCAATAGGTAAATCAAATAGTTTGGACATTTTAAATGCTGTAGGTAAACTTGGATCGAACTTCTCTTTTTCAATGGCATTTATGGTCTGTCTCGACACGCCAATTACTTCGGCCAATTGTTCTTGAGTTAGCCCTTTATGTTTTCTTAATTCCCTAACCTTATTTTTCATAGATATCTTTTTCTATTAATCAATAAAGTTATCATATAGGTGAGCCCAACAAATCCAATAATAATGCCTATTTCAGCATCAAAAGGAATAAGATTGGTTTGATCCAATAACGAATAGGTTAGCCCGACAATAACCGTAAGCCCAAGTGTTAAGGCTAAAGACTCCAAATGGATTTTGCGCTCCAACTCATCATAATGGTTGAATAGTTTTCTGTTTGCTAAAATCATAAGGACACCATTTGCAAGGTTAGTAATTATTGCAAAAGTTGTTAAAGTAGTGTGATCATCCCAAATAAATTTTGGGCCAAATGTTGCAATGGCCAAAGTCCCTACCCACGACCACGTCCATAATCCTAAGTTTTTAAGATGTTTTTTTCTTTCTTTTATCATGATTTGTAAAGTTTGTTTGACAAAAATAAGTTTTTTATTTTGAATGTCAAGTTTTATTTACAAAATAGGTTAAGGATCAAAAAAAGCTTTAAAAGAACAGCATAAGGTTTTTACCTTGAAACGATGCCTCTCTCTTATTTAAAAATATAGCCCAAATTCTTAGAAAAATTAGGAGTACATAAGCAATAAGCACTATTCTTGCTGTTTAAATCGTAACCCTCTCCAAAATAAGATGAATACCCACACCTGTTAATCCCAAAGTAGAATCAATGATAGGATTTAGGGAGATCAACCCCTTTTTCTTAATGTTAAATTCAGAAATAGATTTTTATTGATTCATCCTATCGATAAAACCCCCATCTAATTCTTTTTCAAATAGCGTCCATTTTTGATTACCGCTTGAATGGAGGTGGTATGAGTTATATCGATTAATGGGTTGCTTTTTAAGAGTAAGATATCAGCTTTTTTGCCAATAGTAATTGCTCCGTAATCTTTTTCGACACCTAACCATTTTGGTCCGTTGATTATAGAGGTTTTCAGGGCTTCTAATGGACTAAGCCCAATAGCTACTAAGGATTCAAGTTCTTTGTGAAGTGATGGACCCGGATATACATAAGAATTGTATGCTCCTGCATCTGAACCTGCCATTAATTTCACTCCAGATTCATGAAGTTTTAGAGCGAGCGTTCCGAAAAGAGCATTCAATTTTTTGCGATTAGTTCGTGTTTCTGGGGTGCTGTTTAAGGCGCTTTTAATCCTTCGTTCGTAAGTTTTTTTAAATCCAGTACTTAAAGAGTTGAGGTATTTATCATTTGTATGATCAATTTCATCCAAAAAACTCAAAGTATTTCCGATATGCAGCGTTGGAATCACGAAGACTTCTTGTTGTTTTAGCTTATTGAATAAATTTTGAGCTGTAGTGTCATCATAAGAGTTGATTAATAAGGGCATGGCTTGCCAAAACCCGAGTGCACCACTTTGAAATTGTTTTGTGATTTCTCGTTCATATTTGGAGCTTCCTTTGAGTATGTAGTAAAGGTGTTCAACGCCATTCATTCCGGCATCTAAAGCTTGGTTTAAGGTAACACTAAAGGGCATGTGTCCAGAGGATTTAAGCCCTCTAGTTCTTGATTTTTCAAGAGCGGATAAAAAGAGTCTTCCATTTAATTTACTGTCGTAGAGTTTAATGAAATCTACCTCGAGTTGCTCTAAAGAATCCAAAGCCTGATCTAGTTCGTCCTCTGATTCAACTTCTAGTGATCCTTGCCAGGTTGGGTTTTTCCCATCAATTTTAGGACCAGAGGTGAAAATAGTTGGACCTATTCGCTCATTTTTTGAGACCTCAAGCTGCCATTTCTTTACAGAAGTAGTTAGATCACCACCTGCATCTCTTACTGAGGTAATTCCATAGTCGATGAGTTTTTCTAAAAACATTTTATTGTCTTTCAAAAGTGATTTTCCTCCTCTAAAATGGATGTGATTATCCCATAAGCCTGGTATAGCAAAGGCGCCCTTTGAATCAACCGTTTCTTTTGCTGCCAAGTCTTTTGAATCAGCAGTTTGAATTAAGACAATACGATCTTGGTTAATATAAATGTCAACATTTTCAATTTGAGCCGTTTCGATATCGATGCGTTTTACATCGAGGACACTTAAATCGTAATTGGGCCGTTGAGTACAAGAAAGTAATACGGTTATAGACAGGCAGACCAAGATATTTTTCATAAGGCAAAAGATACAAATGTCATTCATTATTTATAGTTAATCTTAGTGCAAATAAAAACCTAATATACCAAAACAGTACAATGGTGTTCTCATTTTAAGTTGCTCCCCCTATTATTCAAAGTTGCAGCCCGACTTCTTCTTTTGGTGAATTAACAACCGGCAATCAGACTTCCAAAAACTCCTACTGCTAACTCAGCCCAAATCATCAGAAAAATTATTAAAACAAAAATAATAGGCACTATTCTAAATGTTTTGTTCCTAACCTTCTCCAAGATAAAATGTATGCTTAACCCTGTTAATACCAACAAAAACCCCATGACTATAAAGTCAAATAAAGACCAATTGACTTGGTTAGAAAAAATGTTTCCAAAAAGTGGAATCAACAATAGTAATAGAGGAGATAATGTTCTTTTAATTAGTGTCAAATTCATGATTAAATAAGTTTTTAATTAATCTTATATTCAAAATTGCTCCCCCAA
>Ga0181593_10006386_pt1 | contig 10573 bp, 10 predicted proteins | sample 071ome_19_FD_133756 | JGI IMG/M metagenome (GOLD analysis project Ga0181593, IMG submission 133756) | Coastal salt marsh microbial communities from the Groves Creek Marsh, Skidaway Island, Georgia - 071413AT metaG (megahit assembly) | ecosystem: Environmental > Aquatic > Marine > Intertidal...
ATATGGTGGCGCATAATAAACCTTATAAATGTTACAAATTGGTGTGGAAAAATAAAGGCAGCCCAATTTGGCTGCCTATTTTTTAATCAATCATTATAATTCTCTATATGAAATTCATCAACTAATCAACCATGGATACCATAGAATTAAGTATTTTTTCGAGTCGAATTGAGTCTGTATGTGACGAAATGGGGGCGATTTTGCAACGAGCAGCGTTTTCGCCCAATATTAAAGATCGCTTGGATTTTTCATGTGCCGTTTTTGATGCAAAAGGTCAATTGTGTGCTCAGGCTGCGCACATACCAGTGCATTTAGGAAGCATGGCGTATGCAATGAAGGGGATTGTTGGTCAGGTTGACTGGCAGCAGGGCGATATGCTGGCGTTTAATGACCCATACTTGGGAGGCACTCATTTGCCCGATGTGACGCTGGTTTGCCCCGTGTATTTTGAAGGCGCTTTGATTGGTTTTGTCGCCAATCGCGCTCATCATGCAGATATTGGTTCGGACACTCCCGGCTCGATGCCGCTCGCCACGCATTTAGATGAAGAAGGGCTGGTTATTTCGCCCGTTAAAGTGATGCGGAACAACGAAGCCTCTGTAGAATTCGAAGAAATAAAGCAAGCGTTGCGGTATACCGTAGAGTCAACGGGTGATTTTAATGCGCAAATCAGCTCTAACCAGCGGGGTGCGGAGCGTTTACTGTCTATCGTGATGGAGATGGGGGCTGAGAATTATGAGAGTGCGCTTTGGCATCTAAATGATTACGGTGACCGGTTGATGTTGCAATTATTAAGTAGCATTCCCGATGGCCTGTATGCTTTTGAAGACGTGATGGATGGTGATGGACTGGGCGCTGAAAACCTCAAGATTAAACTCAAATTGACGCTCAATAATAATCAAGTGCTGGCTGATTTTTCGGGTACAGCAAAGCAAGTCAGGGGGAATATTAATTGCCCATTGTCAGTTGTTGCAGCGGCTGTTTACTATGTCTTCAGGTGCTTGATGCCAATCAATACGCCGGCCTGTTTTGGTGTCTATCGGCGAATAGCAATAAAAGCCGAGGCTGGTTCGCTGATCAATGCAACGAAGCCAGCCGCGGTCGCAGCGGGCAATGTGGAAACCAGCACGCGACTTGTTGATGTCGTGATGGGGGCTTTAGCAAAGGCGATGCCGGAAAAAATCCCAGCCGCCAGTCATGGCAGCATGAACAATTTAGCCATGGGCGCAAGAGAAGGCGGGGCGAGTTGGAATTATTATGAAACCATTGGTGGCGGCATGGGCGCCGGTGCCGGACATGATGGGTTGTCGGCCATACAAACACATATGACAAATACCCTGAATACACCCATCGAATCATTAGAGAGGCATTATCCCCTGAGAATTAAACGTTATCAGATACGTCGTCATTCAGGTGGTTTAGGTAAAACAAAAGGTGGTGATGGCATCGTTCGTGAGATGGAGTTTTTACAACCCGCGAGCGTGACGTTGTTAACAGAAAGAAGACAGCACCCACCTTGGGGGCTAGTAGGTGGAGACAGTGGTCAATGTGGTGAGAATTGGCTGAATAAAGTACCGTTGGGCGCTAAGGTAAGCGTTGACGTAAGACCGGGGGATTGCTTGACAATTAACACACCGGGCGGGGGCGGTTATGGAATTAAGACTTAATCTAAATATTCAGGGTATAATGCCCTCAAGTAATTCTTAAAGGTACCCAATATGAGTGTAAATGAACGAATAGAAGATCAGCTAAAAAATCATGCTGTTTTGTTGTATATGAAGGGGACGCCCTATTTTCCACAATGCGGCTTTTCGAGCAAGGCAGTGCAAATCTTGCAAGCGTGTGAAGTGGAGTTTGCTTACGTTAATATTTTTGACGATAGCGAAATTAGAGAAGGGTTGAAAGAATATTCAAATTGGCCAACATTTCCGCAGCTTTATGTTAATGGCGAGTTAGTGGGTGGTGCGGACATCATGATTGAAATGTTCGAAAGTGGTGAATTAAAAACCGTGCTGGATGAAGTTAAAGTGGCTTAGTTAGACTATCCCACTGATTAACAATCTTACAAAATAAAGTAGCGGTTTGCTCAGCGTCATAAAGCGCCGAGTGAGCTTGTTCACTATCCCATTCCATGCCAGCCGCTTTTGCTGCCTTCGCTAAAACAGTCTGACCATAGGCTAAGCCCCCTAATGTAGCGGTATCAAAGGTGCTGAAGGGGTGAAACGGGTTACGTTTAAATTGGGTGCGCTCCACGGCTGCATTCATAAACCCAATATCAAAAGCGGGGTTATGGCCGACTAAAATGGCGCGAGTACATTGTTGTGCTTTAACCGCTTCCCTGACGGGAGCAAATAGATTTTTTAGCGCTTGTTTTTCATCAATTGCCAAGCGAAAAGGATGGTGAGGATCGATGCCATTGAACTTTAACGCAGCGGGGTCAAGATTAGCGCCTTCAAAAGGGATGATGTGTTCGCGATGAGCTGATTGGATAAAAAGCTGGCCTTCCTCATTCATCGCAGGGATGACAACGGCCATTTCAAGCAAAGCATCGGTTTTCGCATTAAAGCCAGCCGTTTCAAGGTCGACAATGACAGGCAGATAACTACGAAAACGATTGTTCATCGTTCTAACAAGGGTGTTTGGCATGGGTTCTGGACTAACAATTTTTAAATATTCGGCTATAATAAATCAACGAACACAGGGCGGCTAAATAAAGTTGCATTAATAACAGACTGGAGAAAGTTTCGATGAGGTTAACGAGTTATTTAAAAAAAGGAATTGTTGGTACCGCTATCACCTCAATGGCCCTGTTGTCGGGTTGTGCGTCGCTAACGTCTCAACAAGAAAACGACCCTCTCGAATATGTAAATAGAGGTGTTTATCAGTTTAATCAAAAAGCGGATCAGTATGTCTTAGAGCCTGTGGCTAAGGGTTATCAATACGTGACACCTGAAGTGGTCGATAAGGGTATTACAAACTTTTTTAGTAACCTAGACGATGTTGTTGTTTTTGTTAACGACTTATTACAACTGAAATTCAATCAAGCGCTGTCGGATGGTGGTCGTGTTCTTGTGAATACAACAGTGGGTGTGCTTGGCTTTATTGATGTGGCAACCGATATGGGCATGCCAAAAAACAATGAGGATTTTGGTCAAACCCTCGGTGCTTATGGCGTTGGAACTGGGCCGTATGTTGTTTTGCCTATTTTAGGTTCCAGTACGTTGCGTGATGCGGCGGGGATTTTTGCAGATACATTTGTTGATCCTATTCAACAGATTGATGATTCTGATGCAATGTGGAGTGTTATTGCGCTAAAAGGTGTTGATACGCGTGCGGACCTGATCCAGACAAAAAAAATTGTTGATCAGGCCTCGTTAGACCCTTATGAGTTTGAAAGAAGTGCTTATTTTCAACGTCGCAACTATTTGATACATGATGGAAACCCTCCTTTAGAGGAGGATCTTTTCGAGGAGTAAGGCGGATTAATAAAAAGGCCCTTTTTATAAGGGCCTTTTTTTATTTGTGTTAGCAATCGCAGAGTCTTATTTTATTGTCCATTGTAAGGGTGTTTGCTGTCTAAATGGCGTGAGTGTTTGTTTGCCGAAAGGGTAATGGCTGGGTGCTTGCCAACTTTCTCTGTGCAGTGTCAGCGTTTGTTGGTTTCTAGGCAGGCGGTAAAAATCGGGGCCATAGAAGCTACTGAATTCCTCCAGTTTATCTAAGGCGTTTTCTTTATCAAAAATTTCCGCATAAAGTTCAATAGCAGCATGTGCAGTAAAACACCCTGCACAACCGCATTGGTTTTCCTTTGCATTGGTTGTGTGAGGAGCACTGTCGGTGCCCAAGAAAAATTTTGGATTACCACTGGTGGCAGCATTAACCAAGGCCTTGCGGTGCGTTTCGCGCTTTAAGATGGGTAGGCAATAATTATGCGGGTGAATACCGCCAACCAATAAATCATTTCGGTTAAACAGAAGATGCTGTGGCGTTAACGTAGCAGCAGTTAAGTGATTGTGAAGAACGAAATCAATGGCTTGTTCGGTGGTTGCATGTTCCAAAACAATCCGAAGCTCAGGAAAATTCTTTTTGATGGGCACCAGGTATTTGTCGATAAAAACTTGCTCTCGATCAAATACATCGATATCAGGGTCGGTGACCTCAGCGTGGACAAGTAAGGGGAGATCTTGTTTTTGCATCTCGTCTAATACCGGGCTTAAGGCAGAGACATCCGTCACCCCGTTAGAGGAATTTGTGGTTGCGCCTGCTGGATATAGCTTAGCCGCATAAACAAAGTCGCTTTCACCTGCTTGTCTGATATCTTCAACACGCGTGTTATTGGTGAGATAGAGAGTCATCAGTGGCTGGAATGTGTTGCCTTCAGGACGTGCATTTAAAATTCGTTGCCGATATGCCGCGGCTAACTGTGTATTAACGACAGGTTGAGCCAGATTAGGCATAACAATAGCGCGCTGAAACTGTCTGGCAGTAAAGGCGACCGTTGTACCCAGTGCGTCACCATCACGAAGGTGCAAATGCCAGTCATCCGGTTTTGTTATGGTTAGTTGAGTTGTCATCTATTTAATTTTTTCTCTTAATTCCATAAAAGTAAGATTATTTTACATGCATTACTTGCTATAAACCTTGTAAATCACCGAAAATACCCAGTTCTGTTTAGTGTGGTCGGTTAAAAATGTCCACAAGCTAGTACTTGGAGCAATTTAAATTATGCCTATTTATGAATACCAATGTGATGCCTGCCAGCATCGTTGTGAAGTGTTACGCAAAATAAGTGATGAGCCATTAACGAAGTGCCCTGCTTGCGGCAAGGAGACGTTACAAAAGTTAATGTCTGCCTCAGGCTTTCGATTGAAAGGTGAAGGGTGGTATGAAACAGACTTTAAGAGCGGCAAAAAGAAAAATTTGGCAGAAGGTTCGGCCAAAAAATCGAGTGATAGTAAATAAAAGCCTTTCATTAAAGAAGGCAATTCGTGCAATAGCCGAAAAGGTTAATCAAGCAAACATAACAGTAGGGAAGTAAAAATGATGCGTAGCCATTATTGTGGTGATATTAACGAAAAACACCTAGGGGAAGAAGTAGAAATCTGTGGCTGGGTGCACAGGCGGCGTGACCACGGCGGCGTTATTTTTATCGATTTACGAGATCGTGAGGGGGTCGTGCAAGTTGTGTTTGACCCTGATCGTGCTGAACCGTTTGCCATTGCTGAAAATGTGCGTAGTGAATATGTGTTAAGGCTTAAAGGGCGTGTTCGTCCTCGGCCAGAAGGCACTACGAACCCTAAAATGAAAACCGGTAAAGTGGAAATGTTAGGGCTTGAGCTCGAGGTGCTCAACGAGTCTAAAACACCGCCAATTCAGGTGGATGGTGATATCGAAGTGAATGAAGAAACGCGTTTACGTTATCGCTATATTGATTTACGTCGTCCAGACATGTTGGAAAATATTCGTTTGCGTCGTGACGTGACGTTGAATTTACGCCGTTTTTTAGAAGATGAAAATTTCTATGAAATTGAAACGCCCTTTTTGACCAAGGCAACACCTGAAGGTGCTCGAGACTACTTGGTGCCAAGTCGAACGCACGAGAACAGTTTTTTCGCGCTGCCACAATCTCCGCAGTTGTTCAAGCAATTGCTGATGATGGGGGGAATGGACCGTTATTATCAAGTGGTGCGTTGTTTCCGTGATGAAGATTTGCGTGCCGATCGTCAGCCAGAGTTCACCCAGTTGGATATAGAAACGTCCTTTTTGGATGAAACTGAGATCATGGGTTTAATGGAAAACATGATTCGCCGACTATTCAGTGAGGTGATTGATGTTCAACTGCCTGAAGCGTTTCCACAGATGAGTTATGCAGAAGCGATGGATGTTTATGGGACAGACCGCCCTGACTTGCGTAATCCGCTGGTACTCAATGATGTTGGTGATTTGATGGCCTCGGTTGAGTTTAAAGTCTTTTCAGGCCCGGCAAATCGTCAGGATGGTCGCGTTGCGGCCTTAAGAGTACCGGGCGGTAGTACGCTCAGTCGAAAAGATATTGATGGTTACACACAGTTTGTCAGTATTTATGGGGCAAAAGGTTTGGCCTATATTAAAATCAATGATCGTGAGGCCGGCATCGAAGGCTTGCAGTCACCTATTTTGAAGTTTTTGCCAGATGATGTTGTGGAAAACATCATGCAACGTACAGGAGCGCAAACAGGGGATATTATTTTCTTTGGCGCAGATAAAACAAAGGTGGTAAACGAGTCGCTTGGCGCGTTACGCGACAAAATAGGCCAGGATCAGGGTTTATTGAAAGGAGATTGGAAGCCCGTTTGGGTTATCGACTTCCCGATGTTTGACTGGGATGAAAAGTCAAGCCGTTGGAATGCAATCCACCATCCGTTCACCGCGCCATCATGCAGCGCAGAAGAATTGAAAGAAAATACCGGTCAGGCATTATCAAGAGCCTATGATCTAGTGTTAAATGGCACAGAAGTAGGCGGTGGTTCCATACGTATTCATAAAATGGACATGCAGCAAACGGTGTTTGATTTACTGGGTATGGATGAAAAAGAGTCGGAAGAAAAATTTGGCTTTTTATTAGATGCCCTTAAGTACGGTTGCCCACCTCACGGCGGTATTGCCTTCGGTTTGGATCGTTTGGTGATGTTAATGTCCGGTGCGTCAACGATTAGAGATGTTATGGCCTTCCCTAAAACACAAACAGCAGCGTGTCCGTTAACCTCTGCTCCGGCAAGAGTGAGCGAGGCTCAGTTAAAAGAACTGGGCATTAAATTAAGAAAACCGCCTGCCGTAGAATCAACATAAGGAAAAAAGATGTCAGCCGCTTTAAAACCTATTCAGGATTACTCTTTGCTCACAGACGATGAGTGTGATGTACGCATTCAAACCGCTAAAAAAACCTTAGGCGAGCGATGTGTTATTTTAGGGCACCATTACCAACGTAATGAGGTGTTCAAGCATTCGGATGTCAGTGGCGATTCGTTAAAGCTTTCAAAGTATGCGGCCGAGTCAAAAGCGGACTACATTGTCTTTTGTGGCGTGCATTTTATGGCCGAAGTGGCCGATATTTTATCGCGACCTGAGCAAGTGACCATTTTGCCCGATTTGGCGGCAGGTTGCTCGATGGCCGATATGGCCAATCTTAAAAATGTTGAACGCAGTTGGCAGGAACTGAATAGCGTATTGAATGCCGATGAACAAATAACACCGGTGACTTACATCAACTCTGCTGCGGATTTAAAGGCCTTTTGTGGCCGACATGATGGCATTGTGTGCACCTCTTCCAATGCAGAAAAAGTACTCAACTGGTGTTTTGATAAGCGCGAGAAGATTTTGTTTTTCCCCGATGAGCACCTGGGCCGGAACACGGGTTATCGAATGGGTATCCCGCAAGAAGAAATGGTGGTGTGGGATTTTAGTCAGCCACTCGGCGGCTTAACGGAAGAGCAAATAAAAAGTGCAAAAATGATATTGTGGAAAGGCTTCTGCTCGGTTCATCAAATGTTTCAAACAAAGCAAATAGATGATTTTAAAAAGAAACACCCAGACACCATCGTGATTGCTCACCCGGAGGCCAATTTTGAAGTGTGTGAGAAGGCTGATTATGTTGGCTCAACCGAGATGATACTTAAAACGGTTCGAGAGGCAAGGCCTAACACCCGTTGGTTAGTGGCCACCGAGCTAAATTTGGTAAATCGCCTAAAAGAAGAAGTGAAGGATCAAAAGAAAGAGGTGCATTTTATGTCTCCAACTGTCGCAATGTGTTCAACGATGTTCAGAACCGACCCTCAGCACTTAGCGTGGGTGCTTGAAAACCTTGTTGAAGGCCACGTGGTGAATCAAATTCAAGTCGCGAGTGACGACAAGTTGATGGCTAAAAAGTCATTAGACAGCATGTTGTCGCTGTTTTAATAAAATCTAATATGCCTGTTTTATTTTAGCGGCTGGAGTGCTGAGTATTTTTTAAGTGGTGTTGGTACACGGTTTTTAATTGTTCGATTTCATCATAGCGTTTAAAACGTGACTTTTCATTTGCGGTTTCTATCTGCTCGATCAGCATTGGAATGGACTGCCATTGGTTGTTAAGCATAAGAATGTTAGCTATTTCAAACAGAGGGTGAAGAAACAGCGGGCTTAGGTCAAAAGCATGTTGATAATCATTTAAAGCCGCTAACCTGTTGCCAGAGGCTAGCTGAGCTTTGCCTCGCATATACCAAAAGACTGCTTTTTTTGGCTGTTTTTCAATCACTGCACTAATCCAGCCGATATAGTTCTGGCGGAGGGGTTTGCATGGGTCCAGTTTCAAACAACCAGCAATTTGATCTAATGCTAACTGGGTTGATGGCGAAATTCGGTTGGCTTTAATACGCTCAATTGTTGCATCTTGAATGGCTTGGGGAATCGGTTTTTCGCCGACCGCTAAGATATTTTGATAGTGCAAAGCATAAGCTGTTTCTGTTGGGTCAAGATCCATCGCTTTTTTAATGGCGGAAGTCGCCAGTTCAATATCGCCAGCCTGGTTAGCAGCATTGCTTAAAAGGGCTTGTATAGCCGGTGAATTTGGGTGATGCTCGGCTTCAAAAAAAGCTAAAGATTGATAGTTCCCCCATTGTTTTGCTCGTAGTGCTGTTGTCCCGCCGACGATGAGACAAATGGCTGATATGCTGGCAATGAATTTTTTGGTGTTAATCGTTCTTGGGGCTAGTGAGACTAAAGCAAGGATAATGCCGATAGAAGGAAAGTTATTCCGATGTTCGTAAGCGATGTCCAACGGGAAAATGGTCGATTCCATTAAGTGGCCGATAAAAAATAACCCGATACCTAAGGCAAATAAGGGTTGTTTTTTTCTAACGGCAAAGGCAGTGATAATAAGCCCTGCGATAACGATAAACGATATCAGGGTCGTTACCGGCTCAATAAAGGAAGTGGAGAGAGTAAAGTCGTCATGAAAAAGCCCAAAGCCATTGATTCTTGGAATTAGAATTAAACTGAGATAAAAAACAACGACACGGCTCTCGGTCAGCGCCCGTTCCCACATGGTAAAAGGCCGACCGCCGAAACCTCGAGCGGCATAATCAAACGCGTGCCAAGCAACAGCAAAAAATAGGGCAACAAGGATAATCATGCTGAGTATTTTTATGCGAGATGAAAGAGCGTTAAATACCGACCAAGGCGGTTGTTTACTGAAGAATAGGGCTTCGATCAATAGGACAAAAAGAGGGATCAGTAAGGCATTTTCCTTGCTGTAAATCGCTAAAATAAAGCTAACACTGGCGGCAATAGTATAGATGATGCTTTTTATTCCGTTTTGCCTTGAGCTTGCTCCACGTGCAGATAAATAGAAGAGCAAGCAAAGTAAAGTGAACAAAGTGCTTAATGAGGTCATCCGTTGGACGATATACAGCACACTGGTCAGGTTGATGGGGTGTAAAGCCCAGATAAAAGCCACACTGGCTGCAAGTGTCAGTTGAATTTGAGGCGAGGCGTCTTGTCGTGCAAGGTTTATTAATTTAAGGCTCAATAAAAAAACCATGACAGCATTGATGCTGTGTATAGCGATATTGGTGACTTTAAAATGGAACGCATCGTAACCACCGGCTACATAATAGTTTAAGGCGAAGGTGCTAATGGCAATGGGGCGTTTTAATGGGCCGGCAAAACCGGCTTTAGAGGCCTCGTAAAGGCTGCTGAATGTCAGTTCATTAAGCCTAAGGAGAGAGTTGTTGGTGATATTTGTTAAGTCATCAAAAATAAAGGGGCCATAAAGGCCCGGGTAGTAAACCAAAAAGACACTGAAAACAAGCGTAATTAAAATAAGGTTTTTTGATATAAAAGGCATTTAAAAATTTTACAAAAAAAAGCGGCGTTACGCCGCTTTTTTAATCTTTTGCCTAACTATTATGTTTTAGGTAGGTATTTAGTTGGTACTAGAGCTGCACAGTTACCACCAGCGCCAATAGTCCACCGTAAGTTAGAGCCAGTTCCGCCTGTTGGAGTAGGAATGTACGTAAAACAACCTCCGTCAGCCCCACCGTTCGCAACAGCTGCACCAAGTTTGTTTGTGCCTGTTACAAGTTGTACATGGAGCTGAGGCCGATTGTTTACTACACGCACTGCAATGTCAGATACATATTCAGCAGATACCGAAGTTAGGCCTAAAGAGGTTGGATTTGAGGTATTGTCTGTTAGGCCAGCAAGTGTACCGTTTTCACTCCAGTAGACTTCAATCGCTGTTTTGAAAGCACCAGAAAGTGACGCACCCTCACCAACACGTGATTTAATGGTGTAGTCTTGGTAAGCGGGAATCGCTAAAGCTGCCAAAATACCAATAATCGCTACCACGATCATTAATTCAATCAGCGTAAAACCTTTTTGTACGCTTTGTTTCATTGTGTGTATGTTTTTCATGTTTATATCCTTATATAAAAAGGGGCTGACACCTAATAATTCTCTTTTAGTAGTTTTTTGAGGTCTACTAAAAGCTCGTTTGGTGTCCCTGTGTTAAACCGCCATTCACATTCTTTTAAGAATAAATGAAAGTGTTCTCTTG
>Ga0181593_10006388_pt1 | contig 10573 bp, 4 predicted proteins | sample 071ome_19_FD_133756 | JGI IMG/M metagenome (GOLD analysis project Ga0181593, IMG submission 133756) | Coastal salt marsh microbial communities from the Groves Creek Marsh, Skidaway Island, Georgia - 071413AT metaG (megahit assembly) | ecosystem: Environmental > Aquatic > Marine > Intertidal zone...
CCGAAACACTACCAATCAAATTAAATTAGACGTTTATAAAGCTTCTCAATTAGACGAAGCTCAGTCCACTGCTTTGCTTAGTCAGACGTACCAACAGGCTACTCAGAACTATGAGAACCTGGGTGGCATGACGAAGGGCAAAGCTGCTGACATGGCTTTTGCTTCTACTTTGGCTGCTATCCAACAGCTTCCCAAAGAACAAGCTTTGGCTGCTTTGGACGCACTGGAAAACGTAGCTAAGATTGCTAAGGATCCAAGCACGGGTACACTGGGTCAGCTGTATCGGGAAGAAATTAAACAAGCTCGTAACAGTGTTCTGACTCAAGATCTGGAAGAGCGTCAGCTGGTTCGTCGTGAAAAGGACGAGAAAGCCAATGCTTTGATTAGAGAGCTTGAAGATGCTAGAGACCGCCACACTGGTGATCCGGCAAAGCTAGCTGAGCTAACCAATTCAATTTACCCACGACTCCAAGAGTTGGGTGAAGGTGGTCTTGGCAGCAGTGTGGCTAGAGAGTGGTTGGCAAATGATAAAGTCAATAGCTTGATGCCTAAGGAGTATGTTACTCGTAACACCTTGCTAGCTAAAGCCCAATCTGGTCTACTCAGTCAAGAGGAAATTGACGCAGCTGATCTGCCTGAAGATGAGAAAAAGCGTCTGGCACGGTATTCTGATGAAGCCCGTAAGGACGATTTTCTCAAAGAAAACGGCAGCATGATCAAAAGCACTGCTAAATCAGCAGTGATGTCGGTCACTAAAGCTCGTCAGATTTATACCTTTGGTGACGGCGACAATCCGAACTCTGACGTTACAGCATTCTTGATCTTTAATCAAAGGATTCAAGATGAGCTGTGGGACTACGTCAGTAAGAAACGTGCCAAAGGTGAAGTCGTTTCTGAAGAAGAAATTATTATTAAAGCGGGTCAAATTGCCAAAGCTCGTCACAGTGAGTACTACGATCCAGAGTCTGGAGCGGCGTATCGGATTGGTGATCAAGACGAGTTTAGGTTTGGAACTACCCCAGAAGGACGCTCCGTTTTCGACATCCGTCACGTTCCCGATAAGAACATCACCGCCTCTACGGCTGATGGTAGGTTTAGTAACTACCAAAACACCATTGTCTTATCAAAGGAATATGCCCTAGATGAGTCACGCCGCTATCAGCAAGGCGCAGGAATGGGAACACGAGCAGGTGCTTATTTGGCTAACCGCCCAGGCGAGCGTCTGAAATTTATCGTTTCACAACTAAAACACCATGGTTTACCGACCGACAACCTCATCAATTCTGAGCCTGCTCAGCGTGAGCGTAGTCTCGCTAACACTGCCCCTCAGTCTAATTTCAACCGCAACGCAGCTCAAGACAGTCTTACCCGAGTCAGAGCTGACCGCGAACTCCGCATCATCGGAGCTGAGCGTGAGCGTTGGCAGTCCCAAGAGCGTGGCGAACAGCCAGTTGCGCCCAAAGGTTTAACGTCCGACGGTGACGGTGGCACCTTCCAAAAGGATGCTCCACTGCCGGACGATCAGATCTTTATGTTAGCGTTGAACACTGGATTGTCTCCAGAAGAAGCTGTTACTATGACAGCTATTGCTCTGGCGGAATCTGCTGGTATTGCTAACAACCGTAACTTTACTCTGCGTACTGGTGACCGTTCCTATGGTCTGTGGCAGATTAACATGCTTGACGATGAGCGGACTAGCTACTATTTAGGCCGTGAACGCCGCAGAGACCTTGGCTTGTCTAATAATGATGAGTTATATGATCCTGCGACGAACGCTAGGGCAATGTACTACATTCTGAAAACTCGTAAGAATGGGTACAGTGCTTGGAGCGTTTACAAAAATGGTAGCTACACTCAGTATCTACCTGCCGCTCGCCGCGCTTTGCAGCGGTGGCAAGACTCACAGTAAAAGCCTGGTGCGCTGGGCTTCTACTTTTTTTAACTTTTAGCCTGCGGGCCAACTTAAAATGCCTAGTTACTCTTACGACGAACAAGACATTGAACGTCGGAAAAGGGAAAGTGAGGAAGAAGAGGCGCAATTCAAAGCCGTCAAACAACAAGAATATGACGAGTCTATTGGCGATGCGCCTCCTCCTCAGCTGACCGAAGAACAAGAACAAACAGCAGAACAACAACGCATTTCTCGCGCTGGTGAAGCCGAGCCACCTGCTGGGTTACAGCCTGGTATTCAGCAGTGGCTGGAAGAAAACGTCGCCATTCCGGCTCAAGATTTTGTTGACAACGTTTTTCAAGGCGATCAGAAAACACCACAACAGATTGCTGACGAACGAACTCAGCAACGACTTCAATACCAAGAAAGAGCAGCAGAAACCCAAGAAGCGTTTGAGAAAGCCGCATACGAAGGCCCTATCAACACCGTTGGATCTGAAGCTGTCCGCACTGTTGTTTCCCTGCCTACGAAGCTAATTGAAGCTGGCATGGACACTACCGACCTGATGGTCGATATTGGACGTGTTGGTATTGATAAAGTTCGTGGCATTCAAACCAAGCCTACCGAAAACCCATTTGATGATCGGTATATTGCCGCTGCTTATGACCTAGGTGTCAAAGGGCCTAAAACCCAAGCAGGGCAACTGGCTGCAAAACTGCTGCAATTCGCAACCGTTACTCGCCGTTTGATGGTCAGCCTGCCTAAAGGTTTGACCTCTCTGGGCACTAAGCCTGGTACTCTGCGGCGTGCTATTGCTGAGGGCATCATTCCTGGTGCTATTGCTGACTTCTTCTTGACCGACGATAACAGTGGAAACCTTTCCACAATGGTCAATAACTTTATTCCTGAAGACAACCTGCTTCATGATTCGTTCTTGTTTGCTCTGCGGACAACTGAGGACGATGATTTGTTTACAGCAAAAATTAAGAGTGTCTTAGAAGGTGGCGTAGTTGGCGCTGCTGCTGACGCTCTGCTGTGGTTGTCTTGGGGTCGTAAAGCTGCCCAACGTGCTTCGGCTGCTGGTGCTTCTCAAGAGGAAGCATTTAACACCGGCATGAAGGAAGCCAAGACCAAGATGGAAGAGGTTGACAAAAACGACCTTAAACTCCAAGCTGAAGAACGCGAGCGTTTTCTTAAGTACAACTCCGACGAACTTGACCAGCTGCTTCAGATGAAGCGTAAGCTGGAAATCGACATGTCTCGGTTCCGTGCGGAAGGCAACCAAGAGCAACTTAAGTACATCCAAGAAACTCTGGACGATGTCAATCTACACATCGCAGAGGTGGATGAGAAGCTGATGAAGGGCTATCAGCCCAATGACATCCGAGGTGTTCCCCAAGAACAACGCTCTGCCTACAACAAACCTGCTCAACCTGACCTTGCTATCAGGCAGCAGTTACAAGGTGAGCTGCCCCCTAAAGAAGCTGTAGAGGGCGTGTACGCTCCGTTTGATCGGAAGTACATGAACGAACAGATGGGCTCGTATCACATGATGACGGACGCCCAGATGAAGCTGATGCAGTATTCGGATGAGCAAGTTAAGCTGATCCAAGCTACGTCTAAAGATGTCCACCTGCAAAAGATTGCTAATGATCTGAAACGTCCAGTAGCAGACATTGTCAACAACGCAGCCAAAATGGTTAGCCAGTTCCAGCACGCACTGAGAAGTGATGTGCCCTCTGAGCTGCTTGAGGACATGTTTGACAAAGCAGGTATGCTGAATCCGAAAACTGTTAAGGGTTCTAAGATCCTGTCTAAAGAAGGTGTACTTGTTACCAAGGCTCTGATTAGTGATGCTGCTACTCAGATTCATGACTTGGCAAGAAATGCGGTAGAGCTACGTTCTAATGGTCAGCCTGTTGGCAACCAGCTAGACCGTGCGCTGGACCGCCTGGTGACTCTGCTTGAGTTCCATAAAACCACTGCCTATGAGTATGGTTCTGGTCTTGAGATCTTTGGTCACCGTATCGAAGAAGAAGGCCTGCTGAGCGCTATGTTCAGTAAGGGTGGTTCTGAGATGTCTATCCGTGAAGCACGGCAATGGGCATACAACATTAAAGCAGCCATGCGTAAGGGTGATCCTGAGGCAATGGATGATGCAATGCGGCTTGTGAACCAAATGCTGCTTGCTGGTGGTGACCCCACTAAACAAGTCAAATTCCTTAGTGCTGCCTTTAATCTTGGTGTCAAACAGTCTACAAAAGCACTGTATCAGTCGCTGCTGTCAGCCCCTGTTACTCACGCCAAGAACGCTTTTGGTAACGCATACTCGTTGTATGAGCGTCCGCTGTCAACCTTCCTGAGGTCATTCAAGCCTGGACAAAAGCACGGCAAAGAGATTCGCGCTGCTGCTATTTCTGGTGTCCATGCTATGACAACTGGCATCGGTGATGCATTTAAGATTGCTAAAACCACGTTTGTGCGTGGCACCTCTGCTAACTTTAACTCTAAATTTGCGCTTCAAGATTTTGAAGTCCAAGCACAGCTCAAACAGCTTGATGCTGTGGCTAATACTTGGCAAGAAAAAGCAGCAGCTGGTCTTCTAAAGAACCATTATCGCTTCCTTAACAACCCTTGGATGAGCTGGCCGTCTAATGCCCTTATGGCAAGTGACGACTTCTTCAAGAGTTTGGCTGCTCGGTATCGCATGTACTCAAAAGCCAAGTACGAAGCAATGATACAGGCGGCTGATGACACTGAAATTGATGGCCTCTTTAAGAGTTACATCGAAAAGTCATCCAAAATGGTGGCGCCTGATGGTCGGATTCTTGACAAAGATCTGCTGGACTATGCTGAGCGTATTACGTTCCAGCAAGACCCTGGTGCATTCCTGAATACGGTTAGTCGTGCGGTTGACCTTTTGCCCTTAGGCATGGGTAAACTGTTCCTTCCCTTTATTCGTACCCCCGGTAACCTATTTGGCTACGGAATGGAGCACCTGCCTGGTGCAAACCAGTTCCTCCGCAAGTTTGATGACACCTACAAAGACGCCGTCAAGAACAAAGACTATTTGTTAATGGCTGAAATGGAAGGTAGATCTGCTACTGGTGTCATGATTGCTAGTGCATTTATGACCGCAGGCATGTTTACCGAGGTTACGGGTAACTATCCGTATGATCCAAACGAACGTGCTGCTTGGAAAGCTGCTGGCATTCCTCCTTTCTCCATTCGAGTGGGTGATGCTTGGGTTTCTTATGCCTCGTTTGAGCCTGTCAACTCCATGCTGAGTGTGGTTGCTGACATTCAACGACTTGCTAAAGCAGGACACACAGACTTTATGGTCAAAGTGGCTCACCAGTTTGGCTATTCAATCACTGCTGCCTACACAGATAAGTCTATGCTCAAGGGTTTGACCGAGCTAGGCGAACTTCTGTCACCACAAAACATGCGCGACCCTAGCCAGTTGCGTTTTGCCTTGAACTCCTTTAATAACTACGTTCCATACGCTGGATTCCGTCGCACCTTTAGCAATGCCTTTGACCCGTACTACCGGGAAATGCATGGTGAAGTTGATCGTGTTCTGAAATCCGCAGTACCAACGTTCGGTACTGGTATGTTTGCTGAGACTTCATTTATTACTGGTAAACCTCTGCCTACCGCAGCAGGTGGCCTGTTCAATGCCGTGTCTCCTATCCGCATTACAGCGGTCAACGACAACCCTGTCGAAAAGGAACTAGCCGACATTGGCTATAACAGTAATGATGTTCTTAAACAAGGCTCTTTGGGTGTTGAGCTGAAGCCTAAACAGCAAGAAGCACTTGCCAAGATCATGCATAAACTTGGTGTTGGTAGGGAACTGAAGACATACATGAACTCTGAAAAGTACAAAGCACTTAAGGAAGCCTACAAAGGACGTTCTTTCAGCTTTAGTAATATGGTAGAGGGTTCTGACGATGCCGTGGCTCCTCACGTTGCAGAGATCCAACGGATCATTAGCAAAGCAAAGACCAAAGCATTAAAACAGTTAGAAAAGGTAGATCAAGAATACCTCATGGAAGTTGCTCGTAAGCGATACATAGCTGAAAATGCAGGTCGCTTTGCCAACTTTACTGAACCCAGCTACGAAAACCTTCGTAAATACGCTGGATTAGACTAACCCCATTTGTGGTACTTAAATGGCAATTATTACCCAGAATACTTACACGGGGAACGGGACTCTTGTCCAGTTCTCCTTTACATTTCCATATCTCGACGAAGCAGAAGTCAAGGTCAGCCTTGATGGTGTAGATGTCGCTACAAGTGAATACTCTCTTGCCAACGCAACCACAGTTGAGTTCAACACAGCTCCGACCAGTGGTCAAGCTATTCGTATTTATCGTGAAACAGACGTTGAAGAACTTCAAGCAACGTTCTTCTCCGGTTCTGCAATCCGCGCACAAGACCTGAACGATAACTTCAATCAGGTCTTCTACTCTACCCAGGAAACCGTTGATCGCCGCCTTGACAGAACTGGCGGCACCTTGACTGGTGATCTGGTTATGGACGATTCTGACATCGTCTTTGAGGGTGCTACGGATGATGAGTTTGAAACGACTCTGACTGTCGTTGATCCTACTGCTGATCGGACTATTACACTGCCCGATGTGACGGGTACTGTGGTCACTACTGGTGATACTGGTACTGTGGCTACGGGTATGGTGGCTGATAGTGCTATCACTACAGCTAAAATTGCTGATAGCAACGTTACTACGGCTAAAATTGCCAACAGTAATGTCACCACTGCAAAGATTGCTGATAGTAACGTCACAACTGCTAAGATCAATGATTCTGCGGTTACTACTGCTAAGCTAAACGATAGTGGTGTTACAACTGCCAAGATTGCAGATGCTAACGTAACCACAGCTAAGATCGCTGATAGCAATGTTACTACCGCAAAGATTGCAGATGCCAATGTAACGACTGCTAAAATTGCAGCAGACGCTATTGATGGCACTAAACTTGCCGATAATGCGGTTGATTCTGAGCATTATACCGACGGTTCTATCGACCGGGTACACCTAGCAGCTGACATTGTTGACGGTACTAAGATCGCTGATGACTCTATTGATTCTGAGCACTATGTTGACCAATCAATCGACGCAGCACACCTAGCAACTGATTCTGTCACTACTGGCAAGATTCTTAATGATGCTATCACTAACGCAAAGATTGCGGACAACGCAGTCCAAGCAGAAAACATCAACGGTCTGACTGCCACTATTGCAGAACTCAACCAGCTAGACGGCAATACCCTGTCTAACGCTGGCGTTGATTGGACCTCTGGTACTACGTTCCCATCTGCTAATCAGATCAGCGCACGTCTGGAAGCCTTTGGTGGTTTTGAAGCCATCGCTGATGATGAAAGCTTCCCCAATGATGCACCTGAAGAAGGTGTGATTATTAGTATTGCTAACGCTGGTGGTCTAGTTGTAAATGCCTCTGGTACTTCTACCAACGGTGACACGCTAAACGACACCACAGTTACCATCAATAACTTCCCGTCTGGCTTCCACAGCACGACGTTGGATGATGGTATTGGTTTGTTGGTGGTTGCTACCGCCACTGACCATACCTATAACTTCCACCGTGTTGTTGCTAAAGATGAGGACGTTCGTCAGCTGAGTTCTGACATCAACGATTTCAAAGCTCGTTATCGTATCGGTTCTAGTAACCCAACTACTGATAACGACGAAGGTGACCTGTTCTACAACACTGGCAGCAACACGATGCTGGTGTGGGACGGTAGCGAGTGGACTGAAGTTCAGTCGATTGGTGAGTACTTCATCATTCCAGACAGTGACTTCCCGACGTGGAACGGTACTATCAATGACATCAGTATTACCAGCAATGCACCTGCTAACGCTTCCCAGATTATTCTGTCTATTAACGGTGTAATCCAGGAACCCAACAGTGGTACTACACGTCCTACTGATGGCTTCTCTCTTAACGGTTCTACAATTCAGCTGTCTGATGCACCTGCTACTGGTTCAGAAGCTTGGGGTGTAATCATTGGTTCTACCGTCAACATCGGTGAACCCAGTGCAAACACGGTGAGCACTGCCAAGATTGTTGATGGTGCTGTTACTACCGCAAAAATTGCAGACGATGCAGTCACCGCTGACAAGCTGGCTGACACCGCTGTAACCGCTGGTAGCTACACGCTGTCCAGCATCACGGTTGACGCCCAGGGACGTATTACTGCTGCTTCTAGCGGTAGTGCTGGTGCTTCTGACGCGATCACCGAAGGCAACACCAGCGCGGAGGTTGTTGATACTGGGTCTGATGGTCACTTCAAGGTGGTCACTGAAGGCACGGAGGCATTTAGGGTTGATGAAAATCAGCATCTTTTGGTTGGAACTAATACCGCTTCAAACAACCTGCGTCTTGATCAAAAACTAGCCGTTGTAAGCACCGGCTCCCAGAATCTTGGCGGCGCGGCATTTATTAGTTATGTGGGAACAGCTACCGATAGCGCATCTTTTATTGACCTAAGTCGTTCTAGAGGTACTACTGATGGGAGTTTGACTTCAGTTGCCAACAACGACACTCTTGGTTGGTTGATTTTCCGAGGGGCTGACGGGAGTAATTTTATTAACTCTTCTTTTATTAAGGGAGCCGTGGACGGCACTCCGGGCACTGACGATGTGCCAGGACGCATCGAATTTCACACGGCCTCAAGCGGAGCTGCTCCGACGGAGCGAGCGCGCCTCGACAGCTCCGGCAGGTTGTTAGTTGGCAAATCAAATACCGATCACCTTTCAGACTCAACGTTAATTCTTGAAGGAACAGGTGTTTCTTCCGCTAACAATCCAACGATTTCTTTCAGCCGAAACAAGACAATCGGTTCAGCTACTGGTCTTGGAATGATCAGCTTTGGTAAAGACGATCATCAAGGCGCAAGAATTTATGGAATGTCTAACGGGACGTGGACCGAAGGCTCAGCGCATCCGAGTGATATTTATTTTGATACAGTCCCTAACTCAAGCACTACCCTCACAACCCAAGCAAAAATTCTAAAGGGCGGAGAACTGCAATTCAACTCCGGCTACGGCAGTGTTGCTACGGCTTACGGCGTAAGGGCGTGGGTGAACTTTATTGGTACGGGAACGGTTAGCAAACGGCAAGACGGAAACGTGAGCACCGTAGGTGATAATGGCACAGGTGTTTATCGTATAAATTTTGCCACAGCAATGCCTGACGACGATTACGCGGTTGTTGGCAGCAATATCGGATCAGTCCACGGTTCTTACGCCACTTTTGTTTGCGCGGACAATGCTGGCTTAACCACAGGATCTTGTGATATTGAACTTAGAAATGTCACAGGTAGCATCGTAGATCAACCTTGTATTAGTATCGTTGTTGTGAGGTAACCCCATGTCCAAAATTCTTTATCCCAACTCCAAAGGCGGCATTTGTGTTCTTCATTTAACTGGCGAGTTATCGCTTGAGGATTGCTGCCAAAAGGATGTACCCGCTGGTACGCCTTACCTGATCGTCGAAGACGACGTAGTTCCTTCTGATCGTTCCTTCCGTAACGCTTGGGAGGCTGACTTTAGCAACCCTGACGGCTACGGGATTGGCGCTGATGCGTGGTTTGCCGCTAAGGCAGCAGCCGAAGCAGCCGAACAAACCGTTGACGCACCTGCCGAGGAGGTGACCGAATGATCAACATCAACATGAACAAAGCACGGGACATTCACCGTGAAAAAGTCCGTGAAGCTCGGAACCCAAAGCTTGCGGCAAAGGACGTTGAGTTCCAACGTGCCCTTGAAACCGGAGCTGATACCTCTGCCATTGTTGCAGCTAAACAAGCTCTTCGTGATGCACCAGCCGCTTCTGCTATTGAGGCGGCTTCTACACCCGATGAACTGAAACAAGCCTGGGACACTGACCTCCTTGGCGATAGTCCTTACGGAGGTTAATTATGGCACTAACACAAGTAAAATCTGACGGCATCGCAACTGGTGCCGTCACCGCAGAACAGATTGCGGTAAATGCAGTTACTGTTGACGACATTTCTGACGGCAGTATTAATACTGCAAAACTAGCAGCTGATTGTGTGGACGGTACAAAGATTGCTGATGATGCAATCGATTCTGAACACTATGTCGATGGTTCTATCGATACCGCCCATATTGCTGACGACGCCGTAACTGCCGATAAACTGGCGGATACGGCTGTCACAGCTGGTTCCTACGGCAGCGCCTCTGCTATTCCTGCTATTACTGTTGATGCACAAGGCAGGATTACAGCTGCCTCTACTAACGCTATTAGTGTTGAAAGCGACAGGATCTTTGAAGGCAACACTTCTGCTGAAGTTGTTGACACTGGTTCTGATGGTCACTTTAAGGTGGTGACTGAGGGTACCGAACGTTGGCGCGTCACAAGTGACGGTACTCTTAAATCCAACAGTTCTGACATAGCACTTCAATACAATATTTTTCAAGACCGTTCAGGCACTGATATCATAAGAACTGACAGTTACACTGTTTACATTTCTGATTCTGGTAATGACTCAACTGGAGACGGTTCTAGCTCAAGTCCTTGGAGAACTTTACAAAAAGCTTTTGATAATGTTCCGCGCTTACTTACTAGAACTGGTTACATTATTAGAATTTTAGGAAGCTCATTTACTAATGCTAG
>Ga0181593_10006390_pt1 | contig 10570 bp, 14 predicted proteins | sample 071ome_19_FD_133756 | JGI IMG/M metagenome (GOLD analysis project Ga0181593, IMG submission 133756) | Coastal salt marsh microbial communities from the Groves Creek Marsh, Skidaway Island, Georgia - 071413AT metaG (megahit assembly) | ecosystem: Environmental > Aquatic > Marine > Intertidal...
AGTGGACGAGGCCCGGATTCTTGGGGTGAGTCGCAGACTCATCTCCGGAGGGTCCGGTGGTTCCGGCAAGAGACGGAACAATGGGCCCGGGGAATCAGGGACGAAGGACAGTCAAGTTCGGACGCTACCCTAAGAGCCCGATACCCGCAGGGTGCTTCCGCAGGAAGCAGGTAGGCCGGTTCGGCTACCCGGGGTCTGAAAGGGTTGGATAACTTATCATTTTGATAAGTTAGCCAAACTGAGTGTCCCCAGATACAGATGATTCATCATCTGTGGACGTCGATTAGTGGATGCAAAGGGACCCGCCCGGGGCAGGTAACTGCCCGTGACAGAGGTATAAACAGGTTAGATTAGTCCGGAGGACGCAAGATAAACTGGTTATACGTCTGCCGATTGATATCGGATGTGGGGTCCAGCAGGACCTTCATCCGTGCAAATGTATAACAAGGTTGTCACAAATACCTAAAGTTAGGAGCGTTAGCCATGTCAAACAAGGAACGAGTTCAGGAACTAATTAGTTCTTATGGGCCCGGGTTCTGGTTTACTGAAGGCGGCATTCAGAAGGCTTTGGGGTTATCTAACCGGAGGGCTATTAAGCAAGTTATCAAAACTTTAGAGACTACTTTAGTATTGGAGTCACGCCCCGGGAAGAGAAAAGATAGTCGGGAGTATTGTTATTTAGACCAAGAACGGTTAGCCAGTGTATTCGCTAATACTCCCGGGAGTATTAGCAATAGGCCCGGAACCCATCGTAATGGTAGCAGTGGAAGGGATCAAGAAACCCTGCAAGTTTTATGTCAAGTGCTCATCGATGAATATTCCTGTAACTGGAAGGGTAGGTTACCCTTGGAAGAAGAGTTGGAACATCATGAATCATGGTTTTTGCGAACCCGATTACCTTGGTTATTGTTTGATAGTTTCTACCATTTTGGTAGTAATCGACAAGGAGATACTAAAACACTTCCCGGGACTCGTGGTGCACCATTTAGTGGCTGGGATATCAGTGAACAGGCTCGAAAAGACCGTGAAATATTCTTGAGTTCTACTAAAGAGGACCTTCTAAAAGACGAAACTGGTGAGTAAACTTGCCGGCAACTTGCCCCCGACTTGCCAAAAGAGGCAAGTTCAAAAACGGATCACTGCGGCCCGACTTGCCCAAATATTGCAACTTGCCCCCCAAAAAGTAGCCCCTCTGCATTTTTGAAAATGGGCTCGTCAAAATGGGTTGGTTAGATTCCTACTGTTGGTATAGAATACCAACGCTTGTTTGTGGTTGTTATCTATTATTATGGTAAGGACTGTCAGCGTTAGATCAGGGTGGTATAGAAAAGGTTTTGACGCAAAGAGTCCGCTGTGGTTAGCAAAATTATTTGTGTCAATTTTGACATAAAATGTTTTCGGAAAATTTTCCTGCGGACGCAAGGTTTTCTGAGGTCGTTGAGGTTAGCAAGATTTAAATCGGGAGTCTCGGGATTTAAATCCACCCAGTTCCGAGAACTTGTTAGTGATTAGTGCATCAGGTCCATCATATAGCGTGTATTTATGCTGGGAACATACATATAGGTAGCAAGGGTAGCAAGAAATATGTTTGATGTTATCGTTCCTGTGAAGTGCACCCCGCTTAACTTGCTTAAGAAATCTTTACACGGTGTAAAGAATCAGTCTTTAGAAAATTGGAAGTGCTATATCATTGACGCTACCCCAGAAGACTGGATTCGTTGGCCGGCTTACCAAACCATGATGGAAGAGTTACTGCAAGATACTCGTTTTGTTTGGGTTCGCAAGGATCTCGGAATTGCCGAAGCCCGTAATGAGGGTATCGAAATGGGTAGTTCTCCCTTTGTAGCCTTTTTAGATTCTGATGATGAGTGGTCACCAGAGCATCTGCAGGTTATGGCAGAGGGTTTGCAAGATAACGATATCTGTATTACTGAAATTAGTCGGACGATACCTAACCGAGATTTGGTAGACTTGCGAAGAATTGGTATCGATGAAGATGTCGGTGTTAAATTAGATATCACAGAAGTGTTCCAAAGATACGAGTTGGCTAACTTTTTGCCTCCAGAATACCAAGGTTACTTTTGGTATGGGGCGGCGGTCTGGTTATCTGGATTGGCTTGTCGAAGAGAAGTTATCAAAACCATAAGATTTGATACGGAGATGACTATTGCTGAAGATACGGATATCTTATTGCGATGGGTAGAGGCAGGATGGTATCCCACTCATCTGCCAGTCAGAACCGTCCACAGAAATATGCATCCTCAACAAGTTACACAGACTATCGATGCTGATAACCTTCGTCAAAGTTTGACTAAGTGGGAAGCCCGTCACAGTCACTGGGAAGTTACCGATGAAGTTCTGGAGTCCATGCAACCTGAACACCGTGCCATTATGAAACATCTTAATGATAACGCTAAAGTGCGTTACGTCTTTATGGAGTCCTTGAATCTGGATATAGTGACAAAAGAAGATTATGAAATCGAACTTCTGTAAACTATAAAAGGGTGGTAGCAAGGAAAAAAAATTATGTTGAGCGATCACCAAGATTCTGAGCATTTCTCTTATGAAAGAGAATGGGCTGAGATTGAGGATATGCTTTATCGAGAAGAAAGGAAGTTAAATCATTGGGTGATGAAGTATCATCAGGCTGTTTCTATCAGTGATAGGCAGGTTATGAAAGATGCTGCTCGGAACAAAAAGGCTTTGGAAGGTGTTATCAAGACATTACGATGGGTTTTGGGAGACAAGGAGGTCGACCACCCATTGGAGTAGTCGTTATGGTAAGATGGTTAATCAACAAAGCAATAGACTACATGATTTGGAGGGGAGTCTATGAGCGAGAAGAAATGGAAACATTACGGCGGGCCATGCAGAAGACAATGTGATGTTGATCCAGAAACCTTGGTTTGTCAATCTTGTGGTATGTGGTATGGGACTGGTGAAGAAGAATGACGTTATTTTGGGTTTTAATGTTAATCCTGTTTGGTTTAGCAATCAGCCCTATGCCTTGGGAGGGAGATGAATGGTAGAATTGATTGATGGTAGCAAGGTATCTCGGGGAGGATCTAAGATTTGGATGTGGCAAGAATGTTTGTTAGCAGAAGATGGTAGCACCGAGTCCCTAAATACCGATTGGGCACAAACCCCTCAAGAGATTTGGGATAACATCAATACACAAGATTGGAAAGATCGTATCGATGAAGAAGGTAGCGGTGAAAAATCTTGTTCGGTATGTGAGCAAACCTTGGGAGATTGGGTTTATGTTCTCAAAGGAGGTTTGCACAAAACCAAGAAACAGAAATGGCATAAGTTTAAAATCTGGAGGAACTATTGTTCCCTGCAGTGCTTTGGAAAAGACCTCGAAAACGAGAAATCTCCTGTGCATGGGAAATTAAAGTGACCAACAACTTTATATACCAGAAGCAATAAGGTATGCCTATGGCAAAGGATAATGAGGTAGTGGGTCCCAAGTTGTGGATGTGGAGGAAGAAAAGAACTGAGCCTTGGCACATCACTGGTGGATACTCTCAACCCGATCACAAACAAACCTTGTGTGGTCGCCGTAACATCGATGCTACAGATGTAGTTTATGATCCTCGGGATATCGTGCCATACAAAGGCATGACTGATATGAAGAATTATTGTAAGAATTGTTTGAATATGATGGTTTATGAAGCCATGTCCGAACAAATCTTGTTTTCACAAATTAAAGTTCCCGGTGGTGGAACTTTTGGAGAAACCGTGCTAACCAAATATCTGAAGAGAAAAAGTCCGCCGATTGAACTAAATAATCCACCTGCTCTTAAAGATGCTAATTCTGCTAAGGCTGTTGATGTGGCTGGTAGCCCAGCACCTAAGAAATACAAATTGATGACTAAAAGCCAACTTGAAAAGAAAGAGCGAGAGAAATCCAGTCGTAAACCTAAGACCCCTCGTTCCAAGAAGCCTAAAAGTCAGCGTTCCAAGCAGCAAAAGATTGATAAGGGTGATGCAACCACAACTACTCCAGAGGTGGTTAAAGTTGACAAAACCAAATCCGCTGCCCAAATTATTGGGCCAAAACGGGTGCTGGGAAACAGCAGCACAGATAGCCAAGATCAATCCTGAACTTAGTGTTGCTGAATGCATCTGGTGGGCAGAAAACCTATGTGGAGTAGACCAAGATGAAGATTTACTTAACTAAGGAAGAAATGGAAAAGTGTGAACGTCATGCCGAGGCTATCGTAGAGTATTACGATAAGAAGTGGGCAAAGTCGGGCAACCGCAATAATTACAATCATAATAAAGTAGATTCTAATCGTATTGGTGTGCGATGTGAAGTTGCTACCGAGCGTTGGATATCGACATTTCTAAAACCACAAGATTATCAAAGCAACTTTTGGAACTTTGAGTCATCGATGGGAACGGGAGATATTGATATCAAGGATAATAACCTCGAAATCAAAGGTTTGCAATTTAAACAATGGAACAAGTTTAAGAGGATGATTCCTCCAAGACAGTTAGCCAAGTATTGTAAACATAATGCTATCGTGGTATGGGGAACGGCTTCAAAAAAGATTGATGACAATGAAGTGCACCTTAAAGGATGGAATTGGGCTAACGAGGTAAAAGATAAGGGCATAGAAGTTAGAACTATTTGTGATAATGTCTGGCTTAAAGAGGATCAAGATATGCGTCCGATGTCAGAACTTAAAGAACTCTTGAAGAGCGGTTGTCGCTAACTATAAATAGCAGGATGAACAATCATTTATTATGTTGTCAGTCTATGTTGCCGGTGTTTTAGGAGTCGTTGGTGGTTTCCGCCTGCTATCTTTGGCTTGGAGTGCGATGGAAGACTTGCCTTTGGGTATTGGAAAAGTGGCTACCAAGGTAAGAGAGGGTTGGGTTGCTTCTACTTGGCAAAGCAAAGTTCTGCAATTAACGACCCCCGCACTGATGTTGACTGGTGGAATGCTGTTACTATCACAACATATTCAACTTCGTGGTGCAGGCAGAATAACTCAAGCCGCAGAATGGGAACCCTCGGTGGGCGAGTGGGCTCTGGGATACGTTCAAGAAGGAACTTACGCTGCCGAACAAATGGTAATGTCTCCGAAGTCCAAGCGAAAGAACCGTGTGGTTAGCCTAAGAGGGAGTGACCCTCGTCTTCGTAACATGATCAATGATACCGATTTGAGTCCTCAGGAAGCCATGGGTAGATTGGAGATCAGTGCTGAAGGATGGTGATAACTTGCCTGATGAAATCGATGATGATGAATACTGGGAACCGTATTTGGAAGTCTTGCACACATGGTATCATTTGTGCGAATCAACTGTGGAAGAGGCTACCGATAGTTGGGCTGGAATGGTAAGACACATCCAAATTTGGCAAGCGGTTGAGGAGACTTCTCCAGATTCGTTGAGTTACATTCTTGAAAAATCGTGGAAATATAAGTATGATGCTATTCGATTGCTTTGGAATCAAGAAGTTGACGGATATGGGGAACTAATGTTCTACAATTATTTGTCTCGGGAAGAAATGGCTTTGTTAGAAAACTTTAACCCTGAGGGGAGATTGTATGAGGGAAAATTTGTGCGTAACGAGTCTATGAATAATATAGGGATTTCGCTTGGATACCCTTCTCTAAAAGAAGTAAAAGAGGTTTTTAATTTTTCATGGTTACCTTCAGAAAGTCCTGATGGGAAATGGAAAGATCTATATGGTTTTGATCTTTATCGTGCAGAAAGTTACAAGCCTCCTGCTTCTGCTGTGTCTAACGCCAAAAAGGGTTTGGAACTACGAAAGGAATGGGGTCGTGGTGGTTTATCACCCAGCGAAGCCAAGTCACAAGGTATTGATTCCGGTGTCACTCGGGCTCGTAAGATTGCTTCAGGTAAGGTTAGCAAGCACGACGTTCGTCGAATGTCGGCTTTTAATCGTCATCGTAAAAACTACCGTCCCGAAAAGAAGATGCCCGACGGTGGACCTACCGCTGGCACTATCGCTTGGTTACTCTGGGGTGGAACTTCAGGTGTGAACTGGGCTAAGAAGAAATCAGCAGCGATGAATGCAGAATCCGAGGAGTTTGATGCTGAGGATTACAACTCCTTTACTGAAGAAATGGAATCTATGATTGACAAATACGGCACTCTGCAATCCTATGACACTTCGTATTACGATAACCTCATGGAAGTCTCGTTTGCGTTCCGACCCCACAATCCTTATTTCGATGATGTTGATTTTGATGCCGAGGTCGTTGAATCTTGGGACGCCGAAGACGGCGACTTCGTTTGGGTATTGATTCTCGATTCAGACCATTTTGAAGACGTGCTGGGTGGTGTCTTCACCAGCAAGGACGAGGCCATCGAAGTCTTCTCGGATTACCTCAGGAGTATCGGCGGAGACCCCGACGGCATCAATTGGGATGCTGATGTGATGGTCTGGATGCACGATGAAGAGGACGACCCCAGTCTGGGTGAACACTCGATCAGACTGTATCAGGAGAAGTTGAATGATCCCGATTTTTCCAAATACTACGCCGCCGAGGGCGATTACGTTGATTTCGATGCCGAAGAACTTACGGGAGATAAGGATATTAAAGTAGGAGATGTCGTGAGGTCTTACGATTTCTGTCTTGGTGGTAAAGTTACAAATGATGATTGCTATGTTGAGGGTATCGTAGAAAAGATTGCACCCGTGGAATGGTGTGGACCTAACTGTGACCACTATCATATCAAGACCATCCGTCGTATCTTTAACGGAAAACCGACAACTTACGAAGATTATTATTTCCCTGTGGCAGACACAAACCAATCTGCCGTTCGTCGAGTAGCCCGTTGGTCTGCGGAAGATTGGGGAGGCGACCCTGAGGGTATCTTGGCAAAAGCGTTATCCCGTGCAAGAATGCGAAGTAAAGAACCTCGTAAGCCGTTAAAAATAGAAAAGTTACCTCACCGAGACCAAAAGACGCTAAAAGATTTTGAAGCGGTTGTTATTCCCAAAACTTCTGGATATGCTGAGCAGGCTGCGGCTACCCAAATGGCTATCGAAGCCAGCGAACAACAGCAAAAGTTGTTAGAAATGCAGACACTACTAAAGTTAAAGATACTAACTCCTGAAGATGTTTTTGCGATGATGTTGGGTGAGTAAATGATTAACCAACCTTTTAACAAACCAAAATGGTTTACTTTTAGGGAAACAACTCGCTTTACTTTTAAAAAACGAAAAGGTAATCGTGAAGACGCTCCAAGGTTTGTATCTCCTGCTGACTTACATTATAAAAAAGAGGTCAAATATCAGTCCTTTAGCAAAGATTCGTCCGAACAAACTATCGATTTGAGAAACGTAACGGGATGGAAAACCGTTCCGAATGAGCAACTAAGAAAGGAGGTCGTTCCGTCCCACATATTTGAATTAGAAACAATAGACGTATATTTATCGGACGAAACGAAAAAGATAACATTACATAATCAAAAAGGTAATCCGGAAGTAAAACTTGCTAAATATAGTGAAACAACAGGAAAAATGGGACCTATGGAAAAAATCACGATCCCGCAACCGGAATTGACTCAAATTGATGATTTCTTTGATGCTATGTTAGCGGCTAATTTGTTGTGAAGTTATATCAGGGTAGTCACACCCATCAAATCTTGATGTCTCAAGACCGTTGGTTACATGATCCTGCAATTGTAGGTAACATCGCCACTATTGCTAACGGCAGAGAAGTCAAGTGGACATGGGACATCGATGGTAAACCTGTGGGCCTGCGTCAAACTCGGGTAGCATGGAGCACTGATTGGGAACGCTGGTTAATCATGCATGGAAAACGCAAGTTAGATGTTTTTGTATCTACCAATATCTTGAATTGGGACAAGATTCCACAATTGCCTCCCTCTTATCGGGCTAAAGGCAAGGGACTTAATACTGAAGAGCGAAAACGCTATGCTAACCGTTGGAAAGATTTCTTGACTCCTGAGGGACTAAAAGGGACTGGAGTGGCTTTTGAAGAACTATGGTTAGGCAAGAATATGGTTTGGGATATTGATAACACCGATTTGAAGGTAGCCTACAATGACGCTACCCAGATTTACAATTATCTTATCGATGCTAATCTTAATCCCCTGATGGTCTTTAGCGGTAACAAGGGATTCCATATTTGGTTATCTGCAGATCAATCTGCAGAGTTGGCTGGGGTTCACCTTCATGATTTGGTAAATCGTCCAGACCCCTTGCGAGATTTGGGTAGAGAATATGCCCGAACTGTGGCAGATATCACCTTTGCGGCTACTGGGGAAGAGTTACCTTCTTTGGATAAGAGTCCTAATTATCGTCAAGGCGTTATTAGGCTACCTTATTCTGTTAACAAGGGTCGTATTGTCTGGCCTATGGATGATGATGACCGCAAGAAGTTAGATGGGGCTGAGTTTTCTACGGCTGATGAAGTTAACCAACTGTTACAGCCATGGGAATCTGGTGAGTTCCGTTTCCGTCCTGCTAATGGATGTTTCAGAAGAGTGCATGAGGCTCTTCGATAAATCTCGTTAAACAATTTTACTTATAATTACTAAACCAACTAAACCGATACCACCATAGAGTAACCAAGGAGTTTCCGATTCCTCATCGTCGTTACCATTATCTCCATTATCACTGCTTCCAGAAGTAGTAGAGTTATCAGGTTGGCAAATACCATTAACTAATTCAAACCCACTATCACATTCACAGAGGCCATTAACTATGGTAGCATTTTCAGGACAAGTCTTAGCCACAATATCTGTGGGACAGGCAGAACCATATTTAGTTCCCACGGGGACATTTGGATCGTCAGATTCATGAATTAAAACACAATGCTTGGTATAAGTATAACTACCAACAGTGGCACCCTCTGTTCGGTTTTTGACATACGATGTTTCCAAATATGTTGGCCATGAACCATAAGTAGTCCATGTGTCACCCGACCAGTTAGGTAGTTGGTGCTCTACCATACCATTCTTAATCTTAACTAAAATCGTGGGCACTTCTTCGCTGTTGAAAAAGTTAACCGGTGTGTTAAATAAACTGGATGATAAAATCATGATAATCTAACTCTCATATTTATTTAGCATATCCAACTATAAGTATTTATGGGTAATGGCACAATTTATAATTATGCCTGAAGGTCCTGAAGTTCGCAGAACTACTGAAAGACTACGCCAAAGATTGGCTGGTAATCGTCTTAAGCAGATAACTATCGAAGATAAAGATTGGTTTGGCAAACAAGTTCGTGACGATGTGCAAGATTTTATGTCTGCTGTGGCTAACGGAAATGCCCATATCGATAATGTTCAATGTAAAGGTAAGTTCATCTGGTTTACTATTTCTGATGGTAGCGATGTGTATCGGATTCACCACACTTTAGGAATGTCTGGGACATGGCGTCTTCCGGGGAAAGGAGACAAAAAGCATCGTCGATTGGTATTCCATACCGATAACGGTGAAATAACTTATGTTGATTATCGCAAGTTTGGGACTTTCAAGATTTTTAAAAACCAGAAAGATGTTTTGGATCGCAAGTTAGCCTCTCTGGGACCAGATATTCTGAATGAAGAGGTTTCTGTGGATACATTCAGGAAAAGAATCCGAGGGGAACATAAACGTAAAGGCTTGGGACATAAAGAAATCACCCAAGTTATGATGGATCAGACCGTAGTTAGTGGTATCGGTAATTATATCAAGGCTGAAGCCTTGTATATGAGTCGAATCAACCCTTACGCTAAAGTGTCAGATTTGACAGATTCCCAAATTGAAGATTTGGGACGCAACTGTATTTGGGTTATCAAGGCTTCTTATGCTGCTCGTGGGGCTACTATCAGAAATTATAAACTGCCTAATGGGGATACTGGAGATTACAAGTTCGAGTTCAAAGTCTATGCTCAGGCTAACGACCCTGAGGGATATCGGGTTCGTCGACAAGAAACTGCTGACAAGAGAACAACTCACTGGGTTCCTGAAATACAAGTGCTCGGAGTAAGTCAACAACAGACTTTATGCTAACTATAAATAGTAGCAAGGATAAAATCCTTGCATGGGTTATCGTTCCTACGGCAACTTGGTGTTTCCAGCCAAGTATTTGCCTCGTTTTGCAGAAACGGTATATCCTGATAAAGAACCCAATTTCGGAGAATGGGATGATAGAGATGCGTGGAGGAATCCCCAAGGTATCGATATGATAAGATTATCATATTCAGGTTGGAAATGGTATGAAAGTTATTCTGATATTCAAAGAATAGAAAAATTTATGTCTGATCTTGGAGAATTATCGGATGAACAATGGGAATACGATAATAAGGTATTCATGCTAAAGGAGGAGATTCCAGATTCCGTAGTTACGGAAGATCTTACTAAGATGAAAGCCATCAATAACTTTACAGTAGGTTTAAAACAAGTAGAGTGGAATTGGGGTTTTAACCGTCAAGGAGAAGAAACTGAGGATTATGATCAATATGGTGATTGCGATAACTTATCTCACGAAAGTGACATCGATTGGGGTTACTTTACTGAGTATGTATCTGATGAAGGATGGATTTATGCCATGGAAGTTACACCTGCAGAAAA
>Ga0181593_10006391_pt1 | contig 10569 bp, 12 predicted proteins | sample 071ome_19_FD_133756 | JGI IMG/M metagenome (GOLD analysis project Ga0181593, IMG submission 133756) | Coastal salt marsh microbial communities from the Groves Creek Marsh, Skidaway Island, Georgia - 071413AT metaG (megahit assembly) | ecosystem: Environmental > Aquatic > Marine > Intertidal...
GTGAGCAAGCGCGGCGTGTGGAAGGAAAAAATCGACGACGACCGGCCCGACGTCAAAACCATGGTGCGTATTTTCAAGCCTGCACCTTCCATCCGCATCGAGATGCATCTCAAGCCACCGATGTGGCAGATGATCGTCTCCGGCTACACGCCGATTGACGAACATCGCACCAAAGTGTGGTGGTGCCACGGCCGCAACTTCTTCACCGAAGATCAGTATGACGCCGACACCCACCGCCGCGTCCTGCTGGTGTTCCAAGAGGACGCGCGGGTGATCGACTTTATCCAGCCAGCAATGGTGCCGCCGACGCTGTCCGACGAGCTCGCTTTGGAAAACGACAAACACGGCATCACCTTCCGCAAGTGGGTAAAGGAACAGGAACTCGCCGGGCGCGCGGTCGATCTCAAAGCGCAGACGGAAGGCGATGACATGGTCAAAGTCATTCCGTCGCCGGTGCGGCGCGCTGACCCCAAGAATTGGGTGCTCGAACCCGTGCCGGTGAAACGTCCGCGCATTGCCAGGGAGGCGGCGGAGTAAGGCGGCCGCCCAACAGTTAGGTATGCCATGACGTCTTATGCGCTGCGCCGCCTTCTGATTGCGGCGCCGACCCTGTTCCTGATCGTCACTCTATCGTTCTTCCTGATGCACTTGGCGCCGGGTGGACCGTTCGACGACGACGCGTCGCTGGAACCGGAAATCATCGCCAACCTGCAGGCCGCCTACGATCTGGATAAACCGGTGGCGATCCAGTACGGGCTCTACTTGGGCAAGGTTGTACGCGGCGACTTCGGGCCATCGATCATCTATATCGACCGGACCGTAACGGAGCTTTTGACCATCGGCTTGCCGGTGAGCCTCAAGCTCGGACTGGCCGCGATGATTTTGGCGCTGCTGATCGGCGGCACTTTGGGCATCCTAGCGGCGCTGCGTCAGAATTCCTCAACAGATTACGCTGTCATGTCCGTCGCCATGACCGGCATCGCGGTCCCCAGCTTCGTTATGGCGCCGCTGATGAGCCTGCTATTCGGCGTGATCCTCAAAATCCTGCCGGTCGCGACACTCGAACCGCGCGGTGCGCTAGCAGAGGCGGTCCCGGCGCTGGCACCGATAACGCCGTACATCCTGCCGGTGATCGCACTGGCGCTGCCGCAGATCGCCATCCTGGCCCGGCTCACCCGCGGCGCCATGATTGAAACACTCCGGCAGAACTACATCCGCACCGCACGGGCCAAAGGCGTGGGTACGCGCACCATCGTGTGGACTCACGCGCTAAGGGCCGCCGCTCTGCCCGTTGTCAGTTACCTCGGGCCGGCCGCAGCATCGGTGGTGACAGGCTCGGTGGTCATAGAACAGATCTTCCAGCTGCCGGGCATGGGACGGTTCTTTATTCAGGGTGCCATCAACCGCGACTACCCGTTGGTGCTTGGCATCGTCATCGTCTACGCCGTCGCCGTTATCATGCTCAACCTGATCGTCGATCTCATATACGGATTGCTTGATCCGAAAGTGAAGGTGCAGTGATGGCACTGTTCGCGGCCCAGCGGGAAGCCCATGAAACGCTGCTCAGTGATGCAGCCGCGCTGAAAGGGCGCTCCCTTTGGGAAGACGCCGCGCGCCGGTTTCGCGCCAACAAAGCGGCCATGGCCGGCGTCATTGTCTTGGGACTCATTACCTTGGGCGCGATCTTCGCGCCGTCCTTGAGTCCCTACACGGCCGACGATCTGGATTGGATGGCCATCGCCGCGCCGCCGTCGCTGGAAAACGGGCACTGGTTCGGCACCGACGACATCGGCAAGGACTTGTTCGTCCTGACCTGGATGGGCGCGCGGGTCTCGCTAACCATCGGCGTCATGACCACGCTGGTCGCGCTGTCCATCGGCGTCGCTTACGGCGCGACCGCAGGGTATATGGGCGGACGCACGGATAACGCCATGATGCGCTTTGTCGACGTGCTCTACGCCCTGCCGCTGCTGTTTTTCATTATCATTCTGGTGACGGTGTTCGGACGAAACATCTATCTCGTGTTTCTTGCCATCGGCTGCGTCGAGTGGCTGACCATGGCGCGCATCGTGCGCGGGCAGACGTTGTCCGTGAAACAGAAAGAATACGTTGAAGCGGCGCGCGCCTGCGGCGCAAGTCCGGCGGCGATCATCGGCCGGCATGTGCTGCCGAACGTCATCGGCCCGGTGATCGTGTACGTCACACTGCTGGTACCGACCAACATCCTGGTCGAGAGCTACCTCAGTTTCCTCGGTCTCGGCGTCAAAGAGCCGCTGACCAGCTGGGGCGTGTTGATTTCGCGCGGGGCGAACAGCGTCGAATCCACACCTCACCTGCTGTTGATCCCGGCCATATTCCTGGCGGTGACGATGTTCTGCTTCAACTTCATCGGCGATGGACTGCGCGACGCCCTCGATCCGAAAGACCGCTGAAACTCAGTCCGCGAATTCGAAGTCCCAGAAGTTCATCACGTCCTGCACCGGCGCATAACCGGTAAGGCCGTCCGCCAGCGCGTCGAAGTCGACGCCCTGCCACAATATGAGTCCCGGCGGATCGTCACGCTCGTGCGCGGCGACAGCATGATAGAACGGCAACGCGGCTTCCGCCGTCGTCTGATCGAGGGCCTGCCGTAACAGCGGAAGCAGATCAGGATCACAATGGTATGGACTGCGATCGGCGAGGATGCCGAGGCACACGCGGTGACGGTAGGCATTGAGGGGATCCGGCCCAATCGCAAACAGACTGAGCATGTCGCCTTCGGTCTTACCGAAGAACAAATCCTGCGTGTTTTGAAACGCCGGTTTGGTCTTGAGCTGCAGGTCGATCCCGACCTTGGCGAGATCGAGCGCGATCTGCTGGAAGTACAGAAGATCGTTGGCACCGCGCGAAGCCACGGTCGCTGTGATCTGAAGGCCGTTCGGGTAGCCGGCCTGCGACAGCAGCGCTTTGGCTTTGTCGGGATCGTAGGGATAAGGCGGCAAGTCCGGGTTAAAGCCAAACGAGCCCGGATAAGCCACCTGCGAAACAGGCACGGCCTCGCCCTGCAGCATCGCATCGTTGATGGCCTGGCGGTTGACACCGTAGTTAATGGCGAGCCGGACGCGCGCATCCACAACTGGGCCGCCGTTGACGGTCAGAAACGGCAGGAACTGGACGGTCGCCATGTTACGCAGCGCCAGACGCCCGCCGACGGATTCAATCAGCGGCTTATCGTCCGGGCCGAGCCCGACAACGAACTGCGCGACGCCGGACAGAATGGACTGCAAGCGCGCGGTCTGGTCTGGCACTTCGACAAACGACAAACTGTCGAGCTTGGGTGGACGCCAGGCCTGCTCAAACGCGACGAAATCGGCGCGGGACTCGGTCCAGCGGTCGATCTGGAACGAACCGGTCCCGACCGGATTGGACTCATATTCCGAACGCGGCGTCGTCTCCCAGGCCCCCGCCTCCGGAATGCGCCAGATCGCGGCGTGCAGGGGGAACAGAGCGTCGCGTTGGCTGAGCTCGATCTCGACCGTGTAGTCATCGACCGCGCGGGCTTCGACAATCTGATAAAGCCGGGTGCTAATCGTCCAGGTGCTGGACTGAGGCGACTCCCGCATATGCTTAACCGACCGCACGATGGTGTCGGATGTAAACGGCACACCGTTCGAAAACAGCACGCCTTCGCGCAACTGAAATCGCCAGGTCACGGCGTCATCGCTCTGCCACGCCACGGCGAGGCCCGGCCCGATGCTACCGTCGGCATTTACAACGGTGAACGTGTCGTAGACGGTGAGCAGCGGCATCACCGCGGGCATGGTAATCGCCTGATACGGGTGGCCGCGATTCGGTCCGATCAAGGATGTCGCGACCGTCACATGCTGGGAATACGCCTGAGAGTTGCCGAAGACGGCGCAGACACTCAGCAGCCAAACGAAGCGCAACCTTTTAGCGAACATCATAGAATGGACCTTACCTGCTGCCGACGCGATTGGACAATCGACTCTGCGGTACGGCCGTTCAACGCCAATTTGAATATGGGTTTGCTTGGCGGCTGAATGAAGGGCGATGGCGAACGCAAACGATCGCGAGCCATGCGAATGCTAATCCGGCGTCACCGCTTCGAGCTTGGTGAGAACGTATTCCTTGTCCTCGTCCGCAATGACCTGCTTGACGAGAATCCGGTCTTCACCGGTGATCCACATCTCGATGTTCATGATCTTGTAGCGCTCGGCCTCGAATGTGCCGGCGGGCACCGTCACGGTGTCGTCGCCGAGATATTGAAAGGACCCAGTGCGCAGAATGCCACGCACGTTCTGACCATCTGGCGCGGCCGGCGACAGGTTGAATTCATACAAGTCCTGCGGTTCGCCGCTCCGGGGCTCACCCTGCCAGAGGTACCAGCCGTTCATCGACTCGCCGTGGGTGATAACGGCGATCTCGCGCGGCACGGTATGGGTTTCCGCACGCGGTTCACCCGGCCCTTCCGACACCGCGCGCAGCTGATCACCGTCAAGAGCGACACGGATCGACCCCCGGTAGCCGTCACGCACCCAGTAAGCGGCATAGACATCGATGGGGCGGAAGTCGGCGGCGACGCGCTTGGTCATGATCTGTAATGCGTTGAAGGCGACGAAGTCCTTGCTCAGCATCATCGTGCGCGAGCCATCGGGGTGGACGAAGATGCGCCACTCCTCGACTCCACGATACCGTTTGTCGGAGATCGCCTGCATGCGCAGCGTCCCGGCCCATTCGCGCACGACGTTCGCGTTGGGGCCGGTGTTTTCCTCCTGGGCCGATGCCGGCCAGGCCACCATCCAAGCAAAGGCAAGCAAGAGAATAAGGCGCATGATCAAACTCCAGGGTTTTCGAGCCAGCCCGGATAGTCGGACTCTAGGCGGCGGTGCAACCGCGCGGGCATGTCGTCCGGCGAACGGACCTTGGTGCCGAGCAGCTGCCATGTGGTCAGTCCGGGATCTTGTCCCATCTTCATCCAGGGCAGCCACGGCGACAGGTTCTGAAAGTGCAGCGTCGCCGGCATGAACGCGAGTGACTGGTCGTTAAGATCGGCGAGCTGCCCGGTGAAGGCCGCGAGCGAGGTCAGCGTGATCACCGGGCCGGAATAGGCCAGCGGATCCTCCGCTTCGCTGCGCGGGTTGGGCAGCTTGGTGACCATGTTCTCTGTGGTCCACACCCGGCCGCCGTGGGCCTGCGCTTCGACGGTGCCGGTAAACTGCACCGGGACAGCGACGTCCTCCGATCCTGTGACGCCGTCCGGGCCGACGATGATCGTCTGGTTCGATTTGTAGTGGCGCGGCGCGCAGCTCAGGCCGTTCAAGGGATTGACCCAGCTGTCCTGGATTTCATCGGTGTCCGGATCGATAAAGTAGCCGGCCTCGGCCATGACCTGATCGAACCGTCCGTCGGCGCGCCTGGCCAAGCGGTTAAAACTGAAGCCTTCGATCTTAAGCATGCGTTCGGCGACGTCGTCGCTGCGTTTGGCAAACATATTGCCGCGATACCACCACAGCCCGGGCGAGCCATCGAGATGCCCGCGCATGCGCGCGTAAGCCCTGATGACATCAATCGGATCGGACAGGTCATACCCATGACCTGCGGCGCGGACTGGAGCGTTCGCGAGAGCCCCGGCGAGGCCGAGTCCCAATCCGGTAAGAGTGTCGCGGCGTGTTGGCATGCCGGTGGTCCTTGTTTCTAAAGAAAGACGTCACCGCCGTTGGGACTGATGACCTGACCGACATAATGCCGGGCGTCATCGGAGGCGAGAAAGACGTAGCTTGGCACGATATCGTCGATTTCCGCCAGGCGCCCCAGCGGGATGCTCTGACGAATACCTTCCAGGATGTCCTCCGGCACATCTTCGAGCATGGCCGTGCGCGTCGCCCCCGGCGCCACCGCGTTGACGCCGACACCCTTGGGCGCGGCTTCCAGCGCCAGGGTGCGGGTGAAGGTGACGATGGCCCCCTTCGCCGCGGTGTAGTGCGCGAAGCCAGCGGCTCCGAGATAAGCCAGCTGCGAGGCGGTGTTGATGATCCGGCCTGACCCCCGGCGCATACATGTGCGGCAGGACATACTTGCTGCACAGAAACGTGCCGCGGACATGCACGGCGAACACCTCATCCCAGTCGGCGGGGTCGATGTCCTCGACCGGCGCGGCGCGCGCAATGCCGGCGTTGTTGACGAGAATATCGAGGTGGCCGAACACCTCAGCGGCCGCGGCGAGCAGCGCCTCAACCGCGGGCGCGTCGCTGACGTCGGCTTCAAACGCAATGGCCTTGCCGCCGGCCTCAGCGATCTCGGCGCACAGGACTTCGGCCTCCGCGGCAGCCCCGGCGTTGGGGTAATTCACCGCCACCGCAGCGCCTTCAGCCGCGAAGGCTTTGGCGACTCCGGCACCGATGCCGCGATTGGCGCCGGTGACCAGCGCCGTGCGGCCGGAGAGACGCGCCATGCCTACAAAATTCCGCGGATCACGGTGTTGGGCAGGAAGGACTCGTCGAACCCCATGCCCTGGGGCGGCGGGTATCCCATGCGCAGGACGATGAGGTCGAGCTTGCGGCTGATCCAGATGCGCACCTTACCGCCGCCGTCGAGGTAGAAGATGTCGTCGGCAGCGAAGGGTTCGGAATGGGTGTTGGCGAACTCCGGCGGGAAGTCCGGATAATACGGGCGCTTCTCCTGGAATTCGCGGTCGATCCAGATCTGATAGCCGTAGTTGGGATAGATATCGGAGCCTTCGAGCATCTCCTCGACCCAGCCCTCGGGGATCAGCTGCGTGCCGTCCGGCAATTTGCCGTCCATCATCAGAAGGTGGGCAACCCGCATCCAGTCCGACGGCGCGGACAGGTAACAACAGTAGGTGATGACGTTGCCGTCGATGCCGTCGAGCCTGAGCGCCCCGCGCTGCGCCCCCATCGGCTTCCACAGCTTCTCGCCGAGGTAATCCGCGAAGGTCTGGCCGGTGGCGCGCTCGATCAGGATGCCGAGCAGCTGCGTGTTCGGGTTGTTGTGGGCGAAGGCCGTGCCCGGCTCTTTCTCGAGCGCGAAGGACAGCGTCGTGCCGACAATGTCCGAGCCTTCGATCAGCTGCAAACCCTTGGACCACGGCTGGCCCGGATTGTCGAAGGTGTACTGCAAACCGGTGGTGTTGGTCAGCGTCTGGCGTACGGTGATGTCGCCGCGCGGATCGTCGCGCCACTCTTCGATGTACTTGCCGAGGCCGTCGTCGACGCTGCCGATGCTGCCGTCCTCCACCGCGAAGCCGACGAGAATGCCGTGCAGGGTCTTCACCCAGGAGTGGGAGCTGATCGGCGAGGTGTCGTGAAAGCCGTCCATGTAGGTTTCGTGGACGATCTTGCCCTTGTGATAGATCATGAAGGCCTGGGTTTCGCGTTCCATCGCCCAGTCGGTTGCGGCTTTGAGTGCAGCGGCGCCGATGGTCGGCGCATCGTCAGCCCCGGCGCTCGGGAAGAACGGACGCAGCCCGCCGTCAACCAGCACCATCGGCCGGTACCAGGATTGAGGCTGGCGGAATGCCGCCTGGTCGGGCTGATCGCGGTAGCGCCGCCAGAAGTGAAAGTCCTGCGCTTCGACGTCGTTGACCCAGTCGATCTTCTCCTGGATCTGTTCCGGCGTCATGTCGAGCGGGCGCGCGCGGGATATCTCTTGAGACCTGCCGCCGGCGGTGCGGTGATTGTCGGCGCAGGCCGGCAGCGCAACGGAGACTGCCAGCGCTGCCAGAAAGGCGTGGGGTAAGAACGTCATGTGAAAGCCATCCCTGTTTGTGTTTAGCGGCTATGCTGCCGTGGACAGGCGGGCTTGGCTAGGGCGAACCGGCGGCGCTGTTCAGCCTGCGGGGCCCGGCCAAGCGGCCCGAAAAGTTTTCCTCCGGCGAAAACGCGAGGAACGAGCCCATGCACGCACCGCCTAACTTCGCATCTGCGCTAATACGGCCATCGATTCAATGCGTTAGAAAAAAATCAAACGAGCCCATGCACGCGCTGCGGCTGATCTCCCGTTGACCGCCGTCAATGCGCCGCACGGTGCCGGATGAAACAATTCAACCATGGTTCAAACCGCGCATGAAACCAAACACGTCGTCATCCTCCAGGGTCACCCGGACCCGGCGGGCGAACACCTGTGCCATGCCCTGGCCGATGCGTACGCCGCCGGCGCGATCTCCAAGGGATGCGCCGTGACCACGGTGACTCCGGCGACCCTGGACTTTCCGCTGCTGCGCACCCAGGAGGATTACAACGAGGGCGACACACCGGCCAGCTTGAAAGAAGCGCAGCAGCACGTCATCGATGCGGATCATTTACTGATCGTCTATCCGCTATGGCTCGGCACCATGCCGGCGCGGCTGAATTCCAGCGACGGCGTCTGGATGGCGATATCCTGGATTTCATTGAGGTCGATGCGGTCCAGTTCCTCGCCGGAAATTGCGGTGGTGGCGATCGGAATCTGCTGCAGGTTTTCGGTGCGCTTCTGCGCGGTGACGACGATTTCTTCCAGTGCCACGGACTGGGCCTGGGCCGCGCCGGACGCGAGCAGCGCGGCGGCGGCCGTCCCGGCCAACAGACTGGCGGACAAGGTCTTACGAATCATGGAGTCTCTCCCAAAGGTGCTAGGCCGATGACCGGCCTGATTTGAAATCCGAGCGAGACGAAACCGTTCCGGATGGCCACGGTGTACTGCGAACATCCGTGGAGCGCACCCATTTGTCCGAACAAAATACCTGATTTTCCGCATATGTGGCCACAAGGTCACAATTTATGGGAGAAAATTAGAATACTGATGTGGCTTATTCGCTGATTAATAGAAAGACGTTGCTCACGCCTGGGCGAGATAGTCGTGCACGACCCTGAGGCCGGTCATCACCCAGGACGTCTGCTGGCGGTAGCCGGCCAGGACCTCTTCCGGCTGCACGGCGGCGCGGTCCTCGGTGTCGGCAGCTCCATTGAACGTCAGCGTCTCCGACCCACGCATGTCGCCGTGCCCGGCGCTGTCTTCAAGCATCATTTGGGTGAAAACGGCCGTGAGAATCCTGTCAGCATGGCGCGGGCGTCCCTTCATTTGAAAAGCGGTCGAGCAACTCGCGATGAGCCTGAGGCAGCTCGGCGGCGACGTCGGCATCGGGTGCGGCGGGGTCGATCCAGCGCGCTTCAAAAATTTCATGACTGGAGCGTATCTCTGCCGCCGAGTCGGCGCGGCCATACACCACGGTCTCGAGATGGCGCGGCGCGACCAGCGTCGTGGCGCCTGTCTTGAGGTCTGTCGCCGCCAGGCCCGTTTCCTCATGGAGTTCCCGCGCGGCGGCGGCGCAGGCGTCCTCACCGACATTCGCCAGACCGGACGGAAACCCCCACGGCTTGGTTTTACGGAACACGTGGCGCAGCACCAGCACGCGGCCGCGCTCATCTTGAAAGACACCGACGACACCATGAATAAACTTGGCGTTGGCGGCAAACAGGCCGAACCGCAGCAGCGGTTTGGGCAGGGCGCGAAAGGCGGCGGCGAGAACGGACTTCACGGCCGACTGATACGTTATTCCGCCGCGGCCGGCTTGGCCTTCTGCTTCGCATCGACTTCCTGGTTGTGGCGGTCGATCTGCTGCTGGGTGGCGCGTTCGTGGCTCGCCTTGAAGTCAGCGCGGCTGTCACCGACCCAGCCGTAAGACTCCTCACGCTGCACATTGTGCTGCTGGAAATGCGGGAACACATGCCGCGCCACCAGCTCGTAGGATTTCAGCTTGGCGTCGAAGGGTGCCCAGTTGTGATCGGTAATGAGGAAACAGCCGAAGCCGCCAGCGGAGGACTCCCACAGCTTCTCCACCTGGGCGATGACATCGTCGGGGGTACCGATCGCCGCCATGCCGCTGTCGATGAGATGCTGCACCGGATCGCTGCGCCGCTCCGGCGGCACCATCGGCACCACGGCGACGGTTTCGAAATACTCGACCCAATCCTCAATGCCGTGCTGAACGTCGGCCATCGCTTGCTCCTTCGTCTCGGCGCAATGGAGCAGGCCGATCATGCGCCAATCTTTGCGGTCCATCGCGTTGCCGTGCTCGGCGGCGATGTCGCACGCGATATCCCAGTTGGTGCCGGCGGCTTTCAGCGCGGGCGCGGCGGTGGCGCTGAGCGACATCAGGCCCGTGCCGAGACGGCCGGCGGCGCGCGGCCCGGACGGCGAGGCCATGGACGCCGTGACCACATCGATCTTTTCATTACCGTAGGGGCGCAGCTGCAGGCGCGCTTTCTTCAGCGTGTACCAACCGGCGTCGCGGGAGACGGTCTCGCCGCGGAACAGCCGGAGAATATCTTCCAGCGCGATCTCCATCATGTCGCGCTGCTCGCTGGTTTCGATGCCCATCATCTTGGCATCGGACACCAGCGCACCGGGTCCGGCGCCGAACATCGCGCGGCCCTGGGTCATGTGATGCAGCTGCATGAAACGGTCGGCGAGAATCAGCGGATGGTGATAGGGCAGCGAATTGACCCCGGTGCCGAGGCGGATGCGGCGGGTGCGGTAGTGCGCGGCGAGGATCATCAGCTCCGGTGTGGAGTA
>Ga0181593_10006392_pt1 | contig 10568 bp, 4 predicted proteins | sample 071ome_19_FD_133756 | JGI IMG/M metagenome (GOLD analysis project Ga0181593, IMG submission 133756) | Coastal salt marsh microbial communities from the Groves Creek Marsh, Skidaway Island, Georgia - 071413AT metaG (megahit assembly) | ecosystem: Environmental > Aquatic > Marine > Intertidal zone...
AGGAGTAGATTCTTCGTACGTTATACGATAGTCTTTTTCATTTGAATTGGCTTTGAGTACCCATATCATGACTTGTGCCCCTCTAAGAGCAAAACGTTCAAAACTATAGACCTCGCTAGCATCACCTGTGGTAGATAATCGAACTTGGGTTAGGGGATTATTAGCAGTTAAATACGACTCAACAACCACTTGTTCGGTATATACATCCTGAGTGTAGGGATCGCAACCGCTTCCTATAACGATGGCCACAGCCAGTATCAATAAGACTTTGATGGTATGATATTTGGTTAAGAAAACACTCATTATTATCCGTTAGGGGTGTTTATGGTGAATGATAATGCGGGAATGATGGGCAATAAGGTAACGTCGGTTTGTTGTACGGGGTTCTCATCAAAATCAAAACTCTGAAACCAAACGTTACGACGGTTATACAGATTGATGATTTGGATTTGCAGCAGGGTTTCCAGTCCGAAAACACTTCCTGAGCGCTGCAAGGAAAGATCCAATCTATGGTATGCTAGTAAGCGAGATGCGTTAACTTTACCTACAGTAAAAGCATTGTTAAATTCATCGGCGCTAAATGGGTCGTCATGCAATGCATACCTACCCAATACTTTCGTGTAGGCTTGTCCTGTCGCATATACCCAAGCGGTCGTTAGTTTCCATTTTTGGTTCAAAGAATAGTTCAAAATGAGATTAACATCATGTCTTCGATCATATTTTGGGGGATAAAATCGGGCTTTAGCTTCTAAGCCTGTACTTCGATCGTAAAGTGGATCGGTATTAAAACCGGGAAAACGTCTCCAGGTATATCCCCATGTATATCCAATGTATCCTGTTAATTTACCTGTCCTTTTTTCAAACATGGCCTCAACCCCATAGGCACTCCCATCACCAAATCTAAATAAATCGGCATAGGCAAGGCCTGCGGCATTGGGTAAAAATGGATCTAATTCAAACAGATCTTTCATGGTTCTATAATACCCTTCAATATCAAATCCATAACCTTCAAATGGAATGGTTTTTAGTCCGAAAATATACTGATCCCCATAGGAGGGTTTTATGCCTTGATCCGAAGTTAGCCATAAATCAAATCCAGAAAAGGCTTCATTGGTTATAAGGGTGAAGAACTGATTGTATCTTCCGTACGCTGTTTGTAGTCTGATTCGTTGCCATCGTAAGTACTCAACAGAAATACGGGGCTCGAGCCGGAGGTAATTTCCATCTGAAAACGCATTCAGCCGAAACCCGCCTAAAATCTTCCAGTCAGACGTAGGTCGCCATTCATCCTGAGCGTACCAAGAGGCATATTGGGCGTGAATTCGTTGGCCAAAGGTGTTTTGTCCATCAAATTGATCTTGAATGCGAAAGGTAAATACCCCCGCCCAAATACCCGTTGCCATGGTATGCTTTTCGGTGGGTAAATACTCAATATCGGCTTTTAAGGATAAATCGTAGATGTTATTATCCCGGTTGAATGGGGTTCCTCCAATTTCAAAAGAAGGAAAATTGAAATAGCGAGAACCCGTTAAAACAAAATTTGAAAAGACATTCTCGTTAAAAATATGCGTCCAATTAGTGCTAATGGTTTGATTACCATAGTGTAATTTAAAAGCCGCATCATCTCCAAAAGGGAAATCCACGCGATCTTTACCCGAATAAAAGGCAATGGATACTTTGTCGTTATCCGACAGGTCTAAATTTAGTTTGCCATTGGTGTCCAAGAAATAAAAGAGAGAGGGTATATTATCATTATTTGCTCTAAGTGCACCTAATAAGGGCTCGAGAGTAGAACGGCGAGTGGCTAGCATAAAAGATCCTTTTGGAATGGGACCTTCAATGGCAATCCTAGAGGCCAACATGCCCAATGTAGTTGTGGCTCTATAATTATTCCGATTACCATCTTTATTATAAATGGAGAGAACCGATCCCAATCGCCCGCCATATTCCGGTGGATAACCACCTTTGTATAAGCGTACATCTTTTATGGCATCAGGGTTGAAAGTGGAGAAAAAGCCGAAAAAATGAGAGGGATTATAAACCGTTGTGCGATCCAGTAAGATGAGTGTTTGATCTGGACTACCTCCCCGAATGTATAGCCCTGAAGAAAAGTCTGAAGCGGCCTTTACACCTGGTAGGTATTGAATGCTACGAAATACATCGGCTTCAAAAATAGCAGGTAATTCTTTAATGGTTTGGGTCGTTATTTGAGCTCGGCCTATGTTTTTAAGCTCTTCCTGTTCTCGAGTAGATTCAACCACGATTTCTTCGCCCGAGATAATTTCAGCTTCAAGTTCAATGTCTAATCGCAAGTTTTGACCGCTATCCAAATTGATGGGCATTCTGAAAACTTCATATCCTATATAACTGACGGCTAAGGTATAGCGGCCAGGGGTGATATTGGTAATACTATAGTATCCAAGTGTGTTAGAGGTTGTTCCGCGATTGATTTCTAGTAGAGCAACATTCGCTGCAAGAAGCGTTTCTCCCGAGGCTGCATCTGAGATGAAGCCCGAAACGGATGCTTGCGAACTCTGTGCATGGCCAACTTTTGTACATGCCAATAAGAAAATAAATAATAGAGGAAGTAGGTGTAATCGCATGTAGCTTGACTAATCTCTGAGGATGATATTCAGGTAGACAATTCGTATATTTCAATCCTAATAACGTACAAATTAATTCTTTGTTTCGTTCTTTGAACTACTGGGGGTGTACTGGATTCGACGGGATGAGTATCTCCGTACGTGGCATGTCGAGGATGTCCAATGGTTCTCGTAAAACATCCATTATGGACTAAATGTAATTGACAACAATTACTCTTACCGCTTAGCAGCCTAACAGCCTAAGCCGTTCCATGGGTGGCACGCCTGTCTGTGCCCATTAGGAGCGCCGATACCGACAGGATAGTCTTGGTTAACCGTCTGATTAATCAAGGTGAAACCTATTCAGACTAGCTAAAGATCACTTGGTTACTGGGTTCGTTCTTTGGCAAAACTTAAGCAGTAACTAAACATGTAGATATGTGCAGGACTACCTTTTCGGACCGGGGTTCGACTCCCCGCACCTCCACTTTATGGGCAACATATTGCTCGTTTATCTACTCAATTTATTTTGTAAATAAATGTAAAGTAAAATGGGGCAAATTCTAGATTAAACGTCATTTCTGTATGCAGTACAAAATCTTAGAAGTGCTCTCAGCATAGATTCAAATGCATTATAATGGTATAGGCCTTGAAAATCAGGTATTTAATGAAAACGCTTCCAAGCTTATCAGTAATATATCTATGTTTGTTTTAAGGCTTAAAAGACTGTTTACATTTGTTTACATCTTTAATCAGCCCCTCAGATTTTAAAAAAAATTCCTAGTCTTTAGTGTGGAATTTTTACAGATATCTTACTTTCTTGTGAGTGATGATCATTCAGTACACATTAGTAGACATCATACTGGTAATGATTGTTCGTAACTAACCAATACGTATTCCATCTACATTATTAACAACAGAAGCCTAAACCAGAGTCTATGGGAACCAAAAAGCTAATCTCTTCCATTGCCTTACTATGTCTTTTTTTATGTTCAGCATCATTGTACGCACAGTCCGGTAAAATCAACGGGACCGTAACCGATGCTAACGGTGAAGTACTACCAGGTGTAAATATTATCATTGATGGAACCCTACAGGGGGCATCTTCTGCCGATGATGGATTTTATCAAATTCTTAATGTGAAGCCTGGCATCTATTCGGTTAAGGCTACTTATATAGGGTTTGCAACCATAGTGGTTGAAAATGTTAAAGTTGCTGAAAATCTAACGACGGAAGTGAATTTTGTATTGCAGGAAGAGACCATTGAGGGGGAAGAAATTGTGGTAACGGCCGTTCAACCTGTGGTTAAACCAGATGTCTCGGCTTCAGTAACTTCCATTCAAGCCGAAGAAATTGCTAGTTTGCCAGTTACGGATGTGGCTTCAGTTATTGGGTTAGAGGCTGGTATTCGAGGTTCTAGTGTACGTGGTGGCTCATCTTCTGACTTGGAATTTGCCGTAAATGGTATTTCTCAACGTTCTACCAGAAGTAACTCAGCTTCCCAGGAAATATCCTTCACCTCCTTAAACTCTGTGCAGGTCCAAACCGGTGGATTTAATGCCGAATACGGAAATATTCAATCAGGATTAATTAGTGTTACCACCAAAGAAGGGGATCGTGAAAAATATGGTATGGATGTGATTTTTAGGCTATTACCACCTCAGGAGAAGCATTTTGGTCCTGCGATTAACGACCCTATGGTGAATCCATTTTTACGGCCATACCTAGATCCAGAAGTAGCTTTTACAGGAACGGGTGAAAATTTTGAGGAAGGGGCATGGGATTATTGGACGCGCATACAATACCCTCAGTTTAGAGGCTGGAATGCGGTTTCAGAGGAACTTTTAGCCGATGATGACCCATCAAATGATCTAACACCCTATGCTGCTCAGAGACTCTTTCGATTTCAACACAGAAAAGAACTAGGAATTACGGAACCTGATTATGAATTGGATGCGACCATTTCTGGACCTGTACCAGGTTTAGGGTCTAAATTAGGAAACTTGAGATTTGCCTATTCAACCCGTGCAACCCAGAGAATGTATATCGTACCTCTAAGTAGAGATCGATATGAGATGAATTATCATCTATTGAAATTCACGAGTGATGTTGCTTCTGGAATGAAACTTTCAGTAGAGGGCTCATATCGCTATAGTACGGGAACCAATGCCAGTAGAACAGGTGCCTCTGCTTCGCTTTTTGGGGGTAGCGCTAGTAGTATAGCGAGTGCGGTTACATTAAACGAACGCTCACCGGCCATTATGTTCTCAAGCGATTATTTTAACCCCTTGGAACAACAACAGTTTGTGGGAGGCCTGCATTTCACTCATAGTTTGTCCGATAAATCATTTTACGAAATACGCGCCATTGTAAATCATGAGCGTTTCGATGGACTTATAGGACGAGCTCGTGATTTAGATGAAAGTATTGAATTTGCCGATGGTCAATTTACCAATGAAGCACCTTTTGGATACTATGGGTTTTCACAGCAATTCATTGGTTCTGGTTTGAACATGGGTTTAGGCTTTAGTAATGCTCGGGATACCACTCGAAATACCTTATATAATGTACGCGCCGACTTTTCATCTCAAGTAAATCGTGTGAATTTGATTAAAGCTGGTATTGATTTTCAACTCATTGATAATCAAACCAATAATGCACGTATTGATCAATTCTTAACGGCTTCTAACTTGAAGAATGAATGGGATACCAAGCCCATGAGATTATCTGCATTTGTACAGGATAAGTTAGAATTTGAAGGAATGATTGCGAATGTAGGCCTTAGAATGGACTATGTTCAAGGTCAAAAATGGTTTGCATTCAGTGATTATGATGCTGTACTGGGTATAGGTAATGCAGGAGCCATTGATACTTTACAAACCATAACACCAGACGGGGTACTTCGCTTAAGTCCACGTTTAGGGGTATCTTTTCCTATAACGGAGGTGTCCAAGTTCTATTTCAACTATGGTCATTTTTATCGTTTACCGACTCCAGACGACCTATATTATATAAGAGTATATCCTGAATCTCAACAGGTTACAGCCCTTGCCAATCCTGATAAAGCACTACCAAAAACAGTAGCTTATGAATTGGGATATGAACAATCTTTATTTGATCAATATCTAGTGAAGGTTGCTGGATTCTATAGAGATGTAACCGATCAGCCCCTCAGTGTATCCTATACTAACAGAGATGCCTCGGTAAACTATAGCTTAAGCCAGGCAAATAGTTATTCAGACATCAGAGGTGTAGAGCTAACATTTAGAAAATCTCAAGGTCGCTATGTTAGAGGGTTTGCTAACTATACCTACCAAGTAAGCAGAAGTGGTAGATTTGGCTTTGCTCAATCGTATGAAAATCCTGCCCAACAAAGAGAGTATGAGCGAACAACCACCGCAAATGATGTTTTCCCATCGGTACCTCAGCCTTATGCTAACGTTAGTTTAGAGTTCTTGGTACCAGAAGAATTAGGTCCTAGCTTCGCCAATTTCTACCCAGTAGGAGGTTGGAATGTGAATTTCATCTATCGTTGGACATCGGGTGCCTATGAAAGTTGGACAGGCGGTGGATTTATTCCCGGTATTGTAAATAATGTTCAATGGAAAGATTATTGGAATGTTGATTTACGTTTGAGCAAGCATATCGAGGTGGCGGATAGAGTACGTGCTAGCTTATTTGTGGATGTTAACAATGTACTTAATCACCGATACTTCTCTCCATATACTTCAGGTTTCGTACTTGCAGGCGACCGTTTGGCATACATGAGATCCCTACATCTACCACAATCGGTATTAGATGAAATAGGTAATGGTTACCCTGCACCACCGATAGCAGGTAATGATCAACCTGGGGATTATAGAGATTTCGATGTGGAATTTGTCCCTATTGTAAGCGTGGTTAACCTAGAAACCGTAGCAAATCCAAATGAGCGACCACTTTACTGGCATTCTGCATCACAGGATTATTATCGTTATGACAAAGAAACCGGGGTATTTAATCCAGCTGATGATGAGTATGTAAAAGAAGTCTTAGAAACTAAGGCTTATATCGATATGCCAAATCAACCCTATTTTACTTTCTTTAATCCACGTGCTGTTCGGTACGGTATAAGAATTAGTTTTTAATAGGGGTACTAATCAATGAATCACAATAGAATTATAAAACGTTTTAGAAACCATAAGAACATGAATCAAATGACTGCGTATCGTTTGTCAACATTCCTCCTGATCATGCTATTTGCACCCATGCTCACCATAGCACAGCAGACCAAATGGATGGAAGTAGGAGGACTTCAAAACTTTTATGTTGATTTGGGAAATGAAATTGAAATTGCCCGAGGATTGGGACAACAGGATGGATTTCGCTATCCAGCTATTTATCCTCGATTGGATATGCAAGCAGCTAAAGGATTTTGGATGGGTGCTAAAAATGTAGTAGATGAAGCGGGTAACCAGTATCCAGTCCGAGTTATACACGTTGGGCCTCGAGTTTCTGGTCAGGGTTTCTTCTTCCCAACAGATTTTACTACCATCGCCAAATTTCCTTCTCCTGAGGCCAATGTAGAGGGAGCTCTAAGTTATTTGGAAGATCCCGGTGTGGATGAAGTGGATGCTACTCAGGGTCCCGATAAGATTATTAACAACGTGGTGAATACGGCTCTTGGCATAACTATGCAAAGAAGAATTATTGCCTTTTCAAACGAGCATCACGAAAACTATCACATTTTCGAATACACCTTTACCAATACGGGAAATACAGATGCCGATGCCGATATTGAGCTTCCTAATAACACCGTAGAAGATTTCATGATTTATAGCCAGAGAAGATGGTCTGTAAATGGTTCAACCCGATACACCATTGGGAATGCTACCGGTTGGGGTATTAATACCATGAATGACCGAGTCGGAGATGGAGTAGGCCCCAATTATGGATATGATGATTTAGTTGCGAATTATTCATGGCATGGATACTTCCCACAGTTTACTCAATATAATAACGTGGGTGCTCCTATTTGGAATCCAAGTGCAACGGATATCTCTAGGGGTGGATTAACCCCCGCCGACACCACTGGGCGTTTAGCTGCATGGCAGTTTGTAGGAACCGTTAAAATTCATGCCGATGCCTCTGCTAATGATGAAAGCGATGATCCAAATCAACCGTTTACGATGAATCATATTGGTTCCGATGACCCGTTGACTTCTGGTAACGATCCCTTTAATTCAGCTAAAATGGCTCAGGAATATGCCTTAATGTCTCAGGGAAGAATTGCGCGACATGCCTACATCGTAGAACCCACCGGGCAGGCTGGATTTGAAGATCCTTCTGGAGACCCTGGTTTAGGCACCTCTGGTGGTTTTTCTTCGGGAATGGGTTTTGGACCTTGGACCTTGGCACCAGGAGAAGATGTGAAAGTGGTAATTGCTGAGGCTGCTGGTGGTATAGGCTATGAAAAAGGTATTGAAGTGGGTAAAGCTTATAAGGATGGTGATATCGATGCTGTTGCTAAGAATCAGGAATTTTTTAAGGGTAGAGATGTTTTGTTTGACACCTTTAGAAAAGCAAAAGCGGCCTATCAAAATGGATTAGAAGTTCCCGAGCCACCAAAACCGCCAAGCGTATTTAACGTGAATGGTGGAGGGGATGGAATTTATATGGATTGGGTATATGATGGTGATGAATCTAAAGTTGAGGGTTTTGAAATCTATCGAGCAGCACAACGTAGAGATAGCGCCTATACATTAGTGGGTAGTGTTGGTCCTGGTGTCCGAGAGTTTGTGGATGATGATAATAACCCTGTTGGTGGTCCCATTCGCGGACTAGATTACTACTATTATGTACAGGCAGTTGGTAAAGCGGGCGATAATAGTGGAGCAGCTTTAACTCCTGCAGGTGCTTTAAAAAGCAATCGTTATTACACTCAAACCTATGACCCTGCTCGTCTAAAACGACCTCAAGGGGAATCTGAAGATGCTATACGCATTGTGCCTAATCCATATATTCGAAATGCATCTGATGCGCTAAGCTTTGAGCAGTCTGGCCAAGATAGAATTGCCTTTTTTGACATACCGGGTAAGTGTACCATCACCATATACACGGAACTAGGTGAGAAAGTAAAAACCATTATCCACAGTGATGGCTCAGGGGATGATTATTGGGATTTATTTACAGATGAGCGTCAAAAAATTACCAGTGGCGTGTATGTTGCCGTAATTGAAAATACGGGAGATGATGAACGAGCTGGTGAAAAAACTATTAAGAAATTTGTTGTAATCCTCTAAGCGCATTATGAATATGAACATGAAGATAACTCGACATCTAACGCTTCTAAGCGGTCTAAGCCTCATAATTGCGCTTTTTTGCGCAGATGGAGCCTATGCTCAACAAAGGAAACGGGCGCAAACCACTATGAAGTTTCTATCTACATCTAATTATGCCAATGCATCGGCTATGGCAAACGCTGTAACGGCAATGGAAGGAGGTGCATGGCATCAATTTTATAATCCTTCCGCCATGGCATGGAGCCCTCAACGAGTAGATCTCACGGGCTCGGTTAATGAGTGGATTGCTGGCATTAATTATTCCTCTGTTGCCGCTACCATTCAGCCCTTTGAGGGTAGATTTGGTATTGTTGGTTTTAACATGGTAAATGTGGAGTATGGAGAGCTTCAGCGTACCATTCGTGCTGACAATGAACGTGGATACATTGATGTAGGTACCTTTAGTCCAACGGCTTTTTCAGCAGGTTTATCCTATGCAAAAAGTCTTTCTGATCAGTTTTCGGTAGGTGCGAATGTTAAATTTGTCACTCAAGACTTAGGTGCTGGAATAGTGGGGATTGGAGACGATAATGGACTTATAGAGCAAAGCTATTCAGCTTCAACCACTGTTGTAGATTTCGGGGTGTTTTATCGCACTGGATTTGAGTCTTTGAACTTTGCAATGTCGGTTAGTAATTTTTCACCGGATGTTAGTTTTGATTCGCAAGATCATGAGTTGCCTCTTACATTTAAAATGGGCCTATCAATGGATGTTGTTGATTTAACGGAATTGAATAGAGAGCGACATTCTCTGTTGGTGAATATTGATGCTAACAGACCACGAGATTACAACGAGCAAATTCAAGTAGGTGCTCAGTATGGGTTCAATGATCTCTTTTTTTTAAGAGCGGGTTATGTATTACCCAGTGATGAAGAAGGATACTCCGTTGGATTTGGAGTCAAAGGTTCTTTGAGAAACAATCAAATGTTACTCGTTGATTACTCATATTCTGATTTTGGCGTGTTTAGTAACGTGAATCGCCTAACCTTTAGAATCGCTATTTAAGCCAAACCATCAAATATATTCAAAGATTTTAATTACTTAAATTATGATGCGTTCAAGAAATTTTATTCCACTATTTGCTCTCCTTGCCTTTTTCATGGCATGTGATGAACAGGCTACTTCCATTTGGAATCCATCGGAACAAGCCACTGGAACGGCCCCTACCTTAACTAGTATTAGCCCGGAAGGAGGATACTTGTCCGGGGTTGATGCGATAACGGTAACTGGCTCAGGATTTTCAACGAACATAGCGGATAATCGGATATATTTCTCGAGTTCAGATGAGAGTGGTGTTCCTGGTGTGATACTCTCGGCAACAGCTACTCAGTTAGAAGTGCGACCTCCTAACATAGCAGGTGATACTATTCTTGTGAAAGCGTTGGTCAGTGGAGCTGAAACATTTAGCAATGAACTCACCTATAAATTATCTCCCCCCATTGTTGAAGTATATCCTGGTTTTAAACCTAATTCTCAGACCCCCGTTTCCCTAGGTTTAGATAATAATGGAGAATTATATGTGGCCGTTACAGAATCGGGCACTCCTTTAGGAATTAACAAAATAGACGTAAGTGAAACAGGGGAAGCCGTTACTAACTATATCTTGGCAAACAACCGTTTTCGCTTTGATGCCATTGATTTTAGCACCGATAATCGAATGTATAT
>Ga0181593_10006396_pt1 | contig 10567 bp, 6 predicted proteins | sample 071ome_19_FD_133756 | JGI IMG/M metagenome (GOLD analysis project Ga0181593, IMG submission 133756) | Coastal salt marsh microbial communities from the Groves Creek Marsh, Skidaway Island, Georgia - 071413AT metaG (megahit assembly) | ecosystem: Environmental > Aquatic > Marine > Intertidal zone...
ATCGAGGTGCGAATCTCGCCATTGATCCTGGCCATTTGTTCCCCGGGATCCATCCAGAAGGTGTTGTAGCCGCCGACCGCCGCTTCTGCCCCTCCGGTGGTCTCGAGCAGGGTGTCCAGATAAGTTTCGCCGGTTTGCCCGACTCGCGCGGCTTCCTCTTCCGTGATAACGAGCTGACCTCCGAATTGGTCGCCACGTTCCAGCATGGTCACTGTTGCAATGCTATAGGTTCCCTGCAAGTCCGGTACCAGGCTGCTTACACCCGCCGATTGGGAGTCTTGTGCCAGAGTACCAGCACTGCCACATGTGATCCCCAGCGGCACGAGCACCAGGGCCAGGGGCGATATTTGCGGGAAAAACTGTTTCACGGGGTCCTCCTGGCGGGTAATGTAATTGATCTGACTCGCGGGTATGCTAGCACGAAATCGCCTTTGCCCGCGCTGCTATGCCGTAAGGTCGGGCGACCTGTTCAACCGGGCAATTGCTTTATCTTTTTAGCGCTATCTTTTTTACGTTATTATTGCCAACTTGAGTCTTGCGGAACTTTAATGTGAAGAAAAGTTGCATTTTGATCTTACTGGTCGGCGCGCTGCAGCCCGTGAGCAGCAGCGCCGGACCGGAATCCCAGGGGGCTATCGAGAGTGCCTGGCTGGCCTTCTCAAGCGCCAGGGGTGAGCCCTCCCTGATCCGCGGTGATATCGATCACCCTTCTGCCAACGACGTGTTCCGTGCTATCCCCGATGTGCGTTCCGGGTCATTGGACGAAGGAAAACTGCAGCTGGGCTTCGACCTGTTCCGCGAAGCACGATTGTCCCGCGATGGCTCGGTGGCTTGTGTTTCCTGCCATATCGATATGATGGGGGGAGTCGATCATCGTCCGGTGTCAACCGGGGTGGGCGGTGCCCAAGGTATATTGAATGCGCCCACCATCTTCAATGCCGCGCTGAATTTCCGACAATTCTGGGATGGCCGCGCGCTGACGCTGCAGGACCAGGTGGTGGGCCCGATCGAAAATCCGCTGGAATTCGATCATGATCTTGAAGGCGTTCTGGCGGTGCTCAAAGGAATTCCCGACTACGTCAATGCGTTCAATCGTGTCTATTCGGATGGAATCACTGCTGCAAATCTGGGTGACGCGATCGCCTACTATGAGACGATGAATTTTACCGGGCTGGCCTCGCCGTTCCTGAGTCAATTCCAGCCGCAAGACCAGCAACCACTGAACCCCAGGGCCCGCAGGGGTCAGCAGCGCTTCATCGAGGTCGGCTGCGCCGCCTGCCACAACGGCGTCAACCTGGGGGGCAATTCCTATCAGCAACTCGGCCTCGCGGAGCCGTGGTATGGCAGTGACCTGCTGGCGGATGATGCTGATCTGGGCCTGTACGGGCGGACCGGTCGCGCGCAGGACCTCCATGTATTCAAAGTGCCGACTCTGCACAATGTGGCGGTAACCGGACCGTGGCTGCATGACGGGAGCGTGACTTCGCTGCAGCAGGCGGTGGATCGAATGGCACGTTTTCAGTCCGGCAGGTTGCTCGATAACGGTGATATCGACGATATCGTTGCGTTTCTCAGGGCTCTGGGTGACAGGCAAAGTTTGCTGGGGGACTGTTCTGCCAGCGGAACCTATTCGATCACCATGGACTGTAGCCTTGGACCGAAATTGTCCGGGACGACTGGCGACGGCGAATTGGCCCGGATCAGTGTGCCGGATCCGGAAGCGATTTCTGTGCAGCATCAACAGGAGTATTCGGCAGCACTGACAATGGTGGCGGCAGGGCCAGAGCACATCGCAGCCGAGATGCAACGTATCCGATCCGGAGAGGTCGCGCATTACGACTTTCTGCAATATGAGCACATCGAGATGCTGCGCCACGCTCGTGCACTCTCGCATCCGCCGGCAAACCTTGAACCGAAACAGCGAGAAGAGTTGCTGGCGAAAGCGCAGGAATGGCAGCATTCCGCGGAGGAATACGAGCTCGCTATCGCCGACTTCCTGCGCAGTCAGGCAGCGCTACGCAGCGCCAGGGCGAACCTGCAGGACTTGCTGCGACTGATGTCTGTCAATGCTGATGAAAAGACTCTGTCCCTGCTTGCACGCGCTGAGCAACAGGCGCTGGCATACTACGCTCAACCCGATCTGACCAACCGGCAAGAATTCGAGGGCGTAATGGATACCCTTCAAAAAGTTAAGCTGAATCCCCAGTGGCTTTCAGAACTCCAACTGCAGGTGCAATTGTTGCTGGAAAACCTCAGCCTGCCTCAGGCTTAGATCGGTCCCCGCGTAGCGGATCTGTCGAGAAGCCGAGCGATTGATTACCCCAAGGAGTCCTGTTGGCACTTGCCAACAAATGCCAGAGCATCCAGTCCGTAATCGATGTAGACGAGGATAAAATTTGCACCATCAGGATGAATGGATAGCGACGCTTCACCGAACACGATGTTGTTTTCACGGCAAACGACGTAGCCTTTGTTCGACAGGCATGAGCCGCTGAAGTGGGGGACATCTGCGCGCCGCCATCCCTTTTCTGTATCAACTACCCAGTCCTGGGGTTCAAAGTGATCAGGCTTATCAGCGGAATTGGAAGTCCCGAACTGATCGATCGCGACACTTGCAGTTTCTCTGCACAGAAAGGTCTCCGCACTGGCGGCTACAGAGAAAAAGATTAGCGCCAGGGTCGGTAACAGACTGCCCGGAGGGTTTCTATTCATACTCATGGCACTCCGATGGCTGGAGAGAAAAATTGCTTCATTGCACAGGTATACGACCATTAGAGAATTTAGATCGCAGGATAGGGACGATGGCACCCGATTACGGGCGTATTCAGTGCTGTCAAAGCTGGCGGCCCCCCGCGTTGCCCCTTTGAAATGGTCAACCCTGTGATTTATGCTAGACTGCCTGTTTTCCCACAATGAGAGTTACAACATGAATAACCTTAAAATCCTGAAGTCAATGTGCGTGGCATTGAGCATGGTGCCTCTTCTGGTATTTGCCCAGACTGAGATGGCGCCGGTTAATGACCTGCCGAACCCCTATGTCACCCAATCCGGTTTCTTCAAGTTGCCCGCCGGTCGCGAGTGGGGCTCATCCAGCACAGTAGAAATCGATCTGGACGGAGAGAGTATTTGGGTGGCCGAGCGTTGTGCCGGTAATGCCAATGCCTGTATCGAGAACCCGGACGTGAATATGATTATGCTGTTCGACAAGGACGGCAACCTGGTTCGCAGTTTCGGCGCTGGCTATATCACCTGGCCTCACGGTATCGAAGTCGATCCATGGGGTAACGTCTGGGTTGCTGATGCCCGGGGCACTGACATGATGCGCGACTATAGCGGCGAGTCCTACGGTCACCAGGTGCACAAGTTCAGCCCCACTGGAGTTCATCTCATGACGATTGGTGTGAAGGGCGGCGGGAGTAATGGCGAGTGCTGCTATACACCTAACGACGTACTGGTTGCACCGGACGGTTCGATTTTCATCGGTGAGGGTCACTCCAGCGCAGAAGGCACACCCAACGCGATGTACAAATACGATCCCGAGGGTAACCTGATCAAGAAGTGGGGCACCTGGGGTGAAGAGCCGGGTAACTTCCGCCAACCCCACGGTCTGGCGATGGATTCAAGGGGCCGCCTGTTCGTTGCTGATCGCGGTAATAACCGTGTTCAGATATTCGATCAGGATGGCAATTTTCTGGATGTGTGGTACCAGTTCAGTCGCAATAGCGGCATCTTCATTGATGAGCACGACGTCCTGTATGCCGCCGATTCGGAATCCGGTTCTGTAAATCCTGATCATGGCGCCTGGACTCGTGGTATCCGTATCGGCAGCGCGATAACCGGTGAAGTCGAATTTCTGATTCCCGATCCGCAGCCAGACTGCCGTGGCACTTGCACCGCAGAAGGCGTGGTAGCGGATAAACACGGAAATATTTTCGGCGCTGAAGTCGGCCCTGTTGGCGGCATCAAACGCTATGTAAGACCGGTGAAGTAACCCGGGCACACAAGGCACGGCGGATTAATGAAAACCCGGGCAGGCATCCTGCCCGGGTTTTTATTGCGCGCGGAATAGGTGAAGGGGGTTTGGCTGTCCAGCTGAGTGACCCGCCCTTTACGCTCGTTACCGTATCAGTCTATCTTGTCCGAGAACGTAAAGCTCTCCGGCGGAGCCACATTCTTCAGGTGTTCGACGAAATAGTCCCAGCGACGTTTCATGAAGTAGCGGCTATTTCCTATGCCGTGACCACCGTCCGGAACCAGCAGCAGGTCGAAGTCTTTTTCCGCTTCGATCAATGCTTCCACAACAAGTAATGTGCTCGAAGGATGAACATTGCTATCCATCATGCCGTGGGCGAGCAGTAATTTCCCCTTGAGCCTGTCGGCTAACAACTGATTGGCCTGATTGTCATAATTAGTGACAGCTGGCGCTTCATCTCCGTCGGTTGGGTTGCTTTCCGGAAACACCTCCAGAAGCCCCTGCCACTTTTCGCCCCAGTCGTCTTCGTAATTACGGTTGTCATGATTGCCGGAACTGGACACGGCAACTTTGTAAAAATCGGGATAACGCAAAATGCCTGCAGTGGAGGCAAAACCTCCGCCGGAATGACCCCAGATACCGACTTGATCCAGATTCATCCAGGAATAACGTTCAGCCAATTGCCTGATGGCAGTAATCTGGTCTGGCAGCCCATTGTCGCCCATGTCGCCGTAGTAAGCGTCATGAAAAGCCTTAGAGCGGCCTGGTGTCCCCATCGCATCGACTTCGACTACGATAAAGCCCAGTTCTGCCAGGGCTTGTTTGTCCATGCGCGCAGACAGGAACGCCCGGGTACCGACGCTGCCTGCCTGCGGGCCAGGATACAGGTAGTTGAGGATTGGATAAGACCCAGATTCATCCAATTTAGACGGCTGATACATCAGTCCGTAGAGATCGGTTTGCTGATCTCTGGCCTTTACGATGAACGGGATCGGAGGCACCCAACCGCTGGACTCCAGAGCGCTGATATCGGCGGTTTCCAGTTCCATGACAGTAGCGCCGGATTTATCCCTTAGTACTGTCCTGGGCGGCTGCACCGGAGTCGACCAGGTATCGATGAAATAGTTCTCAGCAGTAGACCAGCTAATCGCGTGGTGAGCAGGTTCCGGGGTGAGATTGAGCAATTCGCTGCCATCGAAATTTACCCGATACAGGTAATGAAAGTACGGGTCTCCCGGTTCCCGATTGGAGCCAATAAAGTAGACCTGCGCGTTCTCAGTATCCACTTTGAGTACTTCCAGTATCGCCCAGTTACCACTTGTCAGCTGTCGTTTTTGGGTGCCGGTTTGCAGATCATGAAGATACAAATGGCCCCAGTTATCTCGCTCGGAAAACCAGAGAAATTCCTCCCTTCTTTGAAGAACCCTCCAGTTGGCGGAGCGGGTTCCCGACTCGTAATAGGTCTCGGCGGTTTCGGTATAAACATCCCTCACCGCGCCAGTATTTGGATCGGCAATTCGCAGAGTTGCCACTTTGTGATCACGGCTTGAGGAGACAAAGGCCAGTTGTGAGCTGTCCTCACTCCATTCCACATCCAGAAATACGCCACCCTGTCCGGCAACGTGGTCACTGGTTGTTGAGCGATGAGGGTCAGGTGGCATATTTAATCGCACGAGCCGCGGATTTTCTTGCAGATGAATGACCACTCGCTCAATCATAAAAATATGGTCATCACCCGGAAGCGGGTATTTCCACGATTCGAGTTCCGGATGACCAACCCTGGTGGAATAGAGATACATTTCTCCAACGTTTCTGGCGTCATGGCGAAATGTTGCGATTTTGCTAGAGTCTGGCGACCACAGCAGCACTGGTCCGTCTCGCCGCAGCCAGCCGGCATTATTGGTCGCATAGCCGTAATTTTCTATGCCGTCGAAAGTCAGCTGGGTCAGTTGGTTCGTGCCGGTATCCCGCACCCACAGGTTGTGAGTGTCTATGTAGGCCGCCTTACTGCCGTCGGGAGAAAGAAACTCATCGAATTCAGATTCCTCAATCTTCTGCAGGCTGTAGCTGTTCAGGTCGAGGCGAAAATTCGAGCCTTTGTGCGTGAATTCGACGAGTTGTGGGGAATCTGCAAATTCAATCCCGCCGATCTGAAGCTCACTGGCAAGCAGTTCCTCCTCGCTGAATTCGGCCAGACCTGTGGTCAGCCGCTCGAGGTCAAAAAGCTGGCTTCTGCTCTGCGTTTGCGGATCTACGAGGATGTATTGAAGTCCTGCGGCTGTGCGTTTTCGGTAGACCAGTCGGTCATCATACTGCCAATAGTGGGTCAGCACCGTGTCGTAAAGCAGTTCGGCAGTGTGGTCTCTTAGGAATCGTTCGGCTCGCTGGTAGTCCTCAACCGTAATTGATTCCGCCGTCAATTGGTCGACACTGGTTTCCATAGCGGGATTACAGCCAGTCAGTGCCAGTATCAATGCCGCGACTGGCCGGCTTGCAGGTGATTTCATGCCAGTTATTTCCGATTAGTGTGAGAATTTATATTCATGGCTCTATCCGCTTAAACTGTTCGTTACATTCAGCATAGGTTCCATGCTCGCCCACTGGCAGCCAATCCGGAAAGGTAACCGTTTACATTACGGAAATAATTCCCAATCCCTTTGCTTCCGTGATCAGCTTTGCATATGCTGGGGTCTAAAATACCGCAAAAAAGATTCGAGGAATATCCCATGCAAGCTCGACCTGGTCCATTGCTCAATTCCCTGCTGCTAACCCTGGCTCTGACCCTTCCTGCATACAGTGGGGCGCAGCAGGAAGGTGACGATCTAGTGAGGGAACTGGTCAGTCGCCTGGAGCTTGATAGTTACAAGGACGTCATTCGCGAACTGACGCGCTTTGGTGATCGTCGTCAGGGCACGGAACGCAATCGAAGAGCGGTGGACTGGATTCAACAGCATCTGGAAACGGTTGGCTGTCCGACACAACGCCTGGAGTACGTCTACGACCCCGAACCCAGCCCGCCAAGGGCACCGCGCCCCCCTGCAGCCGAAACGCCGGACTTGACCACTTCGACCGGTGGGGCAGTCGGGCGCAATGGCAGTGGTCCCGGTGGTGCTTCCATTTTTGGGTATCGGGCAGCGACCGGAGTGAACAGGGACCTGATGGCTCAGCCGGACGCGCGAATTCGTGAACTGAACAGGGAAGAACCGGTCAACGGACCCCGCTCGCAGGTTTACTGCACCAAGGTCGGGACCTCCCGGCCAGATGAGATGTACATAATTGGCGCTCACATGGATGGGCATGGTGTTAACGAGGCGGTCAATGATGACGCGTCCGGCAGCGCCCTGGTTATGGAACTGGCGCGTATTTTCAGCTCGCCGGACGTAGAAACCGAAGTGACGATTCGCTTCGCGCTGTGGAATAACGAAGAGACTGGACTGAATGGATCGCGGGCTTACGTGGAGCAAAGAAAGGATTTGCAGGGAATCGAAGAGCCTCCGGGTTCGGGAGAGTACCCGGAGCCCCGCTGGTTGGGCATGATCCAGCATGACATGATGCTGTGGGATCACGGGGCACCGCGTGCTGATGGCTCGGTAAGTATGGATCAGCGGCCGGAAGCGGATATCAATATCGAATTTCAATCGGATTCTGAGCTGGTAGAACAATCGCGGCAGCTCGCCTTCGTTTTTAAGAGCGCGGCTGACGAGTACAACACCGATTATCCGGCGACCGTTGGGCCCCATATGACCAATACTGACTCAACTCCTTTCATGAACGAAACGCCCTCGATAAGCCTGCGGGAAAACGAGCGAGGCGCCCATACCGGGGCCGGTTGGAACCCGACCTGGCATACGCCGCTGGATGTCTGGACCAGCTTTGACGACGAGGATTTTCGACTCGGACTCAATGCTGCGCAGACTACCCTTGCCGCTATCGCGAAGTTGGCAGGCGCAAGCATTAAGGAATAACAGGATGTTGCGATACGCATGATGGCAATTGGGCAAGGACTGACACGTTGAAATCGGCATTAATCGCCGTCGTTTTTTTCTGGCTGGTTAGCCCAGGAAGCCTTGCACAGGTTCCCTTCGACGAATCCCTGATGACCGTACCCGAGCGCACTGCCTACGCCCGGACCTCAACCCATGCGGAAGTTCTTCAGTCCATTGACAATCTGCTGCGAGGCAGTGACCTGGTGCATCGGGAAACGATGCTGGTGACGCGGGATGGCAGGGATGTACCGCTGCTGATAGTGTCTGATCCACCGATTTCGACTCCGGCTGAGGCACAGAGTAGCGGCAAGCCGGTGATATATATTCAGGGCAATATCCATGGTGGCGAGGTGGAAGGCAAGGAAGCCATCCTGATTCTTTTGCGGGATATACTGCATGGTGATAAAGCCCACCTGCTTGCTAACCAGATACTTGCCCTGGCACCGATCTACAATGCCGATGGCAATGATCAGCTGAGCGAAAATTCGAGGCCCAACCAGGAGCTTAGTCCGGTGCAGACCGGCGAACGCTTCAGTCATGGCTATGATCTGAATCGTGACGGCATGGCTGCGGAAACCCCGGAAACCCGGGGGCTGCTCCGTAATGTACTGCAGCGTTGGGATCCCCAGCTATTTGTCGACATGCATACAACGAATGGTACCTGGCATGGCTATTCACTGACTTACGCGCCCAGTTACCACACCGCTGGCGATCCTTCGACGAGCGACTACACGATGAACGTGATGCTGCCCGCCGTGTCGCAGTCGATAAAAGCAAAGTATGACCTGGATTTTTTCCTGTTTGGAGATTTTACCCTCGAACGGTGGCCGCCGACCGAATTTCGCACTTTTCATCATGCGCCGAGATACCTGACGAACTTGATGGGTCTGCGCAACCGCATGGCTATTCTCAGTGAGACGTTTTCGCATGACCGTTTTTACAAGCGTATTCATTCGGCCAATGTCTTTATCGAGGAAATACTCGAGTACACCAACCGCCACGGTCAGACGATCATGCAAATCAATCGCGAGGCCGACGCGAGGACGCAGGAGAAGATTGCCGGGCAGGGTGGACGCATCAGCAACGGCGTGGCGTTCGAGATGATGGCCCAGCCAGAGCCCGTGACACTGCGTGCCTACAATCATATTCCCTATCGCACCGAGAGTGGCCAGATCGCCTACACGAGGAGCGCCGAACTGATCGATATCGAGGGTGTGGCCAATTTTCAACAATTTCGCCCGTTGCAAACGTCAATTATGCCGCGAGCCTACCTGATCCCGGCGGACCAGGAGTCGATAATTGAAAAGTTAAGTCAGCATGGCATCGAGGTGACACGGCTCGAGAGATCCATAACGATTGAGGTCGAGGCATTCACGGTTTCTCAGATAGAGACCCAGGATGCGGTCCAGAATGGTCATCAAAATACGCGTCTGTCTGGAGATTTCCAGTCGATGGAACGGACGTTCCAAGAGGGTGATTATCAGGTGCCGCTGGATAACCCTCTCGCGAATCTCATTTTCTACCTGCTGGAGCCCCAGGCAGATGATGGGCTGGCATACTGGAATTATTTTGATCAACATCTGCAAAATCTGCAGGCCAACGACAGACCCCTGATATACCCGGTATTCAAATTAATGGAACAGGCAGGAGCGGTGAGCGACCAGTAGTTGAGCTGCTCAAACCGTCTGGTCCTGCCTTGCCGCCTGAGGTCAACATATCTAGCGCAAGAATCCGATCAGCGCATCTTTCATTAGTCGGCGGGTGTTGTCGCTGGTCATAATGGCATCCACTGCCAGTAGCGAAGTATGAATCTGTCCCGCCGCCTGCAAATGCTGCACCTGCACACCGGCAGCCTTCAGCGCGTCTGCGTATGCGTTACCTTCATCCCGCAGCGGGTCCAGTTCGGCAGTTACCACCATTGCTGGCGGCAGTCCCGTCAGACTTTGCGCCCGTAGCGGCGAGGCCCGTGGGTCATGGCGATCATCTACGTCGCAATAATGATCCCAGAACCATTCCATGAGAGAGCGGGTCAGAATGTAGCCTTCGGCGTTGTCTCGGTAGGAAGGGCGGGTGAAATCACCGTCGGTGACCGGAGTGATCAGCAGCTGTCCCTTGATGGCCGGCCCATCGTGAGCCAGAGCGAGCTGGCAGACCACGGCGGCAAGATTAGCTCCGGCACTCCAGCCAGCGACAGCGATGTTGTGCGAATCACCGCCGAGGAATTCGGCATTCGCGGCGATCCAGTTGACAGCTGCGACGGCGTCGTCCACCGCTGCCGGAAATCGTGCCTCCGGCGCGTGGCGGTAATTGACGGAAATTACCAGCGCATTTGATTCTGCGCATAAGTAGCGACAGAACGGATCATCGGAGCTGGCATGGCCCAACACCCAGCCACCGCCGTGAAAATATATAACGATGGGTGCGAGACCGGGTATTGCGGGTTTATACAGCCGGTAATCCAGTTCTCCCGCCGGGCCGGGAAGGATTCCGTCGATAATTTCATCCACCTCAGGCCCCGGGGGGCGCTGTGCGGCGCTCGCTTCCATCTGCTGACGTGCCGCCTCCGGTGTCAGTGAATCCAGCGGCGGCTGATCCAGGCTGGCAAGTA
>Ga0181593_10006402_pt1 | contig 10559 bp, 8 predicted proteins | sample 071ome_19_FD_133756 | JGI IMG/M metagenome (GOLD analysis project Ga0181593, IMG submission 133756) | Coastal salt marsh microbial communities from the Groves Creek Marsh, Skidaway Island, Georgia - 071413AT metaG (megahit assembly) | ecosystem: Environmental > Aquatic > Marine > Intertidal zone...
ACAGAAGCCGTCCGAGACGCCCTGATACATCAGCGGCTCGGTGCGGTAGTTCGGCGGCATGTCCGCGCCGCGCGCGCGACGGGCTTTCTCCATGTGGTGCAGGTAGACCGAACCGTCGAGGAACTGGTAGCTGCGCGGCAGCGGGCAGGCCAGAGCGGCAGGGTCGAGCGGCTCACTGTTCTGCGCGGGGTCACGGTTCAGATCAGCGCAGGCTGCCTGCAGCTCCGGCGCCGCCTCGGACCAGCAGTCGAGAGCGGCCTGCAGCGTGGCAGCGATCTGCGGAACCGGACGCAGGCGGGTGCGGGTGCTGTCGACCACGACGAGGGTCCCGTCCCGACCACCCTGCTTGAGACTGGCGAGTATCATGCGGCGTCATTACCTCGGGCTATCAACGGATGCGGCGATGCTGCGCTGCACCTCTCGAAAGGACGCCGCATTATGACCGACGCTCGGATCGAAACCACCGTTATCGGCAGCTATCCCCAGCCGGCCTGGCTGGTGGACCAGGAACAGCTGCGCGCGCAGCTTGTGCCCCGCGTGCGCGCACCGCAGATCTGGCGGGTGGCGCCGGAATTTCTCGAGGAGGCGCAGAATGACGCCACCTTACTCGCCATCCGCGACCAGGAGCAGGCGGGTATCGATACCATCACCGACGGTGAGATGCGGCGCGAGAGTTACTCCAATCGTTTTGCCACCGCGCTCGACGGTCTTGATCTCGAGGATCCGTTCATCCGTGAAGCGCGTGGCTTCCGTATCCCGCTGCCGCGGATCGTGTCTCCGTTGAAACGTCGCGGTCCGGTTGAAGTGGAGGACCTGATGTTCCTCAAGCGTCATGCCACGCGCCGCTGCAAAATCACCCTGCCGGGCCCGTTCACAATGAGCAAGCAGGCTTATGACGCGCACTATGGCGACCCGCAGGCGGTGGCAATGGCCTACGCGGATATCGTGAACGCGGAGGCGCGCGATCTTGAGCGCGCGGGCGCAGACGTGATCCAGCTCGATGAGCCCTGGCTGCGTGAGGATCCTGACGGTGCGAACCGTTACGGCGTGCAGGCGATCAACCGCGCTCTCGAGGGCCTCAAGGTGACCACGGCAGTGCACCTGTGTTTTGGCTACGGTTTCGTGGTGTCAGCGGACAAGCCCAAGGCCTATGCGTTCCTCGAGCAGCTTGCTGACTGCACGGTGGAGCAGATCTCAGTTGAAGCCGCGCAGCCGCATCTTGACCTCGGCGTCTTCAGCCAGATGGCGGACAAGACGATCGTGCTCGGCGTGGTGGATCTGTCGACCAACGAGGTTGAGTCCGAACAGACGCTGACTACCCGCATCGAACGGGCGCTGCCTCATGTTGCGCCGGAGCGCCTGATCGCCGCGCCGGACTGCGGCATGAAATACCTCACGCGGGAGGCGGCGTTTGGAAAGCTGCGCGCCCTGGTGCAGGCGGCGGCGCGGGTCAGTGCATCACTGTGACCCGGCGGGTGCGGCATTCTCTGCCGTGTCGAGATGCAGACAGTCCTCTTTGGCCGGATTGCACACGCGCATATAGGCCAGGTAGCCGAGCCAGAATTTTCGCGACTCCAGGTCGACCGGCGATTCCTGGCGCACGTCAAACGGCGCGACCCGCCAGGCTTTCTGCAGCAGGTAGAAGTTCTCCTCGCCGGCGATCGCGCGCAGCAGTGAAACCTCGCCGAGCCTGGAGCTGGTGTCGAGTCCGCACAGCGTCATCACCGCAAGCGTGGGGTATTTACCCACCCCGGCGAGCTGAATCGGCAGCGCATCGAAGGATTCGCAGCGGCGGCTGAGGTAGTCCACCGCGCGGGTCAGCATCAGGTCCGGGTTGGCGTCTCGCTCTTCCAGCATGATCTGCACGGTAAGCATTTCATGCCACAGGCCCTCGGTCTGTTCGGGCGGCACGTACTCCGTGGTTGAGAGATTGTCTTCCCGTTCCTCGTAGACCACCTCCCAGCCTTCTGGCTGGATGAACATCAGCTGCTCGCCGCGCGGCGGGTCCTCAGCGCGGACGCCAACGTTCAGGGCAAGGGCCGCAATGGCCAGGATCTGTGCTGTTGTTCTCATCCCGGCATGACCTCCAGAGAGCAGCTGGCTCAGCTCGCGCTGGCCTCGAAATCGACCAGCTCGACGCCTTCGTCGACCTGCTCGCCGACTGCGTAGAAAAAATCTTTGACCACCCCGTCCGCAGGCGCGCAGATAGCGTGCTCCATCTTCATCGCTTCCAGCACGAGCAGCCGGTCTCCGCGTGACACCCGGGTTCCTGCGCTGACGACGAGCTCAATGACCTTACCTGGCATCGGCGCGAGCAGGCCGGCATCGCCGTCGTCTTCTCCGCCGGCATGGGCGGTGGGATCGACAAACTCGAACGCCCAGCGTCGGCCTTCGATGAACACACAGCGCTCGCTCCCCTGGGCCACGACATCCGCGCGGTGATGCGCGTCATCGATGAGCGCAGCCAGGCCTGCTGCGATGCGGCTGGTCAGGGTGACGCACGCCCTGTCATCGCCGAAGCTGATCACGAAGCGGTCGCCGGTGCCTGCCACCCTGAGGCGCTGCTCCAGCTCGCCGGCGCGCAGGATGATGCAGCGCTCGCCGTTTCCGTTCAGCCGCCAGCTGTCGTGCGCGTTCCAGGGCGATCCTGCGCTGGCCTGGGAAGCGGGCAGCGCTTCAGCCAGCGCTGCGAGGATCCATGCCGCAGCAGGCGGCGTGGCCGGAGCAGGGAAGAGGTGTTCCTGTTCGCGCTCGATCAACGCCGTGTCCAGATCCGCACTTGTAAACGCGGTGGAGGTCACCAGCCGGGCGAGAAAATCGAGATTGTTGGCCACGCCGGCGACCTGGAAATCGCCCAGCGCGCGGCGCATGCGCGCGAGCGCGGCGGGCCGGTCTTCGTCCCACACGATGAGCTTGGCGATCATCGGGTCGTAGTGCGGACTAATGGCGTCACCCTGCTCGACCCCGGTGTCGACGCGCACATTGGCCGAACGCGTCGGTGGTCGCAGGTGATGCAGTGTGCCCGTGGCGGGAAGGAAGCCGGCGTCGGGGTCTTCGGCATACAGCCGGGCTTCGAGGGCATGGCCGGAAAATCGGATCTCCGTCTGGGTCAAGGGCAGGGGTTCACCGTTCGCGACGCGGAGCTGCCATTCAACGAGGTCGAGCCCCGTAATCATTTCGGTTACCGGATGTTCCACCTGCAGGCGGGTATTCATCTCCATGAAATAGAAGCTGCCGTCCGGGTTGACGATGAATTCGACGGTACCGGCGCCGACATAGTTGACCGCACGTGCAGCATCCACTGCCGCCTGACCCATGGCGGCGCGACGCTCGGCCGTCATGCCGGGTGCGGGCGCTTCCTCCAGTACTTTCTGGTGGCGGCGCTGGACTGAACAGTCACGCTCGAACAGGTGGACGGCGTTGCCGTGCGTATCGGCGAACACCTGAACCTCGATATGGCGCGGCTGCAGCACATATTTTTCGACCAGCACGTGTTCGTCACCGAAAGCGGAGGCGGCCTCGCGCTGGCAGGATGCGAGCGCGTCGGCGAAATCCTCCGTCCGGTCGACGCGGCGCATGCCTTTGCCGCCACCACCGGCGCTGGCCTTGATCAGCACCGGGAAGCCGATGCGTCCGGCTTCTGCAGCCAGATGCGCAGGATCCTGTTTGTCGCCGTGATAGCCCGGTGTCAGCGGCACGCCAGCGGCGCCCATCAGCGCTTTCGCAGCGGATTTGCTGCCCATAGCCTCGATCGCATTCACCGGCGGACCGATGAAGGCGATCCCGGCTGCGGCACAGGCGGCGGCGAACCCGGCGTTTTCTGACAGGAAGCCATAGCCCGGGTGGATGGCCTCGGCGCCGGTGCGCTTTGCAGCGGCGAGAATCCTGTCGCCACAGAGATAGGATTCGCGCGCGGCGGCGGGACCGATCAGCACCGCTTCATCAGCCAGCCGCACATGCCGTGCGCCGGAATCGGCTTCGGAGTACACCGCGACCGTGGCGACGTTCAAGCGACGCGCTGTGTCGATGATGCGGCAGGCAATTTCGCCGCGGTTGGCGATCAGTATTTTTGAAAACATGCCCGGCTCCTTACATCCGGAAGAGGCCGAAGCGGGTTTCAGGAATGGGCGCGTTCAGGGTGGCAAACAACGACAGGCCGAGCATGCGTCTGGTCTGCGCCGGATCGACGATGCCGTCGTCCCACAGGCGCGCCGTGGCGTAATAGGGGTGGCCCTGCTCTTCGTATTGCTCTCTTATCGGTGCCTTGAAGGCTTCTTCTTCGGCAACCGGCCATTCACCGCCGCGCGCTTCGATACCGTCGCGGCGCACGGTGGCCAGCACCGCCGCAGCCTGCTCGCCGCCCATGACGCTGATACGTGCGTTGGGCCACATCCACAGGAAGCGCGGGGAGTAGGCGCGGCCGCACATGCCGTAATTGCCGGCACCGAAGCTGCCGCCGGTAATGAGCGTGATCTTGGGAACCTTGGCCGTGGCGACGGCGGTCACCAGCTTGGCTCCGTCTTTGGCGATACCCGCGTTCTCGTACTTGCGTCCGACCATGAAGCCGGTGATGTTCTGCAGAAAGAGCAGGGGAATGCGGCGCTGCGCACAGAGTTCAATAAAGTGCGCGCCCTTCTGCGCAGACTCGCTGAACAGAATGCCGTTGTTGGCCAGGATCCCGACCGGGGCGCCGAACAGGCGCGCAAAGCCGGTGACCAGGGTCGAACCATAGCGCGCTTTGAATTCGTCAAAGCGCGAGCCGTCCACCACCCGCGCGATGATTTCACGCACGTCGAAGGGTGTGCGCGTGTCCCTCGGGACGATGCCGTAGATCTCCTCGGGGTCGTAGATGGGCTCTTCGACCGCATCAAGCTGCACGGTGGTCGGCCGGGTGCGGTTCAGATTGGCGACGATGCGCCGCGCGATGGCGAGCGCATGGGTGTCGTTATCGGCGAGGTGGTCGGCAACTCCGGACAGACGGGTATGCACATCGCCTCCCCCGAGGTCCTCGGCGCTGACGACTTCGCCGGTGGCGGCTTTCACCAGCGGCGGGCCGCCGAGAAAAATGGTGCCCTGATTCTTGACGATCACCGTATCGTCACTCATCGCCGGCACGTAGGCGCCACCGGCGGTGCAGGAGCCCATCACCACGGCGATCTGAGGGATCCCCTGCGCGCTCATGTTGGCCTGGTTATAGAAGATGCGCCCGAAATGTTCGCGATCCGGAAAGACCTCATCCTGTTTCGGCAGAAAGGCGCCGCCGGAGTCAACGAGGTAGACGCAGGGCAGCTGGTTCTGCTCGGCGATTTCCTGCGCGCGCAGGTGTTTCTTCACCGTCATCGGATAGTAGGTGCCGCCCTTAACGGTGGCATCGTTGGCGATGACCATGCATTCGGTGCCGTGCACGCGCCCGATGCCGGCGATCATGCCGGCAGCGGGCGCATCGCCGTCGTACATGCTCCACGCGGCGAGCTGACCAATCTCCAGAAACGGGCTGCCGGGGTCGAGCAGCTGGTCGACCCGGTCGCGCGGCAGCAGTTTGCCGCGCGCGGTGTGCTTTTCACGTGCGGCGGGACCGCCGCCGGCGCTGACCGTCGAGGCTTTTTCGCGCAGATCTTCGACCTGAGCACGCATATGCGCCTGGTTGGCGCGGAAATCCTCGGCGCGTGTGTTGATAGCAGATTTGATCACGTGCATCGGGCGGCCCCCGTTACTCGGTGTCCGCGAACAGCTCGCGGCCGATCAGCATGCGGCGGATCTCCGACGTACCGGCGCCGATCTCATAGAGCTTGGCATCGCGCCACAGTCGTCCGGTGGCGTACTCGTTGATATAGCCATTGCCGCCTAGCGTCTGGATCGCTTCGCCCGCCATCCAGGTGGCCTTCTCTGCAGCGTAGAGGATGGCCCCGGCGGCGTCCTTGCGCAGGCTGCGGGCGTGTTCGCCGGCGTCGCAGGCGCGGCCCACCGCGTACACGTATGCCCTGCATGCCTGCCAGGTGGAATACATGTCGGCAATCTTGCCCTGCATCAGCTGGAACTCGCCGATAGCCTGACCGAACTGTTTGCGTTCGTGGACGTAAGGCAGCACGACGTCCAAGCACGCTGACATGATGCCGATGGGTCCGGCAGCGAGCACCGCGCGCTCGTAGTCGAGGCCGGACATGAGCACGCGCACGCCGTCTCCCACCTTGCCGAGTACGTTCTCGACCGGTACTTCGCAGTCGTCAAAAAAAATCGGATAGGTGTTCGAGCCGCGCATGCCGAGCTTGTCGAGCTTGCTGCCGTAAGTGATCCCTTTGAAGCTTTTCTCGATGATGAAAGCGGTCATCCCGCGCGGCCCGGCGTCAACGTCGGTTTTGGCGTAGACCACGAGCGTGTCGGCGTCGCCGCCGTTGGTGATCCACATCTTTGAGCCATTCAGCACGTAGCAGTCCCCGCGCAGGTCGGCGCGCAGCTTCATGCTGACCACGTCAGATCCGGCGTTCGGCTCGCTCATGGCCAGTGCACCGACCGCTTCGCCGGAGAGCAGCCCTGGCAGGTAGCGATTCTTCTGGGATTCGTTGCCGTTGCGGTGGATCTGGTTGACGCAGAGATTGGAGTGCGCGCCGTAGGACAGACCGACTGCGGCGGATGCGCGCGAAACCTCTTCCATCGCCACGATGTGCGCGAGGTAGCCGAGGTCCGCGCCGCCGTATTCCTCCGACACGGTGATACCGTGGAGGCCAAGCTCACCCAGCTTCACCCACAGGTCCGGCGGGAACAGATTGTCCTGATCGATGGCGGCGGCCCGCGGCGCAATTTCCCGTGCGGCGAAGTCCTGGACCGATTGCCGCAGCATGTCGATGTCCTCGCCGAGGTTGAAGCTCATTCCGGGCAGGGTGCTCATCGCCAGATCTCCATTTTTACGGCCTGCTGGGGCCGTTTCAGGGGGCGCGTATTCTGCCATATTGGGTCGGCGGCCGCGCCGCGGACCCGGGCCTGCATGCCCGGTCAGCGGCAGGCGTAGACGACTCCGAAGGGACCCTGCAGGCCAGGTGGAGAGGCTTAGTCAGACGGCGCGATAGCGCGCAGCGTGGCACCCGCGGCACCCGCAGGATCAAGTGCATCGAGCGGCAGGACGATCACACGGGTGGCGCCCGCCGCTGCGTGCTCAGCCACGCGCTGGCGCAGCGCCGCGCGGTCGCCCCAGGCGACGATGGTGTCGATCAGGGTGTCGCTGCCGCCATCGGCAAAATCCTGATCTGTGAAGCCGAGTTTGCGCCATTCGCGGTGATAGTAATCGAGCGTCAGGTAGTAGCTCAGCACGGCGCGGATCGTTCTGCGCGCTCGGTCGGGATCGGGCTCTGCCAGCATCGGGCAGACGACGTTGAGTTCAGGTCCCGGTCCGAGGCGCTCGCGCGACTGCTGCGTATGACTGGTTGACATGAGGTAGGTGAGAACGCCATCGCTGCGGGCCGCCGCGAGTTGCTGCAGGCGAGGACCGTGGGCCGCCACGATAAGAGAGGCAGGGCTGGAGGGTGCGGCCGCAGCAACATCGACCGCGGCCAGCTCATCCAGATAGCGAGTGAGCTTGGTCAGTGGCGCTTCCCAGGTGTGGCCGCGGGTGCTGTTCAGCCCGACGTTCGACACGCCCAGACCTAGAATGAAGCGCCCGGGCGCGAGCTCCGCCAGGGTGTGGCGGGTCTGTGCCATGGCATGCGCATCGCGCACATAAATATTGGCGATGCCGGTTGCGATGGCAATGCGCTCTGTGCGCGCCAGCAGGAAGGCGGCACTGGCAACAGGTTCGCGTCCGAAAAGCTCCGGGATCCAGAAGCTGTCGTAGCCCAGCGTCTCGATGCTCTGCACGTAGCGCTGCCAGGATTCGGCCGGCAGCGTATCGGCCATGGCCAGGACGCCCAGCGGAAGTGTCGATGTGCTCATCCTAAAGGTCTCCTCGGTCAGGATTTGCGGAACCAGGCGTCTTCGTCGCTGAAGCGCGCCGCGTTCCAGTCAAGGGCTGCCTTCAGCCCCTGTTCTTTACGCAGCTTTTCGAAGGTCTCGATTTCAGGAGAGTCGGCGGGACTCGACAGCGCAATCGCCTCGAGCTCCATGTTGCGATCCAGCACCTGGCGCACACCCATCATTTCGTAGGCCATGTTGACCAGCTTCTTGTTGTACTCAACCGTTACCGCCGGCAGCTTGGCGATGGTCAGCGCCCGCTGTCGCACCGTCTCGTCCAGCGCATCGAGCGGGACTACCTCGTTGACCAGGTCGAGGCGTTTGGCTTCGGTGGCGTCGATGAGGTTGCCCGTATAGAGCAGTTCGCGCGCTTTGGTCATGCCGATCACCCACGGCCATACCGCCGGGATATACGGGCCGCCCGTGCGGATCTCCGGTGCGCCGAAGCGCGCATCCTCGCTGCAGATCCGAAGGTCACAGAAGGTGGCTGTCGCCAGCCCGCCGGCGATGCAGTAACCCTGGATCTGGGCAATGATTGGTTTGGGATTGTTCCAGAACACGTCCCACCAGGCCGAGGCGCTGAATCCTTTACCCTTGAGGAAACGCTTGCGCCAGCCAACACCACTGGCATCGTCATCGTTGCTGAGGTCGAAACCCGCACTGAAGGCGCGGCCGGCGGCCCTGAGCACGATGACCCGGATACTGTCGTCCTGCCAGCCGGCGTCTTCGAGGGCGTCGCGCACTTCGAGCTGCAGCTCCTCTGAGAGCGCATTGAGCTTGTCGGGCCGGTTGAGGGTGATCGTCGCGATTGGCGCGTCTTTGGCGTAGCTGATGGTGGTGTAGCTCATGGGATTTACCGGTTACGGAAGGCGGGCATGATCTGGCGTGCGAAGCGTTCCATCGAACGGCTGCCTTTGGCCACGTCCATGCCGGGGAACTGCATGTAGGTCACCAGGTCGGTGCAGGTGTATTCACTGGCAAAAGTATCCAGCTTGTCCGCTACCTGCTGGACAGTGCCGATCATGAAGACGTCTCTCAGCACGGAGTGGCGCATATCCTCAGGTCTGCTCACCGGCAGCGGCGCGTCATCGCCCTCGGCGTCGCGTGCCTCGGCAAGGATGTCCTGATAGAACTCGAGCAGATGAAACAGGTGGTCCTGACACTCATCCCAGGCCTGGTCTTCGCTGTCGGCGATGTAGATCATGCGCAGCTGCGCGATACGGAAAGCATCCGGGTCACGTCCGCAGGCGCGCAGGGAGTCCAGGTACAGCGGCGCCGGGTCGGGACCGAAGGTCGCCATCAGGTGATGGCCATGCTCGGCCGCGCGCCGGATCCCGCGCGGGCCGCGAGCACCGATCCAGATCGGGGGATGGGGCTGCTGCACGGATCTCGGTGACAGACGAAGCTTGTCGATGCGGGTGAACTCTCCGTCGAAGCTGACTTCCTCCTCGGTATGCAGGCGCCGGTAGATCTCGAGCGCCTCATACAGCCGGCGCGCACGGGTGCTGCGGTCAAGACAGAGCGCGTTGAACTCGTGGTAGGAATAGCCCTGACCCACCCCGAAATCGAAGCGGCCGTTGGACAGGATATCCACGCTCGCCACGTCCTCTGTCGCGCGCACCGGATGCTGATAGGGCAGCAGCAGGATGAAAGTGCCGATGCGGATCGTCTGCGTCTGCGCCGCGATGGCGGCAGCAGTGGTCAGCAGCGCGGGGTTGTAGCCGTCTTCGGTGAAGTGATGCTCGGTCAGCCAGACGTTGTCATAGCCCAGAAGCTCCGCGTAGCGCACCTGCGCCATAAGGTCGGCATAGAGTTCAGGAAACGGGCGGCGCCACTGCGGCGGGTTGCGGAAATCCTGGGTGATGCCAAAACGCATGACGGAGTCTCCTCGGGTCTTACTTGGTGCTGCTGATCCGCGCGATCGCTGCGTCCGAGGCAGCCCAGTGGTCAGGATGCAGCCAGGTGCTCTCCAGCAGTTCCGGCTCCGCCGCACGCACGGCGCGCCAGCGATCATCCTGACGAGCGCGGATGGCGAGCGCCTTGAACGCCCGCATGACCTGCGGTTTGCGCGCCCGCATCGGCTCAAGGAACTGCGCGACCGTGCTGTCGAACAGCTCATCGTTCTGCTGCACGGCCTCTGCCAGGCCCAGCGCACGGGCCTCTGTGGCGTCGATGAACTCCGCCCTGCTGAGCAGCCTCAAAGCGGAGCCCGCGCCGACAAAATGCATCAGGTCCGCGCCGCCGCCCCAGGCGGTCGAGATCCCCATCAGCCCCTGCACGAAGCCGATTCGAGCGTGGTGGGCGAACACGCGCATGTCACAGGCCACCGCGAGCTCCGCGCCGCCGCCGATGGCATCGCCGTTCAGCGCGGCCACGACCGGCACCGGAAAATGACGGATCGTGTCCAGCGCCCCGGTTGAGAACCGGTTCATGTCACGCACCTGGGAAGGCTCGCGAAACGTATCGAACTCGACCAGGTCACCGCCGGCCGCGAAGCAGCGTTGGCCCTCTCCCTGCAGCACTGCAGCGAGCAGCCCCGGATGGTCAGCGTGCGCGCTGAACGTATCCGCAAGCTGTCCCAGCACAGCCTGTGACAGGGCGTTGCGCTTGTCGGCGCG
>Ga0181593_10006404_pt1 | contig 10558 bp, 5 predicted proteins | sample 071ome_19_FD_133756 | JGI IMG/M metagenome (GOLD analysis project Ga0181593, IMG submission 133756) | Coastal salt marsh microbial communities from the Groves Creek Marsh, Skidaway Island, Georgia - 071413AT metaG (megahit assembly) | ecosystem: Environmental > Aquatic > Marine > Intertidal zone...
CCTTCACCCCCCAGCCCTCCTCATCCTTGGTCAGCGTCAGCTCACCAAGCTTCCCGTACTGGACTCGCTTAAGCTCACCATGTTTGACCGATAATGTGCGCCGAACACGAAGCTTCGCGTCGACCTCTTGATCTCCAATCGACTCATAGAAATCATCCCCCTCAGAGAAGAGATAATAGAGCCGGCTCACGGGGGAGGTGCGCCAGTCGACGACCTTCACTTGCCCGTCTTTACTGACAAATGAGCGCTTCCCAATGTAAAAAGTGCGCCGGAGACCTGTCAGCTCCCCCTCCTCATCAAAGAGCTCAAAGCTGATCCGACCAAAGTAGGGAGAGCTGATAAAATCATTCTCCTCCTGCTCCTCCTCCCTCCGCTGGTAATGCTGACGGATCGCTTGGAGTCGGTTCATTTGATCGAGCAGGGTAGCCTGGTCCTCTAGGCGGGCCTCTTTGAGCTGATCTCTTAGGGCGAGGAGCTCCTCATCTAGGTTCATCTCGGTCTTATCGCTGATCGAGGAGCCGTCGAGCGCGCTCATGACTAGGTTGAGCGCCCCCTCCTCTTCCTTGATCACGCGCCTCTGTTCAGGGCTGAGGGCGGAGAGCTGATCTTCGAGAGGAGCGTTTGACGTCATACGGTAGATCCTTCGTGAGGCTGAGTCGAGTGACTTGTGCCCAAGCGCGGGTAGCGATGCAAGCTCGAACACGGTAGCGAGTAAAAATCAATCTACCAGCTGAGGATAGGCCACCCTCGCCTCAAGGCTTCACCCCTCAGCTTACGGTCAGGGGTCACCACAGAAGGAGACCCAACCGCCTTGAGTAAGGGGAGATCAGAGTAGGAGTCTGAGTAAAAATAACAGCGCTCAAGCTCAGCGCCTTGCCTCTGTGCGTACTCTGTAGCGAGCTTCACCTTGCCCTCTCCATAACAGAGCTCCCCCTCAGGCCTCCCTGTAAACCACCCGCGCTCCACCTCAAAGCGAGTCGCGAGGACCTCATCGAGGCCAAGCTTTAATCCAAAGTGTCGGGCGAGGTAGATCGATGAGGTCGTGATCAGCACGCAGGCCTCACCCCGAGCTTGATGAGCCTCGATCGCCCGGAGCGCTGAGGCGCGCACGGTGGGCTCGATCTCTTGAAAGAATCGCGCGACCCGCTCCTCCATCGCCCTCTCCTCGGTCCCTTCCAACGCACGGATCGCCTGTAACAGCGGGCCCTCTAGCTCGGCCCACCCGAGCTTGTAGCGTGAGATCCACCACAGCGCCTTCAGGAGCTGGCCCGCCGTGATGTGCCCCCCCCTGCGCTCTGATCTCACCCACGCGCTCCCTGAGTTGATCGACAAGACCGTTCGATCCAAATCAAAGAAGGCGACCCGGCTCGCTATATCGACCCGCCCTTGTGAGGTGACGCCTGTCTCACTGTAATCGCCCATCTCACCTCGCTTGGTTTGATCGCTTATTCTTTAGCTTAACTCTTCTATACATTTATCCAAAATCGACCATGTTAAATTTGGTAATGCGCCTAGGTTTGATGTAAGACTTATCCTACACCAACATACATTTATTTTCATGCGTCCCGCGACGAGGAGCCGTAATGTCTGAGACCGCTGATGTCATTGTGATTGGGGAGGCGTTTGTCGATTTCTTACCGAAAGGGACAGGCAAGTTAAGTCACATAGACGGCTTTGAGATGCACTGTGGCGGAGCGCCGTGTAACGTCGCGCGTGGGATCGCTAAGCTAGGGGTGTCGTCTCGCTTTATTAGCGTGTTAGGCGATGATGAGTTTAGTGACTTTGTGCTCGCCCACCTCGAGCGCTCAGGTGTACAGACGCAAGCGATCAGGCGCCTCCCGAGCGGTCGTATGCAGCTGTGCTTTGTGACGCTCGATGACTCAGGTGACCGTCAGTTTACGGGTCGAGGCCCAGACGCCTCTCTGAGCATTGGCGTTCAAGATATGCGCCCTGAGCACTTTGAGGGCGTGAGGTCGCTCGTCCTCACCTGTGGCTCGCTCCGCACTCGTCAAGGGGTGTTCGCCATCGAGCGCGCCCTACAGCACGCGACGGGTCAAGTCTTCTGTGACCCTGGTACCTGCCCGCCCGAGTGGTGTGACCCGACCTTAATGCGGAGGAGGCTCTGGGGGGTGTTTACCCGCTGTGATGTCGTCAAGTGCGCCGACCATGAGACCTTTTGGCTCACCGAGCAAGATGACCCCCTGAAGGCCGCGATGAGCTTTATTCAGGAAGGCGTGAAGCTCGCGATCGTCACCCTTGGGGCGAAGGGCGCCCTCTGGGCTCGTAAGGATCACCTCGGACAGGTGAGCCACGGGAGCATCCCTGCCCCGCCTGTGAGCGTGGTCGACACCACAGGGGCGGGGGACGCTTTTTTCTCTGCGCTCGTGTCTAGGCTGACCTTACATGAGCGACCCGTCGCGGAGCTGACGGAGGAGGAGCTCACCTCTGCGCTTATGTTCTCCGCTCACATCGGCTCACTCGCCGTGACGCGAAAGGGGGCTGTTCACGGGATCCCAGAGCTCTCACGACCTGAGCTGACTGGTCTCTCAGAGCGTGTGCGCCCTTAAAGAGCCCCCTTAAAGAGCACCTTCAACTCGGCGCGCGCTCAGGGTATACCTTACGGAGCCCCGCCTTTTGAGGGCGACCTCTCCTGTCTAGAAGGTAGCCTTATGAAGCTGTTATCTGCTGTCTTGTCGTGCTCCTCGCTCCTCTCAGCGCTCCTCTCCCCTGCGCTCCTCTCCCCTACGCTCTGCTTTGGGGCCCCTGAGGCGTCACAGCCCACAGCTCGCAGAGGAGCGCTCGAGCCCGACGACTTCCTGACTCGGCTCTTCAAGGTCGCCTCAGAGGTCCCGAGCTCAAAGGCGAGGCGGGCGCTCAAGAGGGTCTTAAGTGACCCTGAGACCTATCACTTTCAGCTCTTGATCACCGAGCTTGACCCGCAAACTGGGGCGCTCACCCCTCATGAGTACCGGGTTGATCGAGACTATATCTACCCCGCGAGCGCGGTTAAGACCTTCGCCTCGCTCGCGAGCCTTATGTATGCCTATGAGCTCTCTCAAGCAGAAGAGACCCGCTGGTTCACGCCTGAGTCACCGCTCGCTTTTCATCCGAGGCGCTGTGTGAAGAAGGACAAGCGCCACCTGAGCACAGGGAAGATGACCTTAGGGCATGAGATCAGGCAGACCCAGCTCGTCTCGAGCAACCGAGCCTTTAACCACGTCTTTGATATCGTCGGGAGTGAGCGACTCCATGACTACCTGCTCCCGCTCTTCCCGTCCCTCCGCGTGTATCACAGGCTGAGCACGAACGAGACCCATGAGGAGACGCTCACGGTCCCCGCTTTAACCACCTGTGAGGCTCGATCAGGTCGAGGGAAGCCCAAGAAGTTCACCCTAAGGGCTCGCCAGACTAAGCTCAGCGATCGGAACGCGCCGGTCGAAGGCAGGGCTCCATTCATGGGCTATGGGTCGAGTCGTGAGAGCTTAAAGGTTGGGGTCGCTTATCAAGACCCTAAGACCAACATCCTGCTCAAGAGGCCGATGGACTTTACATGGAAAAATCGCGTCAGTTTTTATGACTTTCAGCGCTTGATGTTCGCGATCTTTAAGCCTAACGCGACCCATGAGGCCTTTGGTGTCCCGATCCGACTCCAGAGTGGCCCGAAGATCCCCCCTGAGTGGCTCAATATGCTCAGGGCCTCGATGATCACGTACCCACATGACTCAAAAGACCCACAATATAAGGGCAAAGCCCTCTCTGAGACCCGCTTTAAGCCCCTCATTCGAGGGGTTCGCTTAAGCAGCGATCGTGTAGATCAAGAGGGGGAGGGGAGCGGGCTCGTCGCCGATCAAAACCTGTACTATATGAACAAGGCAGGTAAGGCGCTTGGCTTCCACCTTGACAACGCCCTGATTGGCGTCGGCCCAGAGCGCTTAACCCTCAACGCGGATCACACCCCAAGGTCGCTGAAGAGGGCTGTATACGTCACGGTCGGCCTGTATGTGAACAAGGACCAGATCTTAAATGATAACCGCTATGAGTATACGCAGGTGAGCGGACCGCTGTTTGACGCGATCGGGTACGCGATCGGGCGCTACTTACAAGACGGAGGCTCACCTACCCCTTGAGGGTCGAGAGCCAGAGGCCGAGCGCGACCCCCATAAAGAGGACCCCGCCGATCAGCCCGATCAACAAGAGGGTCGTCAACGCGACACGAGAGACAGGGGCGCGATCCACCCACCTCAGGTAGCGGAAGATCACCTGCTTAAGCGCGGTCCTTGGGCAGACGACGTCAAAGTACCCCCCCAAGACCCGCGCGAGCTCAAGCCTCATCTCCTTTGCGCTCTGAAAGCGCGCCTCGGGGTCCATTGACAAGGCCTTCATGATCACCTTCCCGAACTCAGAGGGCACCGTCCCTTGTGTCGGGTGAGGGTTGAGGTCAGCGGGGATAATCGAACCACTTATGATGTTCATCCCTACCTGATACACAGTGCTCCCCTCTACCGTCCGCTTCAGGGTCATCAGCTCATAAGCGACCGCTCCGACGCTGTATAGCTCAGAGCGGACCGTAGCGGGCTGACCCGCAAACTGTTCAGGTGACATATATAAAGGGGTCCCTGAGATCCCCTCAGCTCCCTGATCGGCTCCTTGTTCAACCGCGATCCCCCAATCCATTAAGTACAGCTCACCCGTCTCCCCGATCATGAGGTTCTCTGGCTTGATGTCTCGATGTAAAATACCGCGCTCATGAACCACGGTCAGGACCCTCAAGAGCTGTAAGATTAAGTCCATCCGGTGATGAAAATGAAACACGGCGTGTGTCTCCTCATCTCCTGCCTGAAGACGCTGGATGAGCTCTTTAAGAGTGACCCCCTCCACGAGCTGCATCACGATGTATGGTGAGCGTTCACGGAGCCCACTGACGTCATAAATCGCGGGGATACCTGGATGAGCGAGGCGCTCAACGAGCCTCACCTCATCCTGATAGCTCGCTTGCGCTACGCTGGTCTGACCAAGGTACGATTTAATCGCCACCGGCCGATGGAGCTTCTGATCAGTCCCCCTCCAGACCTCACCATAGCCTCCGCGCGCGAGCCACTCCTCAGCCTTAAATCGCGCCTCTCCTTGAAGCGTCTCGCTGACTGAAGAGCAGAGCTCAAGGTGGGGCTCATCGTCGGAGCCTGAGCGCCCGCTCGTCCTCTCAAGCGCTTCACTTGAGAGCGTTGGGATCTCGTTTTTATGATAGGTCTCATGCACATGTGTTGAGCATGAGACAGCTTCAGGCAAAGAGTCGAGGGTGCTCTCTGTTAACGTCATGTTTAGCCTCTCCTGCTCACTCTTCGATGAGCTTAAGCTCCTTAAACCACGCTGGACGCTGATGGTCCAACTCAATCTCGACGCTACATGAACCTTGAGGGGTAAGCGCGATGATCGCTGTTTTCAGGATTGTAGTAGCTGAGAGGCGAGCACTACAGCTCAGTAGACGAACGTGAGCTGCTCTGAGCAGATCACTGCGCCGAGGTCAGCTGGGGTACAGACCTGATACGTGATCGTGTTTGAACCGCTCAAGCCGGTGTTGTCTGTGTAGCTCCCACCACCGCTGTGCGCGACACGATCGAGCAGGCTCGCGCTCTGCCCATTGACGCTACGGAAGAGCTCAACCTCTGAAGCGGAGCTCCCGCCAACCCATGTCAAATCGGCGTGCGCCTTACCTCGTCGCTTGTAGCCACGACCACTCAAAGAGATGCCGTCAGGGGTCACCGCGCTCGCGGTGTTAGACAGGGCGCTGAAGCTCGTAGTGAAGGCCTCTACTTGATAGGTATACGCGCGGTTGGGCGCGACGCTCGTGTCTGCATAGCTTGTTGTGTTCGCGCCTACATTCGCGATGAGCGCGAAGCTTGAGCCTCCATCTAGAGAGCGGTACACACGGAAGCCACGCTCATTATCAGACATGTCACTCCAGCTCAGCTCCACGCGGGACGCAGAGACCGCTGTCGCGCTCAGGTTGCTTGGTGGAGAGGGGGGGGAGTCATTGGGGTCGAGGTCTGTACGGAGGAAGAGCTGATCGATATAGACAGAGTCAAAGGAGCGGTTGCCTTGTGTGCTGTCTGAGTCGTTCACGCGGAGGTAGTACGTACCGCTGACAGAGTCAGGGAGCTGCGCTGTAAACTGGCTCCCTGGTCCACTCCCTGCATAAATGGTGAGCAGTGGGCTCCAGCTTGAGCCGTCACTTGAGACCTCGAGCTCGAAGCTGTCTTGGTCGCTGTTCGCAGGCGCCCACCCCGTGACAAAGGCAGTGATCGCGAGGCCACCACGGACGTTCGGGAAGCGCCACTGATGCTCTGCAAACGAGTACCGGCGTGAGGGCTTCCCACCTGACTCTACCTCAGTGATCACTTGTGTGACGCCATCCGCTACGCTCAGGTTACTGTAGGTTCCACTGACGCTCCCGCTGACATAGACGTCGAGGTCTGCGAAGCTGTCTACATACGCGGGTGGAGCGTCGGTCGTGGCGCTGGCGACGCTGGATGTGTTGCTCCCCCACGCGCTCTCCGCAGAGACACGGTAGCTGTAGGTCGTCTCCGCGGATAGCCCGCTGTCAGTGTAGCCCTCGGTGTTCGCGTTGAGGTTCGCGATCACCCCCCAAGCGCCACCCGCCTCAGAGCGCTCAACGACAAAGGCGTCCTCATCGCTAGAGGTGTCTACCCAAGAGAGCGTGATCGACGCGTCAGAGGTCGCAGAGGCCTGGAGTGACTCTGGCGCAGAGGGGGGAGGAGGAGGAGCGTCTGTCGTGGCGCTCGCGACGAGCGTGCTCTCAGAGTCACCGGCTGTGCTTCGAGCGAAGACGCGATAAGAGTAGGTCGTCGAAGCAGAGAGGCCTGTGTCGGTGTAGCTCGTCACCTCCGCGGAGAGCGTAGCGAGCGTCGAGAAGCTCACCCCATCCGTCGCGCGCTCTACAATAAAGTTCTGCTCATCTGAAGAGTTGTCGGCCCAAACGAGGTCGATTGTGTCGTACCCAGCCGCGGTAGCGACGAGGTCGCTAGGCGCGACCGGGGGGTCAACTGGCTCACCCACCACTTGGTAGCTAAAGGTCATGGTCGGCCCGGCGCTGCTGATGTTATAGACGCGGTTGTTGGTCTGAACGAAGACATCCCCTTGATAGGCGTCCGTGTTTGGGAAAGGTCCACCGCCTGCTACGTCTGAGGGGCCTAGGTCGCTGACACCGTTGGCGTGCCAGACGTCCCCCGAGTCACCTCGATCATAGCCATGCTCGAGATCATATGTGCCGTCTGCTTGGAGGACCGAGACCCGATAGTGGCTCCCTGTCCAGCCTCCTCCGCTTGGGTAGCCCTCGGTGTAGTAGCCCGCGGTCTCATCAATATGCCAAATCACGAGCCCGCCTTGAGGCATCGCGGCGTCAAAGCCTGTGGGCTGACGGTTCTCGATGAGCAGGTACTCACCGCTCGGGTACCCTTGAGAGATCTGATAGACCTGAGCGTTGCTCTCGGCTTGCGAGACGCTGTAACTCCCCGAGGTCTCAAGTGGGGTTGGGGTAAGCCAGCCGAGGTTGACCTTACTCCAAGGGCTGAAGTGAGGTGGATAAAACTGGCTCCCATCAAAGCCCCAAGAGTTAGCCATCAGCCCATATGAGCCAATCCCGCTCCCGCTCCCATCCGTGTCATAGAGGTCAGGGAGGCCGAGGAAGTGGCCTGTCTCATGTGCGATCACCCCGATGCGACCGATCGTAGACCCGCTCGTCCCCCAGATCGCAGGGCTGATGTGATAATCGACAACCGAGACCCCCTCTTGAGAGGTCCAGCCTCCCCAAATCGACCACTTGTGTGACCAGATACGATCAGCGTACGCGGTGCCAAAGGCGTCCGACCCACCCCACTCCGCTCCGTAGCCAGAGTGGAGGAAGGTGATCGCGTCAATGAGCCCATCTCCGTTGGAGTCGAAGTCCCTAAAATCAACTACCTGATCAACCTTGTTGAGCGCGTCCTTGAGCGCGTCATGGATCAAGCTCGTGGTGCCACTGTTGTTATTTGCGTAGTAGCTCTCGGTGTTGTTAGAGGTGACCCAAGCGCTGACCGTCGACTCAAGCGACAGCGCGTCATAAGAGTTCTCAAGGTACACGTCACGTACGCTCCCAGTAGGGGCGAGGGCGTGTGGCCCCTGGTTGTTCATCAGCACGTTGATGTCTGACACGGAGGGGACTTGACGTCCACCATGGTCGCTCCAGCGGATCATCACCACGAGGTTCTTGAGGGTGCCGCTCGTCGCGACCCCCGCGAGCTCTGGTGTGCTGCTCGTCTCTCCACCTTCTCCGCTCACTAAGGAGGGCCCAGCTTGACCCTTCCCTCTCCCATTCCCTTGAGCGCTTTGACCACGAGCCTTTAAACGGCCCTTCGCTTCGGCTGTCTCTTGGTGGGTGTTCATAGGGATGCCCAGCTTTGCAGAGCGGATCGCGCGGGCCTCAACAGAGGGGGTCTCGCCAGGCTTCACGTTGAGCCCTGGGCTGTCTTGACCTATCCGGCGACCTGTTGAGACGAGCCTACCGGTCGCCTCATCACGCTTCGCGTATACATACCACCCTCGATCCTTCATGACGGTATACCCGCCTTGAACGGTCTCCTCGAGATGGAACCACTCATCGCCTCTCAGTCGGACCTTGACACGGCTCCCATCCGGTTGCGTCACAAAAAAACCCGTCGGGTTAGCCGGGATCGCCTCTGCCTCATGTGGTGAGGTGAGCTCCACAAGCGTGAGCGCAGTGAGGAGGCATAGCGCTTGCCTAAACTTTGATACCATCGTGTGCTCCTAATTAACGAGAGTACATCTCAAAAAACGTCCTATAAAGTAACAAAACAGCGCATATTAATCAATGACTTATCCAGTGACAATATGGGTGACATGAGTCACAACAGATGGGATGATTGAGGTCACCCAATTGAAAGGCGCCTTATGACCTCACGGCTACTCTGCATCGTCACAGCCATCCTCCTGTGGCCCTCTCTTAGGCTCAGAGCCGAAGACCAATGGAGCTCACCCTTTAGTGGCGTGAGCTACCTTCACCGTACGGGGCCCAGCCAGCTCAGCGCGCACGCGGTCATCGTTGACCTCTGCGCGCCCGGCGTCGGGGTAAGGCACACTGCGTTCTCAGAGCGAGGTCGTACAGCGTCCTCCTTTGCCCAGCTCACAGGCGCGCAGGTGGTGATTAATGGAGACTGGTCCTGTCGACCGGTCGATGTGGGTGTAAACAGTGCATTCGCTGAGTGCCGTGGGCTCCCAAGCTACCACACCTATGGGGTCGCGGCCCACGCGGGTCAGCCGTGGCCATCGAACTGGTCACATGACGGCTTGCTTGCCTTCGCGGCTGGTCGTGTTGAGATGTATGACTACAATGAGCACAAGACCTACCACCCTTGGATGCAGGAGGCGATGAGCGGTCATTTTCAGCTCGTCCGAGACGGGATGGTGGCCTTTGAGGCCGCGACAGGGGTCGCCACCGACCGCCCACCTCGCTCCGCGATCGGGCTCTCAGAGGACAGGACCCAGCTCATCCTCGTGACCGTAGACGGGCGCCGTAGCTACATTGGGATGAATGAAGCTGAGCTCGCGGCCTTCCTGGTGGAGATGGGCGCCTATAGCGCGTTCGGGTTAGATGGCGGAGGCTCAAGCACGCTGTGGCTACAAAACCAAGGCGTGGTGAATGACCCGTCAGACGGTGTAGAGCGCGTCGTAGGACCTCACCTTGGCATCTTTGCCTCAGGCTCGGGTCCCGCGATGTACTGCGATCGCCCCTGGGAGACACACCCCTCAAGCCCGCTCCCTGCGCTTGAGCTTTTGGGTGAGCCTGGTGGCTTTTATCCGCGGACCCCAGTCAGGGTCTACGACACCCGTAACGCTACTGGCTCACAGCACCTCGACGGGCTCCAGAGGGCCCCTGACCAGAGGCCAATTGGGCAGGGGGTCTTCAGTTACGCCAACTTCAGCGCGCACGCGGTGCCAAGCGACGCGAGCGCGGTCGCTATGAACTTGACCGTCGCGAACCAAGACGCGTGGGGCTTTGTGACCGCGTGGCCAGGCTATTTGAGCCAGCCCGACACCTCGAACCTCAACCATGGGCCGACCCAAGCGGTCGCGAATAGCGCGCTGATTCACCTCAACGTCGCGCAACAGATGAAGCTCTACAGCTACGCCTCAGCGCACCACCTCGGTGACCTGACGGGCTGGTTTGCGCCTGAGGGGGCAGGCTTTGTCGCGAGGACCCCGCTCCGGATCTTAGACACGCGCTCAGGGCCCGCGATCCCAAGCGAAGGGAGCCGACAGATTATGCCGGCGCCCACAGATGGAGCGAGCGCGGTCGCGCTTGGGGTCGTCGCCCTGAGCGCCGAATCAGATGGCTTCATCACGGTCTATCCATGCCATGTGACTCGGCCAGACACCTCGACCATAAACTTCGGAGCCCATGACATCGTCTCAGGGTCTATCTTGGTGCCGACAGGCCCTCAAGGGGTCTGCGCCTATAGCTACGGTGAGGCCCACCTGCTCGTCG
>Ga0181593_10006405_pt1 | contig 10558 bp, 9 predicted proteins | sample 071ome_19_FD_133756 | JGI IMG/M metagenome (GOLD analysis project Ga0181593, IMG submission 133756) | Coastal salt marsh microbial communities from the Groves Creek Marsh, Skidaway Island, Georgia - 071413AT metaG (megahit assembly) | ecosystem: Environmental > Aquatic > Marine > Intertidal zone...
AGCCTGTTATCTCAAAAGCAATTTTCAGGGGCCATTTTATATCTTGATAACATCGCCATTCTTGACGGCGCGTTGGCTTTATCGAAAAAAGGCATCGCTTCTTCTTTATTTCCGCAAAATAAAGCTGCTTGCACTTATCAGATTAACCATGCAGTGATAGCAAACAAAGCCTATCTTGACGTGATTGATCTGCTATTTGACCCTCAAACTTCTGGCGGCATTCTTGCCTTATTGCCAGAAAACAAGGTAAAAGCGTGTCTTAGCTCTCTTCATCAAAGGGGGGTGGTTTCAGCCGCTAATATTGGAACCGCCTCAGACAGCATTTCAGGCTGGATGTTTAGCCAGCACAACAGATAATATAGCAGGAAGTTATGGGCGCACCCATTCATAGAACAACTGACTGGCAGTCAGATAAATATGATATGATCATTGATGTGCGCTCACCTGCCGAGTTTGCAGATGACCATATTATTGGCGCGGTAAATATGCCTAGCCTGACCGATAATGAACGCGCTCAGGTAGGCACAATTTACAAACAGCAATCTGCGTTTGAAGCCCGAAAGATTGGCGGCTATATGGCGGCCAAAAATATTGCAGATCATATTCAAGCGCATCTAGTTAAAAAGCCGGCAGAATTTACACCACTCATTCATTGCTGGCGTGGTGGCCAGAGATCACGCGCCTTTGCCCAGATTTGTAGCGAGATTGGCTGGGTATGCCATGTGCTTGAAGGCGGATATAAATATTACCGGACCCAGATTCTAGATCATCTGAAATACCTGCCCTCACAATATCACTATATCATCATCGCTGGCAGAACTGGTTCAGCCAAAACAAAGCTATTGCAGGCGCTTGCGCAAAAAGGCGAGCAAATACTTGACCTTGAAGCACTTGCCAATCATAAAGGCTCGCTATTGGGTAGAATGTCAGAAGAACAGCCCTCTCAGAAACTGTTTGAATCCCGCCTTGTTAGCCAGCTCTTACGCTTTGATACAAACAGACCAGTATTTGTAGAATCAGAAAGCTCACGCATTGGCGATCTTCATATTCCCAAATTATTATGGCATGAGATGACATTATCTGCTGTTATCATGGTTGATGTACAAAGACGTCAACGGGCCTCTTATCTGGTTGAGGAATACCCTCACCTTCTGTCAGACCAGACTGATTTAAACAGGCTAATTGACGGAATGATTTATCGGCATGGTCATGCAGAAACACAAAAATGGCGGGCGCTAATGGCGCAGAATGACTGGCTGGCACTGTCGGAAACATTGCTTGAGCGGCATTATGACCCTGCCTATGACCAGTCTGTCACCCGTCATGAACGGCCTATCTCAGGAGTTGTATCTTTGCAGAAGATTACCCAAAGCGAAATCTCAAAATCTGCAGATGAAATAATAGCAATCTCGCAAAAGGCACAAAAAACAGGATAATTTTCCAGCTTTTTAGATGAAAGTGGCTTGCATATTGCTATTCTTCATGTATAACCGTGTCATCGTTCGCGACTATTCCTCGGTAGCTCAGCGGTAGAGCAATCGGCTGTTAACCGATCGGTCGGGGGTTCGAATCCCTCCCGGGGAGCCAAAACCTCACATTTACGTGAGGTTTTTTTTATTCTGATTACAGTGTTTTTGCGGCAGCATAGGCAGATGCCCATGCCCACTGAAAATTATGGCCGCCCAGATGTCCAGTTACATCTACCACCTCGCCGATAAAATACAGGCCCGGCACAGATGTGACCTGCATATCTTTTGATGACAGCATATCAGTGGACACCCCGCCTAGCGTCACTTCGGCTGTTCGATACCCTTCTGAGCCATTAGGCTTTACCTGCCAGCCATTAACCAGCCTGCCAAAATCGGCCAGTCTGGCATCTGCCAGGTCAGATAGCTTACCCTGTAAACCCTGCATATCACATAGCCCGCTAGCTAGCCGTTTCGGTAGAAATTTTGCAAGACAACTCTGTATTTCCATGCGTCCAGACTTTATTTTTTCTTCAATCAATAAAGCTGCCATATCGTGATGAGGTATCAGATTGACAGATACTGCCTCACCTTCCTGCCAATAGGAGGATAGCTGCAAGATCGACGGACCGCTCAGCCCGCGATGGGTAAAAAGCAGACCTTCTGAAAATGCCGCCCTTTCATTAAATAATTGTGCTGAGACAGACAAACCTGTTAGCGACTGGCAAAAAGATTTCATCCTGTCTGTAAAGGTAAGCGGCACCAGCCCTGCACGTGGCGGAATAATATTCAGATTGAACTGTTCTGCAATCTGGTAGCCAAAACCGGTAGCACCAATTTTGGGAATAGATAACCCGCCTGTCGCCACTACCAGCTTTTCAGCTTCAAATTTTGTCGATTGGGTTACAACAATAAAGCCTGAATCTGTTTTTTGAATAGCCTCAATGGGCTCGCCAAAATGATTCAACACATTGGCTTTTCTGCATTTATCTATCAGCATATCAATGATTTGCTGGGCTGAATCATCACAAAATAGCTGACCTAATTTCTTTTCTTGAAAGCTAATTTTATATTCCTTTACAAGGTCAATAAAATCATAAGGGGTGAAGTTGCTAAGCGCAGATTTAACAAAATGCGGATTTTGCGAGATAAAATTATCTGCATCACAGTAAATATTGGTGAAATTGCACCGCCCGCCCCCAGAAATTCTAATCTTTTCTGCAATTCTTTCCCGATGATCAATAAGCACGACCCGTCTGCCACGCGCCGCTGAATTCGCCGCACAAAACATCCCTGCTGCCCCTGCGCCGATGATGACCACATCACATTTGGTTTTTTTCTGCACCATCTAGCGTTTCACCTTCTATGACGAAGATGTATCAGGAAAAATAGCCCGCACCGCCCTATGCAGCAGATAGGCAATAACAGGCAGACACACAATGGCCAGTGCAATCAAAATCAGCCTAAACCGATCATGGCCCTGTGATACCAGACCTGCAAATAGCAAGGAAAATTCAGTAATGGCTGTTATCAGCCAGATGATACTGTAAAGCAGCAGACGGATTATCTTCATCGTCTGGTACTGCCACGTTTTTTGCGGGTTTTTTCCTGCTTATCTCGTTGCGAAACCAACTCTAATATCGCCTTTAGATGATGATCTTCTAGATTCAGCTGATCCTGAAGTTGCTTGATTTTTGCAAGCTCATCTTCTGAGATCACACCATCTTCTAGTGCAATCAGAATTTCAGCTTCCAGTAAATCCTGACGTCTGGCTATCTGAGCAGAAAAGGCCGTTGTTACAATCCCTGTCATCAACGCCACCACACACACACCCATAATAGCCGTAAAGCCGCCAATTACCTTGCCGATGGCCGTGATGGGCGCAACATCTCCATATCCGACAGTCGTCAAGGTGATGAGCGACCACCATAATGTTTCAGGAATAGATGAAAATACATCTGGCTGAGCCGAATGCTCTACAAGATACATCAAAGCACTCGATAAAAATAACGTGATGCAAAACAGATATAATGCACCTGCAAATGCACTTCTTTCATGATAGATGGCAGAAAAGAAATCTTCCAACGCACTGGAATAGTGAGATATTTTAAACATTCTTAACAGACGCAAAATACGCAGCCAACGCAAATCTACAGTGGTAAAAAATGGCAACAAAGCTGGCAGGATAGCAAGCAGATCAATCAAACCAGACGGGCTAAGAATATAGCTGATGCGTCTTCTTCCGGCACTTTTGAATCGGCTTGCTTGATTAGAGGCACTCACCCAAATCCGCAACAGATATTCAATGCTAAAGATAAAGACCGAGACCATTTCAAACAGTCTGAAATACACCTGATTGGCCTGATAAATATCATCAACAGTTTCCAATGTGACGGCAAGCACGTTGGCCACTATCAAAAACGCCAATATCCTGTCGATGAAAAGCGATGCTGTATCACCGGGTTGTGCTTTTTCAAGAAGCTGAAAGATTCTGTCTCTTATCACTACCATCTTCAACTCGGAACCGTCCCGAAAATACCTTTAATTACCGTTTATATAGATTTTCAATCTTCTTGGCATACACATCCTGAACAATATGCCTTCTGACCTTGAGGGTCGGTGTCATCTGCTCATTATCTACAGTAAATGGCTGATCTGCAATAATAAATTTTCGTACCTGCTCTATCTGAGACAATCTTAAATTCGCTCTGTCAATTGCGGATTTGATCGCCGCATCCTGATTTATGCCTACCTCGTCAGCAGGTACAATAATCGCACTTAGATAAGGCCGTTTGTCACCAATTACCATTACCTGTTCTATCTCTGGTTCGATACATAAAAACGCTTCTACACGCGAGGGGGCAATATTATCCCCACCTGAATTAACAATAATATCTTTCTTGCGGCCTGATATGGTAATAAAGCCATCTTCGCTTATTTCGGCCAGATCACCAGTATAAAGCCATCCATCTTTAATCGTCTCGGCAGTGGCTTTATCATTTTGCCAATATCCAGTCATGATACAGTCACCACGTGCCAGCAACTCGCCATCTTCGGCAATTTTCACTTCAACACCCCCAACTGCGGGGCCTACTGTCTCAATTCTGATCTGGTTTGGCCTGTTTGCTGAAATGAGAGGAGATGCTTCTGTCTGGCCATAGCCTTGCAAGATATTAACCCCAAGCCCAAGAAAGAAATTACCAATATCCGGATTGAGCGGCGCACCACCTGATACAAAAAATTTCAGCCTTCCGCCTAGCCTGTCACGCACTTTGGCGCGGACCAGTCTTTCAACGAGCCGGTCCAATATTGTTTCGATTAGCGTTAAGGGCTGGTGATGTATTTTCTTTTTACCTAGCCTGACAGCCATAAAAAACAGCGTCTCGGAAAGCCCACCTTTTGCCTTTACACCTTTTACAATCCTGTCATGAAGCACTTCATAAAGACGCGGCACAGCTGTCATCAAGCTTGGTTTAACTTCTGAAAGATTGGCAGAAATCTTATCAGCCCCTTCGCAATACCACACCTCTGCTGCAATCTGAAATGGCAGATGCATGCCTGCTGTATGTTCATAAGAATGAGATAAAGGCAGCAGGCTTAAAAACACTGCATCATTAATGGCATCTCCTTCAGCCAGCAATTCAATCGCCGCCTTGATATTGGCCTGAATTGACCGGTGAGTAAGCTTTACGCCTTTGGGACGCCCCCCTGTACCAGAGGTATAGATAATACAGCATACATCATCACTATGCTGGTTAGCCAACGCAGCATCAAACCCTTCAAAAGCAGGAGGATTTTCACATAAATCATTCCATTCAACACATCCCGCCCCATAGCTGGAAACCAGCTTGCCATCTTCCAGCGAAGCTAACGCATCAAAACAGATAAAGGGAATATTGTGATTAATCTTTGTCAGAACAGTAAGCATCTTCTGGCCAATAATACCACCTGCGCAAAACACAAATGATGCTTGGGAATGTGTCACAATATAATGATGATCTTCGATGGTATTGGTGGTGTAAGCAGGGACAGAAACACAACCTAACGCCATCACAGCCAAATCTGCCACTGCCCATTCAGAGCGGTTCTCACCACAAATAACAATATGATCACCTTTTTTTGCGCCCATTTCATGCAACACAGCACAAAGCGCCTTTACCTTTTGCGCGACCTGTTGATAGCTTTGTTTCTGCCAGACTGCATCACGCTTATCTACCAATAGCGTTTTATCTGGATATCTTGATGACATATCAAAAAACGCCAATGCTAGATTGGCCGAACTCACATAACGCTCCGACATGATTAATTGTCCTTTTCAAGCTGTGAATTTTATCATTGCATCAGTATCAGATAGCTAACAAAAAAAGACAATGATTTTGACAGATAGATCCGCTAGGATTTGGGCACGCAATAGACTGAAGGGTATGATGCATACCATTTCAACAAGGAAATAAAATGAATAATCGCTATGACACTCTGAGCCAGATGATAGGCAACACTCCATTAATAAAGCTACGCGCGCTCTCTGAGATCAGCGGATGCGAGATATATGGCAAAGCTGAATTTATGAATCCGGGCGGGTCTGTCAAGGATAGGGCCGCGAAAGCGATTATCGAACATGCCGAACAGACAGGCGCATTACAGCCCGGCGGGACAATCGTTGAAGGCACTGCAGGCAATACAGGCATATCATTAAGCCTGCTTGGCAATTCAAAAGGCTATAAAACAGTTATTGTGATGCCTGAAACTCAAAGTCAGGAAAAAAAGGATGTGCTTAGGCTATGTGGCGCAGATTTGCGATTAGTGCCTGCTGTTCCGTATCGTGACCCCAATAATTATGTGCGTTATTCCGAAACATTGGCAAATGAGCTGAACAAAGAAAATGGCGGGGGCGTTATCTGGGCAAACCAGTTTGATAATACTGCCAATATGCAGGGGCATTATTCCAGCACAGGTCCTGAAATCTACACCCAGACACAGCAGAAAATTGATGGATTTATTTGTGCAGTAGGTTCAGGTGGAACATTAGCTGGTGTAAGCAAATATCTGAAAGAAAAAAATAATAATATTAAAATTGGGATTGCCGACCCTGAAGGCTCCGCGCTATTTTCTCATTATAAACATGGCGAGCTAAAAGCAGAAGGCGGGTCTGTATCAGAAGGCATTGGTCAAGGGCGCATCACTGAAAATCTGGCACATGCAGATGTGGATATGGCCTTTAGAATATCTGATCACGAGGCCTTGCCGCTTATTTATGATCTGATGGCCGAAGAAGGGCTGTATCTTGGTGGTTCAAGCGCTATCAATATTGCAGGCGCACTTGCAATGGCAAAACAGATGGGGCCTGGCCATACCATCTGCACAATCTTATGTGATTCAGGTCAGCGCTATCAGTCTAAAATCTGGAATCCAGAATTTCTGAAGGCAAAAAATTTACCTGTGCCGTCATGGCTTTGTTAACGCAATCATAAAATAGGAGATAGATGATGGCTGATTATCTTGTAACCGCACAATGGCTTAAAGCGGCACTTGCAGATAAAGGCAATAACGCTATCAAAATTGTAGAAGCGACGTTCTTTTTACCGACCATGAATAGAGATGCGCTGGCAGAATTTGAAGAATCACATCTACCGGATGCAGTTTTTTTTGATATTGACGCGGTGTCACAGCCAGATAATCCCCTGCCCCATATGTTGCCTTCGCCAGCATTATTTGCCGCAAAGATGGGCAAGATTGGTCTGAAAAATACAGACCATATTATTATATATGACCGCTCGCCGTTTTTTTCATCGGCACGCGCCTGGTGGATGTTCAGATATTATGGGCATCAGCAGGTATCAATCCTAGATGGCGGTTATGCAAGCTGGCTATCAGAAAATGGTGCAACAGAGAGTGGCGCGCCATCTATCACCCCTGCTGATTTCACCGCCAAACCACAAAGTGATTTTACCGCTGTTTCGATGGATGAGATTGCAAGCTGGATACAGGCTGGAACCTGTCCGCAAATTATCGATGCCAGAGCAGCAGACCGCTTTATGGGACAGGCAAAAGAGCCACGAGAAGGATTGCGTTCCGGTCATATTCCGGGTGCGCTTAATGTGCCTATTTCAAGTTTGCTAGACCCTGAAACAAACAAGGTTAAGCCAAAAGATAGCTTGAAACAGATTTTTGATCAGGCAGGTATCGACTATGACAGCCCTGCCATTACCAGCTGTGGGTCAGGTGTGACTGCCTGTGGCCTAATCTTCGGGCTGGCAATTACAGGTAAAACAGATATTAGCCTGTATGATGGTTCATGGTCCGAATGGGGAGCGTCTGACCACCCTATCGGTCCATAATACCCCCTCTTTTAGTGATCCAGAATCTGGCTGAGGAACAGCTTTGTTCTGTCAGATTGAGGATTGTTAAAGAATGCTTCAGGTTCATTCTGCTCGACAATCTGGCCTTCATCCATGAAAATCACGCGGTTTGCTACCTTGCGTGCAAATCCCATCTCATGTGTAACACAGATCATCGACATCCCATCTTCGGCCAGAGAGACCATCGTATCTAGCACTTCTTTGATCATTTCTGGGTCTAGCGCAGAAGTGGGCTCGTCAAACAGCATCAATTTAGGTTCCATACAAAGCGAACGCGCAATGGCCACACGTTGCTGTTGTCCACCTGAAAGCTGGCCCGGATATTTATGCGCCTGTTCTGGAATTTTCACCCGCTCAAGATATTGCATGGCGATTTTCTCAGCCTCAGCCTTCGGCATTTTACGTACCCAAATCGGGGCAAGTGTGCAATTTTCAAGGATGGTCAGATGCGGAAATAGATTGAAATGCTGGAACACCATCCCAACATCACGCCTAATCTCGTCAATATTTTTAAGATCATTATTAAGCGTAATACCCTGAACTGTAATATTGCCAGCCTGATGTTCTTCTAGCCTGTTAAGACATCTGATCAGGGTAGATTTACCTGAACCCGAAGGCCCGCAAATAACAATCCGCTCGCCTTTATTAACTGTCAGGTTGATATCTCTTAGCACATGGAAATTGCCATACCATTTATTGACATTTTCCATAGAGATCATCACTTCATCCCCGACGCTCATGCCTGTTTTTTTAGTGGCTGATGATGGTTGTTTTGCCATGGTAGAAATCCCCTAAGATGGCTCGGATTAATGTTTGCGTGAAGTGCTAAGCTTACGTTCCATATACATTGAGTAACGGGACATCGCAAAGCAGAACACAAAGAAGATAAAGGCGATATAGACATACATGGTGATTGCCTGAACCGGTGATGACCATGCCGCATCTGCAATCGCGGACTGACCCCCGCCAAGCAGGTCAAAAATGCCGACAATAGATACCAGCGTTGTATCTTTAAACAAACCAATAAAGGTATTCACAATGCCCGGAATAACATGTGTTAATGCCTGAGGCAAAATCACAAGACGCATGGACTGCCAATAGCTAAGCCCCATCGCCTGAGCGCCTTCATATTGCCCTTTATCAATTGCCTGAAGCCCACCTCTTACTACCTCTGCCATATAGGCGGCAGAAAACAGCATCACCCCGATAAGGGCGCGAAGCAGATTATCAAAATTCACCCCTTCAGGCAGGAATAACGGCAACATCACTGATGCCATAAACAATACCGTAATCAGAGGCACACCCCGCCAGAATTCAATAAATACCGTGCTGAGAATACGTGCAATCGGCATTTGCGAACGCCTGCCAAGCGCAAGGATAATACCAAGCGGCAAGGATGCAACAATTCCGGTAACGGCCACAACTAGGGTGATCAGCAAGCCGCCCCAGTCACGCGTATCAACGGATGTAAGGCCAAAATCAATCGCCGCTACACCACGCACCACTGTAAAGGAAATCACAACCCAGCCAATGATGCTGAATATTGAGGCCACTTCATTAAAGAAAGAGCCTAGATATCCTCGACTACCCAGCCGCGCAATAGAGATTAAGCCAAGCCCTATTACCAGCCATGTGGCGATATTAATTGAACTTGTATCTGAATTACCGCCAGTAAGCAGGATAAACGCAATTACCGGATAGGCAGTAAGCATCAATGCGCCAACCTGTGGGCGGTAAGGCAGCTTTTCAACCAGTACCCAGCCTAGCCCAACTAGCCCCATTATCACGGTCAGATTAACTCGCCATAAATCTTCGGCAGGATAAGCGCCATACATAATGAATTTCTGTTTTGCGACCACAAAAGGCCAGCAGGCCGCATGCCATCCATTTGGTAGGCTTCCGCCTTGCTGTTCTGTCCAGCACACTTCACGTTTCAAGGTTTCGGGATCTGAAAATACCGCAGAAACAAAAGCAAAATCTATCAAGGTATAAATCTGTAATCCGCCAAAATAGAGTAGAAATACAGATAGGCCTGCCACCAAAAGCGAGCGGATAGACGCGCCAATAGAAGTAAAATCAGACATGGACGCAAAAATATTTTGCCACAGCCAGCCAGTGATCCCCGCCTGAGAAGCTGGTGGGGGCAATAATGGTGCATCTTCATTCCTGACAAATGCAACATCACTCAGTTTAGCGGATTTGGTAGGTTTCTTTGCCATCCTAGCGCTCCACCAGCTTTACGCGTGCGTTAAACCAGTTCATAAAAATTGAGGTAACGATTGAGAAGGTAAGATATACCGCCATCATCATGAAAATCATCTCAATCTCCTTGCCAACCTGATTAAGGGCTGTGCCTGCGAAAATCGAGACCAGCTCAGGATAGGCGATCGCAACCGCAAGAGACGAGTTTTTCGTTAAATTCAGATATTGCGAGGTCAGAGGCGGAATAATAATACGCAAGGCTTGCGGGATAATAATTAGCCGCAAGGTAATACCCGGTCGCAATCCCAGTGAATAGGATGCTTCTGTCTGGCCTTTGGCAATCGCCACAATACCTGCACGTACAATCTCTGCAATAAAGGCGGCCGTATATAATGAAAGTGCCAGCCAGACAGCGATAAATTCAGGGATTAGCACCATCCCCTGTCCTGACTGGAAGCCCCTGCGCAAAATCGCGCCAGTATCCTTGAACACCGGAAGCGACCAGTCAAGTGGCTGGCCTGTAATGAAATA
>Ga0181593_10006407_pt1 | contig 10555 bp, 7 predicted proteins | sample 071ome_19_FD_133756 | JGI IMG/M metagenome (GOLD analysis project Ga0181593, IMG submission 133756) | Coastal salt marsh microbial communities from the Groves Creek Marsh, Skidaway Island, Georgia - 071413AT metaG (megahit assembly) | ecosystem: Environmental > Aquatic > Marine > Intertidal zone...
AAGGCCTAGTCCGGCTTTTCACGCCATCGTCTTTAGATTTCCGTGGATTCCCGTTGCCGGAACGGCATCGGCCTGATATGAGAACATAACAAGAACTTTTGAACCTGCCCCCGCAAGGCGGCGGAATGATGATGGACCCGCAAACCACTCAGAATCTGTTCTTTAGTGAAAAACGCGACTGGCTGCGCCTGATTCGCTCCGAAATCGTTGGCCCGATCACATTTTTCCGGTTGTTGGCACATTTCGGCACGGCGACCGACGCGCTGTTGGCGTTGCACGATATGGCACGGCGCGGCGGGCGCAGGAAACCAATCAAAATTTGTCCGCCGGAAGCAGCGGAAGCCGAGATGGAAATACTCGATACCCTGGGCGTGCAGTTGATTGCCGCGTGCGAACCGGCGTATCCACGCTTGCTGGCCGAAATAGACGACCCGCCACCATTGATTGCCGTACGCGGCCATGCCGATCTTTTAAACCAGCCGTCCGTCGCGATTGTCGGCGCACGCAACGCATCTCTCAACGGCCGGCGGTTTGCGCGCGATATCGCCCAGGAACTTGGCGGCCAAGGCCTCGTGATCGTATCAGGCATGGCCCGTGGCATTGATGCCTATGCCCATGACGGCGCGCTCGATACCGGCACCATTGGTGTCATCGCCGGCGGAATTGATCATATTTATCCGAAAGAAAACACGTCTCTCTATGCCGATATGTATGAACGCGGTGCCTTGGTCTCGGAAATGCCCCCCGGCACAGTACCCCAAGCGCAGCATTTTCCCCGCCGCAACCGCATGATTTCCGGCATCAGCCAGGGCGTCGTGGTGATTGAAGCCGGACGCCGGTCGGGCTCCCTGATCACCGCACGCATGGCGCTCGAACAAGGCCGCGACGTATTCGCCGTGCCCGGCTCACCCCAGGACCCGCGAAACCGGGGCAGCAACGATTTATTGCGCCAAGGTGCAATTTTAACAGAAAAAGCCGAAGATGTGATCACCGAGCTGGCGCCGCGCGATTACCCGCCGTTAAGAGAAACTCAACCTATTGAAACTAATGATATTTTTGATGAACCCGTCACACCGGAATCGAGCGAAACCATCCGCGATCGCATCCTCGAATGCCTCGGCCCCTCACCCGTGAAGGTTGACGAAATCATCCGTAGCTGCCATTTGTCCGCTCCCGTCGTTTCTGCGGCGCTCCTGGAACTGGAACTCGCAGGTCGATTGGAACGGCACCCTGGACAACAAGTATCACTGATACGCGCATAAAAATATGAGCAACGTCGTCATCGTCGAATCGCCCGCCAAGGCCAAAACCATCAATAAGTACCTTGGCAGCGACTATAAGGTTCTCGCCAGTTACGGTCATATCCGTGACCTGCCGTCAAAAGATGGCTCGGTCCGGCCCGATGACGATTTTGATATGGATTGGGAAATCGACCCCAAAGCCAATAAGCGCATTAAAGACATCACCAATGCCCTCAAAGGCGCGGATCATCTATATCTCGCGACTGACCCGGACCGTGAAGGCGAGGCCATCGCTTGGCATGTGCAGGAAGTTCTCAAGGAAAAGAAGCTTCTCGATAACATCGACGTGAAACGCGTCGTCTTTAACGAAATTACCGCCAAGGCCGTTCGCGAAGCTTTTACTCATCCGCGTGAACTTGATCATGAACTGATCGATGCTTATCTGGCCCGGCGTGCGCTGGATTATCTTGTCGGTTTTAATCTTTCGCCCGTGCTGTGGCGCAAATTACCAGGCAGTCGCTCGGCGGGCCGCGTGCAATCGGTCGCCCTGCGATTGATTTGCGAACGCGAAACCGAAATCGAAGCCTTTAAGCCGGACGAATATTGGTCCATCGAAGTCACCCTGGAAACGCCGAAAGGTGAACCCTTCACGGCGCAACTGACCCAACTCGAAGGCGAGAAGCTCAAAAAGCTCAGCATCGCCAACCAAGAACAAGCCGATAACGCCGTCGCGCTGATCCGCGCCGCCAACTACAAAGCTGCCGAGGTCGAGCGTAAACAAGTACGCCGGAATCCGCCGCCGCCGTTTATTACCTCGACCTTGCAGCAGGAAGCCGCTCGCAAGCTGTATTTCAATGCGCGGCGCACGATGCAGGTCGCACAAAAACTTTATGAAGGTGTCGACATCGGCGGTGAAACGGTCGGCCTGATTACCTATATGCGGACCGACGGTGTCACATTGGCGCAGGAAGCCATTACCGGCGCGCGTGAAGTTATCAGCAAGGAATTCGGTGCCGAGTATGTGCCGCCTGAGCCCCGGGTGTTTAAAAGCAAAGCGAAAAACGCTCAGGAAGCGCACGAAGCCGTCCGCCCGACAGACCTCGCCCGGCGCCCTGATGACGTCGCTAAATATCTAGATCAGGAACAATACAAGCTTTACGAACTCATTTGGAAACGTACCGTTGCCTGCCAAATGGCCTCGGCGGTTTTGGATCAAGTCGGCATCAACATTCCGGCCGATGACGGAAAAACCGTGCTGCGTGCCACCGGTTCTGTCGTCACGTTCGACGGCTTCTTTAAAGTGTATCAAGAGGGCCAAGACGACACCGATCAAAACGACGATAAGGATAAAGGCGATTCCAAGGATCGCATTCTGCCGGCCATCAACGAAAACGATCCGCTCAGTCAGAAAGACATCAAACCAGAACAGCACTTCACACAACCGCCACCGCGTTATTCTGAAGCAAGCTTGGTTAAAAAACTCGAAGAGCTGGGCATTGGCCGGCCCTCGACCTACGCATCGATCATCTCCGTTCTGCAGGACCGTAATTATGTCCGCATCGAAAAACGCCGGTTCATTCCCGGCGACCGGGGCCGGTTAGTCACGGCGTTTCTATCCAGCTTCTTTACGCGGTACGTCGAATACAATTTTACCGCCGAGCTTGAAAACGAACTCGACGAAATTACCGAAGGCAAAGTGAACTGGAAAAAAGTTCTCAAGGATTTCTGGTCGGCCTTCAGCAGTGCAGTCGGTGAAACCAAGGACCTTCGCATCCGCGAGGTGCTCGACACGCTTGATGAATTACTCGGTCCGCACTTTTTCCCCGAGTCGTCGAACGGCAAAGACCCGCGCGCATGCGGTGCCTGTGACGACGGCCGGCTGAATTTAAAACTCGGCAAATTCGGCGCCTTTATCGGCTGCTCGAATTACCCCGACTGCCGTTTCACCCGGCCGTTGGAAGTCGTCGACGGCGAAGGCGACGGTGTCGGCAGCCTGCCCAAAAATTTAGGCAAAGATCCGGAAACTGAACTAGACATCACCTTACGCAAAGGCCCCTATGGGTTTTATTTGCAACGGGGCGAGCCCATCGGCGAAGGCGACGATCAAGTTAAGCCGAAACGCACGGCCCTGCCGAAAACGTATGCACCGTCCGATGTCGATCTTGAGCTCGCCTTGGCTTTATTGTCCCTACCGCGACGGCTCGGGCATCACCCGGAAACCAACAAAGTCATCGCCGCCGGCATCGGTCGTTTCGGTCCGTATATTCGGCATGATCAAAACTACGTTTCGCTTAAGGGTGATGATGACGTCTTAACGATTGGATTGAATCGGGCCGTCACGTTAATCGCCGATGCGCCGAAAAAAGAGCCGCCGAAAGAAGTCGCAAAACACCCCGATGACGGCAAGCCGATCACCATTCGCACCGGGCGTTACGGACCTTACCTGCAACACGGCACGCTACGTGCGGCATTGCCCAAAGATAAAAGCGAAGACGACATCACGCTTGAAATAGCCCTGGAGCTTTTGGCGGCAAAAGCGAAAAAAAGTCCGCAAAAGAAAACCAAGAAAAAGGCGGCAAAGAAAAAAGCGACAAAAAAGAAGGCCACGAAAAAGAAAACCGCTAAGAAAAAAACAGCGAAGAAAAAAGCGAAAAGCGATACGAAAACCGAAGATTCCGAAGACACAGCCTCTCCTGAAACTGTTGTCAGCGATTAACTTCTTTAAGATCGGCCCTGATTGTTGTGGCTAAATCAAAAAAAACGACCAAACAGAAAGCCGCGCCTTTCCCCAGCCGCGATGAAATTCTTCAATACGTTTTAGACAACCCCCAGCACGTCGGCAAAAGAGATATTGCCCGAGCTTTTCGACTTAATTCCAAACAACGCATCGCCCTAAAACACGTCCTTAAAGAGCTTGAGAACGACGGCTTAATCGGCCGCCAGCGCGGTCGCCGGTATGCCCCGCCGGAAGCCCTCCCCTCGGTCACCGTGCTCGAAGTAACCGGCATGGATGATGACGGCGAGCTTCTCGCCCGGCCTGTCAACTGGGATAATGATTCCCCGCCACCCACTATTTATGTATTGCCTGACAAGAAAGAAGGGGCTGCACTCGGCATTGGCGAACACATTCTCGCCCGTCTCAGCCGCGCCGGATCATCAAGTTATGAAGCGCGGACGATCAAGCGCCTGAAACCCCCGCCGAAACAAGTTCTCGGAATGTACCGCGCCGGCCCGAACGGCCAAGGTCGGTTAGTCCCGACAAATAAAAGAAATCGCCAGGAACTTATTATCGCTAAAGAAAATACAAACGGTGCCAAGCCAGGAGACCTGGTTATTGCCAAAATTCTGCCTGGACGGCCGTTCGGGTTACGGCACGGCAAAATCAGCGAGCGGATCGATCAAACGCAAGGCACCCAACTCATCAGCACCATCGCTCTGCACGAATACGACATCCCGATTGAATTCACACCCGAAGCCCTCAATGAAGCCAAGGCGGCAAAAGCGGCCCCTTTAGCCGACAGGGATGATCTCCGCGATATCCCACTCGTTACGATAGACGGTGCCGACGCCCGCGATTTCGATGATGCGGTTTGGGCAGAAGCGGATCCGAATCCGGACAACATCGGCGGCTGGCACGTGATTGTCGCCATCGCCGATGTCGCTTGGTATGTCCACCCGGGATCGCCCTTAGACACTTGCGCCTACGAACGCGGCAACTCGGTTTATCTGCCCGACAAAGTCGTGCCGATGTTGCCTGAAGAATTGTCGAACGGCTGGTGCAGTTTAAAGCCGAACGAAGACCGACCTTGCATGTACGTTCATCTGTGGTTTGACAAGCAAGGCCGAAAAATTCGTCATAAATTCGGCCGCGCCTTGATGCGTTCCACCGCACGATTAACTTACGAGCAGGTTCAAGCCGCTTACGATGGAAACACGGATGAACATACCGCATCCTTGCGCGACACCGTAATTGCCCCGCTCTATGGCGCCTATGAAGCACTGGCAAACGCGCGGGAACAACGGGGCGTTCTCAACCTGGATCTGCCCGAACATCAAATCATGATCGACGATTCGGGCAACGTGACTGGCGTATCTTTGCGCGCCCGATACGACAGCCACCGGTTAATTGAAGAATTCATGATTAGCGCCAACGTCGCAGCAGCTGAGACTTTAGAAAAACAACACCAGCCCTGCATGTACCGCATTCACGATGAACCGTCGCCGGAAAAACTTGAAGCCTTGCGAATTTTATTGGACGGAATCGGTATCCGTTTGGCGAAGGGCCAGGTTTTAAAACCAATTCACTTTAACCGTATTCTGGAAAAGGCCGCCGGCAAGGAATATGCCGACATGGTCAACCAATCCGTACTCCGCGCACAATCTCAAGCGGAATATAACCCGGACAATATCGGACACTTTGGTCTTTCTCTTCGGCGTTACGCTCATTTTACGTCGCCGATCCGTCGGTATGCCGATTTGCTGGTGCATAGAGCGTTGATCAAAGGTCTCGGCCTTGGCGTTGGCGCCCTAGAAAATGATCCGCGTGACTTTGCTGAAATGGGTGAACATATTTCTGCAACCGAGCGTCAGGCTGCCGCCGCCGAACGGGATGCCGTCGACCGGTTTACCGCCGCATTTCTCGCCGACCGCATCGGCGCACAATTTTTGGCCCGCATCGGCGGCGTGACCCGTTTTGGCTTATTCGTCACCCTTGCCGAGACAAACGCCGACGCTTTGGTGCCCATCGCCAGTCTGCCCGATGATTATTATGTTCATGATGAAGACCACCATCTTTTACGCGGACGCCACAGCGGTCGAATGTACAAACTTGGCGATTCCATCGACGTAACGCTGATCGAAGCCGATCCTTTAACCGGAAGTTTACTGTGTCACGTTATGGATAGTGGTAAAGCGCCCAAAGAACGACGCAAATCAAAGAAAAAACGCGCGGCACACCGAAAGGGGCGGAAAAAAAACAAAACAAAACGGCAACCATGATTCCTATGGTGACGCCGATAAGAAAATCGAAGACAATAGCGAAATGATCCGATTAAAAAACACAAAAACATCATTCGGGATAAGCCGCACATTCGCTGCGGCAATTTTGCTTGGATTTTTATCGTCTTGCTCGACCCAACCGGATGTTGCACCAACATCCGAGACTTTGATTCATGAGCCGGCCACTATTAATTTATTTGCCAAGGGCTACCGGCAAATTGCCGATAAATACATTGAGGCCATACCGGTACGCCAATTGGCCCTGGAGGGCATCAAGGGGCTAAGTTCAATCGATCCCGAAATTGTCATTTCAAAAAACCGCACACAACTCACGCTTTCAGCTAACGATCAACCCGTAAAAAATTTTAATACGCCAAATTCTGAAGATGAAATGGCCTGGGCAACACTTACCAATGCCGTTTGGCACGAGGCGAGAAAATATTCTTCTTCGATTCATGACGCCCCTGCCGAACAAATATATGAGGCTATATTCGATGGTACACTTTCGACCTTGGATGGTTTTTCGCGTTACGCCGGCAAAAAACAAGCACGGCGAAACCGGAACCGCCGGGATGGCTTTGGCGGCATCGGTATACGCTTCCATTACCGGCGCGGGTTAATTCATGTCGTTCGCGTGCTTAAAAACACACCGGCTGATACCGCCGGATTAAAGAAAGGCGATATCATCACCCATGTCGGCGATGTCCCACTCAAAGGTTTAAAATCCCGTGATATCATCGCGCAGCTTCACGGCCCGATAAAAAGTCTTGTCAATATTACCGTTCAACGGACAGGGCGGCATAGGCCGCTGCACTTTACCTTGGAGCGTTCACTGATCGTACCGAATACGGTAAAATCGCGCATCAAAAATGGCCTGATCATTGTCCGTATTCGCGGTTTTAATCAAAAAACATCCGAACGCACAGCCCAACGAATTCTATCGGCACGCAAAACGATGGGAAGTCGAATGAAAGGTGTCGTTCTGGACCTTCGTGGTAATCCGGGCGGCCTGCTCAAACAGGCCATCAAGGTCGCGGATTTGTTTCTGAAAAAATCCAGCATAGTTTCGACACGCGGCCGCCATCCGGACAGTTACCAATATTACGAGGCGAATTTCGAAGACATAATAAATGGGCTTCCGTTAGCGGTATTGATCGATGGCAAGTCGGCATCAGCTGCCGAAGTTTTAGCTGCAGCGCTGCAGGATTCAGGCCGGGCCGTTATTATTGGCACCACCTCGTATGGCAAAGGCACCGTGCAATCCGTGATCCGCCTGCCGAATGACGGCGAAATTACGCTGACATGGTCCCGGCTGCATTCACCCGCCGGATACATTTTTCATAATCTCGGCATTTTTCCATCAATTTGCACCAGCGGCCAAAATAACAAGCCAGCCCAGGTGATACGGACCGCGCTGGATCAACATGCAAAAGTCTTGTCGACCTATCAGGCGTGGTGGCAAAGCAACAAGATAACAAATGATAAGCGAAACAGCCTCCGGGAAACTTGTCCGCCTGAACGGCGGAAAAGCAATCTTGAGGTCGACATCGCGACTGCATTGCTTGCCGACAAGTTGCTTTATGCCAGGGCGATGATGGACGTCCCGGAAATGGCGCACCGGCCATACCGCGAATTATCGTTACAGCCTTCAACGCCTTGATTTTATCACAGAAATTCGTTCTCTCTTGACATCGGCGGGATGGATTGTATGTTTCGCGCCCGTAGAGACGCCCGCAGTGAATTAACCCCCCGGGAGCTGAGAAGGCCATGGCCAAGTCGAGCACAGTTTTGATCAAACTCGTCAGCAGCGCTGACACGGGATTTTATTATGTGACGAAGAAAAACCCTCGCACATCGACAGAGAAACTTGAGCTGAAAAAGTACGATCCCGTCGCGCGCAAACACGTGTTATTCAAAGAAGCCAAAATCAAATAACGGCTGATTTCCGGCGATTTTCTGAAAAAGAAAAAGCCGCCAAACGATTTCTGACGGCTCAAAGTCTAGGATCAAAAAGGGACTGTTTCCAGTCACGAGGGACTATGCCTGAAGCCCCCTGCATCCACAGTGACGGACGTCACTCATCCGGCTTTTCCGCATAAAATATCTCTAATTATTTGAAATTAAACGATTCTTTTTAGGAGGTGAATCGCTGAGATGCGGCCAAGGATATTCGCGCGGCCGGCTTTTCGCCTTGAACCTGATCCACCATATTTTGCAGCCGCTCAACATCATGAATCACTAGGTGGTCCTTCCGCCGCTCCAAAATACCTTGCCGTACCAAGTCATTGAGAACCCGGGCTACGGTTTCACGGGTCGTACTCACGCGGCTGGCTAAATCGCTGTGAACAGGGATCGGCTTAATGACGGCCTCATTGTCATCATTCACATTTGCCACAGCTTGACGCAAAAGTTCGGCGTGAACCCGGTTATTCGCACCCAGGGTGCTCAAATCCATAATCCGGTCCGTTGATCGGCGAATAATTTTTGCCATTTGTCGCATCACTGCCATGGATATCGCGGGATACCGTTCCAGGGCCGCCAGGAATACCTTTTGCGGCATAGAAACGATCACACAGTCAGCCAAGGCCATGACACTGGCAGAACGGGGTTCGCCGTCGATCGCGGCAAGCTCGCCGAAGTGACCGCCTTGAATCACATCATCGAGGGCGATTTCCCGGCCCGACAGGGAATAATTCACAATTCGGACGCTGCCGCGCACGACAAAAAATACATCCGTGGTTTTACTTTGCCGGTCGAAAATCTGCTCACCGGCTGAAAACTTCTTGTAGCGGCAGTATTCCTCAAGCTTAGCCACGTCTGCGGGTTTAACCCCCTCAAGGAGCCCGACGCCTTCTAAAAGTTTTGGGTCCGCTTCCGCCAATGCCTTCTCTCCCCCGAATCCCGGTCGATCCGGGATATTCGTCATGTTACTAGGAAATACCACACAAGGCGATATTGCCTTCATATCCGTCTTTCTAGCCCCGAACCCTTGCGGTTTCCTGACCAAATCAAGGTCGTAAATTAGGGCAATTCCCGTATTTTCCAGGAATCGCCCGGTTATCAGCCTTACATCATCACAAGCTCTATTACATTATAACCTTGATTTCACGGCAATTTTTCACAAGTTTGTCGGTAACAACCGATCTGACCAGGACCATTGGCATGCGCCAACTCAAAATCGCCATACTTTTACCTTGCTTCAACGAAGAGCTGACCATCGCCGACGTCGTTAAAAGCTTTCAACAAGCGGTGCCAGGAAGTGTTGTTTATGTCTACGACAACGCTTCAACCGATCAAACTGCAGCCCGCGCCCAAGAAGCTGGTGCCCTCGTTGCCCATGAAAATAGGCGAGGCAAAGGAGAGGTTGTCCGTCGCATGTTTGCCGATATCGATGCCGATATTTACGTGATGGCCGATGGCGACGGCACATATGATGCCTCATATGCGCCGCAACTCATCGATAAATTGACGAGTAAAAATCTCGATATGGTTGTCGGCACCCGGCAAGAAACAGCCGAAGAACAGGATGGCGACGCTTACCGGCGCGGTCACCGGTTCGGCAATCGTTTATTCAATTGGTTCGTCGCTTTGCTATTTTCACGTCAATTTTCAGATATTTTTTCCGGATATCGCGTCTTTTCGCGCCGTTTCGTTAAATCGTATCCGGCATTTGCAAAAGGTTTCGAAATTGAAACAGAGATGACAATCCATAGCCTCGATCTTCGCATACCGGTTGCCGAGTTTCCGACACCTTACAAAGCGCGGCCGGAAGGATCAGAAAGCAAACTCAACAGCATCACCGACGGCTTTAGAATTCTCGGCACGATCTTCATGCTTTTAAAAGAAACGAAACCGATTCAGTTTTTCACGGCTTTATTCATTCTCTTCGCCGCGACATCCGTTGCTCTGGCCGTACCGCTTTTTATTTCCTACCTTGAAACCGGCTTAGTTCCGCGTCTTCCCACTGCTGTTCTAACGACAGGTATTATGTTGGTCGGCGTCGTTTGCTTTATTTGCGGCCTTATTCTCGACAGTGTCAGCCGGGGCCGCCGCGAGGCGAAGCTCCTGCGTTATCTATCAATTCCATGTATCCAAGAAGACCTCAAAGGCGGTCGAGACGCGAAAGTTGACACCTAAGGCCCAAAACCCCATCATCTTTGCCGGTAACTCTCTCAACTCCCTGTAGAATCGGATTCGATGGCGAGTTCGTCATAATTTATCAATCTTTGTACTGTAGTTTGCCCAAATGAAAATTGCTTTTTACTTATTCTTAGCCATTGGCGTTCTGATCACACCCGCAGCGACAGCGCGGGCAA
>Ga0181593_10006411_pt1 | contig 10550 bp, 7 predicted proteins | sample 071ome_19_FD_133756 | JGI IMG/M metagenome (GOLD analysis project Ga0181593, IMG submission 133756) | Coastal salt marsh microbial communities from the Groves Creek Marsh, Skidaway Island, Georgia - 071413AT metaG (megahit assembly) | ecosystem: Environmental > Aquatic > Marine > Intertidal zone...
AGTAGTACATGAGAAAGAGATAAACGATGGAGCAGGCGAAGTCCTTCCCCAGCGCGCCCAGTCCGTAGCTGAACTTGGTACGCATCGTAAGCGAATCGACTGTATCGAGATCCTCACTCATGGAGCGCGGCTCCCAAAAAATTGCTTGTCTCAACCCTCATCATCGCGCGCCACACTTAGCCGGCAGCCCCATCTGTGGGTTGCCGCATTCAGCAGATATTCAGGTCGAACACTGGGCGTCCATGAGTCATCGCCCCCGACGCCCATGTGGTAGCCATCGACATGGACGTGCAAGGCAGGCTGCTCGATGCACTCGAAGGTATGCTCTGCTCGCATGAGGCTCTCCACCCCGAAGTCGCTGACGGCGAAGGCGAAATCATCGTCGAGTCGTTCAATACAAACCGAACCAATAACAGCCTGTCTCACGTCACAGCGAAGTCCGTTATCGCTCGGAAAAATATAAGGTGTCTGCATCGCTTGCCGATCACAGGACCAGGCACCAAGATCGGCTGATAATTTACGATCGGGATAATTCTCGTAAGGCCCGCGGCCAAGCCAGGACACAGCATCAGGTTTATCGCACAGCAACAATCGCATGCCTACGCGTGGTAAGGGTGGTATCTCAGGGTCCACGCTCACCTCAATCACAATAGCCACACCGCCCTCAGCATCGAAGGTATGCGTCCACACGGAACGAATGGCCACGCCCGCGTCATTGAGATACTCGTGCTGGCTAATAACGGTGGCGCCATTGACCTCTACGCCGTTGCATCGATGCTCCAGGTCAAACAGACCCGCCGCCTGCCACTTAGCTAACCAGGCCTCAGGTGACGGGTTATCCACCTCGCTGCTGCAAATATCGTTATCGAGCGGCGCGCGAACAAAGCAGTCGGCCACGGGCGCATCGAGCAGAGCTCTTCCATCGATCGTCCAATCGGTAATGAACCCCGCCGCTGTACTCACTTGCCAAGTGACATCGCCCGCCTTTACTAGAAGTTTCTCACCCTGTTGCGAGATTTCTGCGGGTCTGGTCTCTCGCTCGCGTGTCGTATCCGCGAGCGCCAACACATGCTGACTCCGCGCAATTTCATGCCCTGCAGGGAGCGCATTTGTCCCCCGCTCCGTCGTGATCCATAGATCAAACAGGAGGTCCTGCTCACCCTCTGCAATGAGATCACTACCGGCATCAATGACGATGGTTTGAGAGCCCTCTGGTCCTATTTGCAGAACTTGCGAGCCCTCTTGGTGAGTGTCACATAAGGAACCCAGTCGCCAATTCAAACGCTCGTTATCCGTTGATCGGAAAAGATACTCGCTGGTCACAGCCAGGGTGATCGACCGATCGCGAATTTCTGCAGTGAACGTAAAGGGCTGCTGGGCTCGCTTCGCTTCAAGGAGTGAGGGGTGTGGCGTTCGATCAGGAAACACCAGACCATTAATGCAGAACTGACGATCGTTAATTTCATCGCCAAAATCACCGCCGTAGGCGAAGTAAGGCACCCCATCATCACTGACGCGCGTCAGCCCCTGGTCAACCCAGTCCCATATGAAGCCACCTTGTAACCGCGGGTTGGCTCGGAAGGCATCCCAGTAATCTGAGAAATTTCCAAGACTGTTCCCCATGGCATGCGCGTACTCACAAAGAATGATGGGTCGCGCCTGCTCACCAAGATCTGCCTGTAAATCTGCCCAGTGCTGAATGCTGTAAGCCGGGCGGCCATAGGGTGATGGCATGTCATCCATCACCCGCGCATACATGGGACAAATGATGTCTGTTACCGATGTGTCTGCACCACCACCCTCATACTGAATGGGACGCGACGGGTCAGCCTTTCGTGTCCAGGCAACCATGGCCTCGTGATTACCGCCATAACCCGATTCATTACCAAGCGACCAGATAATGACGCTGGGGTGATTAAAGTCCCGCCGGACCATCCGGCTCATGCGCTCTACGTACGTGTGAGACCAGGCATCATCATCGGATACCAAACTCATGGGCGTAAGCCCATGTGTCTCGATGTTTGCCTCATCAACGACGTACATACCGAGACGATTGCAGAGATCATAAAAACCGGGTTGATGCGGGTAGTGAGAGCAGCGTATGGCATTGAAATTGTGCTGCTTCATCAGCCGAATATCGGCCTCGACCTGCGCGAGTGATTCGGTGTGCCCAGTATCCGGGTGATGCTCGTGTTTATTCACGCCGCGAATTAAAAGGGGCTTGCCATTAAGCAACAGCTGCCCGTCTGTAATCTCAACCGAGCGAAACCCTATATCGCTCACTTCACACTCTACGAACTCACCCTGCTCATCGAAAAGCGATACGACAAAGCGATAGAGGCTCGGAGTTTCAGCACTCCAAGCCTGAACGCTGGGCACTTTGAGCTTCACCCGCGCTCGATCCTTGTAGCGACCGCGCTCGTCAATGAGATCGGTGCCAATCCGCTGCCGATGTGAGAGCACCGTTGCTCCCGACGCATCGTTAAGCACCAAGTCAACCTCACCTCGACAGACTTGATTGCAAATCACTTCAACATCGAGCACACCCTCTGCGTAGTGCTCATCGAGCGTCGCAGTCACTCTGAAGTCACTGATATGCGTCTTTGGTTTTGAGAGCAGATACACACTCCGGTAGATACCAGAGAGGTTCCACATATCCTGATCTTCGAGATAGCTCCCATCGCAGAGCCTCAAAACCATGACCGCCAGAACATTGTCACCAGCCTGAACATTCCGACTTATATCAAACTCAGCCGGAAGGCGACTGTCCTGCGAGTAACCCACCAGATGACCGTTACACCAGACAAAAAAAGCACTGTCGACACCGTCGAAAACGAGCCGGGTCTGATCAACCAGATCACTTTCATCGAGCCAGAAACGCCGCCGGTAACACCCGGTGGGATTATCGTCAGGAACAACAGGAGGCGTTGCGGGGAACGGGTACTTCACATTGGTATAAATAGGTTTGTCGTACCCCTGAAGCTGCCAGTTTCCGGGCACCCGTATGCAGTCCTCTGTGGACTCAGAGGTCAGCCAGTCATCGGGCACGTCATGGGGTGACGGAAACCACTCAAACTGCCAATCACCGTCCAGCGGTCGTCGACTAGCGGATGCGTCACCGGCTACCGCATCGGCAAGTGAGCGATAACTATACAGCGGCGCGTGTGCCGGTAGTCTGGTCAGACTGGTGATTTCCGGCGTCTGCCAAAAACGGAGCGCTTTTAATTGCTGCAAGCTAAGGTCTGACATCAGGCGTCCCCGCCCTTACTGACAATGTCGTGGAGAATCGTCAGCGGGAGTTTTGGTTGCCGATCGAAATACAAAAGGCCATTAACTTCCTGTTGCACGTCAGTGAGCTGCGTCCAAACAAACCCTTGTAGCGCTTCGAGAGAGCGAATGTCTGTCATGATCGTGCGCACTCTCGCTTCCAACGCCTCGGGGGTATCGGCGAGGTCACCGTAACTAAAGTCTTCCTCACTGAACGAACCCATACCGATACCGCCGCATTCGGTGAGTAATATGGGCAAGTCACCAACATCCGCACCGGGCAAGGCACCCACGCGATCACGACCGCCAAACTCGCTTGTAACAGAGCTGTGAGGATCCTCAACCAGAGCTGCTAGCCGACTCGAGACATCGCTGTCTTCGTTGTAAAGGTGCAAGGTCCAGAGATCACCTGAGGAATACTCCCATCCGTCATTGCCGACAACGACACGACTACCATCGAGTGCCTTCGTCAACGACGTGACGGCATCGACAAAAGCGCGTTGTTCAGGACGTTCACTCTGATGCCAAACACCCCAAGACTCGTTGAAAGGAACCCAAGCAATAATCGATGGATGAGCGCAATCGCGTTTTATCAGTTCCATCCACTCTCTGGTCAGTGACTCGACGAGCTCAGTTGAAAACACCCGCCCCGACGGCATCTCCGCCCACACCATCAAACCTAATTTGTCCGCCCAGTAGAGGTATCTTGGATCTTCTGCCTTCTGGTGCTTTCTTGCACAGTTAAAACCCATGGCTAAGGTCAGCTCGACATCACGACGCAGCGCCTCATCCGTTGTCGCGGTATACCAGCCCTCGGGAAAATAGCCCTGATCCAAAACACCCCGCAGATACAGCGGATCGCCGTTCAAGCAGAGCTGACCATTAGTGACCGAGACTTCGCGCAATCCCGCGTAGCTCTCGGCCTCATCACGCTCTCCCGTCGCACGATTTAGCAGCGTCAGCCGAACCTCATACAAATGCGGCTGTTCTGGCGACCAGAGTATCGGGTCCTCGATAAAAAGCGTCGTCCGGATTTCTGCTCGCCCTGCCGTCTGAACCGTATCGCTCGCTATCACACGATCACCATCGAGAACCTCAACACTGACCTCGCCGTCCACTTGCGCCGAAAGAAAGGCTTTATAGCTGAGAGTCTGTTCCGCAACGTGATAGGAAGACGCCGTGGACTCAATCGACACAGCAGTGAGCGGTTCCAGCCAGACAGACTGCCAAATACCGGTTACCCCGTCATAATCGATTGGCCACCGCGTCGTGCCCGCTTGTTTGCCGCGAGGCTGGGTCCATGACAGCGAGTCTTCTACCCGAATAGTGATGCGATTCCTGCCTGGAATCAGCGCATGCTCAATGTCAAAGCCAAATGATGCGTAACCACCTTGATGTTGACCGACTTCCTGTCCATTAACGAAGACGCGGGTCAGAAAATCACTGGCACCAATACGAAGGACAACGCGACGGTCCCAGGCCTCGGGAATGATGACTTCCCGCTGGTACCAAACCACAGCAGCACCTTCAGCTTCGCCAATGCCGCTAGCAGCTGATTCCATCGAAAACGGCACCGTGATGGTTTGACCATAAGTCCACGAACCATCAGACCAAGTATCAGTGAGGCCTCGATTGTCGGGATCAACTCTGAAAAACCAAGGCCCATTAAGGCTCTGCCACCGATCACGCACGAGTATAGGGCGAGGGTATTCTGGTCTCGGCGTGACCGACTCACTCAGACCAGCAGTTGGTGGGGTTGTATCTACCGTTGGGGACATCGCTTCGTTATCTTTTTTGCTGTCTTTCTCGTTGTCTATTTATTTATCTTTTTAATTATAGATGGCGCAAAGCACCACCATAGCCGCTCGAGCAACTTGGCGCTCAGCGAAAGCTGAATCGCTCGCTGAGCGATAGGTCCCTCTCCTTAAGTCGGTGTTGTGAAACACCATTGAAAACATTAGCTGAGCAGGCGGGCGACATCGCGTGATGTTGCAATCTCACCCTGATCAAAATAGCTATCGTGATTCTCTTCAATGCTACTCAGATCATAAAGATAATTGACCATCAGACCCGCCGATTGCTGAAGACCTTTGTCGCTGAGGTCGGCGGCCCAATGAATAGCGTGAAGGCTCGCACCGTTCCCTAAATGAAAGCGCGCCACTGGATCCAGCGCTAGGTTATTTCGGCGTTCCCTGACAAGGTAATGCGCGCAAGCTGTCAGTAAGTCCTCTCGCCGCGCATCGGCGGTCTTAGCCGTATCGGTCTTAGCCATAGATCGCATCTCATCGAGATCAATGCCTGTTTCCTGAGTGGCCAACCACCGGCAAAAACCGGGAATGGGTGAGAGCGTTACGTAACGCTTCATGGTCGAATAACGCTTACCGACCTCCTCAACCACCTGTTTGATCAAGAAGTTGCCGAAAGAGACACCGGCCAAACCAGGATGACAGTTGCTGATGGAATAGAACACGACCGTATCCGGCGTGCTCCCCGCATCACCGTCTTTCGATTGATCAATCAGCGGACCAATCGCATCAGGAAGCCCCTCGGTTAGCGCTACCTCTACGAAAACCAGCGGATCATCAGGCATCGCCGGGTGAAAAAACGCGAAACACATTCGGTTGCCGCTCAATCTGGCTCGCAGGTCATTCCAGCCCTTAATCGCATGCACCGATTCGTACTGAATGATTCGCTCCAGAATGGATGCCGGTGTATTCCAGTCAATCACCCGCAACTCGAGAAATCCCCGATTAAACCACGAGATGAACTGATGCTTTAGGTCGGTCTCCACCGCCTTAAGCTGAGGGAGGTCTCCGAGCGTTTGGATCATTGCCCCACGCATTTTCACCAATACAGGCGTCGCTTCGGGCGCCATATTCATTCGTCGAAAGAGCTTTATTCGCGGCGCCTCAGCAGCCCGCGACAGCGCGGCAAGATTCGCCTCTGACGGATCGAGCTTATAGCTTTCTGCGGCGGTTAAAACCGCGTCACTGTCGGCTGAAAAATCGTCCGCTAGGGCTTCAAAAAAAAGGCGTCGGTTGTCGTCATCAAGCACTTGATAATCAGCAACGACCTCGCAAGCCAGGGCTAAGCCCGACGCTTCCCCTCTGTGATGGATTAGCTGCTTACTTTTGGCCAACAGATCGCTCGAAGGCGCTTCGATCGCATTCTGTCGGCGGCGCGCCAGAATATCGCGTCCCGCGGAAATGACCGAATTTAGGAGCCCGGAAAGCCCAGTCAATCCGGACTCAGGCTCACGATCAGGGACATTGGTTTCGAGCTGCGACATGGCCGATAACTCCCAAGACATTGGATTCACTATAGCTCTCGTTCCACAGCGCAACCAAGAATAAAAAGCCTTCCTTCCCCCTATTTTTCCTACAACAGCGATTTGAATACATCGCCATAACATTCGGCCCATCTCACTTAACTTTTTCAGCATGCGAGTGCTACGCTGAACTCAAAAATAGCGATAAGGAATCCCCGTGACCGATATACCCAAAGCCAGACCCGCCAGCACCGTTGTCCTCTTACGCGACACCGATAACGGAATGGAAACGCTCATGCTCAAGCGCAATAAAGCACTGATGTTTGCAGGGGGGTTATGGGTCTTTCCCGGTGGTGCATTGGAAGAAAGCGACATTAAGTCGGCCGAGGGCGATATCGCCTTGGCCGCGCGTATTGCGGCGGCACGCGAGGCCGAGGAAGAATGCGGCTTGCGTCCAGATACTGACAACATGGTGCACCTTAGCCACTGGACGACACCTGTTGTCGAGCCTAAGCGATTTGAGACCTGGATTTACGCGGCACCGCTGGCTGAAGATGCGGACGTTGCCATTGACGGAAGCGAAATTCATGACTTTGCCTGGATTCTTGTTAAGGACGCTGTGGCACAACATGAGGCCGGCGATTTTGGCATGCTGCCACCCACATACATCACGCTGCTCAGCCTGTTGCGTTACGCCACAACCGCCGATATGACTGCCGGTGAAAACGAAATCCCCCCGCCCTATGTCTTCCCAGTATTTACCAAGGCGGAGGGCAAAATGGTCGTGCTGTTCCAGGGGGATGCGGGTTACGAAACGGGCGATGGCAGCGTTGCGGGTGCTCGGCACCGTGCCGTTATGCAAGAGAAAGGGTGGGAATACGTATACAGCGACGTCGGCGAAGATTGCCCTCCGTTTGTCAGGCGATAAACCACTTCTTTTAATCTGGCAACATTAAGTCACCAAATGCGTTGGATCGGTGGGTAAGGCGCGCCGATTTAACGAGATTTTTGGCCGCGAAGCGTTTAGGATGCCGGCGCTAGCACGGGTCTGTAGCACTGCAGTTACCTCAACACCGAAACACTACCAAAAATACCCTAATAACAAGCGACCAAAAGCCAGTTTTGCTCGTATGAGTAGACTTCGAGGATAAACACACAACTATGAAGAGCCCAGTAACCGACATCTGTGACCTAACTAAGGAACTGCCGCCGGACGCACCCGATGCACCGCAGTGGCTGGTCGATGCGTTGCAGGTACCTCGCGAAGAGGGCTGGGTAAACTCGGACGGGTGCAATGTTCACTACTTCCGCTGGGGTGATCCTGCGAATCCACCTCTACTCTTGATGCACGGTTTTCTGGCCCATGCCCGCTGCATGGCCTTCATCGCCCCGTTCCTAGCTGAGCAATACCACGTCGTTGCCTACGATCTAACCGGTATGGGTGACTCAGGCGTTCGTTCGTCCTATCCCGACGCTGTTCACGCACAGGAAGTGGTCGACGTCGCTCGCGAAACGGGTCTATTTGATCACGCCATTAAGCCCATCGTGATTGCACACAGCTATGGTGGGCACGTGGGCCTTGCAGCCATGAATGATTTTCATGAGCTATTCGGTGGCCTCGTTGTTTGCGATCTCATGGTCTTGAGACCCGAGCGACTCAAAGAACACTTCGCGGGTGGACGTCCCATGCGATCGGATACGAGTCGTCCGAACCGAATCTACCCAACGTATGACGAGGCAAAATCGCGCTTTGTGCTCTCGCCAAACCAACCTTGTGGCGAACCTTATCTATTTCATTACATGGCCTATCACTCGCTGAAACAGGTCGACGGTGGATGGACGTGGAAGTTCGATACCAGTGTTTTCGACAGTGATTTCTCCCTGAAAGACCGAATACTCAATCAAGTAGATGCGGTTGTCGCCGCACCGGGCAGAAAAGCCTATGTCTACGGACAGCACAGCGCCTTATTTGATGATGACTCGGCCGATTACGTGCGTGAGCGGGGTGGCGATAACATTCCTTTCATTAGCATTCCCGGCGCACGTCATCACATGATGCTCGATGAGCCCATCGCCTTTGTCAGCGTGCTTCGCTCGCTGGTTGCACAGTGGCACGCAGCTGATAAAGCGGCTTGAGCTAGTGTACGGTAAGTGCATTTCTCCAATGCAATCGTGGCTTACTCGTGAAAATGATCGGCGCCCCTGACAACAGCGAGAGCCTTCTCGTTCCAATCTTATTGGCGAGTGCAGGCGTACTGTTCTTCTGCATGCTCGATGCGGTCATGAAAGCCCAAGCGCTGGCCATGGGCGCCTACAGCGCTACGTTTTGGCGGGCAGCAATGGGCGCTGTCTTCGCGTCCGCGCTCTACTTACCCAATCGGCCGCAACTGGCAACAGGGAGAGTATTGAGGCTGCACATTACCCGCGGTGTGTTTACCGCATTCATGATGCTCTTCCTGTTTTGGAGCCTGACACAGCTGCCCCTTGCGCAGGCTGTTGGTCTGAGCTTTGTCGCTCCAATCATCGCTCTCTACCTTGCGGCCCCCATGCTCGGAGAGCAAATTACACGCGGCGCAAAAATCGCCGCTGTCTTAGGTTTTGGTGGTGTTGTGATCATCGCCGGCGAAGATATGTTTCAGATGCGTGATGACAGTAGTCTGCTGGGTATTGCGGCGGTCCTCATCTTCGCCGTCATGTATGCACTCAATATCATTTTGCAGCGAAAGCAGGCCTTGGTGGCACGACCCACGGAAATTGCCTGCTATCAAAATGTGATCATGACCTGCATTCTGGCGCTCGGCGCTCCATTCGCCATCACCCTACCCGCTGATGTCGTCCAGTGGACTGCCGCGTCAGCCGCCGGCGTTCTTGCCGTCATTTCGCTCATACTGTTGTCCATCGCCTACAGCAAAGCGGAAGCACAGGCCCTTGTCTCCGTGGAGTACACAGCGTTTATCTGGGCTGCATTGTTTGGCTGGCTGTTTTTTGCCGAACCTGTCAGTGCGGGCACGATCTTGGGCACAGCGCTTATCATCACTGGCTGTATCGTCAGTACACGGAAAGCAAAAGCCTAGTCATTTAGGGTTACACTCCCTTAATGCCCGGACCTTCCTACGACAACCTGTATGAAGTCGCCTGCCTACGAAAAGGCGGGAGTGATGTTGTGGAGAGCCTACTGCCCACCATTGCAACCAAAGAATATCTCAGCGGGCTGGGGTCCGACCGCTACCTCGCGGAGTTCACCCGGAAGGTATTTCAGTCAGGCTTCGTCTGGCGCATCGTCAACAATAAATGGCCGCAGTTTGAAGAGGTCTTCTGGGGCTTCGATATCGAGCGTTTACTGATGATGCCCGACGATATGTTGGAGCGTAAGGCCAGTGACCCGGGAATCATTCGCAATTTCAGCAAAGTGAAAACGGTGCTTGATAATGCCCTGATGATCTCGGACACCGAGCGCCGCGAAGACAAGACTTTTGGCGAGTTCATCGCCAGCTGGCCTGATGATGACGTCATCGGCCTCTGGCTTTTCTTGAAAAAAAACGGCAGTCGGTTGGGTGGAAACACAGGACCCTATGCACTCCGGACATTGGGTGTTGATACCTTTCTGATGACCGCCGATGTGGAGTTCTTTTTGCGCGAAAACGATATTGTCGATTCTGGGATTCACAGTTTGCGCGCCCTCAAAGCCGCACAGAGTTATTTCAATGGTCTTCGTGAGGAGAGCGGTAGAAGCTTGTCGGAGCTTAGTCGACTCGTCTCGTTAGGGGTCCGAAGAAACCAAATACCGGAGTAAGCCTGCGCATTGCCGACTCCAAAAAAATAAATAAGGAGGTAGCACAATGGGGATAAATCGAGTTCTAGCAGTTTTAAGCGTCGCTGTTCTCGCGAGCTGCGGTCAAAGCTCACAGCAAGCGGGTAATAACGCGCCCGCGACAACGTCACCATGGCACTCCTTAACCGAAACCGAAATTAATGAAGCAGCTGCCGCCGTAAGCGATGCGTTTGGCGAGGGTAT
>Ga0181593_10006415_pt1 | contig 10549 bp, 10 predicted proteins | sample 071ome_19_FD_133756 | JGI IMG/M metagenome (GOLD analysis project Ga0181593, IMG submission 133756) | Coastal salt marsh microbial communities from the Groves Creek Marsh, Skidaway Island, Georgia - 071413AT metaG (megahit assembly) | ecosystem: Environmental > Aquatic > Marine > Intertidal...
CCGGTGCCCGTAGCGCGAAGCGATGTGGAGCGACTGATCTGGCGGTTTCTGGCCGTTCTGGCCGGTGCGACGGCTCCGGACGAGCGGCTTGCGCTTGCCCTTTCCAGCGATGGCGACGTGGCGCGGCTGGCAGTCGCCCTGCCCGCCTCGCTTTCCACGCTCAGCGACAGCGAATTGTTCGCCGCCCAGGCAAAGGAGCGGGGACTCGCCCTGTCGGCGGGCATGTTCGGGCTTGGCTTCACCTTGCGGCTAGCCTCGGCAGAGGCGCGCTCGGCAGGCGGTGCACTACGCCGCGAGGATGAATTCCTGGTGCTGGAACTGCCGCTCAGAGTCTCGCCTTCAGCGAATATTAGTAGCGGTTAAGGTAAGGATTGCCGTCATGCACGGCACGATTGACACTGCCAATATTCTCGAGAGGCCCGGCCCCGACCGCGCGGCCGCGCTCGATCCTGCCTTCGGGCAGCGGTTTCTGGTGACCGTCGATACCGAAGAAGAATTCGATTGGAGCGCTCCAGTCAGTCGCGAGGCGCAGGCCGTCACCGCCGCCGGTCACATCGCCGATTTCCAGACCTTTTGCGAGGCGCGCGGCATCGTGCCGCTTTGGCTGGTCGACTGGCCTATCGCCAATTCGCCTGTTGCCGCAGAAATTCTGCGTCCTGCCGCGGCATCCGGCAAGGCCGAGATCGGCCTGCACCTGCATCCCTGGGTCAATCCGCCGTTCGATGAGGACGTGAGCCAGTTCACCAGCTTTGCGGGCAATCTTCCTCCCGCGCTCGAGCGTGAGAAATTCGTTCGGCTGCATCAGGCGATCGAACACAATCTCGGTGTCTGCCCCACCGTCTATCGCGCCGGGCGCTATGGCGCAGGCCCGGCGACGGCGAGGCTGCTGCGCGAGATGGGCTATGCCATCGACAGCTCGGTGCGCGCCCATTTCGATTATTCAGGTGACGACGGCGGGCCAGACTATCACGCCCATCCGCTGGTCCCCTATTGGCTCGACAGCCAGGAAATGCTGCTCGAACTGCCGGTTACGACGGTTTTCACCGGCGCGCTGCATCGGCTCGGACCGAACCTCCTGCCGCTTGCCGCGAAGGTGCCGAAACTGCCCGGCCTGCTCGCCCGCCCGCGCCTGCTCGAACGCATTGCCCTGACGCCCGAAGGGATACCGATCGCCGATGCCGTGCGCGCGGTCGATGCCGCCGTGGCGCAGGACATCCCGGTCCTCGTGTTCTCGTTCCACAGCCCTTCACTCGGGGTCGGCCACACGCCCTATGTGAGGTGCGAAGCAGACCTTGCGCAGTTCTATGATTGGTGGAGCACCATGTTCGACCATCTGGCCACGCGAGGCGTCGCACCGGCCGGGATTGCGGACGTGCTGCGTGCGGCACATCTTGCCTAGTGCACACAGGCCGGCTAACGCGCTGCCTGCTGTCCGGCGGCCCCAACACGGGCTGACGGTCAGGCGCATCTGTGATGGTTTTGCGGGCCTGTAGCTCAGTTGGTTAGAGCTGGCCGCTCATAACGGCTAGGTCGCGGGTTCGAGTCCTGCCGGGCCCACCATCGCATAATGCCGGAACCAGGGTCGGGGAGTAGCGCAGCCTGGTAGCGCATCTGCTTTGGGAGCAGAGGGTCGCAGGTTCGAATCCTGTCTCCCCGACCAGTTTCGGCAAATCCCCCTTCGGGCCGTCATTAACCGGATTCGCTAAGGAAATCTGTTTCAATTTCGTTCTGGAACCGTTCATCGCCACTGTGCGTTAATTCGTCGCAGGGAGGAAAAGCAACGGAGCAAAGCCATGTCGTCCTACGTCACGCACAGTAGCAGGCCGCACGAATCGATCCTGCCACGCGCGCATACCGACGCGCACCACCGCATGCTCACCTATGGAAAGATTCTCCCGATGGAGGAGCCCGGCTGGTTCGAAAGGCTGTTCCTCGGCCGCCGCTGAGGCACCAGAATAGCAATTAGGCCATCAGCAACGCAAATCAGTAGTCGATCTGGGCCATGGGTACGGCGAGTCCCAGGTCGGTCGAGAGGTCATGCACAGGGCCAGACCTTTGCCCTGACCGATCGCACGATTCGCCCGCTCCGTCCTTCGACGCCGCGTCAGGACAAACCAGCCAGCTAGCCGAGATGCCATCGATTGGCCGAGCGCCAAAGCTTGCGCTAAAGGCCCCAGAAGCCGGCGCTGGGCAAACGAAGATCGGGAGATAGTCCTCGCGGCCCGCTGCACGCTCAGCCTCCTCGCGAATATCCTTCTGGACCCCGGAGAGGAGGAAGCGGCCGGTAATCAGCTTTCGCCACACCAGGTTGGACCATTCGTCCAGCATGGCCGAATCAGCCTCGATCTGGTGCCGCGCACACGCTTTCTCGAAAGCCTTTCGCCACTCGGGCTGCTTCCTCGGGTTCGCCGAGCCATTGCAGATCTCAACGATCACATCGGCCCACGCCTCGAACCAATCGCCCTTGGCGTCCGGCGCGGCTTCGACAGCGGATTTCGGCTTCGGTTCTGATTCCTCATCCGGTTCGAACCGGATGCGATCGACCGGCTGGCCGCCAAGAACCAGGCTTTTCATGGAAACATTCGGCTCGGACTTGGTGAGTTCGGCTCCGAGCGCGAAGCCGGGCGCAGGCAGTTTGTCGGGTGTTGCGGCGGGCTCTGGCTTTCCTTCATCACCGGCCTCATCTCCAGCCACATCGGCCACGGCGGGCGGGCGTTCATTGTTTTCGCAAGAATTCTCGATACGATGTTCAAGTTCGTCGATGAGCTTGTTGCGGGATTCAGACCAAAGCCTCCTCGCCGGGGTAACGATGCCGTTCGGCCCACTTTTGCACTCAAGCTCGATTTCCACCCGTTGCGCAAACCGGTCCAGCTCGGAATCGAGAAATTCGATAAAGCCGACGACACTTTCCCTGGCACTCTGGATCAGGTCCGGCGCCCAGCAGCGCGGGCCGAACTCATCGAGGATCTCGTCGATGAGGCCCACGGCGGCTCGAACCAGGGTCTCGATGCCGTCTCGCACGATGGTCCCGTTTCTCAGCCCGCCTTTCGCAATGTGAGCAGGGACAAGGAGGTCGAGATTTTCGGAAGCGCCCTTGCGTGCGGTCTCGATCTTGCCGGAGATACGATCGAGGAGACGCGGGCGATCATTCGGGACGCCAGAAAGCGCGAATATCTCAACCGCCACCGGTTCATCGCTTTCGGGTGTCCGGTGCTCGGCAATTTTCGTTACGAGGGCCATGTTCAACCAATGCCTGCCTGGTTAAGCGGAAAGCCATCAGGTGACGGGTTTCAGGTTAAACTGGGTGAAACAGCAAGGGTAAACGCGCCCTTCAGCATGACCCGTGGAGCGGCCCTGAGGACGGCCCGATTGGGTGCAGGCCTGAGGGCCAGCCTTCAGGCAGGCTTGTAGTACCAGATCTTGACCGATGCCGGATCGACCGAATCGCTCGATCCATATTCGCCCGACTGGGTGCGCTGCATGATCTCCGCCATGACCGAAGACGGATCCTCGACGTCGAGATCGAACACTGAAATCTGTGCACCGGGAGGCGCGGCGGGAGAGGACTCCAGTGCAATCAGACGCCGCCCGTTGAGCACGCCGGTCGTCTTGCAGACGTCGGGCAAGTGAACCGTGTCATACCACTCGGCATACTCCGCCTCGCGGCCCGGCTTGGGACTGCTTGCCACTACAAGTACAAAATCCGCCATGGGTCCTCCCTTGTTGGACGACGTTCCGCTAAAGCGTCTCGATGATCGCGGAGAAGTCACGGCCACCGTTGCCGGCCTCGGCAAAGGCATCGTAAATCTCGCGCGCGCGCTTGCCCATCGCCGGATCGACGCCCGCTTCATCGGCTGCCGACAGCGCGAGCGTGAGATCCTTGAGCATCAGCGCGGTGGCAAATCCGCCTTCATAATTGTTGTCCGCCGGACTTTGCGGGCCGACGCCGGGGACCGGGCAGTAGCTCGTCATCGACCAGTTCTGACCCGACGACTCCGAGCTGATATCGTAGAAGGTCTTCGGATCGAGCCCGAGCTTCTGCGCCATCGTGAAAGCCTCGCACGTGCCGATCATGTGGATTGCCAGGAGCATGTTGTTGCACAGTTTTGCCGCCTGCCCGGAACCGCTTGCTCCGGCATGGATCACTGTCTTGCCCATCGCCGCAAGAATCGGTTCGGCGCGCGCGAAAGCTTCATCCGAACCGCCGACCATGAAGGTCAGGGTACCCGCCGAGGCCGCCGCGATCCCGCCGGACACCGGCGCATCGACCATCGCGTATCCGGCCTTATCCGCCGCTTGGCTAACCTTGCGCGCGGTCGCGACATCGATGGTCGAGCAATCGAGCAACAGCACGCCCGCCGGAGCATTGCCAAACACGTCCTTGGTGTAGACCTCATCGACGATTGCACCATTGGGCAACATCGAGACTACCGCCTCGGCGTCCGCAACCGCTTCTGCGACTGTCGAAACGGCGTCACAACCGCTCTGCGCCGCCTTCGCAAGCGCATCCGAAGACAGGTCGAACGCACGCACGGCGTGCCCGGCCTTGACCAGATTGGCGGCCATTCCGCCGCCCATGTTGCCGAGCCCGATAAAGGCGATCTTCATGTTAGGAATCCTTGTCCCGTTCAGTCGCGCAGCAGGTCGCGGCCGATGATCATCTGCATGATCTGGTTGGTGCCCTCAAGGATGCGGTGCACGCGCAGGTCACGCCAGAACCGCTCGATGGGGTAATCCATCAGGTAGCCATAGCCGCCATGCAGCTGCAGCGCGCGATCGGCGACTTCGGACCCCATTTCGGTCGCGAGGCGCTTGGCCATGGCGGCGAAGCGGGTCTTGTCCGGCGCTTCGGCGGTCACCTTGGCAGCGGCGAGATAGAGCAGCGCACGCGCCGCCTCCAGTTCGGTCGCCATGTCGGCCAGCATGAACTGGGTGTTCTGGAAATCGGCAATCGCCTTGCCGAATTGCCTGCGCTCCTTGGTATAGGCAATCGCCTCGTCGAGGCAGCGCTGCGCCCCGCCCAGTGAGCACGCGCCGATATTGAGCCGTCCACCGTCGAGCCCGGCCATGGCGATGGAGAACCCCTGCCCTTCTTCGCCAACGAGGTTCGCTGCCGGCACCCGCACATCGTCGAGGATCAGCTGGGCGGTCGGCTGCGAATGCCAGCCAAGCTTCCTTTCCTGCGCTCCGAAAGAGACTCCCGGCATGTCCTTCTCGATGACCACACAGGAAATGCCCTTCGGCCCGTCCTCACCCGTGCGCACCATGGTGACGTAAATGTCGTTCTCACCCGCCCCCGAAATGAACTGCTTGGTGCCGCTCACCACATAGTCGTCGCCATCGCGCCGCGCCGTCGTCTTGAGCGCCGCCGCGTCCGAGCCCGATCCCGGCTCGGTGAGGCAGTAGCTGGCGATCCGTTCCATGGTCACCAGCGAGGGCAGATAGGCGTCCTTGACCGCCTGCGAGCCGAACCAGTCGATCATCCAGCTCGCCATGTTGTGGATCGAAACGAAGGCGCTGGTCGAGGCACAGCCATAGGACATGGCTTCCATGATCAGCGCGGCTTCGAGCCGCCCGAGGCCAATTCCGCCGCTTTCCTCCGCAACGTAGATCGCTCCAAAGCCGAGCTCGGCGGCCTGGGTAAACACGTCGCGCGGGAATGTGTAATCCTCGTCCCATTGCGCGGCAAAGGGCGTGATCGCATCGGCGGTGAAGCGCTGCGCCATCTCCTGAATGGCGCGCTGCTCCTCGGTCAGATCGAACTGCTGGGTCATTCCTTGCCTCTAGACGATGTGTTGACGCGGGCAAATCCCTGGCCAACAACAACGCCAGTGCCGCGCTGACCTGCTCAGCAGCCGGATTCGGAACGGGAGGAATGAGGATGGCAGCGAAAGGCGTGGATCGAGATTATATCCGCAGGGCGATCGATGCGGCGGACCTAAACGCGGTCCGCATGGCGCTCTATCAGAACACCGGCGATCCGGCTTTGGCCGAACTGCCCCTCGCCCCAAAAATGACCGACGAGCAACGCGAATCGCTGAAAGAGCAAGCGGTCGACTGGCTCGAAGCGAATGCCGGACCCGGACGGCTGCCCGAACCCGACGACGCCGAACTTCGGCGATTGCTGGAAATGGCGACCGGCGAGGAGCTGGGCGACCTCGAATTCGAGGCGAGGCGCGAGCAGGCCGCCTTCAAGGACTATCCATTCATGGTGCAATGGGACGGCGAAAGGCCGGACATCCCGGCAGACTTCAACGTCATCATCGTCGGCAGCGGCTTTTCCGGCGTGGTCATGGCCGTTCAGTGCCAGTTGCTCGGCATTCCCTACACCGTCATCGAGAAGGGCGACGAGCCGGGCGGCACATGGAACATCAACCGCTATCCCGATATTCGCGTCGATACGATCTCGCTGACTTACGAGCTGAGTTTCGAGAAGGACTGGCGCTGGGACCAGTACTTCGGGCGCGGCGAGGAAGTGCGCGCCTATATCAACCACGTCTCGCGCAAATTCGGCGTCTTTGCCAACACCCGCTTCAATCATGCGCTGGCCAAGGCGACGTTCGACGAGGCCAGGTCAAAATGGCTGCTCGATGTCGACACGCCCAACGGCTCCGAGCGAATGGAAGCCAGCGTGCTCATCACCGCAATGGGGCTGTTCGCCAATACCAAGGTGGTCGATTTCAAAGGACGGGATGACTTCGAAGGAGAAATCATCCACCCTGCCCGCTGGCCCGCCGACCTCTCGCTTAAAGACAAGCGCGTCGCCGTGATCGGCAACGGCTCGACCGGAATCCAGATGGTTGGAGCCATCGCCGAGCAAGCCGCTCACACCAGCGTGTTCCAGCGCACCCCGCAATGGATTTCGCCCCGCGACAAATATGGCCAGCCGATGGAGACGGAAGTTCACTGGCTGATGGACAATTTTCCCGGCTTCTGGAACTGGGCGCGTTACATGGCGGGCGCGCCGCTGTTCGACACCCATGCACTGGTCTGCAACGATCCCGAGTGGCAGGCCAAGGGCGGCAAGGTCAATCAGTTCAGCGATGCCATGCGCGGCGAACTGGCCGCCTATATCGAGCGCGAAACGGGGGGCGACCGCTCAATCATCGACCGGGTGTTGCCGGACTATGCCCCGATGTCGCGCCGCCCGGTTGTCGACAACGGCTGGTATCGCGCCCTCACGCGCGAGGATTGCGACCTGGTCACCGATCCCATCGAGCGATTCTCTGCCAATGGCATCGTCACGGCAGACGGCACGGAACACCCTCTCGACGTAATTGTCACCGCGACCGGGTTCGAGGTGGTGAAGTACCTGTGGCCCGCCCAGTTCTTCGGCAGGAGTGGTGTTGAAGTGCACGACTTCTGGAAATCCGGCGACGGCCCGCGCGCCTATATCGGCGCTATGGTCCCGGATTTTCCGAACATGTTCATGCTCTACGGCCCCAACTCGCAGCCGGTTTCCAGCGGACCGGCGCAATCGACATGGTTCACCATCTGGTCGGCCTTCATCGGCCGTTGCCTGATGAAGATGCTACGCGAACAGGCCTCGACAATAGAGGTAACGCGCGAAGCCTATGACAGCTACAACAAGGCGCTCGATGTCGAGGCGCAGAATCTCGTCATGTTGACCAAGGAGGGCGGCGTCGAGAAGAACTACTACGTCGATAACGAACACGGGCGGGTTCAGGTGAACGCACCGTGGTATGGCCCGGTGTTCCAGAAGATGTTTGCCGATCCCGACTGGGATGCGCTGGAACTGCGAAAGGAATCCACACCAGTGAGTTAGATCGTGCTGCCGCCGTCGACGGTATAGACTCCGCCGGTCTGGAAGCTGGCCTCGTCGCTGAGCAGGTAGGCGGTGAAGGCGGCGACTTCCGAAGGGTCGGCGGCCCGCCCGATCGGCTGACCGGCAAAGGCACCTTCGGGAACATCCGTCCGGTTCATGGCCGGAGCCAGCATCGGCGTATCGACCGCGCCGGGGCACACCACGTTGACACGGATGCCGAGCGGCCCGTTCTCGCGTGCGGCAGTGCCGGAAAGGCCGATCAGCGCGCGCTTGGAACTGCCGTAGGCAGCGCTCAGCGGCTGCGATCGCAAACCGCCCACCGATGCGACATTGACCACCGCACCGCCCTTGCCCTGAGCCTGCATTTGCCTGAGCGCCGCGCGCAGGGCCATGAAGGCGCCGCGAATGTTCACGGCGTGGACCCGGTCGAACTCCTCGACCGGCAATTCGACGATCGGCAGCCTCGTGCCGATGATCCCGGCATTGTTGACGAACAGGTTGAGCTCGCCAAACCGCGCTACCGCCTCGGCAACCATACGGTCGCAGTCTTCCTCCTTCGATACGTCCGCAACGATGGGCACTACCTCGCCCGACATTGCTGCGCAGGCCTGTTCCAGCTCATTCGCCAGCACGTCGACTGCCGCCACCTTGCAGCCTTCCTCGGCCAATCTGCGGCAAGTCGCTTCGCCCATGCCGCGCGCTGCCCCAGTCACCAGCGCCACGCGCCCCTGCAATCCCGCATATGCCATATCGACTCCCTTCAAATCTTGCGCCGTATATTGATATCCGGCAGGCAAGCCGTTGACTACCGTCGCGAGCAGTTATATAGTGTTTACTACTTATAGAGCTCACCGGGGATTCGGCATCGAGCATCGCGGCAAGTCGGGAGACCAAACATGCGGTTCGGCATCACCTACAATCTCGAATACGTGCCCGAGGTCCACAAGACCGAAAAGCGCTACATGGACCTCATCCTCGAACAGACCATGCTGCTCGACAGGCTGGGATACGACGCCGCCTGGTATTCCGAACACCACACCGGGCGCTATTCGTTCGGTAATCCCGCGGTCATGGCGGCAGCCGCGGCGGTGAAGACCGAGAACATCAAGATCGGCACCGGCGTTTCGTTGCTGCCGCTGCACAATCCGGTCCTCCTCGCCGAGGAATTCGCGCTTGTCGACGTGCTCTCGAATGGCCGGCTCGAATATGGAATCGGGCGCGGTTATATCCCTCATGAATACGGCTGGCTCGAAGTTCCCATGGCCGAGAGCCACTCGCGCTATCACGAGATCATGGATTTCCTCGAGCAGGTCTGGACTGCCGAGGGCAAGACAGATTTCAACGGCAAGCACTTCCAGATCAACGATTACCAGTGCTTTCCCAAGCCGATCCAGAAGCCAATTCCCGCGATCTATGCATCGGCAGGAGGCTCGATGGAGAGCTTCGTATGGGCGGGCGAGAAGGGCTATCACCTCGGCACCGCGCTGTTCCTGCCGGACATCAGTGTGCTGGAAACCGGCATTCCCGCCTATGAAGAAGCGCTGGCAAAGAACGGGCATGACCGCTCGCAAGTCGAAGTGATGGCCATCACCCAGATGTTCTGTCACCGCGATCACGAAAGGGCGCTGGCCGAAGGGCGCATCTACGCCAACAACTACTACCGACATTTTGCTGTGCTGAGCGGCGCGACCGAGAAGAACCCGATCTACCCCTATTACAGCACGGTCGATGCGCTCGACCTCAACGCAAATGGCCAACTTCTTCTGGGCAGTCCGGAAGCCCTGATCGAGCGGATATCGCAGTATCAGGAAGATTACGGGCTGGACTACATGATGATGGAAATCGCCCAGGGTGGGGCCGAGCATGAAGTGATCTGCGAGGCGCTGGAGACCTTCGCCGCCGAGGTTATGCCCCACTTCCGCAAAGCCGAGGCGCCCCGCGAGAAAATGACCGCATGAGCGCCGCAAACAAGGTAGCGCTGGTTACCGGCGGCGGTCAGGGGCTTGGCCGGGGCATTGCTATCGCCCTGAGCGAGGCGGGTTTTCGCGTCGCCATTCTTGGGCGCACGCTCTCCAAGCTGGAGGCGACCGCCGAGCTTTGCCCGGGCGAATGTCTGTCCGTCGCCTGCGATCTCATCGATCCCGATCAGGTGCGCGATGCCTTCGCAAAGGTCGACGCCGCTTTCGGCAGGCTCGACGTGCTGGTCAACAACGCCGCCAGCTATGCCGCTTTCGAGCTGCCCGAGGCGAGCGACGAACAGATCGTCGATGTCGTAACACAAAGCCTGATCGCGCCGATCTTCTGCTCGCGCGAGGCAGTCAAGGCGATGCGCAAGGCAGGCGGCGGCGACATCGTCAACATTTCGACCCAGTCGGTGCTCACCCCGCAGCCGTTGATGATCGTCTATTCGGCGGCCAAGGGCGGGCTCGATGTCTTCTCGCAAGGGCTGCGCAACGAGTTCAAGACCGAGAATATCCGCGTACTCACCGTACAGATTGGCGTTGTCGCCAATTCGACGCTCGACACAGCCGACCCCGAAGGCGCGGCCAAATACGCGGAGAAGCTGGAGCGGGCAGGCCTTTCCAAGGCCTTCGTTTTCCCCGGCTCGACCCCGGCGGACATTGCCTCATCGATTGTCCATGCCGTGACGGCGCCACGCAATACGGTGATCGAGCAGATCGTCATGCGCGGCTTCGAAGGCCCCGATGCCAGCTGACGCTTGACACGACACGCGCGCAGTGACGGGTAGCCGCGTATGCGTGA
>Ga0181593_10006418_pt1 | contig 10547 bp, 10 predicted proteins | sample 071ome_19_FD_133756 | JGI IMG/M metagenome (GOLD analysis project Ga0181593, IMG submission 133756) | Coastal salt marsh microbial communities from the Groves Creek Marsh, Skidaway Island, Georgia - 071413AT metaG (megahit assembly) | ecosystem: Environmental > Aquatic > Marine > Intertidal...
TTATGATGCCTCTGCTTCTGCCCGGGATATCACCGAAATCCATGCCAATGGCAATGTGCGTTTTGCCGATGCCGCCCATACAGGCAGCGGCTCCAGCCTGATTTACCAGTCAGGGACAGGCGCGTACAGGCTGATAGGGCCCAATGCCCGTATCGATGGGCCCGATGGCAAGGCAACAGCCAAGAAAGAAATCGAATTTCTGCGCCAGGAAGGCCAGGTATTTTTGCGAGACAAGGCAGAAATCAAGCTAAAGGATGGCCGCCAGCTAAAGGGAAATAATCTGCAGCTATTCCTGGATACGCAAAGCAATATCGAGCGCATTGAAGCGCGCGGCGAGGTTCAGGTAAGCCAGGCTTCTGGCAGTACCGCTACCGCAGACAGGCTGGATTATGACAGGCTGAGTGATAAAGCTATTCTGCTAGGCAATGTCACGGTTATTGATGGCAGTAATTATCTTTCCGGGGACAAGGCAGAAATTGATTTTAAAACAGGGATTAGCAAGATGCTGTCTGCCAAGACAGGCGGGCGGGTATCTGGACGTTTTACAGGGCCCAAACAATAGGCTATGATGGGGATCTAGAATAGGCTTGGCAATCTGGAATTATCAGTCTAATTCTGGCTATCACACACAAACCGCAAACTGAAAAAAATCTCTCACGCTAATGGATAACGCGCAAACAAACCCATCTGATCAGCTTCGGCTGGTAAAAGAAAATCGCGGCTTGCAGGCGCGGGGCATCGGCAAATATTTTGGCCAGAAACGGGTTGTTCGCAATATTTCTATTGGTGTGCGGCGCGGTGAGGCGGTCGGCCTGCTTGGCCCTAATGGCGCCGGCAAAACAACCACTTTTTATATGCTGTCAGGTCTTATCCCCTGTGATGAGGGGGCGATTTATATGGATGGCATGGATGTTACCGACACCCCTTTATTTCAGCGCGCCCGAATGGGGGTGGGTTATTTGCCCCAGGAATCCAGTATTTTTCGCGGGCTGACGGTTGAGAAAAATATCTTGTCTGTTCTGGAAATTACCGAAAAAAACCTGGATATGCGCGATGCAATGCTTGAAGAGCTGATGGCCGAATTCGGCATTGGCCATTTACGCAACACGCCGGCGGTTAATCTGTCTGGCGGGGAGCGCAGACGCCTTGAGATTGCCAGAGCCCTGGCCGCCCGTCCGGCCTTTTTGCTATTGGATGAGCCGCTGGCCGGAATTGACCCGATCGCGGTTGCCGATATTCGCGATTTGATCTCTCAGCTTAAAGGGCATGGGCTGGGGGTTCTCATCACCGATCATAATGTGCGCGAAATGCTGGATATTGTTGACCGCGCCTATATCATCCATGACGGGTCGGTGATGATGGAAGGCACGCCTTCTGAAGTGGTCGGCCATGCCGGCGTTCGCCAGGTGTATCTGGGCGACCGTTTTTCCATCTAGGAATTTTATCTTGCGATTTTTGCGTAGAGAGATTTTTTTCTCTTGTTTGGTGGAGCCAATCGGGATCGAACCGACGACCTCTACAATGCCATTGTAGCGCTCTCCCAGCTGAGCTATGGCCCCTTTGCCAAACAATTTGAGGTCTTTACTTACACAAGCTATCACAAGGATGCAAGGGAAATCCCTGCAGCGGTGACAATCTTTTCCCCGCTATCTAGCGATTCTCGTCATCCTCGTCATCCTCATCGCCCATATCCTCATTATCATCGAGAGAATCATCATCTTCCAGTGCATCTATCAGCTCGGAACCTGAGTCATTCTCATCATCGTCATCATCAGATAAAGCAATGATAGGCGCATCTTCTGTTGGCAATACATCCTCATCATCGTCAAAATCATCGTCATCTGATTCGGATACCATATCTTCATCATCTGCATCATCTGTATCAGCGCTTGCCGCTTTTTCTTCTGCTTTGGCACTGCCACGCCCGCGACGGCTTTTCAACAGGCTTTCAGGGTCGAACTCTGTGTTACAGGAGGGGCAAATGATCGGCTTTTTGTTCAAATCATAGAATTTTATGCCGCATGATGTGCACCTTTGCTTATGACCCAATTCCGCTTTTGCCATCTTCATCATCCTTGAAAAAAATCTGGTTGCGAGCGATTAAACGCAAAACTTAGCCGCTGTCAAAAGATTTATACGGGCAAAAGAAAATTTATCAACATATCTTATGGAATATTTTCCCCTTTTTGCCCTAATTTTCAGCAAAACGGGTCGAAATATTCGCCTGATGGCCTCTAATTTTTAAAAAACCCATTTGCCGGTTTGCGAAAAGCCCAAAGACGTAGTAATAGAGCGATCCTGATAACGTAACCTTAAAATTTACCCCTGCCCCTTTCCTGAAAAGGAAGGTGGCAAAGCTGATTTATCCTAATATTATGACAGACCCTATCAAAACGCTTACCTCCTCTGCCATCCCCGGGCTTTCTGGCGAGATGATGATACCAGGTGATAAATCTATCTCGCATCGCTCGCTTATCCTGGGGGGTATGGCAACCGGCCGCACCAGAGTTTCAGGCCTCTTGATGGGGGCAGATGTGCTTTCTACTCTGGAAGCGGTGCGCGCCCTTGGCGTGAATATTACCCGCGATACGGAAGATAATATTATTATTGACGGGGTGGGAACAGGCGGTTTTATCTCGCCGAAAGCCGCGCTGGATCTTGGCAATGCCGGAACAGGCGTTCGCTTGCTAATGGGGGCGGTAGCCGGGCAACCTGTCACGGCCACCTTTACCGGCGATGCCTCGCTCAGCAAACGGCCGATGAAACGCATTACCGATCCGCTTTGCGAGATGGGCGCCCAAATTGCCTATGACCCGGCTGGTGCAGAAAAAGGCTTCCTGCCGGTTACGATTAGCGGGGCACAGCCGCCCTTGCCAATCAGATATGAGATGGCGGTAGCCTCTGCCCAGATTAAATCGGCTATTTTATTTGCCGCGCTAAATGCCCGCGGCCAGACCATTATTACCGAACCACACCTCTCGCGCGACCATAGCGAGGCAATGCTGAACCATTTCGGGGTAGCCCTAGAACGGGAAATGCTAGCGGATGGCCGGCACAGAATCACCCTTGAAGGCGAGGCAGAATTACAAGCAAAAGATATTATTGTGCCGCGTGACCCTTCTTCTGCTGCCTTTGCGATGGTTGCTGCACTGATTACAAAGGACAGCCATATCACCCTGCCTGGCATCAGCCTAAACCCGCAACGCACCGGCCTTATCATCACCTTGCAGGAAATGGGCGGAAATATAGAGATTGTGAATGAGCGTATCGAAGGCGGCGAGGCGGTAGGCGATATTATCGTTCAGTCCAGCCAGCTAAAGGGCATAGCTGTCCCTGCAACACGATCCGCTTCGATGATAGATGAATACCCCATCCTTTCGGTTGCGGCTGCCTGTGCAGATGGCGAGACCTATATGCCCGGCGTGGCAGAATTACGGGTAAAGGAAACAGACCGCATTTCGGTCATGGCAGAAGGGCTGAAAGCCTGTGGTGTAGAGGTATCTGAAACACCAGACAGTATGCGGGTTATCGGCGCTGGCACGATTTCGGGCGGGGCGCGACTGGCCTCGCAACATGACCACCGAATTGCCATGTCATTTTTAGTGCTGGGAATGGTTGCACAACACCCTATTACTATGCTAGACGTGGCGACCATTTCAACAAGTTTCCCTGATTTTGCCAATATTATGAACAAGGCTGGCGCACAATTAGAAGAGGGTATCACGCAAGCGTGAAGACTCTGAAAACGTTTTATACCTTATATTTGATAATTAAACAGACGCTGGACACTGCAAGGTTTGCAAGGCTCGTCCGGCTGATTAGCAAAGAGAGTAATTGATGATCATTGCGATTGATGGAACTGCTGCATCGGGAAAAGGCACGCTTGGGCGCACCCTTGCGATGCGGCTTGGCCTGGATTATCTGGATACTGGCCAGCTTTACCGTGCTGTTGGATTAGCGGTAAAACAGGCAGGCGTAAATCTGGAAGACGCCAGCGATGAAACCCTGAAAACACTGATAGACCAGCTCGATCTCTGCCAAAAATTCGGGCCCGAATTACGCAGCTCTGAAATTGGCGAACTGGCATCAAAGGTCGCTGCCATTGCACAAGTGCGTTCCAGTCTGCTGGAAAGACAGCGAGATTTCGCCAAAAACCCGCCACATGGCAAAGGCGCGGTTCTGGATGGCAGAGATATTGGCAGTGTGATATTACCCGATGCAGACGCGAAATTCTTTATTGATGCAGCTGCCGATATCCGCGCCACCCGCCGCCATCTGGAACTAAAGGCCAGAGGCGAGGATATCGAATTTTCAGAAGTTCTGGCAGATATCATCAAACGCGACTGCCGTGATAAAAATCGCACAGTTGCTCCCTTAATTGCTGCTGAAGATGCATTTTTTATTGACTCTTCGGACAAGAATGCCGAAGAAGTCTTGGCGATCTGTCTAGATTATCTGGATGGGGCGCATGAACCGCAAGCCGCTACGGGTCTCTGAAACAGGGTGTGCTTGTATCGAAACTTAAACTTTGGATGCTGGATAGCTTAGTTGCGCCGCTTTAATTATCCGCAAGTGGATAAATGGTTTCAAAAGAGAATAACGCTCTTTTTTCAGAGGAAGCCAAAACCCTGAAACCAGCACAGGGCAAGCTTTAAAACCCTTAATATATAACTATTCTTGGGCTGTTTAGCTTTCGGCGTATTTACGGAGAACATTCTTGTCAAAAAACCTAACAGCGGACACCATGTCCGAAAATTTTGCTGATCTTCTGGCAGAGAGCTTTGCCGAAGACACCTCTATTGAAGGCAGTGTTGTCAAAGGCATTGTTGTCGGCCTGTCAGATGATTACGTCACCATTGATGTTGGCCTGAAATCAGAAGGCCGCGTGCCGAAAAAAGAATTTGCTGCCCCTGGCCAGGATGCAGAAATTCAGCTTGGCGATACGGTTGAAGTATATGTCGAGCGCATGGAAGACCGTGATGGCGCTGCCATGCTCAGCCGTGAAAAAGCCCGCCGCGAAGAAGCCTGGATTTTGCTGGAAAATGCATTCGAGGCACAAGAGCGTGTTACCGGCGTTATTTTTGGCCGCGTAAAAGGCGGGTTTACTGTCGATCTTTCCGGTGCAACGGCCTTTTTGCCAGGCAGCCAGGTCGATATCCGTCCTATTCATGATGTGGGTCCTCTTATGGGCACCCCGCAACCTTTCCAAATTCTGAAAATTGACCGCAGACGCGGCAATATTGTGGTGTCACGCCGCGCGGTTCTTGAAGAATCCCGCGCCGAAGCCCGCTCAGAACTGGTATCTAACCTGCAAGAAGGTCAGATTCTGCAAGGGGTGGTCAAAAATATCACCGATTATGGTGCATTCGTTGATCTGGGCGGTGTTGATGGCCTGTTGCACGTCACCGATATTGCCTGGAAGCGCATCAACCACCCGTCAGAAGCCTTGCAAGTCGGGCAGACAGTGGATGTTCAGGTTATCCGCTTTAATTCTGAAACCCAGCGCATTTCACTTGGCATGAAACAGCTGCAATCTGACCCCTGGGCAGATGCTGCCGAGAAATTCGCCATTGGCGCGAAACTGTCTGGCCGCGTGACCAACATCACCGATTATGGCGCATTTGTTGAGCTGGATGAGGGCGTTGAAGGTCTGGTGCATGTCTCCGAGATGAGCTGGACAAAGAAAAATGTTCACCCGGGCAAGATTGTATCTACCAGCCAGCAGATCGAAGTAATGGTGCTGGATGTAGATATGGTAAAACGCCGTATCTCTCTTGGCCTCAAGCAATGTACCGCCAATCCATGGGAAGATTTTGAAACCACCCATCAGGCTGGCACAGTTATCGAGGGCGAAATTCGCAATATCACCGAATTTGGCATTTTCGTTGGCCTGACCGAGGAAATTGATGGTCTGGTTCACCTGTCTGACATCTCTTGGGAAAGCACAGGCGAAGCCGCTCTTGAAGGCTATAACAAGGGCGATAAGGTTTCTGCGAAAATCCTTGAGATTGACATGGAAAAAGAGCGTATTTCGCTGGGCATCAAGCAATTGTCAGATGATCCCTATGCAGGCGAAATTGACAAATACCGCAAGGGCTCACAAGTCACCTGTACGATAACAGGGGTAAATGACAATGGCCTGGATGTTCAGGTAGGCGATAATATGAACGGCTTTATTCGTCGCGCAGATTTATCGCGTGAACGCTCTGAGCAGCGCGCCGAGCGTTTCGCGGTTGGCGAAAAGGTTGATGCGATTGTCACACAGTTTGACAAAAAGACGCGCGCATTGACCTTGTCTATCAAAGCCCGTGAAATCGAGGAAGAAAAGAGCGCGATGGAGAATTTCGGTTCTTCTGATAGCGGGGCCAGCCTTGGCGATATCCTGGGCGCGGCTCTGGCGAAAAAAGAAGATGGCGCGGAGTAAATGCACCTCTTTCGCCTCGCGTGATTTTTTACGCCTTTTGAGGTGTTAAAAAGCAAAATAGTACAAGCACCTGCTATCATTTACGATGGCAGGTGCTTTTTTTAAACCCGAAGTAACAGGCTTTTTTGTATATTTCTTGACGCTTGGCAGAGAAATCTGCATCATCGGGTTATATCTTCTGTTCTTTTGAGGTCGATAAATATGACGAAATCAGAGCTGATAGCACGGCTGGCCGAATTGAACCCGTCCTTGTACCACCGAGATCTCGAACAGCTGGTCAATACTGTTTTTGATACCATTACAGAAGCGCTGGAAAACGGGGACAGGGTAGAGCTTCGCGGCTTTGGCGCCTTTTCCCTTCGTGAACGCAAAGCCCGTGTCGGGCGAAATCCGAGAACAGGCGAATCTGTGCATGTTGAAGCCAAGACAATTCCGTTTTTCAAAATGGGCAAGGGTATGCGCGAACGCCTGAACAAATCCTGAGGGCGTTTTTTCACTTGCCAGGCTTTTGCGCCTTTGCGCCATTAACGAACAGGAACGCATCTAATGCGCCTTCTTAGCCGCCTTGCCTTTCTAGGTTTTTTTGTGATCGCTTGCGGGCTTATCACTGCCTTTGTGGTAGTGAATAACAGCCCTGCGACTATCTATCTCTGGCCATCAGATATTACCCTCAGCGCTGAAATATGGGTCTTTATTCTAGGGGCATTTGCCGCTGGCATATTGTTTGGTGGGCTGTTTATCTGGATAAATCTGCTGGGGTTGCGCACCCGTTTATGGGCACGTGACCGGCAAATTGCCAAGCTTAGCGCGGCGCTGGAAACAGCAGAAAACAAGCCCGAAGAGCCGCTATTGCCGGAATATTCGCCCCCCTCGCGCGGATAATCTTTGTTAAAAAAGATATCCATTTAGCCCGGACGCCCTATATTATCAACAAAACAGCCATATCTATTTTTGGAATCTGACAAGCATGACCACTTCCAGTATTACGGTGAAAATCTGCGGTATCTCGACATTTGATATTTACCGCCATTGTGCCGAGATAGGCGTGGATTTTATCGGCATGGTGTTTTTTGCCCGCTCACCGCGCCATTTGGACTATCAACAGGCAGCCGATCTTGCCCGCCAGGCAGATAAAGAATTGCCCCCCGAGACCCGCCCGAAACGAGTCGCGCTGGTGGTGGATGCCGATGATGCCAGTCTGGAAGCCATTATCGCCCATGCCCGTCCGGATATGCTGCAGCTGCATGGAGGTGAGCTGCCAGAACGCATTGCCGAGATAAAAAACCGGTTCGGCCTTCCTGTGATGCCGGTTATCAGCGTCGCCAGCCAGCAGGATATTCAAAATGCCCAAGCGGTGATAGCACTGGCTGACTGGATATTATTTGATGCCCAGCCCAGCCCAGCCAGCGATGGTTTGCCCGGCGGTACAGGCTCGTCCTTTGACTGGTCCTATCTGGCTCATTTCAAAAGCGATACCCCCTGGATGCTGGCAGGCGGGCTAAATGCGGACAATGTCAGCCAGGCTATTCGTATATCCGGTGCGCCGGCGGTGGACATTTCCTCTGGTGTGGAAAAAAAGCGGGGCGAAAAATCAAAATCTGCTATCTCTGCCTTTGTACATACAGCAAAACTCGGGTAAACTGCCGGACAGATCGGCATATCTTGCGCCTGTTTAGAGACCAAAAGGAAAGTTCTGTTATGCGTGAAAAGGTTTCCAATTCCTATCGTAACCTGCCAGATGATAAAGGCCGCTTTGGCATTCATGGCGGCAGGTTTGTTGCGGAAACGCTGATGCCTCTTATTCTGGAGGTGGAAAAATCCTATTATGAGGCACGCCAGGATCAGAGCTTTTTATCCGAACTACTCTATTATCAAAAACATTATATTGGCCGCCCCTCACCGCTTTATTTTGCCCAGCGCATGAGCGAGCATTTTGGCGGGGCAAAATTATATTTCAAACGCGATGAGCTAAACCATACAGGGGCGCACAAGATTAATAACGTGCTGGGTCAGGCCTTGCTGGCAAAAAAGATGGGCAAGACAAAGATTATTGCCGAAACAGGGGCAGGACAACATGGCGTGGCCACCGCCACCGCCTGTGCGCTGTTTAATCTGGAATGCGAAGTGTTTATGGGCGCAGAAGATGTGCGCCGACAAAAGCCGAATGTGGACAGAATGCGCTTGCTGGGGGCAAAGGTGCATCCCGTCACTTCTGGCACATCCACATTAAAAGATGCGATGAATGAAGCCTTGCGCTATTGGGTTGCCCATCCGGACACCCATTTTTATATTATCGGCACAGTGGCAGGCCCGCATCCCTATCCGGAAATGGTACGCGATTTTCAGTCGGTTATCGGTATGGAAGCGCGCGAGCAAATCATGGAAGCCGAAGGCAGACTGCCAGATGCGCTTATTGCCTGTATCGGCGGCGGCTCTAATGCTATGGGATTATTCCATCCCTTTTTAGATGATGAAGGCATAGAGATTTATGGCGTGGAAGCAGCCGGACACGGTCTGGATACGGATAAACACGCTGCCAGCCTGACCGGTGGCAGCCCGGGCGTACTTCATGGCAATCGCACCTATCTGTTGCAGACAGATGAAGGCCAGATAAAAGATGCCCATTCCATTTCTGCCGGGCTGGATTATCCGGGCATTGGCCCTGAACATTCCTGGTTGCATGATATTGGCCGGGTAAATTATGTCAGCGCCACCGATGAAGAAGCCTTAAAGATGTTTCAGCTTTGCTCGCGTCTGGAAGGGATTATTCCGGCCCTTGAGCCCTCTCATGCGCTGGCCTTTGCCGCCAAATTATTGCCAGAGATGGATAAAGATAAAGTAGTGGTGCTGAATATGTGCGGGCGCGGGGACAAAGATTTGGAAGCGGTGTTGCCGCTGCTGGATGAGCGCGGCTTGTTATAGGCAAAGAAGGGTTAATCAGATATGAGCAGAATTTCACAATGCTTTGCAAATGCCGCTGCCAAAAACCGTGCGGTTTTAGGCGTGTTTGTTACCGCAGGTGACCCGGATGAAGCCACCTCTGCCGGACTGCTGGACAGCCTTGTTGAAAATGGCGCGGATTTTATTGAACTTGGGATGCCTTTTTCTGACCCGATGGCAGATGGCCCGGCCATTCAGGCAGCCAGTCTGCGCGCAATTAAAGCAGGGATGACCTTGCAAAAAACGCTGGATATGGCCGCCGCATTTCGCGCACGCCATCCCGACACCCCGCTGATTTTAATGGGCTATTTCAACCCTATCTATATTTATGGCCAGCAGGCCTTTATCACGGCTGCTTTGGCCGCCGGGGTAGATGGGCTGATCATTGTGGATCTGCCTCCAGAAGAAGATGAAGAGCTATGTGATGCGGCCAGCGCAGCTGGGCTTAGCTTTATCCGGCTAGTAACCCCTACCACCCTTGGCAACCGTTTGCCGGTGGTGGTGAAAAAGGCAGGCGGATTTGTCTATTATGTGGCGATTGCCGGGATTACCGGAACAAAGAGCGCGGCAACAGACAGCATCCGTTCCGCCTTTTTGCGCTTGCGCGAGGAGACAGATTTGCCAGCTGTAGCCGGTTTTGGCATTCGTTCAGCTGAACAGGCCGCAGAGGTAGCAACCATCGCAGACGGGGTGGTAGTAGGCTCTGCTCTTGTACAAAAAATCGAAGATGCGGTAGAATCAGATAAAAGGTCAGAGCTGATAAAGGATGTCGGGTCTTTTTGTGCCAGCTTATCGGCTGCAATGCAGCGCGGTTAAGCGAAATATGAAAGGCGGTATGGGAAAATGAACTGGATTACAAATTCTGTTTTGCCAAAGATTAAGGCGCTGGTGCAATCATCTGATGTGCCGGAAAACCTCTGGGTCAAATGCCCCTCTTGTAGCCAGATGCTGTTTCATAAAGATTATCAGGAAGCCTTTAATTGCTGTTCTACTTGTGGCCATCACACACCGCTCGCCCCGGAAGAACGCTTCAGATTATTATTCGATGCTGATAGCTATGAAACGCTGGAAGTTGCTACCAATGCCGATGACCCGCTGAAATTCAAAGATAGTAAACGCTATCCCGAGCGGCTAAAAACAACCCGTGCGAAAACCGGCAAACAGGATGCTATCGCTGTGGCAA
>Ga0181593_10006427_pt1 | contig 10537 bp, 10 predicted proteins | sample 071ome_19_FD_133756 | JGI IMG/M metagenome (GOLD analysis project Ga0181593, IMG submission 133756) | Coastal salt marsh microbial communities from the Groves Creek Marsh, Skidaway Island, Georgia - 071413AT metaG (megahit assembly) | ecosystem: Environmental > Aquatic > Marine > Intertidal...
GAAGGGGTTGTCGTTGTAATGCGTATTCATGCCGCCATTGCCATGAATGGTCATGCCGAACGAGGTGTTGTCGTTGAGCGGCACGACATAGCCGAAATCGGGCAGGAAAAACGGATTGGCGCCATTACCCGAATGGCTCCCGTTCAGGCCCGCCCCGTTTCCGCTGATCTGCGCCCCGCGATCGGGAATGAACACGTCCACGCCCACTTCGACGCGGTGGCCGAGTTCGGTTGCCGCAGCCGGATTGATGGCAATCGCCAGCGCTTCTTGCGGCAAGGCGATCGCGGTCCCGCCCATGCCCTTCGACTTGGCGCCGACGCCATTGAGAAAATAGCCGTCAGTGGCATGGGCCGGGACGACGGCCATAGCGATCAGCGCCGCGCCAGCCGCAAGCAACCCGCGGCCGCAGCGGGAATCAATATCGAATGTCATGTCTCTCTCTTGACCATTTGCGCAGTCAGGACGCCGCGCGAGGTAACGCCTTTGCCAGAGCAAATGACCAAAGAGAAGGGACAATGGTTATTCGAATGACAAGACTGGCTTGTTTCGAAGGTCAGTTCACCCCGCACGCAATGCGCAGGTTACGCATCTAGCGAAGTAGCAGTGGCGTTACGGAAACCGCGTCGCGGAAAGACGAACTAGGAGGCCTGGTCCTAATTTCCGGCGACCTGCCTTGCCCAAGACACGATCGAACCTGTCGGCATGGCTCCAGACTGCCTCGCGATCTCCTTACCTTTTGAAAGGACGACCATTGTCGGGATCGACCGGATCGCAAATCGCGCTGCAATGGCTTGCTGCGCCTCGGTATCCAGCTTGCCCAGTCGGAAGTCTGGCTCGAGCTGCGTTGCCGCCGCCTCGAATGCCGGCGCCATTTGCCGGCAAGGCCCGCACCATGAAGCCCAGAAGTCGACAAGCAGGGGAATATCCCCCTTCGAGGCATGGGCATCGAAATTCGCCGAAGTCAGCTCGATCGGCTTGCGAACAAAGAGCGGCGATCCGCACTTGCCGCACTTGCCGCCAGAGGCGAACTTGTCCCGAGGTACCCGATTCAACGTGGCGCAGGCAGGGCATACGATGATCTTGGTCGGATTCGATGACATGACGGCTTCTCCTGCATCTATGTAGGCATTACCGGAAGCCGTTGAAGGTCTGCCAGGCAGCACCGCCTACTTCACCGTAATCGTCCCCTTCATCCCCATCCCGGCATGGAGGAAGTGCGTGCACTTGACCTTGTAGATACCGGCCTTGGGCGTCAACGTCACATCCATTGCCTCGCCCTTGGCGAATTCGACAACGCCCTTCTTGCCAAGCCGCAAGCGCGTCTCTTCATCCGTTTCAGCGGCGGCGAAAAATTCCGGCGCGACAAAGTTGTCGCCCGCCTGAGCCTTCGTTGACGAAATTGAGCGTCACAGGCGTATCGGCAGGCAGCTGAAGGTCCTCAGGCGTGAAGCGAAAATTGGCTAGCACGACCGAAACCTTGGTCGGCGCGACGTCATCTGCGCCGGCGGCTGCAGGAGAAAGGGACAGGCAAGCCAGTACCAGCAGGCCTGCAAGATTACGCGGCGTCATGGTCATTCTCCTCTGTGGCATTCTTGATCGGCTTGGCTTGATCGACGGCAAGCCCTCAACCCGAAAAACGGAACTGGCCGCGATCGAACACAACTCGTTCGCCGTTCGCCAGCACCTGAAACTGCGCGCCTTCTCCGTTTCGCCAGATCAGCGTGTCGAACCGGTCGCCGGGATATGCGGCTTCCGAAAATCGGCCGCTCATCGCGCCAAAGCGCGCAACGTCACCATCGCACAATCCGCGAAGCAGCGCCCGGCACACCACGCCATAGGTGCCAAGCCCAAGGAACACGGGCTTCTCGAACCCGTCGGCGCGCGCCTTTTCAGGATCGGTGCCATGCGGGTTGCGGTCACCGAGCAGGCGGTAGATCAGGGTCTGGTTGAGGCCGGTCGGTAGCGAGACGATCAGATCCGGCTCCCTGTCGGGACGGACCCAATCGACTGCGTCCGGCGGATTGCGCGGCCCGCCGAAACCGCCGCGCCCAATCGCAAAGCCGCCCATGCGGGTCCGGCCAAGCAGCTCGCCCGTATCGGCCAGCGCGATCCGGGTCTCGGAAATTGCCAACGCGCCACTGCCCTTGTCGAAAATGCCGACCAGGCGCTGGGACAGTCGCACCTCGCCGCTGGCTGGTATCGGCCGCATCAGCTCGATGGAATGCTCACCGTGAACAAGGCCGACCGGATATTGCTTGCCTTCGAACCAGTCCACCGCCTGCGTCCAGTCCGACGGAGGCCGCATCACCGTGATGAAACTGGGAATGACCTGCTGCGGCATGCCGGGCGCGTTTTCCGTGGTGAACTGCCGCTCGAGCAGCGGATTGTCCAATCCTGCCCCGACACCGACAGCGTAGAGAAGCGCATAGTCGGAGTCCCAGGACCAGGTTCCCTCTCCCAGCTCCTTGCCGAAAAGATGGTCATATTTGGACATGGGCGTCTCTACTCCGGGACTGACGGTTCTTTGCCGCGACTTTCCGACAAGGCCCCTGCCACGGCATCCACCGTCGTTGCGACCATCGCTTCCACGCCCTGCGCGGTGGGATGCACCTTGTCCGGCTGAATCAGATCAGGATTTTCCAGCAGCGGCTGCATGAAAAACGGCACCAGCGTGTCGCCATGGGCTTTGGCCAGCGCAGGGTAGATCGGATTGAACCTGTCCGCATAGTCCTTGCCCAGATTGGGCGCCGCCAGCATACCGAGGACAACGACCTCGATCCCGCGTTTATCGAACTCACCCAGGATCGCATCCATCGACTTGCGCGTCTCCTCGGGCGGCAGGCCGCGCAGCATGTCGTTACCGCCAAGCGATACCACCGCGAGATCGGGCTTTGTATCCTGCGCATCGAGCGCGAAGGCCAGCCGCTGCGCCCCGGCCTGCGAGGTGTCGCCTGATACCGCCGCGTCGATCATCCGCGCATTTATCCCACGCGCCCTCAGCGCCGCTTCCAGCCGTGCCGGATAGCCTTCGCCGGTTTCCAGGCCGTACCCTGCAAGCAAGCTGTCGCCGAACGCGAAAATCCGCATTTCCGGGCCCATGACCGGCAGCGCGTCGGATTCCGGCTCTGCCGCAACATCCGTGGGCGCAGGGGTTGACTGCTGCGTCTCGCCGCATGCTGACAGCAAGGCCAGCATCAGGATGGGGACACAGTACATTTTCATACAACTGGCTCCTTGTGGGGCGTACCCTGACTATGCCATTGCGCGCGCGTGACAAGCCCCCCTTGCGAACTTGTGATCGACGCGCGTGGTCTCATGCTCACTCTGGGCGAAGGCAGCGGTGCGGTCGAGATCCTGCGCGGCATCGATCTGAAGGTGCCAAGGGGCCAGACGCTGGCGCTGCTCGGCCCCTCGGGTTCGGGTAAGAGCTCGCTGATGGCAGTACTGTCCGGGCTTGAGCGCGCGACCTCGGGCGCGCTGACCGTCGCGGCACAGGATTTCGCGACGATGGACGAGGACGGCCTGGCCATGGCCCGGCGCGGCCGGATCGGGATTGTCCTTCAGGCGTTCCACCTGCTGCCGACGATGACGGCGCTGGAAAATGTCGCGACGCCGATGGAGCTGGCGGGCATGGCCGATGCGAGCGAACGCGCGGCAGCGGAACTGGAATCAGTCGGCCTCGCCCACCGCCTCACCCACTATCCCACGCAGCTTTCGGGCGGCGAGCAGCAGCGCGTCGCCATCGCCCGCGCCACCGCGCCGCACCCTGCCCTCATCTTCGCCGACGAGCCGACCGGCAATCTCGACAAGGCAACCGGCGAGGCGATCATGGACCTGCTGCTTGCGCGCCGCGCCGAGACCGGCGCGACCCTGGTGACGATCACCCATGACCCTGCGCTGGCAGAACGCTGCGAGCGGGTGGTGACGCTCGCCGATGGTCAAATCGCGAGCGATACCGCGGCGGATGGCTAACGCGCTTCCCTGGCCCACCGCGTGGCGGATCGCGCGGCGCGACCTCAACGCCCGCTTCCGGGGCCTGCGGCTGCTGCTGGTCTGCCTCTTCCTCGGCGTCGGCGCGCTCGCGGCGATCGGCACCCTGACCGGCTCCATCACCGGCGAACTGGAACGCCGTGGGCGCGAGGTACTCGGCGGCGATATTGAGGTGCGCGTCTGGCAGCGCGGCCTTTCGCAGGAGGAAATGGCTTTCGTGCGCCAGTTCGGGCCCTCCTCGACCGGATACCGGATGCAGGCGATTGCCTTGGCCGGTGAATTGTCTGCGCCGGTTGCGCTCAAGGCGGTGGACGAGGCCTGGCCGATGGTCGGCAAGCTGGCGTTGCAGGACGGTCGCAACGTGGCTGCACCGGCGCCGCAAGAGCTCTACCTTGCCCCAGGAACGGCCCAGCGCCTGGGCGTCGGTAAGGGCGACAGCGTTACCATCGGAGGAACAACGCTCACGGTCGGCGGCAACATTGCCAATGAGCCCGAACAGCTCGGCGAAGGGTTCAACCTCGGCAACGTCGCGATTGTGCGCAAGGAGGTTCCCGAGCAGGCCGGTCTGACCTCGCCGGGCGCGATGTTCCAGAGCAAGACCCGCGTGTTGTTGCCGGGCAGCGCAGATCCGAAAGCAGCGACGGAGGAGATCGAGAAAAGGTTCCCCTCTGCAGGATTCGAGTTTCGCACCCGCGACAACGCCGCGCCGGGGACCGACCGCTTCGTTTCGCGTATGGGCGAATTCCTGATCATGGTCGGCCTTGCCGCGCTGGTAATCGCCGGGATCGGCATCGGCGGCGGGGTTTCCTCCTATCTGGAAGCACGTCGGTCCAGCGTCGCCACACTGAAGGTCCTTGGCGCGACCGGCGACGACATTGCCCGGATCTACCTGCTGCAAATCGGCACCGCGGCACTGGTCGGGAGCGCAGCAGGCCTTGTCGCCGGACTGCTTGTCACGCCAATGCTGGGGAGCCTGCTTGAGGGCCTGCTGCCGATCACGGCTGGCTTCGTGATCGACGGGCGCGCGCTGGCGATGGCCAGCACTTACGGCCTTATCGTTGCGCTGATCTTTTCCGCGCCGCCACTGCTGCGCGCGCGGACCTGGCCCGCCATGGCGCTGATGCGCGCGCGGATCAGCCCGCTGGCGGTATCGGCAAAGGCTCTGGCGCTGCCGGTGGGCGGCGGACTTGCCATTCTTGCGGCGCTGGTGCTGGCCACGGCAAGCAACCCCAGGCTGAGCGTGCTGTTCCTGCTCGGCGCGGCGGGCGTGCTCGGCCTGCTGGCGCTGCTGGGCCTTGCGATCCGCCAGGTCGCAGCCCGCATGCCGCGTCCGCGCGATCCGGTGCTTCGGGCGGGGCTCGCGAACCTGCACCGGCCCGGTGCGCAGACCGGCGCCCTGGTCACCGCGCTCGGTTTCGGCCTCTCCACTTTCGTGCTGCTCGCCGCGCTGCAGACCAGCCTGCAGGGCAACATCGCGGCGCGCGTGCCGCGCGAGGCCCCCGACTATTTCGTAATCGACGTGCCAAGGGACCAAGAGGCCGAATTCCGCGAGGCCGTTACCCGTACGGCGCCACAATCCGAAGTGCGCACCGTCCCCGCCCTGCGCGCGCGGATCCTTGCCTTCGGGCCGGAAGGGGCAATGACCCGGACCGATACCCTCGATCCCGAAAACCTGCCCGACGATGCCTGGGCCCTGCGCGGTGAGCGCGGCGTGACCTACGCCGACGAGCTGCCCGAAGGCAACGAGGTCGTGCGCGGAAAGTGGTGGCCGAAAGACTGGCAGGGCGAGCCGCAGGTCTCGGTCGAGGACGAGCTGACTGACGCCATCGGCCTGGAAGTCGGCGACATGCTGACCGTGGGTGTGCTCGGGGTCGAGCGCAGCGCCCGCGTCGCCTCGATCCGGCGGATCGACTGGGAGGACATGGGCTTCAACAATGTGCTGGTGTTCTCGCCCAATACGCTCGCCGACGCGCCGCACAACCTTGCCGCAACCATAAATCTGCCGCCCGGCGCGACCAGCAAGGGCCTGCTCGGGGAACTGGTGCGCACCTTCCCCACGTCCTCGGTGATCGAGACCGGTAACCTGCTGCGCGAGGCGCGCGGGCTGCTGTCGCAAATGTCGGCCGCGATTCTCTCCGCGGCCTCGGTCGCGGTGCTCGCGGGACTGGCAGTGCTATTGGGCGCCATCGCGGCGGCGCGAGCCAGCAGGCTTTACGACAATGTCGTCCTGCGGGTGCTCGGCGCAAGCCGCAGGCAGCTGTTGATGCTGCAACTGGCCGAATACGGCTTGCTCGCGCTGGTACTGTCAGGTGTGGCGCTGGTGCTGGGCAGCGCGATCGGCTGGGCGGTCATGACGCAGATGTACGAATTCGACTGGCTGCCCGACTGGCCGCGAGTCCTGGCCGTACTGCTTTCCGGCGCGTCGCTAGTCATTGCCTTCGCGCTTGCCGGTTCGCTGCCGCTGTTGCGCGCCAAACCGGCGCAGGCGCTGCGGGAACTTTAGAGGCTTCTAGGAGAACGTATCTTCCGGCGGCGGGATATCCGCATCGTCCCTCATTACGACCACCAGAGCGGCCACATGCAGCGCGGTCGGCACCAGCGGGATCCAGTTCAGGATCGGTGTCAGGTCGAAGATGGCTGCGACGACCGGCAGGGCCACGAGCCAGGTCTTGCCGATGATCTTGCCGCGTATCTGCGCGAAAACGCACAGCGCGATCAGGCAGAGAAGATGGAGAACAAACTGCGGAGCCGTCGCACCAAGGGTGGCAACGCCGGCGAGCAGCGAGTTCGAGCCCATGTAGGGCAGGATGTAGGTCGGGACCATGAGCGCGAGGTACAGCCAGAGGAAGTTGTTCCCTTTGCCCAGCAGTCGCCGCAATTCGTCCATCGCAAATGTGCTCCCTGTCAATACGACCGGACAGCGGGGCTCGCTCGCCCCGCCATCCCCGCCACGCCCTTCTGCCTCTGCGGTCAGGCGAATACCTCGGCGCTGCCCGGATCCTTGGGATCAGGGCCGAAACGGTTGGGCCCCGGCGTTCCCGGCAGGAACATCAGGACCAGCAAGGCGATGCTGGCGATAAAGCCCACGAAGGGGATCATCGACGCAACGATAAAGCCCAGATACCACCACCCGCTCATATCGCGATCGTGAAACCGCCTCACAACGACAGCAATGCTTGGGATGATGACCGCCAGCCCGAACAGTGCCAGCAACCCGGCTCCCAGGTAGAATACTGGACCCATCTCCAACTCTGCAGCCGCCGCCGGGTCACCGCTCAACGCCGCAAGCGACAAGCCACCAGCCATCATGATGCCGACCAGAACGATATAGACCAACAAAACCAGCACCACGAACGACCAGTACTCCATGCGTCGCGAGCGGCCTGAAAAATCGAAATAGCGCTTGAACGGCAGTATAGCCCAATCCAGCATTTTGCCCTCCTCATTCCCCAAAGTAAGGAATGTGGCAGACTATCAGCGAAATGCGCACCGCGAACCCCCTAAATCAGGGAGAATTTCACAGTCCTATTCCAATCCTATCCTGCTGGAATCAAGCCGGGAACCGCCACATTGCGGCTCCCGGCCGAAATTCAGAACCGATAGCGCACCGCCACCCCGTAGGTGCGCGGCTGGTTGGGATAGCCGGAGATCGATCCGATCTGGGCCGGCGAGTCGAAGATCTGGCGGATCATCCGGTCATCGAGCAGGTTGCGGCCCCAGATCGTGAACTCAAGCCCCATCTCCATGGCATAGGTGATCGAGGCGTTGAGGTCGTGGACGTTCTGCTTGAATTCGGTTGCGGCAGCAATCGCGGGTGCGGTGCTGATCACTTCGCCGGTGATCGGGTTCTTGACCACCAGGTTTGGCAGCCCCTCGACCAGCTTGAACGACGATTCGTAATGATAGTCGGCGCGCAGGATAAGGCTGTCGCCGCTGTCGAACTCGTGATCGTATTGTGCGCCAAGGGTCATGGAAAACGGCGTAACACCGGCAACCTTCGTGCCGGTGAGGTCGCCGACCCCGGAGAGCAGGAAGCTGTCATACTTCGAATCGAGGTAGGTGGCCGCGAACGTAATCGTCAGCGGATCGATCGGTTTCAGGCGTCCCTCGAACTCGAAACCGTCGACCGACTGCTTGCCGGCATTGGCCAGGAAGAAACCGGTGCCGGTGAACAGGTTGGACTGGAAGCCTTTGATCTCCTGCTTGGACACGGCGATGTTGGCCGAGGCGATGCCCCAGTTTCCTTTCAGGCCAATCTCGTAAACGGTCGACTCCTCCGGCCCGACAAAACGGCTGCCTGATCTGAGATTGGGCACCGCTAGGTTCGCCGCAACCAGTTGCGCAAGCGCGGGAGCGGTCGGGCGGCTGTCACGCGAGAGGTTCACCGAAGCGGCCTTGTAGCCGGTCGCATACCGCACATAGACGCTGGTCGAATCGGTAATCTCGTAATTCGCCGAAAGGGCGAAGGCGACATTGCTATCGCTAACCCGGCCCCTTTCCGCCACGTTTGGCAAATTCTGGAACGGCGGCAGGAATTGCAGCGGTCTCAGGGCGAGAAGCTGGCTGGCAGTTCCAACCGCGGTTGGAACAATGATCGTGTTATAAGCGGCCTGCGCATCCGCGCCGAGGGCGCCGGAGGCAATCGCCTGGATTTGCGCCGGTGTTGCGATTCCGCCGGGATTGCCGAGCGCTGCTGCGACTCCCTGGGCAACGAACAGCTGCGTCGCTCCGGGGACGAAATCGGCAAGCGGAAGCGCCGAGAACACTTCGTCGGACGTGGTGTCCGTAGAGAAACGCTTCTTATCCTTGGTATAGTTGAGACCGCCGGTGAGCGTCAGCCGGTCGGTCACTTCAAAGTCGATCTGGCCGAAAATCGAAAAGGCTTCGTCTTTCAGGCGATAGGCCTCGGTAAGCCCCCGACGATTGCCGAAGAATTGCCCGGCATAAAGCGCCGGATTGCCCTGGAGCGCGCCAAGCAGCCCCTCGACCGCCGCGACATTGAAGGCATTGTTCGACTGGCCCCGGATCAGGCGGTCGGCATAGCCGCGGAAATCGGCGCCGAACAGCAACTGGTTCGACTGATTGATCTTTTCGTTGAAGTAATATGCACCAAGCAGCGCGTTCACCCGATCGCCGAACTGTATGTCGGCACGCAGTTCCTGGGTGAAGGTCTTGATGTTCACATCCTGGAAATTGCGACCGATCAGGTCCGAACTGGTGAAGTCGGAATCCTGATCGGTGATCGCATCGACCCCGCGATAGGACGTGATCGAGGTCAGCTTCACATTGCCGAAATCATAATCGATCTGGCCGGAAATGCCCCAGTTCTCGATCTCGTTGATCGAAGCGAAATTGCTGTAGATCTCGTCAGCGAAGGGCGTGCGGAAATCGGAAATCTGTCCGCCAAGGCCGATCGGCGACGGCGCGATAATGGCAAGTGTTGAATCCGACTGGCGCAGGTTGACGACCGAGCAGCAAATCTCGTCGATCTTGCCATAGTCGCCGATCAGCCGCACCTGGAGCGCGTCGCCCGAATCGAACAGCACCTGGCCGCGTAACGACCAGCGATCGCGTTCGTCGGACCGGGTGCCGAGCGCAAGATCGCGCACATAGCCGTCTCGCTTATTGATCGCGCCGCCAAGGCTGGCTGCAATGGTGTCGGACAAGGGCCCGGTGACGTAGCCTTTCAGGACCATCGCATCGAAATTGCCGTAGCTCGCTTCGATCATGCCGCCCAGCTCGAACTCCGGCTTCTTGGTGGTCATCGAGATGATGCCTGCCGAAGCGTTCTTGCCGAACAGGGTCGACTGCGGGCCGCGCAGGACTTCGACCCGCTCCACATCGGGCAGGTCGGCGATCATCGCCGCCGAGCGCGAACGATAGACGCCATCGATGAACAGGCCGACCGATGGCTCGATACCGGCATTGTTTGCACCGTTGCCGAACCCGCGAATGATGAAATTGGTGTTGGCCGAACTTTGCAGCGTGTTGACGCGCAGCGACGGGACCAGCGAGGACAGGTCTTTCAGGTCACGGATCTGCGCCTGCTCGATCGTCGCGCCGCTGGTCACCGAGACGGCGACGGGAATTTCCTGCAGCGTTGCCTCGCGCTTGGTGGCAGTAACGATGATCGCGTCCTCGTATACCTCTGCCTCGGCAGGAGGCGCGCTGCCTTCTTCCTGCGCCCAGGCAGGGGCAACCGGAACGGCCAGGCTGCACAGGGCGGCGCCCGCCAACAGACGAGCACCAAGGCTATTGGTGTGAATAATTGATTTCATAGCGTCCCTCTCGACCAATACTGATCAGTTATTCCCGCCCTATGTTTTTATTCGGCGGATCGGCACAAAGCCAATGCGCGCTAGTATCAAGTCGCTTGCAGTGAAGGAAGCAAAATCGCCGCTTCCACGCTTGCTCCTGTCGACAGAAAAGGCTAAGGGCGCGCCAATTGTGCGGTGCAACATTTTGGCCGCAACCCGTTCCAGACACGCCCATTCATTCACGAGGCCCTCGCATGACCGCCCCGCTTCCCCTGCGCAACATCGCGATC
>Ga0181593_10006429_pt1 | contig 10535 bp, 11 predicted proteins | sample 071ome_19_FD_133756 | JGI IMG/M metagenome (GOLD analysis project Ga0181593, IMG submission 133756) | Coastal salt marsh microbial communities from the Groves Creek Marsh, Skidaway Island, Georgia - 071413AT metaG (megahit assembly) | ecosystem: Environmental > Aquatic > Marine > Intertidal...
TATGAAGGCTTTCAATGTCGGGGTCATCTCTTTTTTCTCCTCTAAACCATGAGACAGGAAGGAACTTTGATTTTTGTCTCTTCAGGAGAAGGCCACCAATTGTGAGAGGGGAGAGCAAAGAGCTTCGATTGGCGGAGACGATTCAGGGCTTTTTTGTCTCTTTGGGGATGCTGAGAGGATGACATCTCCCATAGAATTCAAAGAAAGCGGGTCTTGAGTTTTTGGGCAATGTAGGAGAGAGAGAGATGTGATTGACGAATTACGCGATCTATTGGGAGCAGAAAAGGTAAGTTCGCTACCCGATGTTTTGGAAGAGCATGGGACAGATCGTTGGAATTATTCTCATCTACCAGAGGTGGTTGTTTTTGCTGAATCTCAGGAGGATGTGGTCAAAGTCATGAAGTTTGCGTCTCAGCGAGGACTTCCAGTCACAACTCGAGGGGCGGGAGTGGGCTATGTGGGGGGATGTGTGCCTGCAGAAGGGGGGATCGCTCTTTCGCTAAAAAGGATGAATCAGATCGTTGAGCTAAACACTGCTGACGGGGTGTTGGTTACTCAGCCTGGGGTCATTTTGCAGGAGCTGCAAAATGAAGCAAAGCGACAAGGTTGGTATTATCCACCTGATCCAGCCTCCCTCAAAGAGTGCTCGATCGGTGGGACATTGTCGACGAACGCGGGCGGCCCAAGGTGTTTGAAATATGGGGTGACGAAGAATTACGTCTTAGGGCTCAAAGTCGTGTTGGCTGATGGCGAGATTCTTGAGGTTGGGGGACGATGTCATAAGAATAAAACTGGTTTTGATTTGCTTCATCTATTTATCGGAAGTGAAGGGATGTTAGGGGTGATTACAGAGGCCACTCTCCGGCTCATTCCTCATCCCCAAAGTCGAGCGATGCTCACCGCAACCTTTCCGACCTTTCCCGATGCTGCAGGAACAGTGCAAGCCATTCTGAATGCGGGACATTTGCCATCGGCCCTCGAGATCACCGACGCGTTTACCCTACAAGCAGCTCGAGATTATTTGGGTGTTGCTTCTTTTCCTCAGGGAGAAGCCCATTTGATTGTCGAGATCGATGGCCGAGCAGCATCGATTCGAAGCGAGTTGTTGGAGCTTAAGGAGCTCATCGAATCAACGGGTGCCTTGTCTTGTGAAATTCACGAAGACGATGAAGCCTGTGAAAAGGTGTGGCAGCTGCGTCGTGATTTCTCTTACTCACTCAGAGCAACGGGACTAACCAAACTGAACGAAGATATTGTTGTTCCTCGATCAAAGCTGGTTGATCTCGCCGAATTTGCGGCAAGTTTGCAGGCAAAAACCGGGATACCCATTGCTTGTTTTGGCCATGCTGGCGATGGGAACATCCACACCAACTTAATGGTCGAGGATTATGACGATCCTTCAATCCGCAAGAAGGCAGATGATGCGCTCGATCTCCTTTTTAATTGGATTCTTGAGAATGGTGGAGTCATTACCGGAGAACATGGGATTGGCTTAGCCAAAAAACGTTGGATCAAAGATGCCCTAGGTCCCGTAGGGTTTGAACTCCATTTGAAGGTAAAAAACGCTCTCGACCCCAAAGGCATTTTAAATCCAGGGAAGTTTCTGAGTTCTTAAGAGTCTTGTGCTTTGCGAAAATAAAGTTGCCTCAAAAGCTAAATATGCAATATTTAGCATATAAGAATAAAAGACCATGTTACAAGTTAGCCCACAAGACGTCAGCAAACTCAAAGGATCCGAAGATATTCTATTTTTGGATGTGCGAACTCCTGCTGAGATCCGTCAAGAGCAGTTGGAAGACTGCACTTGTGTCCCGCATGAAAAAGTAGCCTCTTGTCCCAACTTGGATCTCCTAGATCGGCAAAAGGAAATTGTCTTAATCTGTGCTTCGGGAAAGCGAGCGCTCATCGCGGCCGAAGCACTCGCCCAAAAAGGTTTTGAAAAGCTTTCAGTCATGCAAGGGGGGCTTTCTGAATGGAAAGCGCAGGGGCTACCCGTCATCGAAGGTAAGGGGGTGATCTCTCTCGAACGTCAGGTGCGCATTGCGGCTGGATTGATGGTCGCAACAGGAGCTGCCCTTACTTGGTGGGTTGATCCATCTTGGATCGCACTCCCAGCTTTTGTGGGCTGCGGACTCGTTTTCGCAGGGATTACCGATACCTGTGGCATGGGGCTGTTAATCGCCAAGATGCCATGGAATCGCTAGTCATTCGGGGTGTCTGACCCGAGTGAGAAGCATCGCCCAATCGGGTAAGCTCACCTCGCCATTGATGATGAGGTGGCACTTGCTAGGTGATGGAGCATCCCCTTTGAGGATCGATGGTCTTACGATTTGCTTAGAGATTGGTAAGAATCGCGTGACCCATTTCAGCCGTGTTGACTCGCGTTTCTCCCTCAGCACCCGTAAAGAGATCCCCCGTTCGCAAGCCAGAATCAATGGCTTGCTGCACTGCAGAATCGATGGCATCTGCTGCCTCTGATTCTCCAAGCGAATAGCGAAGCATCATAGAAACGGAAAGAATCTGAGCAATCGGGTTGGCAATTCCTTGTCCTGCGATATCTGGAGCGGATCCACCCGAAGGTTCATACATTCCAAAATACAGTCCATTGTCCTGAATATTTCCGAGGGAAGCTGATGGAAGCATACCAAGAGAGCCAGAAATCATGGCCATCTCATCGGAGAGGATATCACCAAAGAGGTTTTCAGTGACCAGAACATCGAAGGAATCTGGACGTTTCACCAGCTGCATTGCGGCATTGTCAACGTAGAGATGGTCAAGGGCGACATCTGGATATTGTGTCGCAACTTCAATGGCAGTCTCACGCCAAAGCACCGATGTTGCGAGAACGTTGGCTTTGTCAACCGAGGTGACCCGTTTGTCTCGTCCACGAGCAGCGGTAAAAGCAACGTGCAGGATTTTTTCTATTTCAGATTTCTTATAAACCATGGTGTCGAACGCGACTGGTTCGCCAGCTCGTTCTTCCCGGCCCTTTGGTTCTCCAAAATAGATTCCGCCCGTGAGCTCTCGAACGCAAAGGACATCAAAGCCATTAGGAATGAGCTCATTTTTGACGGGGGACGCATGGGTGAGTGACGGGTGGCAGGATCCTGGCCTTAAGTTTGCAAAGAGTCCAAAATGTTTCCGAAGTGGTAAGAGAGCACCTCGTTCTGGTTGGATTTCTGGAGGGAGGTTTTCCCATTTTGGACCACCTACAGAGCCGAAAAGGATCGCATCAGCTTTTTCACTCGCCGTAATGGTCTCTGGAGGCAGGGGAGTCTTGTTGTCTGTCGCATCCAGAGCAGCCCCTCCAACGAGGTGAGTGGTGTGCTCAATGTCGAAGTGAAATTTTTCGCTAGAGGCTTCAAGGACCTTCAAGGCTTCGGCCATGACTTCAGGGCCAATGCCGTCGCCAGGGAGGACGGTGATCGTGTGGGACATGGCGCTATCTAGTAGGAGAGAGCCTCTCTGTTAAGTATTTTTTGGTGACTCTTCTTGTGGGAGGCTCCGTTGGGTATTCGCGAATTACTTTTTCGGACTAGAATTCTCGCTGGCTTCAAGCTGTTTGATTTTAATATTTCGAAACCAGACCGGTTGCCCCTCGGCCTGTAAGGCAATGTGCCCAAACTTGAGAGAGAGGGGGGCCCCTGCTTCAAAAAGCTCCTTAGTCGAGATGACGGCTCCCTTGGGATCGAGTTGAGGCTTCTGATATCGCAACACCTCCTTACCATTCACGCGGTGAATGATCTCTTCGTCGCCTCGGACAACCATCTCGATTTGAATCCATTGGTCTGCTGGGTAGTTGGGAGAAGTGGATTCTACGATATGCTGGGTGATGAGCTTACCCTCGATTTCAATATTGGTTCCGGGTGTACAGACATTTCCGGTAGGGCGAGGACCTTTGGCTTCGTCAGCAAGAAATTGGAATTCAATACTGACAGGAAATCCTTGCTCAAGGCTCATGCTTTGGGGGGGCTGAGAGTGAACCATCACTCCGCTATTGAGGTTTACGTAGCCTGGGGCATCGGGCATTTTTTCCCCCGAGAATTTGTATTCCATCCGTAAAATGTAGTGGGAGTAGGCGAGGTTCGAATAGAGGTGCCCAAATTGACCATTAAACTTTGGGTAACGGTCGTATTCACACTTTAAAATGCCGTCTTCCACTCGAAATGTATCGAAGGCGTTTTCTCCCACAGGGTGTCCGGCGATTTTAGGGGTCCATCCAGAGAGATCTTTGCCGTTAAAGAGACTGATCCATTCAGAGGCAGAAAGGGGTAGGCAACAGAGGCAGAGAAGTAGAATCTTCATACCGGGGCACCATAAAAGGAGAATGGAATCTTGGCGAGTGGATAGAATGAGATCGAACTCATGAAGGCCTTTGCGCAAAGTGTTCTTGTCTGTTAAAAACTCCCTTATGAGCGAGTTCGCGGTGGAGTTAGTCCATCTCTTTATATCATCTGGTCATGACTTCTATGGCCGGCATGGAAAAGAGAGGAAGCATCACCAGATTGAAGATCAGCAATCATTGGAGCTCGTCGCGGGTCGTGGTGTCCTTGGGGATCGTTTTTTTGATTACAAGAAGGACTACAAAGGACAAATCACCTTTTTTGATTTTGCGACCTACCAAGCGGTGGCCGAAAAATTCCAGTTACGAGACCTCCATCCAAGTGCCTTTCGTCGTAATGTTGTGATCAAAGGAGTGTCACTCCTTGAGTTGATTGGGCAGCGCTTTCAGATTGGTGAGACCGAGTTTATGGGGACTGAAGAGGCCAAACCCTGTTACTGGATGGACGATGCTTGTTCTCCTGGAACCGAAGAGTTCTTGCGCGGGCAGGGCGGGTTGCGATGCCGCATCCTTCGGGGAGGGACGCTGGAGAAAGGATTTCAAACATTGAAGATCGCTGACTAATGGACTCAGAAGCAATGAAATATGGGATGTTGGGAGAGGATGATTCGACGACCGAAGAAAAGCTCTCTAAGTTTTGTGGAGAGGTTGGTTGGGAATACTTAAAAGGACCTTTTGAAAACCAATCGCTCTTCTTTGTCGATCCTGAGCTCAGGCTTGAGGAGGTCGGCTTGGCCATCTCAGAAGATCGTAAGCAACAGGTAAACCGCTGGCTCCAATCGGGAGATCTTGTGAAAATTGAGTCACTTCATGCTCAACAATGGGAAGGAACGGACCAGTTGTTCGAAGCTCTCGTTGTTTCTCCCTTTGTGCTCTGTCGACCGATTTCTTAAACTGATATGCTCACACGTTCTCAGCTATCTGATTTGTTAGAACAGCACGCGCAGCCTAGTTACCGCGTGAACCAGATTCTTGATTGGATCTATAAAAAGAGGGTCCATTCTTGGGAGGGGATGAGTAATCTCCCCTCTGAATTAAGAGAGAGCTTATCTGCCGATTTTCCTTTGCGACCACTCTCCCACGTTCTCACGAAAGGATCTCGCGACACGACGAGAAAGTTCCTGCTGAAACTCGCAGATGGTCGATATGTCGAGACTGTTTTGATTCCAGCTTCTCCTGCGCTTTATGGGGAAACTTCGGACCGGCATACGCTTTGTGTTTCTTCGCAGGTGGGTTGTGCCTACGGATGTAAGTTTTGCGCATCAGGACTCGATGGCTTTACGCGCAACCTCACGGCGGCGGAGATTGTCTCGCAAATCCTTCTGGTCGAAGAGCTTTCAGGAGAGAAAGTCAATAACCTTGTTTTCATGGGGATGGGGGAGCCTTTAGCAAACTTTGAAAACCTCTGTCAGGCTCTCGAGATCATTACTGCGCATTGGGGTCTTGGAATCGGAGCTCGTCGAATTACGGTTTCAACATCCGGACTTGTGCCTCAGATCAAAAAGTTAGCGGAGCTCCCTCAGCAAATTCGTTTAGCGATCTCACTGCATGGACCCAATGACGAGACAAGAAGTCAAATCATGCCCGTGAATCGGAAATATCCGGTGGCTGATTTGTTTGACGCCTTGGAAGTTTGGAATTCTACAAAGAACCAAAAGATCACCCTCGAATACATCTTGATCGATGGCATTAATTCTCACATTGATCACGCTCGAGAACTTGTTCAAAGAGCAAAATCAATACGGGCAAAGGTGAATCTGATCCCTTACAATACGGTTGAGGGCTTACCCTGGGTGAGGCCCACTGACCAAGATTGTTTGAGTTTTAAAAAGGTTCTAACAAATGGGGGAATCTCGGCGACGCTGCGCTTGGAAAAAGGACATGATATCGACGCAGCTTGTGGCCAACTCCGCTTAAAGAAAGAACAAGGAACGCTGTAGTTGCTTAGAAGTCTATTGGGGGGCTTGCACCACCACATCATAGGTTCATGAGGGGAGCTAAATCACTCTGATAAGAAGAAAGCATTGATCGGACTTTGGCCTGCGACATTCCTTGATCGCGCAAGGTTGAGATGGCTTGTGACTGATGTCGTTTTGCTAAGCGTTGACCGTCTTCGTCTAACACAAGTTCGTGATGCAAATAAATCGGTTCTGGGAGCTTTAGGAGTTGTTGAAGAACCCGATGCAGGTGCGTGGCTGGTAAGAGGTCACACCCTCGAGTGACGTGGGTGATTCCTTGGGCGGCATCATCAAGACAAACAGCAAGGTGATAGGAGCACCCGATATCTTTTCGCGCTAGAATCACATCTCCCAGTAAAAGAGCATTCACCTCGATTTGACCGTGTTTTAAATCAGTAAAAGTGAGTGTTGTGGCGAGGTGAGCCGCTTTTTGTGAATTGAGGCGCCAGCTCGGGATCCGGGTTTTGAGCAGGTCATTGATTTGGCTCTCGGTGAGATCCCGGCAGATCCCAGGGTAGTGACTTCCATCTGGTCCATGAGGAGCTTGAGTCATTTGAGCGAGTTCATCGTCGATTTCTCTACGCGTGCAGAAGCACGGATAAACAAGGTCTTGGAGCCGAAGCTCGTCGAGAGCCTTTTGATACGTCTTGAGGCGATCGAGTTGGCTCCATGGTTTTTGCTTCCAAGTAATTCCAAGCCAGTGGAGGTCTTCTTCAATCTCGCGATAGTAATGCGAACGAACCCGCGTGTGATCGATATCTTCGAAGCGAAGGATGAATTCGCCGTGGTTTTTCGATGCCAAGTCGTAAGCCACCAGTGCGCTCAAGGCATGCCCAAGGTGGAGTTTTCCCGTTGGGCTTGGAGCAAATCGAGTGTGCACCGTCATCTGAACGATTAATTCATACTCAAGATCAAGAGAATCGTCGAGTGGTGAGGCAATAGAGACTTTTAATTTTGAGATTTGTTTTGACCGGTTCTTGGAAGAGTTTTCTTTTGAAAAGCAGGTGCCCAATGAGTGATGAAATTGTAATGCGTGCGATTGGTCGCGTTCGGAGTTGTTTTAACGAGAAGTTTGCGACTCCGAGGCAGAGTGGTCTCGTGCCAAGTGCCGAGGGTGAGGTTGTTTTTTTTGATGAGGTGGATCCCATTGCCTGTCGGGGGCTGGAGGGGTTTAGTCACGTGTGGTTGATTTTTCTTTTTAATCAGATCAGCGAGCAAGAAACTCGTTGGGTCGTGCGCCCACCAAGATTGGGAGGAAACGAAAAGCAGGGAGTCTTGGCGACGCGATCTCCATTTCGACCCAATCGAATCGGTCTTTCTCTTGTGAAGCTTGAATCAGTCCAGAAAGGGCTTTTGAGGGTGAGTGGACTCGATTTGGTTGATGACACACCGATTCTAGATGTGAAACCATACCTTCCCTATGTGGAAGCCATCCCTCATGCAGTGGGTGGTTTTGCGCAAAGCCCTCCCGAACCCCTGCCCGTTGAGATTGCCGATGAATTTGCAAAGCGGCTCGGGGCGCAAAAGACCGATTGCCTTCGAGAGGTTTTATCCAACGATCCTCGCCCCGCTTACCATGAAGATTCCAACCGAATATACGGGTGTCGCCTTTTTGATTTTGAGATCAAGTGGCAAGTATCTGAAGGGGTTCTTCAAGTCCTTTCAGTTGAGTAATTGATCGATTTGGAGCCACTAATCTTGGCCAGAAAGGTAGTCAAAGATTTGTTGTTGAGCCTCTTGATGGTGCATAATCATGGTGTGTCCAGCAGGAACGGTTTGAAGTTTTTTCATGCCTTTGATGTAACCACCCTCCACCGTGACGATGCCATCGTGTGCCTCGCCAAGCATGGACTCGAAGAGTCGGATGCGTTTGCTGGTCCCCATGATGACGGCCACTGGATGATCGTTTTTAAAAGCTGGGATCTGTTGACGAATGTTTTCGGTGGAGAGCTCTAATCCTCCGGGGCCGACAAATAGGCGACCCCAAAGAGAGTCACTCAACCAATCAATGATTTCACTTCCTTGATTGGGAGGGGCAAGCATCACGGTTTTTCCGGTGACTACCTCTGGAAAGCGATGTGCGAGACAGCGAAGAATAATGCCTCCCATCGAATGGGTGACGTAGTGAGTGGTTTTTTGAGAAGGAGCAATCGCCTCCCGAACACCATCGGTGATTTGATCTAGTGTTTGTCGAAAAGATGGGTAAGGGATATTAAGGGTTTCATAGCCTTGTTTATTGAGCGACACCGCGAGGCCATCCATGGCCCAATGGCTTCTCCACAAGCCATGCAGCAAGATGACCCGATCTCCAGGAGCCAGGCGAATTTTTGGCTGGTGCCAAGGCATTGGCGGGATGAGAGAGAGAAGTTTGCGAATCATTGGAATGGTCTTTGGGGGCACCTTACCGATTTCATCTGTCAGATTAGATCGAAGACAAGAAGGGGAGAATCTTTAAGTCATTTTCACACAGTTTTTTCTGGTGCAATGAGAAAACTTTGATTGTCTAGAGATTGCTGAAAGAAGAAAACTTTCGCACACGCAATCCGGAAAAACCCGCATCTTAATTGATGCGGGTTTTTCTTATGAAAGGATCTTCTTTTTTGCTGATTCTTTAGCGATCGACGTTCGTAAAAACAGCTTGAACATCTTCGTCATCTTCGAGCTTATCGATGAGAGAATCGATTTCTTCTAGCTGAGAATCTGAGAATTTTTGAGGATTGTTAGGCACTCTCTCGAGGTTTGCCTTTGTCACCTCGACTTGATGCTTCTCCATCACTGCGGTGAGTTTTCCAAACGATGTATAGTCGCCGTAGACGAGTCCCATATCGCCCTCGACTTCCATCTCTTCAAGATCGGCGTCCATTAGTTCGAGTTCGAGCTCTTCGAGATTGATTCCTTGAGGGTTAAACTCGATGACGCTTTTGCGATCGAACATAAATTCCAAGGAGCCACCATTGACGAGTTCCCCACCATTTTTATTAAAAATCGTCCTGACATTGGTGTAGGAACGGTTGGTGTTCTCAGTCGCACATTCGACGTAAATGAGGCATCCATGTGGACCTTTGCCTTCGTAATTAATTTCGGTAATTTCCCCAACATCTTTTCCGGAGGCTCTTTTGATGGCCTTGTCGATATTGTCTTTGGGCATGTTCTCCGCTTTGGCATTCATGATGGCAGTGCGAAGTTTTGAATTAGAATCAGGATCGGGCCCTCCTTCCTTGGCCGCCATGGTGATTGACTTGGCCAATTTCGGAAAAATACGCGACATTTTTCCCCAGCGAGCCTCTTTTGAGGCTTTTCGATATTCAAATGCTCTTCCCATATTGAGTTGCTCTGACTGGCGCGAAGTTAGCGATCTTGCAGAGATTTCAAATCTCAAAGTTTCAGCAAACTGAAAGCAGGGGGTGCGCGTTCTTGCCTCGAGCAGTCTCTCGAAGAGCTTCGAATTCGGTGGAGACGCTTTTGAGAAGATCAGTTTTATCCCCGCGCCTAAGAGCCGCCGTGCCTTAGTTTCTGCGGCGGTGGCTCATCGCCATGATGAGTGCAAGACTCGCCAACAGACCAGAGTGAGGTTCTGGGATCAGTCCCCAGCTACTTGGATCAGGAAGGCTCGCAGGCGGAATGTCTGCCGCCGAGGTGTAGAGGATCCCTGCAAGAGCGTCTGGTCCGAGAGCATTGGCGCCATCAGTAAAATAGGTCGCATTTTGGAACTGAGCCAAATCCGGGAAGCCAGGTTCAGCAGCTTCGTCGAGACCTGCGAGGTCTGCGGCAACCACTCCAAAGCCGGTGTCGTTACCTCCAGCCGCATTGCTGATATCAGAGGTTGGATTGAGTATTGTGGACAGAAGGGTAATTCCGTCCGTTGCGCTGAGGGTAATCGTATCGTTCGCAGTGGCCAAATCGACATCAAGACGAAGGGAAATGCCGGCCCCAGAGAGAGAGGAGATATCTAAGCTAGTGTAGAAATCTGGCCCTGGCGAAGACACAAGATAATCGCCTTGATCAAGATAATAAACGAGATCGTTTCCGATCAGAGCGAGAGAACTTCCGGTTCCATCTCCGCCGGCTTCGAAAATCACGCGGTTTGGGTTCGCTGCAATTGCTCCTAGAGCAAGGCCCGCATCAAGAGTCCAGTCGGTAGAACCGGTGACAGGATCGTCTGTTCGAGATCCAGTAGCCAGTGGGCTGATCACCGCAGCAGAAACGAAAGAAGTGTTCAGCAAGAAAAGGAATGA
>Ga0181593_10006430_pt1 | contig 10535 bp, 8 predicted proteins | sample 071ome_19_FD_133756 | JGI IMG/M metagenome (GOLD analysis project Ga0181593, IMG submission 133756) | Coastal salt marsh microbial communities from the Groves Creek Marsh, Skidaway Island, Georgia - 071413AT metaG (megahit assembly) | ecosystem: Environmental > Aquatic > Marine > Intertidal zone...
ACTCATCTAATTTAAATTTCTAGGAGGTAAAAATACCGTTCGAAAGAGGGCTAAATTACCTCTTAGAAATCATAATTTTATTTTCAAATCTGAAAAATATTTGTAATGGATTGATTTTTAGGTATTTAGTGTATTTATTTATACAATATCCAAAAAATTAAGTGTCGCTATTTTTTCATCGTTGACCACCTTGAACATCTTGTGTATCTTCGTTTTGTACTAAATCCGACCTCATGAAAATTAAGTTGGCTATCGCTTTTACTCTACTACTAGGTGTCAATATACTCTCAGCCCAAACCACTAGAGTGTTTGGAGTAGCTCATCAAGATGATTGGCAATTATTTATGAATCCTAATATTGCTAACAGCATTCAAAGTGCTGAGGACAAGACGGTGATCATTCATCTAACAGCAGGAGACGCAGGTCATGGGATGGGGAATGATGCATTCTATAAAGCGAGAGAAGAAGGCGCTCTAAGAGCGGTTCGGTTTCTCTCGAACACATTAGAAGATCAATCAAAAATTGGGGATGAAATGAGCCGAAGGGTAACCTTGATAAGAAACCACCCCATTCTTACCTATACCTACCACAACACAGTCGTTTATTTTTTTCGTCTACCTGACGGGAATGGGGATGGCTCAGGTTTTGAATTACACAACCAAAAAAGCCTTGAGAAGTTCTACAATCGACAAGTAGTCGATTTCAAAGCCATTGATCAAAGCACTACTTACACCAATAAGGAAGATCTATTGGGAACGCTAAAAGAATTGATTACTGCGGCTCACACGGGAACCCAATTAGAAATACACCTTAGCGAGCTCAGTGAAGATTTAAATGTGGGCGATCATTCTGACCACTTAACCGCATCACGATTTATAAGTGAAGCAGCGACAAATCAGTTCGAAGGAGCGTTCTATTATTACGTTGATTACCAGTCGGCAAACCTAGAAAGCAACCTTGAGCGATCAGAAATTTTGATTAATTCAGGAACTTGGGGAGCCACAGCATCTGGGCTTAGCGATCATAGACACGCTAGTCTTTGGGATGAATACCACACTGTCTTTTTAGACCGCCAATATTATAGAGTCTTACCTATAAGCCCTGAGCGCTAAGTAAACTAAGCATCGTCGTTATCCCTTCTCTGTAATTACCTAAACGGATATTCTCATTGGGGCTATGCTGATTATTATCTGCATTAACTGTCGGAATAATTACGGCATCAATTTCTAATGCCTCAACAAACGGAGAAATGGGTATAGAACCCCCCATCAGACGAAGTTGTACTAAATTTTCAAACCCGGCACGGTCCATTTGGGTGCGTAACCAACCTCCGATAGGCGAGTCCATATCGGTTCTGAATGCCGCATAGGATACCTTCGAACTCAATTGCACGATGCGATTAAACTGCTGACGCTCCTGGTCACTAGGTTCATGATCTAACACGGTAAAACCTTGATTTTCGATATGGGCCTTAATTAATTTCATCAAACGATAGGGGTCTGACTCAGGCACCAAACGCACATCAATCTCAGCCGTAGCGGTCGCAGGAACAATGGTTCTTGCTGAAGCTCCTACATAAGCTGACTGCAATCCTCTGATATTCAGAGAAGGGTATTGTAAGCTCTCTTGATAGGTATCCGCAACTTTATCGGCCTTCGAAAAACCTAGTTGCTTTCTTAGTGCAACCTCATCATCAGGAATCTTTGCCAACTGCTCTCTATCATAATCACTAAGCACAATGTTATCGTAATAACCTTCAATAAGCACCCTACCCTCTGAGTCTTTCATAGAGGCCAAAAGCTGAGAAAGTGAAAGCGCTGGGTTTGGAGCATAATTACCATAATGCCCACTGTGTTGTGGAAGCTTTGGACCAAAGGTTTTTAAAGTAATACTTGCGATTCCACGCGCTCCATAGGTCAAAGTCGGACGATTAGAAACATGCCTCGGCCCATCGAAGATTAGCATCGCATCAGCCATCAACTTTTCTTTATAACGAGTAACCGCATCAGGTAAAGATGGTGAGCCTTGCTCCTCCTCCAAATCAATCACTACCTTAATTCGATTCGACGTTAACTTATTTTGAGCGGCAAGCGCATCAAAAGCGGTTAAAAACATCGCAATAGGTCCTTTAGCGTCAGAAGTAGACCTACCGTATAGCCTCCAGTTCGGATCATACAAAGAAGACAATAATTCAATGTCTCGCGTTTCCCAATCTGATGATTCAGTACGCTGCTTTAAAACAATTTCGTAGGGGTCATTCTGAAACCACCTAGAGGGGTCAACCGCCTGACCATCGGCATGAAAATACAAGAGTAGGGTGGTGCCCGAAAAGCGTTTTTTAGGCTCATAAGTAGCTAACAAAAGAGGCGCACCATCAGTCTCTAGGCGCTCTAATTCAAAGCCTCGACTGCTAAAAGCCGCTGACATTAACTGCTCTGTTGCTTCTAAATCTGATGCAATCGCGGCATCGTTGGGAACGGCAACGATTTCTTGCAGTAAATCAAGGCCCTTCTGCCAATGCTGTTCGGTTAAACGATTGAGCTGCTTGGTACTTAGCTGTTGTGAAAAAACCAAAAAAGGCGCAAAAAAGGCGCCAATAAAAATGATTTTCTTCATTACATCGAGCAGCTCATGTCAGCCCCACAACATTGTGGAGACTTGATTTTTCCTTCACAAGATGGACAAAATGAGATCTGAACTTCAGTCCCATTATCTAAAGTCAACATTCCATTTTCTAGTGGAATATCGCATTTAGCACAGGACGCGTTCACCGACATACCACAAGAATCACATGAATAAGTAGCCATAGCAATATATTTTTTAGTTTTAAACAAGTTGAATATAATCGATATCTATGAAACTCATTCATACTACCTTAGTTTTAAGCTTTCTTTTCAATGTTTCTGCGCCGATTCATGCGCAAAAGCTAAATCGCAATGAACGCCGAATTATCGAACGTGTTAGCGAGAATAATGAAGAAGCCATCGATTTTCTAGAAAAGGTGGTAAACATTAATAGTGGAAGCCTTAACCTCGAGGGAGTTAAAAGAGTAGGAGCTGTTTTCAGCGAAGGATTTGAGGCCATTGGCTTTAACACCGAATGGGAGAGTATGCCCGAAGAAATGAATCGAGCGGGGCATCTTATCGCGAAAACTACGGGTGCTAAGGGAAAAAAACTGCTGCTGATCGGGCACCTCGATACCGTATTTGAAGAAAACAGTCCCTTTCAGAGCTTCGAAAAAATCAATGACAGTATTGCGCTTGCCCCAGGAGGTAACGATATGAAGGGTGGCGATGTTATGATTCTCTATGCACTTAAAGCACTTAAAGAGGCTGGCGTCTTAGAAAACGCAGATATTCAGGTCATATTTACCGGAGACGAGGAAAGTACCGGAAAACCATTATCTATCTCAAGACACTCGCTGATTGAAGCTGCAAAGCATGCCGATATCGCCCTAGGCTATGAGACTTCTACAGGATTCGATTATGCTACGGTCGCCAGAAGAGGAGCTTCTGGATGGCATTTAACTACTACAGGCAAGCGCGCGCATTCTTCAGGGGTGTTCTCAGATCGAACCGGTGCCGGTGCGATTTTCGAAATGGGTCGTATTCTAAACGCCTTTTACGAAGAAGTTAGAGGTGAAGATCTCCTAACTTTCAACCCAGGAATTCTGTATGGCGGAACCTTTATGAATTACGATGCAAACACAGGTCAGGCCGAGGTATTCGGAAAAACAAACGTGGTAGCTCAACAGGCCGAAGTTCGCGGAGGCTTGCGTTTTATTACCGAAGATCAGAAAGAACGAGCCAGAGCAAAAATGCGAGCCATTGTCGAAGCGGGCAACTTACCTCAAACCTCAGCCAAAATCGAATTCAAAGATTCATATCCGGCAATGCCTCCGACAGAAGGCAATCTAGAACTACTGGAGCTCTTAAGTGAAGTAAGCCAAGGTTTAGGTCAAGGTGAAGTCAAAGCTTATGACCCAGGACGAAGAGGCGCTGCAGACATTTCTTTTGCAGCCTCTTATGTAGATGCCGCTCTAGGCGGATTGGGAAGTATGGGTAGCGGGGCACACACGCCGAACGAAACTGTCAACCTGAAAACCTTCGAAGCGCTTACAGGGCGCACGGCTATTTTAATTTATCGATTAATTCAATAGCATCATTCAATCGACAACACCTGTATACCCTTAGCCGATGGGGTGATGGTTAGCACAAACAGATTTCCGTTAACCGTATCTTCAATCCATTCAAATCGCTCTTCTCCTAATGCACGATTCACAAGCATCGGAGTCGTATTTGAATGACCCACAATCAAAATACGCTCTCCCTTATGTATCGTAGCGATTGAATCGATATTCAAGTTGTTCGGCTCATAAGTCTGAATTTCTAGACCGTTACGTACGGCTGTAGGAGCTGCTGTCTGTAGGGTTCTTTGATAGTTGGTACTATAAACCGCCTCCATTTTAGAGAGCCCAAATACCTCAGCCCATCTTTCGGCGCGCTGCTTTCCTTCTTCGGTGAGTGCAGGATCTTTATTCTCTTTATCAGAGCGATCTTTTTCAGCGTGTCGAATCAAATAAATCGTAGTAATCGAATGGTCTTCTGAGGTCTTTTCGACTTTTTGACAAGAAACAATGGTAAAAACGAGACTAAGTAGTAAAAAGGTGTTTTTCATAACGAGCACTTATTTGCTGAAAATTAATGGCTAACTTTTCCAAAAATACCAAATATGAAATCGATTTTCACGTTTGTTTTTTCGGCCCTAAGCCTTGCTTTAGTGGCCCAAAGAAATTTTGATGGAGTTCAAATCGAACCCGTAAAGATGTCTGACCATGTTTATGTCCTTTTCGGAAGTGGGGGTAATATCGCCCTAGTCACTGGAGAAAATCAAAACTATATTATCGATGATCAGTTCGCCCCTTTGAGCGATAAAATCGAATTTGCCATTCAAACCATCAACCCTAAACCAATCGCTTACGTGTTAAACACACACTGGCACGGGGACCACACTGGTGGGAATGTCAATTTTGCGAGAAAAGGAGCGACCATCATTGCACACGATCGCGTTTACGATCGATTAAAATCGGGACAACAATCAACTAGAAGAAATACACCGCCTGCCGAATTAGAAGCGCTTCCAACCATCAGCTTTTCTGATCAAATGAAACTGAGGTATCGAGATGATGCTGAGATTCATGCTTTTCATGTGAACGACGCACATACTGACGGAGATAGTTTCTATTACTTCATCACCGAAAATGTGATTCACCTCGGAGACAATTTCTTCAATGGTGGGTATCCTTATGTAGATATAAGCTCAGGCGGAGATATCGACGGCATGATCACTAACCTCTATATGGCAGCAAGTATGATTGATGATCAAACCGTAATCATCCCAGGTCATGGCCAGGTGGCTAATAAAAAAGAATTGGTCGACTACGCCAATCTACTCGATCTGTTTAGAGAACTTATCGTTGAATTACGAGATGAAGGTAAGAGTGTTGAAGAAGTCATCGATTTAGAACCTCTTGCAGAATGGGATGGCACCTACGGAACTGGTTTCATAGGACCTGAGGCCTTCATACGATCTGTATACGAAACGGCCAATTAAAAAGCTGGCCAAAGACCTTGTTGTTTTTCTTCTTGACTGGCTTCTTACAGTCCATAGTATTTATGGTGGTGTTTGCGCTGTTATTAGTATTCGCCTTCTTCAATCTATAATTCGTAAACACTATCTTGTAGAACCTTATTAATCGCTCTTTCAATGAAAGTGATCAAATTCATATTCAGTGCAGCGCTCACTCTTTTTTTAGTATATGCTGCAAATCGTGGCTGGGGAACACTTCCTGCCCTAGGTAATTTCATGAGCCCTCAAACTGGTTTTTGGCAGAATGATCAAAGCGAATCCCCTGAGGCAACACACAGCCTAAATGGCCTTCGATCTGAGGTAACGGTTCATTATGACGCAGAACTGATTCCGCATATTTTCGCGCAAAACGACGAAGACTTATACTACACTCAAGGATACATTACCGCAAAGCATCGCCTGTGGCAGATGGAATTTCAAACCTATGCTGCAGCTGGACGTCTTTCTGAAATCATCGGAGAAAGGGCAATTGAATATGACCGAGGACAGCGCAGAAAAGGTATGGTATTCGGAGCACAGAACGCGATCAATGAAATGCTAAAAGACCCTGTACTCTCTAAAAGACTCTACGCATACAGTGATGGGGTTAACGATTATATTGCTTCGCTAAGTCCTGAGCAGTATCCAGTAGAATACAAACTTCTTGGCTATGCTCCAGAAACGTGGCAGCCTGAAAAGTCGGCCTTACTTCTCATGTACATGACCGATATGCTAGCCGGAGGTGACGAAGATCTCGAAAACACCAATTTCTTAAGCCTATTCGGAAGAGAAACTTTCGACCTCTTATTCCCCGATTTCATTGCTGATCAAGACCCTGTAATCCCAAGAGAAAGAGACTGGAGCAACTTTGGCGAGGTTGATAGGCCCGAAAGTCCTGAAGAAGCTCCTAAAGCAATTGTTCAAACTCATGAAGTATTAGATAAACCAGACCCTGATAACGGAAGCAACAACTGGGCGGTAAATAGAGAACACTCAGAAAGTGGGAATCCGCTTCTAGCCAACGACCCGCATTTAGGATTGAATCTTCCTTCTATTTGGTATGCAATGCAACTCGCTGCCCCAGACCACAATGTGATGGGAGTAACACTGCCAGGGGCCTTAGGTATAATTATCGGTTTTAACGCTCATATTGCTTGGGGGGTCACCAATGCAACACGGGATGTAAAAGATTGGTATCGCATTGAATTCGAAGATGAAAGCAAAAAGCGTTACCGGTATGGCGATGAGTGGCGTGACATTAGAGAGGTAGTTGAAACGATTAAAGTTAAAGGAGCTAACGCGGTTCTAGACACGGTTCGATACACTCATTATGGCCCGATAACCTATGATGAGAGCTTCAAAGGAAACGGTAGAGAAAGTCTTGCGATGAAATGGATCGGACATTTTCCCAATTCTAATCAGAATACTTTTTTAGGTCTTAACCGTGCAAAAAACTATACAGAATATGTGGCGGCAGTATCGACCTACACCGCACCCGCTCAAAACTTTATTTTCGCATCAAAAGACAATGATATTGCCCTTTGGATTCAAGGTAAAATTGCCAACAAATTCAACGAGCAAGGGAAATTCGTAATGGATGGCACCAACCCACAAAACGAATGGCAATCCTTTATTCCCCAAGAGCACAATCCACATGTGCTTAATCCTAAGAGGGGGTTTGTAAGTTCAGCGAATCAACATCCGACCGATGAGAACTACCCTTACTACGTTTATGACCCGTCCTATGAAACGTACCGCAATCGGGTAATCAACGATTATTTTAGATCGAAAGAAAGGTTCTCAGTAAATGACTTCAAAGACTTACATAATAATAACTTCAATCTTAAAGCTGCAGAAGTACTACCAACCTTCTTGTCGATGATCGAATCAGAAATAAACAGTAGTACAGAAGCCTATTATAGTACCTTATCATCTTGGGATTATTACAACCATACCGACGCTATTGGCGCTTCTATTTTTGAAACACTTTGGAATGAATATTATAAAATGGTTTGGGATGAGCTTATCGAAAGCGAACTGGCCTTACACCTACCCGATAGTTACCAGACCATATGGCTAACCAAATATCACGCTGATCATTCGTTTTTTGACCTGAAAAGCAGTTCAGAAACTGAAGATGCCACCGCACTTGCTCGACTGGCATTCAGAGAAGCGGTTAAGAAGCTAGATACATACAAGATAACTGGGAAGTCTTTAGATTGGGCCTCTTATAAAGGCACTCAGGTAGGGCACCTCTTACAAGCCCTACCCGCATTTTCGCGTTTTGACATTCCTGTCGGGGGTAATAAAAGTATCGTAAATGCAACAAGCAAAACTCATGGGCCTTCATGGAGAATGATCGTTGAGCTCAGCTCTGAAACTAAAGCGCTAGGGGTTTACCCCGGCGGTCAATCTGGAAATCCTGGCAGCCGCTACTACGATTCTATGATTGAAACATGGGCAGCGGGTGATTACTACGAACTCATCTACCTGCCCAATGCTCAACCCACCAGTGATATTACATCAACTACGCAATTAACGCCAGCACCATGAAAAGAATTCTAATCCATAGCCTTTTAAGCATCGGTCTAGCCCTATTACTTCAAAGCTTTACTCCTTGGTGGGGGGTTGTTATTGCTACGGCAATTAGCAGTTATTTAATTCGACTGAAAAGAAGTTCTGTATTCTTCTCGCCGCTCCTTAGTATCGGTTTATTATGGACCATTCAAGCCTATAGTATCTCAAGTTCGAATGGGTTCATCTTGGCCCAGAAGATCGCTGTTTTACTACCCCTGAACGGTAGTGTAAGTGCACTAATTACAGTGACGGGACTTATCGGAGGGATCTTCGGAGCCCTCGGGTCTATAAGCGGAAGAAGCCTAAAAGTCTTGGTATCCTAGTTCTAGGTTAAGTTTGAAGACTGCCTCAGGATCAAAAGCTTCAACGGCAACGATCTCGAGTTGCCTGTTAAGAAGCTTCACCTTCTTGTCGTAGCCTTCTTGCCACTCTTCGATTGAGAATTCTGGGGTAGATCGCATCGTCTTTGACAAATCTTTCATCGCGCTCAATACGGCCTTGATTTGGTTCGGTATCCAAGAGGTTATCGGTGTGCCTCCTGTCGCCTTCGGATAAGCCGTATTCTGCATAATGTATTTCTGCACAAACTGCCAGTGACCATTTCTAAAGAGATAAATCTCCTCGTAGGCCTTTATAAGACCTTGCATTCCTATTTGATTGTCATCTTCTATGAGTCGCTGCGCTAGTGGCTTCTTAGACATTTGTTCAGCGAGTTCCTTAAAGAAATTTTGAATACACATCGGACGGTACTGTCTAAGATCCATCAAATACGAAGTCAATTGATTTTGCGGATAGTAATGTATCACTCCACTCACAATATCAGCCGTCGGGATAATATTGTCTTGTGCGCCCGTCTGCCCTCTAAAGGCCTTAGGCTCATCCCAAACGCCTTCATAAAGTAATCCGTTCGGAAATATATCGTCATTGCCCTTCACCCCCATAATAAAAACTCGAAAATCATTATAATGCTTCCATCTTGATGCTTCCCACATGAGTTTACGACGGTCATTCATTTTATTGAGCGTACCTGCTAACAGATGGACATCGCGATTGAGGTCATCCCTATTCTCATTCTCAACGATTCCATAAACAGCTTTGACTAAATCGGGCGAATATTGATTGATATCAACGTGTAGCATGATAAATCCACGCTCGTCATCCATTCCAGAAAACTTAGCGGCCATCGCAAGGTTAGTCCATTCAAAACCCTTCGACTTATCTTTTTTCTGGTAATTACCAAGCGAATAAGCATAATGGTAATCGATCCAAGGATAAACCTCCAACTTATCAGCTACTGCAGCGAAGGGCTGTGCAACATTGGCCGGAAGCACTTCATGCGCCTTTCCATACTTACCCGTCTTAACATAACTGTGATGAGAGGGCGCTAAGGTATATGCAGAGGTCACAAAACCATAGGCACGAAAAAGTGCTGCTAAAACGAACGGATCTTTTTCAGTCTCAACATCACTCAAATAATTGGGAAGTGCCGAAACGGCCTTTTCAAAAGCTCCCTCTGTCGCTAATAAGCCCGAAGAACCATTGTCTTTCACAATCGGCATCTCGTCAATGAGGCTCTGTAAATCTGCAAAAGATTCTGGCAATTTTGCCAAAGGCTCAGCGATCGGCAAGAAGCCGTGCTTAGAATCGACAGAGAAAAATCCGTCAGTGAATTTTGATCGCATGCTAGGTTGTTTAAATGTTATAAATATAACGTTTAAGCACCTAATTGTGTCTAATTAAGAAATGTCAAGGTATTGAAGCACCCCGAATTAAATGCTTTAATCACCTTAAAAGCAAATATAAAACCTATTATTCTCTGGTTCTAAAACTCCTTGTTTCACTAGAGGAAATAATCTGTCCATCCGAAACTTCTACCCGATAGTAATACTGCAGCCCAGGTTCTAAAAGCCTCAAAATAGAATTAGCAACTATAGCTCTTTGTTCAACTGGAGGTTCCTGTTTACCATCAATTGTATCAAGATACAATGTGTATAATAAATTATCTCCATCGGCATCACTAGATGACTCCCAAGAAAAAAGCTTTTCACCTGCATCGATGGTCTTTCCGGATTCCGGTGTCAATAATATTGGTGTTGTAGGAGCAATATTATCCGTTTGTTCTCCCTCTAAATAAAATTGAAAAACTTCCGACGTACTTGTAGTGTCTGAGCGCTGATTAACACTAGTAACGCTCCATTCATATACTCTTGATCGAATTAAAACAACCTCCTGTTCATTCATGAGAACATTAGAAATTGTTTGAGATTCTCCACTTGACAGATCAATAACGGACACTTCATAATAATCGGTATTACTCGATTCTTCCCATA
>Ga0181593_10006435_pt1 | contig 10531 bp, 8 predicted proteins | sample 071ome_19_FD_133756 | JGI IMG/M metagenome (GOLD analysis project Ga0181593, IMG submission 133756) | Coastal salt marsh microbial communities from the Groves Creek Marsh, Skidaway Island, Georgia - 071413AT metaG (megahit assembly) | ecosystem: Environmental > Aquatic > Marine > Intertidal zone...
ATCATACGAGCCATCGACCAAAACACCGCCCTCTACCGCAGGCTCGCAGTTATCCAAAGACAAAGGCACAAATTTACAGTCTACCCGCCCCGGAAATCGTAGTTTGTTGGTTTTGACAATTCTTTCGAAATAGCCAATCGCCTCCAAATTAAAATTTGTTGCCATCAGGTAACTCCCATTTTCATCTAGGCTTTGCAAGGATGTGTTTATAACCGTCACAGAAGCTGTAATAATCACAGTTACCACACTTATAGCCACAATGGCCTCCAACAATGAATAAGCTTTTTTAATCATCAGTTTGCATGTAAGTTATTTTGAATAATTTCCAGGTGGCAGCTGTTTGGATTCAAATACAAGTAACCCAGTTCCAGGCTCGTATCTGGATTTAGCAATTCCACGCTAAGTGCCTGGTCTGGATTCATTAGACAATCTAGCGCACCTTCATAGAGTCCCATGACTATTTTGTTGTTATCAGCACTGTAATCAAAAGCAGCACCATCGATTTGAAACGCTTTGCCAGTCACAAGTTTTGTCGCCGGATCTTCAAAATCCACGCTCAACAAACTCCGATCTCCATCTTCAAAGTAAATACTGCCAACTAAGTTTTCAAAAACTCTTAGGGCGCTTTTAGAAATTTCAATTCCAAAAGTGTGTTCCACGCTCGCATCTTCTAGGCTGTAAGCCGAATAGGCGAAGGCCTTTAGCTGATCAATAGCAGAAGACAGCTGACTCATTTCATTGCTCGAAGAAATATTCTGAAAACTCTGACCAAAAGACCCAACCATAGTGGTTGTTAGCGTGCCAATTAAAGCAATCACAATTACTAATTCAAGGAGGGTGAAACCAGATTTCATTACATAAAGTTAAAACCTTTCGGTGCCACCATTATAACAAATTCACCTTTGCGTGTCATAGATTTTATTTTGGCTTCAACTTCACAAGCTCGCATAAAAATATACTCTTCATGTATTTTTGTCAGTTCACGAGCCACACAGATCATTTGTTCTGGATCCAAAAATTCACTAAGCATTTTTAAAGTTTTTTCCACTCGGTGCACAGATTCCAAAAACACACAGGTGTACTCAGATTCTGCCATTTTTTTACATAAAGTCTGTCGCCCTTTTTTTGCTGGAAAAAATCCCAAGTACATAAATTTATCAGCCGGAAACCCACATCCACTCAAGGCCGCCACAATACTTGTTGCCCCAGGTACAGGGCTGACCGTAAGTCCGTTTTTGCGAAGAGCCGACACCAGGCTAAATCCCGGATCTGAAATTAATGGAGTTCCAGCATCAGAAACCAGGGCTACATGCTTGCCAGATCTTATGTCTTGAACAACTTCATTAATCTTAGATTCGGAACTGTGCGAATGAAAACTCACAACTCTAGTCTCAATTTCAAATCTTTCAGCCAATTTACGAAAAACCCGAGTGTCTTCACTCAAAATATAATCGCAACTTTTCAAAACTTCCAATGCTCGAAAACTAATGTCTCCCAAGTTTCCAATCGGAGTGGCAACAACACTTAACATTATTCAGAAATTGATAATTGATAAATTTTTAGCACGCCACCAACACCAGCACAAAACCACCAAGGATATAGTGGTACAAAAGCAAATAAGACTGCTAGAATAAAGAAGTTTAGTGATATATATTTCAGCACAAGTGCTTTGAATGATATTTCTTTCATATTCTCAATTTTTCTCTATAATAACAGTCTTTTTAAATTTGCAAAGTTTTTTTACTCCAATATCTCAAACAGAGCTTTAAACTTCTTGTTTTCTTCTTCTAAAAGTTCTTGCCAAGGCCATTAAGCCAATCGCAAACCATCCAGAATTACTATTTGGAGCCGCATTACAACCTCCTGTGTTGCCAGCTTCCATCGCAGCCATTTCCGAACCTCCTGTGTTGCCAGCTTCTATCCCAGCCATTTCCGAACCTCCTGTGTTGCCAGATTCTATCCCAGCCATTTGCATGCCAGCTACATCCATATCCATTTCAGACCCAGCCATATTCATATCAAACCCGCTATCAAATCCAGTAGTTCCAGCTTCCATATCTACCGATTCAACACCAGCATTGCCAGCTTCCATCCCAGCCATTTGCATGCCAGCTACATCCATATCCATTTCAGATCCAGCCATGCTTCCTGCCTCCATATCCATTTCGATGGGAATATCTCGGCACTCGCCATCTGCATATCGCATTTGGTTTTCATCACAGATTTCAGAACAGTCCTCAGAAACCCGCTCAAAGCCTTCCAGACAGACGCCTTCACAGTTTTCATTTGGATCCGGCATGATACATTCACCAATTTCACCATTGTTACAGGCCATAGCATTTACGCACAGATCTTGGCATTCCAAATTCTCATCACGAGCTTGGAATTCACCACACACCGACAAGCAGTCCCCAGAAACCCGCTCAAAGCCTTCCAGACAGACGCCTTCACAGTTTTCATTTGGATCCGGCATGATACATTCACCAATTTCACCATTGTTGCAGGCCATTGCGTTTACACACAAATCCCTACAAACAAAGTTTTCATCGCGAGCTTGGAATTCTTGGCAAATTTCCAAACAAGCCTCTCCAACTCTTTCATACTCTTCTAAACACTGACCAAAACAATCTTCTCCACTTGGTGGAAATACACATTCATCAATACTTCCAATATTACAAGCAAAGTTATCCTGACATGTATCCACGCAGACTCCATTCATATTTCTGGCAGTAGGGAATTGACACTCAACCAAGCATTGGTCGTTAAATAAATCAAAGCCTTCTGTACAGTTACCAAGACAGTCCTCACCCACAGGTGGAAACTCACAAGCCCCAGCTTGACCTTCGTTGCAGGCGGCAACATGCAAGCATAAATCAACACATTCTCCATCTAATTCACCTTGATTTTCTGCGCAATCCAGCTCGCAATTAAAACTTTCATTTCGTACTTGACCTTCCGGACACGCAGCCAGGTCTTGAGCATGCACTTCTTCAAAACTTGGCTCACCAGGATACAAAGTTGTAATATCTCCACATTGCACGCGCACAAAAGTGTTTGAATAATGACTCAAAACATCAAATACTCCTTGATAGTTTTGATCCCAGTAAATCATGGTCCCATGGTCCAAAGCCTGATACAGCTCCCACGGTATCGGGTTAGAATTGGAAATCCAACCATTAGTTGTGCGAGTCATAAGGCCCGCATAACCATCGTAATCTAAAAATATCATATGATGAGGAGTCACCATGGCCACATCATATATACCTACAGGCGAAGTGCCCGCCACCTCAACTTCAGTCACAAGCACGTTGCTGCCTACAGGTGCGTTATATGCAGCTACAACAGCTGACCATTCCACTGCATGAATCATTCCGGTCAATCGGGTACCACCAACTATTAGTAGTTTATCAGTATAGGCGTCGTACAAAAATTCTTGACCACTAACCAATATACAATTGCGAGCTTCCATATCTCCAAAAGCCAATTGAGTACAGTCATAATAGTCAATTATTCTTACAAGATCACCTTCGAAATTGGTAACAAATACATCAAGTCCATTTTCTTCTGTAGAAATTTGAATTCCCTCAGGACCAACGGAATGAGCAACCAGCAGACTTCTATTACTTGCAGGCAATCCATCCAGGTTGCCAGTCATTAATTCTTGATCATCACAGGTATCATAAAAATCCGGAAAATGCGGACCCCGTACTCGAGTATGCACTCCCGAACATAAAATACCACCACTCATGGCTCCTCGAGTGCTAGTAATAACTTCGCCATTTATGATGGGTGATAATGGTGTATTCAAATCCATTCTCTCACTCCAGGTACACGGATAATTAGCAAAAAAAGAATTGAGAGTAGTCCAGTCCTCTGGAATCTCTTGTCCATGGGACTCTTTTGGAAGCATACTTAAAGCACTCAATCCAATTCCTAAACATAAATTACGCAAATAAGAACTAGATTTTGCCACTTCTAATTTTGGGGAGGCTTTTAGTCTTTCGAGCATAGCCGAGTGGTTACATTAATTCAACCGTACGACCAATATGTCAAGTTGTCAAATATCTCAGATAACTAGTTACCAAATACAACCCCCAGATCGACATTTGTTTCAGGTGTAAACATGCGATTACCCAAATCGTATAATCGACTATTATTCCAAACACTCGCTGTCATAATAACTTTATTATCAGCAAATGGTACGTTGCTCACAACCTGGTATTCTAAGTTAGTAAAAGGTGAGTCATCTCCAAAGTTACGAGTCCCGTTATCTAACAATTTCAAAACCAAAGCCGGTTTCACAATCTCATTCCCTCTGAGTATTTCATCCAATCCATTATCTCCGTTTATAACAATCCCAAGCTCAGTAAAACGCTTGGATCCGAGACCAGCAATAATACTGTCGAATCTCAAGTTTGATTGATGAACCCAGACCTTATCGTTCTCCAAATCAACTAGAGCCATCTGAATAAGATCACGTCCATCTATCAAGTTTTTTCTTTCGGTTTCTGCACAAAATTCTTTTGCATCTGTGCATGGAGTTTTTAGTCTAATAGCTAAATTCTGATCTCTTGCGAGTAAAACTTTATTGGTAACAGCATTAGTTTTGTTATACAAAGGAATCATTATTGATTCTCCGGCATTCCATTTATTAAAATTGCAAGGGTTGTTAGCTGGATCCAAAGTAATTGGCACTAAATCTGGGTATTTTGCTGGGAGGTTCAAATTCAAGCTATAGTAGTCGCAGTCCAATCCAGTTGCATTCCCCGTTCCAGCAGCCGGCAGAATATGCGGGTAAGATTCAGGCTCTGTCGGATCTCCTGGGGTGATAGTCACTCTTTCTCCGCTGCCTGTTCTTCTGTTCTCTAACAAGCGATCTTGCTCCAAATTAAACTCTCTATCAAGATCGACAAAAATTTTCTTACCATCCGACAATGTTCTTAATTTTACCTGCGCAGGATCAAACAAAAGGTTACCTCTATCAGTACTATTATAATTAACTAACTCAGGAAGGTTAGTCGGTATTAGAGTAGATTTGGAATTAAATAAATATTGTAATTGAGATTCCTCAGATTCAACATCAGCTCGATCTGATTTTTCAAATAAACCAAGTAAATCACCTGAATTAGTAGATAAGAATGTTTCAAATTTATTATCAATCGCGCCCAGTCCAAAACTCCGACTTTCTATTCGGTTTTTATAGAGATTTATAGAGGTTTTAACTCCCAGATCATTCATACTTGTCACCATAATAACTGGTGTCAAGATTGCTACCATAAGCAGCGCAAACGATAAAAAGAAATAACCTGATTTAGTCTTTGACATGAATGTTGGGAGGTTTTATGTATAAAGGCTCAATTATTTTAGGACTTTTGAAAGCAGAAATAAAGTTCCAAAAATTCTCATCTCTGCAAAAATTTTCCAAATCCGAGATTTCCAATAAACGAACCTTAGTTGTATCCAATTTGTTTTGCTCTAAGAATTTTTTGTCAAAATCGCACAAATCATAACTGTCTAGATTCAAATCGCTGGCAGACTTCAGAATGATTTGTTGCTGCAAGTCAAATTCATAAAACTCATTTTTAGAGGCGCTCATACATACATTCTTGCTCTTAGCAATTTGGCTTAAAACACTCAAAGAATCCACAGCAAACAGATCGATTTTTAGTTGGCTAGCAAGAGTCATAGCCACAATGCAACCCACTCGCAGAGCCGAAAAATTTCCAGGACCCAAAACCACACACACAGCATCTATATCATGCAAATCAATTTCGGCCTGCTTACACAAGTTCTCAATAGCACTCAGGATATTTGGCAAGTCAGCTTTAAATCCACTTGTTTCTCTTATTCGTGTTTGATTATTTACAATCAAACACACGCATTTTGGACTTAGCGCAGAGTTGATAAATAAAATTTTTTTCATAAGTATTCTCTAAAAGATTCTTTGGTTTCGCTCTGGAGCAAAAGCTAATTTAAAATTTAATAAATCTTTTTAATTGCGACTCCTGGCAAATAATATTTAATTATTTCATCAAAATCAAAGCCTTCTTTGGCCATTTGAGTTGCCCCACAACCAGATATACCAACGCCATGCCCCAAAAAGCTAGTAGCCTTGCAGTAAGGGTCGGCCACTCCATTTAGATAAGGGTTCGAGCTCCATCCCCAAACATCTTTAGCGCTTTTGGTAAAGCCTGCACTTTGATTAAAATAAGGAACTTTTATAGTTTCATTTTGATATTGCACCACCATTCCAGAAGTTTGCATGACAGCTTTTGAGATAGTAGGGGAGCGCAGCTCCATACCGTACCCTATATATTTTTGAGTTGCATTTGGATCGTCATTTAGATGGTAGGGTTTTCCAGGAAATTTCTCTGCATCCACAGCATAGTGGTAAGCATACGACCTGGCAGCAGTCATAATAGTCTTAGCCTTGTCCAAGTCACTGGATTCCGATACTTCACCCAAACCTTTAAGGTATTGCTCAAGTTTGATTTCATTAATCAAAATAGCCTTACCTTCATCAAATCTAATTTCTAAATTACCACGGAAACTATTGTCGTTTAATCTTGGATTCCAAGCAGGTCTACGCTCCAAGTTCAAAACCGTACATATGCCGTCAGCCTCTGGCTCAAATCGCGCAATCTCTTGGTTGGCTTGCAAAATGTTCATATGCAGCACGCTTCCGGATTGATGTTTTTGCAGTCCTCCCAAATTCGAAATAAAATCGGTATTACACGTTATGGAATATTTATCCAAACTCGCACCAGTGATATGCACCCTCAAAGTAGGTTCTACAGAATCCAAACCAGCTGCCAATCCAGTCACAAGTTGCTTTGTGGAGCTTGTGGCAGTAGCCTGATTATCAGATGCCACATTTGCATTCGAGCTAGCTTTGGTACTAGGTGCTAGCGCACTTTTGTTATCTGCGCTAGTAGGTTTGGGGCCATCTTGGTTTATGTAGATTCTTACAAATTTTGAGTAAATCACAGAATTATCATGTACAAATCTCATCATAAGCATATGCGGCAAGGCAGTATCTGTCCGAAGTTTAAAATATACTGTCGCCACCTCACCTGGCCGCACTACAGATTCTCTAATTTTAGGCACGGTAATAAAAGTGTTGTAATCCTTAACATGCCCAACCTTAAATTCATCCCGGGTCCAAGTACTGCTAGTATTATTGGGAACCTCAACTTCTATTTCAGACCAAACATCTACAGAGACTTTGTAGTTGTATTCATATTGCATAATTTTGCTTCGGCTCGCCACTCTAGCCTGCGCTACATTCACTATGATATTTGTGCTGTCAGCATCCAATACTCCCAATTCCGGACTCACTAGGCCAATTTTTTGAGTGTAGGTTCCAGCTTTACTTGGCGAATTGATATCTAATTTAAGAGTAGTAGATTTGCCGGCTCTTAGGTTTATTTTATTAGAACTAACTTTTATAATCTCTTCCGAACTATCGCTGTTCAAGACCGCTAAATAAACTGGGTTTTGAGAATTAAAATCAATTTCCGAGTCATTGGTCAGCTCTACTGTCAAGCTCCCATTTTGACCTGGTTTCATATTTAGTTTGGAACTACTTGAATCAAATTCAAACTGCATATCTTTGGATTTTACAATCATATTGATATACAAATCTTCTTTAAAACTAGTCCCGTTGTTCTCCAGTTTGAATCGCAAAGCCTTAAAGCCACTCACATTTGGCGTCTTAAAATCAAGTTCAAAATTACCTGTCTGATCGGTGCGCACATTTGAACTAGTCAATTTAAAAGAATTATTTGACCCAATTAGTTTTTGTGTCTCGTTGTCAGCTGGAACCAATCTTGTATTTGAGCTGCTCCAATTTTGAGTTGTTAAGTTTTTTAACTTAACTTCGATTTTTTGATCAACCAAAGCTTTAACTTCAAAATTGTTTTCAGATTCCAGACTAAAAGATTTAGGGTTCAAAGTCATGTTGTTTTCAACCCAAGTTCTCAACTCTGGTAGTCTACTGTATAAATTCTTACCAGGGCACAATGTCTTGCCCGTATCTCTGTGGCCGCTTATCACAGGCATTGTCATATCTTTGTAAAACACAGAGCTAGTCGGATCCAAATCATAGGCGTTACTAAGTTTTTCAAGTAACATAGCCAAAGATCGCATGGTTTCTGTAGATACTTGGTCTTGTTCGTAATTGCCCATAACCGAAATTCCAATACTAACCTTGTTGACATCAAAACTATGGCCACCGATAACGCCGGCTCCGCCGGCTCTACCTTCAAAAATCTTGCCATCTGGTGCCACCACATAGTGATAACCAATATCACCCCAATTTTTACCATTGGCATGAAACTCATGAATATTTTTAATAGCCTGCGAAGGGTTATCTATCTCGTTAGTAGATGCTGTATGATGCAAAACTAGCATCTTAATTTCTTTGGCATATTGCCTCGGCCACAAAAGAGTTTTGTTATCTAAAAAACCAATCACTTGCGAAACTTCTGGGTCGTCATTGGAATTAAATCGTGAAAAATTTGGTAAAAAACTTCTACTAGCCACCAGTCTCAAACTCGAATCTTCTTTTTCAAACCCACCCCAGCTTTCTCTTGAAACAATATTCAAGCCATCAAAAACTTGACCAGAAACCAACACTTGGGGTATTGACTCAGTCAAACCTACAAATTCGAAGGCTTTTAGCGCCTGCGGCGCCTCCAAAACCCCATCCAAAACCTCGTCGTTATCTATACGAAATCTTACCGCCTTGGCAGTCTTTGTATTTATCAAAACTTCATTTGAGTCAGGATCGTCCAAATCCGGCTCAATCCCAATCCAACCACTGGTATTCCCGTCGGCATACAAAAACTGAGAGTACAAATGTTGCTCATGTTCATGCTCCCCAGGTGATGAGTCAGAGGCATTAAGTTCAGTGATAATACCGGTGAAATATGGTTTCTCTGTAACATATTCCCAGTCCGAGACACATTGTGTGTCTTTACAATCAAAATCCATCGCCAGAACACCGCTTGGAAACAATGCAAAGGCAAATAAAAGTCCAAAAATTAAATTTTTCCACATGATTACATGTTTATTTGCTTGTATTATAGCATTTGCTTTTTAAAAAGCCAGAATTACTCTAGAAATTTACTTTTAAAATGCTAGAATTAGTCCAGCATTTAATTATCTAAATATGCAATCTACAAGTGCACAAGATTTTATCTCAATGAGAGCCGATTCACCATTACCAATGATGGTAGACTTTTTTGCCGATTGGTGTGGTCCATGCCAAATGCTTTCTCCAATTGTTGAAGAATTAGCAGGGGAGTACGAAGGTAAAGTGAATATCGTTAAAGTCGATATCGATGAAGCCCAAGAAATCGCCCAAGAGTATGGAATTACTTCAATTCCTACAATTCTTTTTATTCGAGAAGGTCAAATGGTTGATAAGCTAGTTGGTTTCCAATCAAAAGACGCTCTTAAAGAAAAATTAGACACAATCTAATTTTAGATTTCAACAAAAAACCAAAAAGCCTCTAACTCTAGAGGCTTTTTTTAGTAGTTTCCAGCTGCAGTTCTTGCAAGCTCGTCGCATCTTTCGTTTTCCTTGTGGCCTGAGTGAGCCTTGACCCAATTCCAAGTGACTCTGTTGCCCATGTGTACCAATTTCCGCAAAGCTTTATCAACTAATTCCCATTTATCTTGGTTAGTTTTTCGTTTCCAGCCTTTGGTGTAAGTGGAAAATACTAAGTTGGAATCTGTATAAATATCTATGTGAGAGTTTCGAATGTCACGAAAAGCCAAAAAGTCCATGCCTTGAGCCACGGCCAAAATTTCCATTCTGTTGTTTGTAGTATCAGCTTCACCACCAGATAACTCGGCCTCGATTATAAATTCTTTAGAATCATATTTGTATTTTTGTAGAACCACACCCCATCCACCAGGACCTGGGTTTCCAAGGCAGCTACCATCTGTAAACATTTTAACGTAAAATTCCATCACTAAAAGTTAATTATTTTGCTAAATAGTAGCACATCTGCTAAAAATTAAAGTAATAAAATTTAAAATTTTCCAAATGAGTCTTCAAATTGGAATAGTTGGTCTTCCAAATGTGGGTAAATCAACTTTGTTCAACGCCCTAACAAAATCACACTCTGCCGAGGCAGCTAATTATCCATTCTGTACTATAGACCCAAATGTTGGGATTGTTGAGGTTCCAGATGATCGCTTACAAGGCTTGGCTGACGTTATTTCACCAGAAAAAATTGTCCCAGCTATTATTGAATTTGTCGATATCGCCGGCCTAGTCAAGGGAGCTTCGAGCGGGGAAGGCCTTGGAAACCAGTTTTTAAGTCATATTCGTCAAGTAGACGCAATAGCCCACGTAATTAGAGTTTTTGAAGATGATGACATTCATCACGTTCACGGTGAAATAGATCCTCAATCCGACAAAGAAGTCATCGAAGCCGAGTTGATCATGGCTGACGTTCAAACAGTCGAGAAAAGATTGTCCAAAGCACTCTCAGAAACCAAAAGTGGCAAAAAAGACAAG
>Ga0181593_10006436_pt1 | contig 10530 bp, 9 predicted proteins | sample 071ome_19_FD_133756 | JGI IMG/M metagenome (GOLD analysis project Ga0181593, IMG submission 133756) | Coastal salt marsh microbial communities from the Groves Creek Marsh, Skidaway Island, Georgia - 071413AT metaG (megahit assembly) | ecosystem: Environmental > Aquatic > Marine > Intertidal zone...
AATGAAACCTACGAAAAGGCCATTGTGTTTGTTAATCGACGCACAGAAGCAGAGCGCCTCAGCGAGTTTCTGCGTCGTCACCGTGAAGGGATAGCCGTGCTTCACGGTGAGATGACTCAGGACGAGCGTAACTATGTCATGCAGAGTGTGCGTGATGGTCGCCGCAACATTCTGGTGGCAACGGATGTGGCCGCACGCGGACTGGACGTGGACGGTCTTGACCTTGTGATTAACTACGATCTTGCGCGTAAAGGTGACGAATATATTCATCGTATCGGTCGTACAGGTCGTGCAGGCCGCAGTGGTCTGGCTATCAGTCTGATCGCACCCAGCGAGTGGAACCTCAAGGCAGCGATTGAACGCTATATCCAGCAGGAAATGGGGCCGCGGACAATTCAGGAACTGAAGGCAAAATACACCGGGCCTAAGAAGGTAAAAGCCTCGGGTAAGGCAGCAGGCGCTAAAAAGAAAAAACCGAAAGAGCGTAAAGCGCTGGCTGGTAAGTCTGGCGGAAAAGGGGGAGTGGGTAAGAAGACTCAGTCACCTAAGAAGCGTCAGGGGCCACGTCCTTCGCGTCCATCAGGCACTCTGATGGACAGCGAAGGCTTTGCACCGATCAAACGTAAGAAATAAGCCGGTTATTTCTTTTCCGGAATCAGCGGCCAAACTGGCCGCTGTTATAGTCTTTAATCGCTTGTTCAATTTCTTCCTGAGTGTTCATTACAAATGGGCCGTAGTGTGCCACTGGTTCAAGGATTGGGGTGCCGCACAGTACCAGACACTGGCTGTCATCAATTGCTTTCAGCACAAGCTCTCCACCAGTCGTGCTGTAAATTAACAGCGGCTTCTCATGAAGCGTCTGACCCGTTTCCAGTTCACCCTTGTAGACATAAATTACCGGGCGCTTGCCGTCTGCTATTGGCAGAGTCAGCTCTGCTCCTGCGGGTAAGGTGACATCGAGATACGCAGCATCGGCTGCCAGGCGATCGAGGGGCCCTGAGACCTCTTTGCCCTCGATGTTCCAGTCTCCTGCGATCACTCTGATGTCGCCGCCGTTGGCCAGGGGAACATGGGGTATTTCGGTGTTTGGAACATCCCGGTAATCCGGGGCGCTCATTTTGTCTTTAGCGGGTAGGTTGATCCAAAGCTGAAAGCCATGCAGGCCGCCCAGATCCAACTCGGGCATTTCACTATGAATAATACCGCTTCCGGCTGACATCCACTGGGCTCCTCCACTACGGATTTCACCTTTGTTGCCCATATGGTCACGATGCAGGAGAGCGCCTTTGCGCAGATACGTCAGTGTCTCCATACCGCGATGCGGGTGGGGAGGAAAGCCTCCCATGTAATCCGCTTCGTCGTCAGAAACGAGTTCGTCCAGCATCAGGAAAGGGTCAGCCTGACGTTGATTGAACAACGCGAGTCGGCGGATTTTGACACCATCTCCGTCTGAGCTCGGATAGCTGCGAATAATATTTTCGAGAGTTCTTGTCATGGTATGCCTCCAGACCATTACTTTAGCCGGGTCTGGAGGTGTATTCGAGATGGCGCAGTGATATGGACTGTTCTGTCAGACGGCCGATTGCTCTTCGACCTGCTCATCCAGCCCATCTTCAAGCAGGTGGCATAGCTGCTCACAGGCTTTAGGGTCGGCGTAGGGGTCTCCATGTTCATCGATGATGAAGAAAATGTCGGAGACCTGCTCGCCCTCGGTCAGAATCTTCGCGCCCTGCAGCTGGGCACCAAAGTCCATGAGAATGCTGCCTACTTTGGCCAGCAGGCCGGGACGGTCAGCTGCGGTAACCTCAAGCACCGTACGTTTCATTAGTGGGTCGTTACTGATTGTGACCTGTGTCGGCACATCAAATTGCTTCAGGACACGTGACGTGCGGCGGCGGATGATGGTATCGAACTCTTCCGGCTCATCCAGTGCCTCGCAGAGGGTGCTCCGGATAATCCGTATCCGTTCGGGGTTGGTAATGGCTTCGTTGTTTTCATCCAGCACAATGTAGGTATCCACCGCATTATTCTCTGACTCAGAGGTCATAATGCGGGCATCCTGAATGTTCAGGTTGAGCTGGTCGAGCGTCGCTGTTGTCACGGCAAAAAGATTAGGTTCATTCTTCATGAACAGAAAAATCTGTGTCGCCCCTTCAAACTGACGGTCTGATGTCTGACGGACTGAGACCAGAGGCTTAATGCTGTTCCCGTGTGCATCAATCTCGCGGGTATGCCAGACAATATTGTCCACGCCTTCACGCAGGAAATAGTCATCGCCGGGTACTCCCCATATTTCCCGCACACGGCTTTCGGGTAGCCCGTAGTCCTGGAGTTGAGAAATAGCTTCCTGCTGGATTTCTTCGATGACGTCGTCTTTATGAAGTGGATTTTCGAGCCCGCGGCGCAGCGCAGCCTGTGTATTCCGGTAGAGTGCCCGCATCTGTTCCGCGCGCCAGGGGGTCCACAAATCCGGATTAGTGGAGTGGGTATCAGCGACGGATATCAGGAAAAGCATATCAAGGTGATACTGGTCGCCAATCTCGACAGCGAACTGGTGTATGTCGTCCGGGTTGTTAAGGTCCAGTCGCTGTGAGGCGTTGGACATCAACAGGTGATTGCTGACCAGCCAGGTCACCATATGTGCATCGGCCGGCTTCAGGCCATGTTGCAGGCAGAAGGCTTCAGCAATTTCCCCGCCGTTGGTGGCATGATCGCCTTCGCGACTCTTGCCTACGTCGTGGAGCAGGGCGGCGAGATACAGAATTTCTTTTTTGTGGACCTTGTGAATCAACCGGGAGGCGATCGGAAAACGCTCGCGTACGTCGCCGTAACGGAAGTGCCTCATCAGGCGGATCATCCGGAAGGTGTGCTCATCCACGGTGTACTTGTGCAGCAGGTCGTACTCCATCATACCGATGACACGGCCGAAGGAGGGGATGTAGCGGCCAAGAATGCCATATCGCATCATCCGTGACAGTTCACGGACAACGCGCGACTTGCTGCGCATCAGAGTCATGAATATGGCGTTATGCTCCGGGTTCTGCCGGTAGTCTTCATCAATCAGGTGGCGGTTGTCGCGCAATGCCCTGATGGTGGATGAGTGCATCCCTTCAGATTCGGTCAGTTGTGCGAGCATCGGAAAAACCCGTAACAACCAGGCTGGCTCCCTCTGGAAAAGGTCGGGGGTCGTGAGCTGTAGATAACCATTGCAGAGAACGAAATGTTCGTTCACTGGTGTGATGGTTTCTTCCCCACGCTGCATGTAATCTTCAGTGAAGTGCATCATCAGCATATCGCTCAGCTCCATGGTGGAGAGTTGGTGGCGATAAAACTGTGACATAAAGCGTTCAACGCCGAGCTGGCGGCCCGAATCCCGGTAGCCCAGGACTTCGGCGACCTGGGTCTGAAGATCAAACAGCAGGCGATCCTCTTCACGACCTGCGATCATATGCAGTGCATAGCGGACTTCCCAAAGGAAGCTGATACTGCTGGCGAGACGCTTATGCTCAAACTCCGTCAGGAAGCCATTGTCTTCGAGTGCCTGCAGGCTGCCTTTGCCAAAGTGACGGATAGCTACCCATGTAATGGTCTGGATATCACGCAGCGCGCCCGGAGAGTTTTTGACGTTCGGCTCAAGGTTGTAATCTGCGCTGTTGTGCTTGTCGTGGCGCTTATTCAGTTCGTCTCTTTTGGCATCAAAAAACTGCGCTGCTGGCCATTGGTCTTCTGGTGTAATGTGGGCGGTTAATTGCGTGTGCAGGGTCGGGTCACCAGCCAGTGTGCGGCTCTCAAGGAGATTGGTAATGATGGTGAGATCACCTTCGGCCTCTGCGACGCATTCATCCAGAGTTCTTACGCTATGACCGATGTCCAGTTTAATGTCCCAAAGAAGCGTAATGAAGTCCTGGAGATCACTGGCGCACTGGTTGATGGTCGCTTCATCACGAGCCAGCAACAGCAGATCAATATCGGAATGAGGATGAAGTTCTCCGCGCCCATAACCGCCGACAGCGATCAGAGCAACGCCTTCGTTGGAAAGAGAGCGGAAGCGCCATAGTGCGCGTAATATGCGATCTATCAGGACAGCCCGCTGCCGCACCAGGGTGTCGGCATCCAGAGTCTCACGGAAATACTGATGCGACTCTTCCTGAATACGTTTCAGGAGAGGCTTGATGACAGGTAAAGGCAGAGCCTTTTCTGTCAGTTCCTCAACCAGAGCGTTTTCATCCAGTTCAGGTAAGGGGGGCGTCGCAGACGTATCGGTCACTTCCAGAACAGCTCTTCTTCTTTACGTCGGGTCAGAACATCAACACCGTCTGCAGTGACCAGCAGCGTGTGCTCCCACTGTGCAGAGGCCTTGCGGTCTTTGGTAACAACGGTCCAACCGTCCTTCAGTAACTTATTCTGACGGCTGCCCAGATTGATCATTGGCTCAATCGTAAAAATCATCCCTTCTTTGATCGCCATGCCTGTACCCGGCTTGCCGTAATGAAGGATCTGCGGGTCTTCATGAAACACCTTACCGATGCCATGTCCGCAATACTCACGAACAACGGAGTAATGGTTTGACTCGGCGTAGGTCTGGATTGCGTGGCCAATGTCTCCCAGCTGAACGCCGGGTTTCACCATATCAATGGCGAGATACAAAGATTCCTGAGTGACACGGATCAAACGCTCAAGGGCAGGCTGAACATCACCGACCATGAACATCTTACTGGTGTCACCGTGATAGCCGTCCTTAATAACAGTGACATCAATATTGATGATGTCGCCTTTTTTCAGAACCTTTTCATCGCTTGGGATGCCGTGACAGATCACCTGATTCACAGAGGTGCAGATCGACTTGGGGAAACCATGATAATTCAGTGGTGCTGGAATGGCCTGCTGCTCATTCACGATATACTCATGGCAGATACGATCAAGCTCGCCAGTCGTGACGCCGGGCTTCACATACTCGCCGATCATTTCCAGTACCTCTGCAGCCAGACGCCCGGCTACCCGCATTTTGGCGATGTCTTCCGCCGTATTGATCGTGACACTCATCAGAGCAGATCTTCCGTTTCATAAAATAGCAATCCGGGCATTGTACTTCTTGTGTCGCCGGGGTTGAACCGCTGAATCAGCGAAAGGTAAGGAGAGTCGTTAAAAACTGGTATCAGAGGCCATAAAATGGTATAAAGCGCCCGCGCTGAGCGCCGTACCCTGTAAAGCAGGTGTACGTAACTATTTAAAACGACACACACGGACTGCAACTGATGTACCGGGGTGCCTGTTTCGACAGGTCGGGACTCAGGGTTCGTGGAGGCATAACCCCTTACTAAGGTAATAAGACAATGGCACAAGTTAGCATGCGTGACCTGCTGAAGGCAGGCGTACACTTCGGTCACCAGACCCGTTACTGGAACCCTAAAATGGGTCAGTACATCTTCGGTGCACGTAACAAAATTCACATCATCAACCTTGAACAGACTGTTCCGGCACTGAACGGCGCTCTGAAGATGGTTGAAGGTATGGCTGCGAAAAACAACAAAGTTCTGTTTGTTGGTACTAAGCGCGCAGCGGGCAAGATCATTAAAGAGCAGGCAGAGCGTGCAAACATGCCGTTCGTTGCTCACCGTTGGTTGGGCGGCATGCTCACCAACTACAAAACTATCCGTCAGTCTATCAAGCGTCTCCGTGACCTTGATGCACAGCAGAAAGACGGTACTTTCGAGCAGCTGACTAAGAAAGAAGCTCTGATGCGTACTCGCGAGATGGAAAAGCTCGAGCGCTCTATCGGTGGTATCAAAGAAATGGGCGGTCTGCCTGACGCAATGTTCGTTATCGACGTTGATCACGAGCGTATCGCTGTTCAGGAAGCAAACAAGCTGGGTATCCCTGTGATTGGTATCGTTGATACCAACTCTAACCCAGACGGCATCGACTACGTTATCCCGGGTAACGACGATGCTATCCGCGCTATCCAGATTTACGTATCTGCTGCTGCAGACGCGATCCTGGAAGGTAAGCAGGGCGGCGCATCTGCGGATGAATTTGTTGAGGTTGCTGAAGAAGCACCTGCGGCTGAGTAATCAGACCAGACATTAAAAAGGGGCTAAGCCCCTTTTTTTAAATCTTTATCGTCAATTTATAGATTCAAAGAGGATATCCCACATGGCAACTGTATCTGCTGCCCAGGTAAAAGAGCTGCGTGAACGCACTGGTCTTGGCATGATGGAGTGCAAAAAAGCACTGACTGCTGCTGACGGCGACATCGACAAAGCTATCGAAGATCTGCGTAAGAACTCAGGTCTGAAAGCCGCTAAGAAAGCTGATCGCACCGCCGCTGAAGGTAAGCTGCGCGTCATCGTTGGTGAAGGCAATGCCGTTATTGTTGAAGTGAACTCTGAAACTGACTTCGCTGCAGGCGATGCGAACTTCAATGCGTTCGCGGACAAAGTTGTAGCTAAACTGGCTGAAACTAAAGAGACCGACATCGCTGCGCTGATGGCTGGTGATCTGGAAGACGCTCGTGAAGCACTGGTTCAGAAAATCGGTGAAAACATCACTGTTCGTCGTCCGGCGATCGTTGAAGCTGACACGGTTGGCGCTTACGTTCACTCAAACGGCAAAATCGCATGTATCGTTGCCCTGAACGGCGGTTCTGAAGAGCTGGCAAAAGACATCGCGATGCACGTGACTGCGTCTAACCCACGCGTTGTACGTGGCGAAGATATGCCTGCCGACGTTCTCGAGAAAGAAAAAGACATCATCAAAGCACAGCCAGATATGGCTGGTAAGCCAGATGAAATCGTCGAGAAAATGATGGGTGGCCGTATTAAGAAGTTCCTGAAGGAAAACAGCCTGCTGGAACAGCCATTCGTTAAAAACCCAGACCAGACTGTTGGTCAACTGGCCAAAGAAGGCGGTGCTGAGGTAATCAGCTTCCTGCGTATGGAAGTCGGCGAAGGTATCGAAGTTGAACAAACTGACTTCGCTGCAGAAGTTGCTGCACAGCTGAAGGGCTGATATCAGTCCTGGTGGACCACAGCGCGTGAGAACCACCAATTATATGCCGGGCTTGCCCGGCATATTTGTATATGTCAGACGTATTTGATCGTAGAATACGGCTAAATTTTTCAGGAGACAGGTACATGGCCGAGCAAAAAAGCGCGAAATACAAGCGAATCCTGCTGAAACTCAGCGGGGAAGCCCTGATGGGCGAGCTGGACTTCGGTATTGACCCGAAGGTACTTGACCGGATGGCGCTTGAGATCGCTCAGCTGCGTGGTCTGGGTGTCCAGGTAGGACTGGTCATTGGCGGCGGAAACCTGTTCCGAGGAAAAGCATTAAGTGAAGCGGGCCTTGATCGTGTGGCAGGTGACCACATGGGCATGTTGGCGACCGTGATGAACGCACTGGCGATGCGCGATGCGCTCGAACGCGCCAGCATGCCGACGCGCGTTATGTCGGCGATTCCAATGAGTGGCGTGGTCGATCATTATGATCGCCGCAGTGCTATCCGTGCTCTGAATCAGGGAGATGTCGTGATCTTCTCTGCTGGCACCGGTAACCCGTTCTTTACCACTGATTCAGCAGCCTGCCTGCGCGGTATTGAAATTAACGCTGACCTGGTGCTGAAAGCCACCAATGTTGATGGCGTGTATACTGCCGACCCTAAGAAAGACCCAACGGCAGAGAAATACAGCCTGCTGACTTACAGCGAAGTGCTGGAGAAACAACTGGGTGTTATGGACCTGACGGCGATTGTCCTGGCTCAGGACCACGACATGCCACTGCGTGTGTACAATATGAATGATACCGGTGTTCTGGGCCGTCTGATGACAGGCGGAGATCACGGTACCCTGATTGTAAGTGGAGACAATGCATGATTAACGATATCCAGAAAGACGCTGAAGAGCGCATGAGCAAAAGCGTTGCTGCGCTGGTAGATGCCTTCAAAAAAGTCCGTACTGGTCGTGCCAATCCGGCAATTCTCGATGGTGTTATGGTGGACTACTACGGTACACCAACAGCGATTACTCAGGTCGCTAACGTTGTAGTAGAAGATGGTCGTAGCCTGGCGATTAACCCGTGGGAAAAGAACCTGGTTCCGCTGATTGAACGAGCCATTCTGAAGTCTGACCTGGGCCTGAATCCTGCTACTAACGGCGATACTATCCGCCTGCCGATGCCAGCTCTGACGGAAGAAACCCGTAAAGACTATATCAAACAGGCACGAGCCGAAGCTGAAAAAGGTCGGGTGTCCGTCCGCAGTATCCGTCGTGACGCGAATGGCAGTATCAAAGACCTGCTCAAAGAAAAAGAAATTACGGAAGACGAATCCCGTGGTGCAGAAGATACCATTCAGAAGCTGACTGATAAGTTCATTGGCCAGGTTGACGATCTGCTCGCCGAAAAAGAAAAAGACCTGATGAAGGTCTGATCGGCAATGTCCACGAGTATTGATGACTCAAGTGCCGCACAGGGAAGTGTGCCACGCCACGTTGCTGTCATTATGGATGGTAACAACCGCTGGGCGAAAAAGCGTTTTATGCCGGGTGTTGCCGGTCATAAAGCCGGTGTCGATGCGGTGCGTGCAGTGGTCGAAACCTCTGCGCGCAATGGCGTCGAAGTACTGACTCTTTTTGCTTTCAGTAGTGAAAACTGGAGGCGTCCGGAAAAAGAAGTCAGCGCTCTTATGCAGCTTTTTATTGCTGCCCTCCAGCGCGAAGTGAAAAAGCTTCACAAAAATAATATCCGTCTGAAAGTTATGGGAGATCTGTCGGCCTTCTCTGAAAAAATCAGAGGCCTGGTGGCCGAATCAGAAGACATGACCAGAGACAACGATGCCATGACGCTGGTGATTGCCGCGAACTATGGTGGTCAGTGGGATATTGTTCAGGCTGCGCGACGCATGGCCGAAGAGGTGAAGGCTGGAACGCTGCAGCCGGAAGACATCACTGAACACACCTTCCACCACTACACCTGGCTGAACGAATTTCCAGCGCCGGACCTGATGATCCGGACCGGTGGGGAACAGCGCATCAGCAACTTCATGTTGTGGCAGACCGCCTACGCAGAGTTCTATTTTACCGATGTGCTCTGGCCCGATTTTAAAGAAGAAGAATACCAAAAAGCATTGGCCGCCTTTGCCAGTCGCACCCGGCGTTTCGGGCGGACCGATGATCAGCTAAAGGAAGCCCAGAACGGTGACTAAACAGCGAGTTATTACCGCTTTGATACTTGCCCCTGTGATGGTGGTGGGTATCTTCTTTCTCCCACTGAAGCCGTTTGCGATCTTTATTGCGATCATTGCCAGCCTTGGTGCTTGGGAATGGGCGAATATCGCCGGCTATCAGAAAAACTGGAGTCGTATTCTTTACGCCTTCTTCGTGTTTGTCTGTCTGTATATCAGCGCACGCTTTCTGCGAGTGAACCCCGAGTGGAAAATCTGGTTTCTGGCCGCGGGTACCTTATGGTGGACAGTCGCCTTCGCTCTTGTGAAGCGTTATCCCGGCGGTACGGACATCTGGAATGCCCGTGTTATCCGTGCCTTCCTCGGGTTGTGCGTACTGATTCCGATGTGGGTCGGATTTATGCACCTGAAAGAAGAGCCTCACAGCTCTTTATTGATTATCTACGTGATGCTGGTGGTTTGGGGTGCTGATACCGGCGCTTATTTTGCCGGGCGACGCTGGGGTAACAGTAAGCTCGCACCGAATGTCAGCCCCGGGAAGTCCTGGGCTGGATTCTGGGGCGGCTTCGCCACCACTATTTTCCTTGCCGCGATTACCTGTCTGGCGATCAGTCAGTGGCTGCAGCCGCTGACCGTGGCCGATGTTGTTAAAATCTTCGCGATTACCGCAGTGACCATGATTATTTCCGTACTGGGCGACCTTGTCGAAAGTATGATGAAGCGCCACCGGGGAATCAAAGACAGTTCATCTCTGCTGCCAGGTCATGGTGGTGTGATGGATCGTATCGATAGCATGGCGGCCGCGGTGCCTGTGTTTGCCTTTATGATGATGTTGCTGAACTGGAGCCTCGCTGTATGACGCAATGGATTACGGTCCTTGGTTCTACGGGTTCTATAGGTTGCAGCACATTAGATGTTATACGTCGCCACCCGGACAAATACCGGGTTTACGCACTGACGGCTGCCAGCAGTGCTGCTGATATGGCCGCACAGATCGCTGAATTTTCTCCGACATTTGCCGTCATGGCGAACAGCGACGCTGCGCATGAGCTTGGCACACTACTGCCTGTCGGTTGCCAGACGGAGGTGTTGTCTGGCGTGGAGGCACTGGTGCAGGTCGCTGAAGCGCCAGTCGTTGATCAGGTGATGGCCGCTATCGTAGGGGGAGCAGGGCTCCTGCCGACATTGGCGGCTGCTAAGGCCGGAAAACGCGTTCTGCTGGCCAACAAAGAAAGCCTGGTGATGGCTGGCCCCTTATTTATGCAGGCTGTCCGTGAGGGCAATGCTGAGCTTTTGCCGATCGACAGTGAACACAACGCTATCTTCCAGTCGATGCCACACGATTATCAGGG
>Ga0181593_10006438_pt1 | contig 10527 bp, 15 predicted proteins | sample 071ome_19_FD_133756 | JGI IMG/M metagenome (GOLD analysis project Ga0181593, IMG submission 133756) | Coastal salt marsh microbial communities from the Groves Creek Marsh, Skidaway Island, Georgia - 071413AT metaG (megahit assembly) | ecosystem: Environmental > Aquatic > Marine > Intertidal...
AAGAAAATAAGTTCGGGGATTTCGACGACGATATTCCGTTTTAACTCAGAGCCTAGCTACTCAGGCATAGTTGACCCATGGCCCGTGGGTGGGTGGCAGGGCATAACCCGATTATTAAATGGCGTGAGTTTAACGAGCGTCCACTTTGAATTATTTGTTATTTGGAAAATGGAATGGAAATCGTAGAAATTGTAAAAGTGAAAAACTGCGCAGGAAATCACGAGTTAACCCATGTGATTTTTGACGCGGCTCGCGGTGATTATGCGGATGATGTGAACAGCAGGGATCAAAAGAAAATAGATGAAGTTAATAAACTAATACGAGACGCAATTGATGATTTTGCCCAGTATTGTTTTGACCGTGGGCGAGAATACGAGCGTCAAAACAAATAAAAACCGCCATCAATGGCGGAACGTCCATTGAATGATGGTGTTATTGAAAACCCGGCCAAGTGTCGGGTTTTTATTTCAAATATTTATTTAATTAGGGGTTTACAAATAGGATCAAAGATCCTATTATATATCTCATGGTGGCACGCAGAGAGCCACTCATTCTGAGGGGGCTAGTCGATGCCACTGGGAACGAGAAATGAAACTTTGCGATGTAGCGACCATTAAGACGAATTTTCAAGATGCTGATTTCTTTTTGATTCGTCGGGGGGCCATAAGTCAAGTTGGCAAACCTTCCAGAGAGTTCAACCCTGAACACATTGGAATAAAGGTCAACAGAACTGACATCCTCTTGCCTGATTACCTTTATTTATGTTTTGAACACATTCACAACATAAAAGCATGGGAACCCAGAGCAAACGGAACCTTGGCCTTGGTCAACATTCGTGTTTCAGACGTTCGGAATATTGAACTGTCACCACGATAAGGGAAGGGGCGAAAGCCCCCGAACTTTTAACAGTTTAAAAGGAAATTACATGAACACTTACTTTGAAGTAAAAGCGGAAATTGACGGTGAAGTTGAAATTTTGTTTGGTAGTTATGACAAGCAAGATTGCATATATGAAAAAGAAGCTGAACGGGATTCTTGGAAAGAACAAGGTTATAAAAAAATTAAAATTGTTTCCCGTCAAGTTGAAGAAAAGCCAGATAAAGAAGTTTATCCGGATTTGATCACCAAAAAAGAATTGTTTATTAAGCAAGCGCCTAGTTTTAATTTTGAGTTAGATGAAGATGAATTGTTAGAAGTGGCCATTGAACGTGGTTTTGTGACGGTCGTGGATGAAGTAAATGGTTTGTATAAAATCAATGAAGATTATGAAGGGGTTGAATAATGAAAATTGATATTCCAGATATAAAGAAACAACAAAAGTTTATTTTTGAAGAAAGCACCAAGACGGCTATCAAACAATTAAAAGAGAATTTAAAAGCCCCTGTGATTGAATCACAGTCTGAGATTAACGAATCAGACTATTCAAACGCCCATCTTTTGACTGAATCACAGGGATTTGAAGCGCCACACCCTGACGTTGTAGGGGCGTATTTTCGGCACTTTCAACAACACTTCCCAGAATACGGAACAGACAAAAAGTTGGCAGCTTTACTGGGTGTGAATAGTGACCGAAGAATAAGAGCATTCAAAGACGGTTCAAGAAAATGTCCCTATGGAATTTGGAGGCGGTTTCTGGTTATTACAGGTAGAGCGCCCCAAGAAATCATTGAAGTCAAAGCGTTTATGGCTTAAAACCCTGATAAACAAAAAGCACCCTTTGTACCCGGCCATGTGCCGGGTTTTTTATTTCTCTTTATCTACCTTATTCCCTTCTACAATCCAATTACCCGTTTGCATCCATGCCCGCCTTTGATCATCGCTCATTCTTAACAGGATTAAAGACATGGCGTTGGTGATCATGGGTAAAGGTAAGTTTCGGGGTGTTTTTCTCACAACTTGCAAAATTTCCCGTTCGGATTGTGTTTTTGGTAGCCATTCTGGTTCAAATGAATATAGGGCATCAATCGAGCAACCCAGCTCCCGTGCTAGGGCTGGCAGAATGGCCGCAGGGGGCCACGTTGTGTCTGTTTCGGTATGCCAACGCCTAATCGTTCTAGGAGTGGTGCCCAGCTCCCTTGCTAGGGCTTTCTGCTTTACATTAGCGGAACGCATCAACCGGATCAGGTTTTGGGCAAATTGCTTTTTTTCCCGTACTGGGTCGCGGATAGCCATAATCTTGCAGGGTGTACTAAATGTAACCAATTGTAAGTCAATGGTATGAATGATAGCTAAACGACCGGACAAAGTGTGTCCTTTGGATGAAAAGTTATTAAAAGACGGACACGTTATGTCCGCTTTTATTTGTGAACAGGTATTCATTTTTGGGTAATCTGTGCCGCGCACATGCAGTGCAATCAAACAGACAGGGATCAATAAGGAGTATTTATGTCTGATCGTCAAAGCACCCAACCCGCAGCCCAGAAGGAGGCTTGGAGAGGTCAAGCGAACTTGGTTTCATTTTTGTTGGCAAGTTTGCCCAATGGTCATTCCATAACTTTGGGCGATAGGGAGAGAACGGCTATTTCTGATTTATTAGATAGGCTGTCAGCGGCGGCTAGTTAATTATGAAGCTTTCTTTTGCAAAGCTTCTAACAATTGTTGTTGCTGTGAAGAATCCATGGATGGGATTCTTTCTAAAAGGTCATCCATATCAAAAGACATTTGGGGGTTGCCTTCAATATATTTTCCGAAGTGAGACACAATGGTGAATTGTGTATTGCATCGACCGGGGCCAACGTCAGAGCAAGCATAATACCTGTGAATAATTTCTGATTCACCTTTCCCGCCGCTAACATTCGGGCTTCCATAACAATGTGCAGGTGCAAAACACTTAGTACATTTCTGTCCCATTGATTCTTCCCCAATGAATTCAAAATTATTTTTAGCATCCATTGTACTACAACCTATTTTATTGTTCGTCAAAAATTGATGTTTTTGGTCGGTTAAATTTCACATGTGCTTTTGGTGGTAAAAATTCATTCATCATTTCAATGTGTGGAAATGTTGGAATGATTTCTAATTCTGTATGAACCAAGGTGGCTTTTACTATATCGCCAGTGTTGCCGTTTTCTGTTTGGGCGTTTGATAGCGCCCGTGGAATTCGCCAAGCATCTACCACATTTTCCTTTGTTACTTTTTGAACTTCGGTGATGTCGTCACTTGATTTAACTTCACCAACGGGAATCAGTTTCAATGGTTCTTTTGCGGTGCTTTGTGGAATATTCACAAACATGGATTTGAAATTTCCCACGCCCTTAGAATTGGCCAAGGCTTGTTTCAATTTTTCTTCATCGGCAGGTTTCAAACTTGGGTCTTGTGAAAATAATATGTAACCCATGTGTGCGCCGTTTTTATAATACCGGCGTTTAAATAAGATGGATTCTTCACCCAGTAGGATTGAATGGAATGCGCCCAGGTATTCAGGGCAACCATACTTTTCATTTTCTAAATGGTAGCGTATAACCTGTACCACTTCCCCTTTTTTGAATTTAATCAATTTGTTATTGCTGGCGACTTTTACAAATTTCCCTTTCTCAGAAGAAACGCGCATGGATACGGCGGGAAGGTGTTTGATTGCCAACAGTTGATTGAAGCGATTGACGATGAATTGAAAATAAAATTCACCATAGACATTCCAATCCATGATCATTTTGAACATGTCCAAGTAAGAAACGAACTTATTGGAACGGTCAAAGTGACTGGCAATTAGATTGGTTTTGAGTTGCGCCATTGAACCGTGTGTTGAATGGGCGCGGACCATTTTTGCCAAGCCTTCTTTTTCAATGGGCGGTTCCCAATAGCCTTTTGATGAATCTTCAAAGCTGCCGAAGCCATCCATAAAACCAGCATCATTGATGACGGATTCTGTTTCACCAAAACTGAACGCCATGATTTCACTGTTGGTTTCGTCCGCTGTTGTCATGGGTTGTGTCATGCCGCAATGCTCCAAGTGCTGGTTGTGGTGTCTTTTCGGTTTAATTTGTTTTTGTCAATGGCGTGCATCAATGCCCATGATTCGTCAGCATGGCCATTGGTGTTGTTGCGTGTGGCTTTGTAGGTGGTTTGACCGCCCCCTGTCACATCCTGTTTGATCAACAAGAATGATTGTGTCATGCCTTTCCATTCTTCCGTTGCTGGCCATTGCAGGTCATTAGATGCCATTAGGTCTTTGGCTTTTAAAACCAATTCCACTTTCTTTTCGGGTGAATAGGTGATGGGTGTGGCGTTGAAATAAAAGTCTTTCACAATATCAAACACACCACGCCCTTGGCCTGACACATCAATTCCAATGTGCTCTACGTTATAGCGAACTTCCACCAGTTCTTTGATGCGTTCCGCTTGCCATGTATAGGACTTATCCAACCAAGTGAATTTTTCAATGCACTTGTGTCTTGTTTCTGGTGGCAGTGGTGGCAACACAACAATGACAACACTGTTGTCACGGGTCCGGGCGGGGTCGTATCCAATCCACACAGGGCGATTGCCAACGGGCCGTTCATTTTCTAAATTGATCTTTTCTTCTTCATACAGGGCATCATTGGCGCACTGTTGGAGTTTGGAAAGTTTGAACGCGGATTGTTGATCATCCACAAATTGACACATGAATAGGTTGTTGAATTCGTCTTCGCCGTATTCTTCGCGCAATGCTTCCACGTCAAATAGATCACACCCATCATTGGCCGCGTCTTCAATCGTGACCACATGCCGCCAAATCTTGTCAGGGCACAATTGGCCGTCACCGCGTAGTTGTTGGATCGTTGGAAATTCAATGTCTTTCCGGGCTTTCTTGGAGCCTTTCCATTCATCCCCTGACCAGAATGGGTACGCTTGGTGATTTACGGTTGAAGGGGTTGAAAAATAGGTTCTACGCCATTTTTTATGGGTAGACATACCAGAAGAAATATCCTTGAACTTTTTGAAGCCTTGCACCCAAAAGATTTCATCATTGTATGTGTGGCCATGGTAGCCGTTCACAGAACTGGAACTTGCAGACAATGGGATTAATTCAGCACCATTGGAAAGGGCGCATGGATTGCCTTTAAGTTCTATTCCAAACCAATCAAGTGCAAATCCTTTGATGTATGAAAGGAATATTTCAGCTTGCGCTCGACTAGCAGACATGAAAATTTGGTTATCACCATTGATCACGGCATCTTCAAACGCTTCCGCCGAAAAATACCACGTTGCACCAATCTGACGGGATTTAAGAATTAAGCGAGTGCGGCAAATTTCAGGGTTGTTTTTAGCATCGCGCCATTTCTGTTGATACCCATAGAGCATCTTAGAAAATTTTTCATCAAAGTCCGCTTGGGTTAGATGATCAATATCATTCTTTTTTGAACCCTTTTTACGGTTTCGCTTTCTTCCAGAGTTGGAACCGCCTTCACTATTGCGTTCACTTGCCCTTTGGTTGGCTTCTTCCTTCCCTTCTTTTATGCGCTCTTTGGAATTGGGTTCATTAATCCATTTAACTTTATCAAGGCGTTCCATTGCCTTCATTAACATATCAATTTCTTTGAAATCGTTGTCAGTTTTGTTGGGCTTATCTATAAGCGCATTAAAACGCCGCGCAGTACTAACACGCGGGTCTAGGTGTTTGATTTGATCCCACCAATTTTCTTTTTCTGCCCAGTTATAAATAACCCGAACATTATTGATTTCAGGAACTTCAATCAAAATCTGAGGTGGTTTCACGCCGCGCAAAAACAGAATCTTGGCGGCGGTTTTGGTTTCTTCACTATAAGCCATGACGCGAATTTAAATGAAGAAAACCCGCAAATCACAAAAACAATTCCAGATTCTTCCAGTTCTGAACAATCTGGAAGAATCTGGAATTAAACCGCTTTTTCAATTCATTTTTCCTGAATATGGTTGGGGCCACTGATATGAACAGCCGCTGGCTTAACCAATTAAAGGAATCAAATTCATGGCTTTTGAACTTCGCACTAAATGGTATCGGGTAGCCGTTGCCGGTGATTCGATTGATGGCCGTGAAATCACAGAAGATGAAATTAATGAACTAGCGGAAACCTATGACCCGAATTTTTACACGGCGAACATTTACAATGAACATGTTCGCAATTGGGGCAGTTATGGTCAGGTAGTAGCTTTAAAATCTGAAAAGGTGAACAAACCCGATTCCCCATTGATTCATGACAAGGTTGGTTTGTTTGCTGTTCTATCACCTAATCAACTTTTAATTTCCCTAAATAAACAAAATCAAAAGATTTTCACTTCTATTGAGATTTGGCCGGACTTTCAAAAAACGGGCAAAGCGTACATGGCAGGCTTTGCAATTACAGATCAACCGGGGGCGGTAGGAACCGAAGCCCTAAAGTTCAACGCAAAATCAGCCCCTAACAATTCCTATACAAATGCAGTGGACAACGGTTTTTCTGACTACCTGAAAGAAGTTGAACCAAACGGCCACCAATTCAACGCCCAACACCCAGTCAAACCAAAACAGGAAGACAACGAAATGAACGAAGAACAAGCCAAACAGTTTGAAGAATTCATGGCAAATCAAACTAAAACCAACGCGGCACTATTAGAAGCCATTCAAGGTTTTTCAGCCAAGTTGAGTGGTAGTGATTCTGGTGAGGGTATTGAAGAAGGTTCTGCCACTACACCTGAAATCAAAGATTTCTCAGCTTTGCAGGATGAAGTATCTGAATTGAAGGATTTGGTTAAAACGCAAAACGAAACAATAAGCGAGCAATCAAAGCAATTCAAAGCAATTCAAGAACAAGCCTTTGGTTTTACGGACCCGGACGGTGACGGTGAACCAGAATTTGAAATTTGCTAATTAAGCGAATTTCAAAAACCGAGCTGTTAACCCTTTAACCCGAATTTAAAACAGGACTTAAAATCAATGAAAAATTTTACACGCGGTAAAATTTCCAATTGGATTGCAAATGTTGCCAAGGCTTACGGTGCTTCCCCAGCGACTGTGCAAGCGGCCAAGCAATTTGCAGCCACACCAAGTGTTGAACAAACACTTAAAAAAGCACTGGCGGCCAAATCTGATCTTTTAAGCAAGATCAACACGCGCATGGTTACTCAAATCAAAGGCGCAAAACTTGGCTTGTCTGCCGTTTCTCAAATTGCCAGCCGCACTGATACCAGTGGCGCGGGTGTTCGTGTACCTAAAAAAATTCAGGGTATTGATGATGATCAATACGAGTGTAAGAAAACGAACTTTGACGTTGCGATTCCTTATGAATTGCTTGACGAATGGGCAGAATTCAAGAACTTCATGCAGCTTTTGCAAGACCTAATCAATGAAACCATTGCAAACAATAAGGTGATGATTGGTTGGTATGGTGAAAGCCACGCGGACACCACTGACTTGGCATCAAATCCACTTTTGCAAGACGTGAACATTGGTTGGTTCCAAAAGATTCGTGACAACGCCGCATCACAAATGCTTTCGGAAGGGTCCGTGGCTGGTCAAATTCGAATTGGTGCCGGTGGTGACTATGTAAACCTTGACCATCTTGTTGAAGACATCAAGCAAGGCATTCCAGCCCACAAGCGAAAAGACCCAAATATGAAAGTCATCATTGGTGATGAACTTTTATCTTCCCAACGTGTGGCGCTATACAAAACCCAAGGCAGTCAGCCAACGGAAAAGGAGCGAATTGAAACCAAGGCAGTCACCAGCGAATTCGGCAGCTTGCCAGCGGTACAAGACGCTATGTTCCCGGAACGTGGCTTGATGATCACATCTTATAAAAACTTGGGCCACTACACCCAAAAAGGGTCACTACGCCGAACCATTAAGGACCACGCCGAAAAAGATCAGTATGAAAACTTCATGTCAATGAATGACGCATACGTTGTTGAAGACTATGAAGCGCTTGCATGTATTGAATTCAAAAACGTGCTTCTGCCTGATGGTGCCGGTGGCTGGCAATAATTCCAGTCACTAATCCAATGAAACCGTTTCGGCGGTTTCATTGATTCTTTAAAACAAACGGGGTGAATTAATTATGTCTTTTATGAAAAAGCATCAAGCACGCTGCAAGGCGGGTGAACAAACAGTTCAAACAAAAACCGTTCAACAAGTGACGGCGCGAAATCTTAGCGGATTAGGCGCAAAAGCGGAAATGGAACGTCACCATGAAATGATCATGGAAGATGTAAAGCTTTTGAAAGAAATCAAAAGCATTGAACAACGCAAGGTTGAAAAAAAGGAAGCTATGAAAAAATACCTTCCTTACATTGACGCTTATTTGTCACAAGAAAAACGTTATCCAAACCCTGTGCTTGTTGTGATGATGATTTGGGCTTTTGACACCAAGCAAATTGAACCCGCTTTGAAATACGCACAAGAGTGCATCAAAGCCGGAGACGAAATGCCGAAAGAAAAAGGCTTGTTGTACTTCAAGTCAACCGTCACTGAATTTGCACTTGATGAACTGCATGACTACCTAGAAGAACAATACAAGGCGGGGAATTCCTCTGAACCGTACCTATCCGACACCATTCAATTCATGGATACGTTGGACGTATATGACCAGATCAAAGCCAAATATTTGAAATTAAAAGGCCGGTATCTGATGGACTCAGAAGACATTGAAGAATTGGAAATGTCTTTGGCCTTATTCAATCGTGCAATGGACCTTGATTCAAAGGTTGGTTGTAAAACTGACCGTGACACGGTTGAAAAGAAAGTCAAAAAGTTAAAGGTCAATCAGCCTGAACCAACTGGCGAAACGAATTCAGAAGACACACCAAACGGTGATGATTCTGGCAGTAATGAGGCGGACGCCTCTTAACGGCTCCACCCCACCCGCTGGCCCTTCGGTGGCGGTTTCAGGTTTTAACCCTGTTAAACCTTAAACCGAAACGGCCAGCACCTAAACCAACTAAGGAATTTGAATCATGGGCTTTGGATATAACCCAGTTCAAGAGAGTGACCAGACCATAACTAATGACGGGTTTTTTCCTGACATTAACGTGGCTGATTTTCAGAATGTATTTCATGACGTGAATGACGTGGATTCTGAAAAGGTTATTCATTCTTTAAAAGTGGCCATGGTTGATGTGAACCGTCAATTGAAGTCAATAAAAGCGTCAAGTGAATTTCCCACTTTGATTGAAAGTGATTCGGAAAGCATCGGCGGCGAATCCGTTTTAGAGCTTCACTACAAAACCGCTGTGTTTGGTGTGGCGCGTTCAAATCTATTGCCGTTGCTGATTACTGTTAGCAAACGAGAGAAAGCGGAAGAACTGGAAACCAATTTTGATGTGATTCAACAGCAACTAATGATCCGGAGCAATCAGGCAATTCGTGAATTGCATGGTATGACATCGGCCACAGTGGAATTGATCTAGTGAAGAAATTTGAAGCCTTACAAGATTATTTCAATGGCCTGAAATTGGTTAAGAAAGGCAAGTTTGACGCTTGGGTTGAAACCCTAACCGTCAAGCGTATGCACAAACAAACTGAAAAGGGCTTCTTACTTTGTGAAATTCAGTATGAAGCCAACTTCTCTTTTGAAGAATGCTGCCAACACCCAAGCTTTATGGTGGCGGTTGTTATGGCTTGGCTACTTGAAAATGATGCAGGCCGAAATCCAGAACGGGAAGGTGAACCCAGAATGGATGGAAGCGCCATTGGTGACGGTCAATACAATTTGGGAATTCAATTGACGTTTGTTGAAAAGATTTATCTACACGAAGACACAAGCGGAATGATTCAAATTAAGGGCGTGAAGTACACAGGCGGTGAACAAGAAGCGGACGCGGCCAGTGAAATTAGTTTAGAGCATAAAACAAGTGCTTGAAGGTTCAATTGATGTGGGGCCATTGCTAACTGCAAAGGACGTGAAAAAGCTTTACCAGCTAACCGCCACAGAAAAGAAACGATTGAACCGAAGCCTTGGCCGAATTGCTGTCAAGGGGACTGGGAAACGCATTCAAACTCAAACGGATGTGAGAGGCGGAAAACTAGCCAAACGAAAAACCGGAAACAAGAAAATGTTGAAGGGTTTGAAAAAAGGTTTGGTGGTTTACGCAAAAGAAGGGCGGGCAACCGTCACTTGGAAAAATAATCTGATGGGTTCGATAGCTTATAAGCATCACCACGGATTAGCCGAAAAGTGGACCGCTGCAAAAATGAAACGGTTATTTGGTGAACCAGATTATTCAGAGCCAGCCACTAGGGAACAAGCGCGTTCACTTTTGGCCGCCGGATTCAAAGCCAAAATTGACGGACGAACAAAACGCCCAAGTCAAAAATGGATTATGGAAAACCTGAAAATCGGTCAAGCCGGTTTGTTGTTGAGAGTATTGCGGGATAAGGCTGAAAAGCAATCATGGCTGATCACCTTACCCAAAAGACAAGTATTAGGTGCATCGAATGAAGATATTTCAGACATGGTGCAAACAATTAAAAACTTTATTTCAAAAAAGTGAGGCGTGAAACATGACATTCCCCAAGGTTCAAACCCAAGCCTTGAATAAATCACAGGGCAGTTCACCAGAGATTGAACGCCGCTCTTTATTCATTGGTGTTGCTGA
>Ga0181593_10006439_pt1 | contig 10525 bp, 10 predicted proteins | sample 071ome_19_FD_133756 | JGI IMG/M metagenome (GOLD analysis project Ga0181593, IMG submission 133756) | Coastal salt marsh microbial communities from the Groves Creek Marsh, Skidaway Island, Georgia - 071413AT metaG (megahit assembly) | ecosystem: Environmental > Aquatic > Marine > Intertidal...
AAGTTCATACCATTTAGTAAGAGCACCTTGTAAAGCGCTTTTGTCTGCTGGTTTGAATGGACGGTCTTTATTAAATTGGTCATATGTTGGTGTTGGAACGCTAAATCCATATGTATTATTTTCATCTATTCCTGAATTTTGAAACATATTACTCAAATTTGTTCCATCAGAAACAGCCCAGTAACTGATATTTTGATTGAAGGCAGCAGCACCATAGAACATACCATACATATTTGTGACCTTGGACACATTCCATTGCCCGATAGCCTGGTTGAAGGCAGCAGCATTAGAGAACATCTGATTCATATCAGTCACATTGCCTACATTCCATTGCCCGATAGCCTGGTTGAAGGCAGCAGCACCAAGGAACATATAACGCATATTTGTGACCTGGGACACATTCCATTGTGATATATCCTGGTTGAAGGCAGCAGCATCCTGGAACATACTACCCATATTTGTGACCTGGGACACATTCCATTGTGATATATCCTGGTTGAAGACATTGGCATAATCGAACATACTACGCATAGTTGTGACCTGGGACACATTCCATGCTGTGTATGTAGTTCCATTTACTGTCACTTCTTTTGTACTTATATCTTGGTTGAAGGACCAGGCATACTGGAACATATTACTCATACCTATGACTTTTGAAGTATTCCAGTTTCCAATAGGTTGGTTGAAGGCATAAGCATTCGTGAACATATAACGCATATTTGTGACCTGGGACACATCCCAACTTCCAATAGGTTGGTTGAAGGCAGCAGCACCATAGAACATAAAATACATAGTTGTTACAGAACTTACATTCCATCCTGATATATCACCGTTGAAGGCAGTAGCATTCTGGAACATATTACTCATAGTTGTGACCTGGGACACATTCCATCCTGATATATCACCGTTGAAGGCAGCGGCACCATTGAAGATAGCAAACATATTTATGACAGAAGACACATCCCATGTACTTATATCAGGGTGATTATTTTGAGTTTTATTTTTAAATAATTCAGACATATCTGTTATTCCACTTACATCCCATGTATTTGGGTTTCCATTATATTCAGACCCACTGTAATTGTTTGCTGTAGTTACTGCGTTTGAATCGCTTGAATCATTGGCAAGTTCATACCATTTGTTGACTGCTGCTTGTAAATCGCTTTTGTCTGCTGGAGTAAAAACCATTATACTATAATTGTCTATTTATTTAAATACAAAAAATATGACTCGAAAAATAGTCATATTTTTAAACGCTCTCAAAAGGGATCGAACCTTTGACCTCCCGATTAACAGTCGGATGCTCTAACCAGCTGAGCTATGAAAGCAATTCTATTCAAAACACATTCTACCAATATTCATTGAAGATCTTTAAGGCGGCCTCGTTCCGATGTGTTTTCGTCTTTCTTTTTTATATTGATTTTTTATTAAATAACATTCTTGAAGAATGAGCGATTTGAACGCCCGACCTTTGGATTTGGAATCCAACGCTCTACCAACTAAGCTAATTCTCCGGTATTTCCCGCACGGGGAATCGAACCCCGACCTCAGCCTTGAAAGGGCCGCATCCTAACCGTTAGACTATGTGGGATTAAGGGAACCTATAAGGGAACCTAGGTTCCCTTAGACCCTCCTTTTTATAATCCTGATTATCAAGTGTACCAATGTTCTCTTAGAAGGGTATACACGACTTAGATTACCTTATAAGGAGGGTTTAAGGGAACCTTGGTTCCCTTATTAGCAGGAAATAGTTTCGATCTATTGACCTTTGGGTTATGGGCCCAACGCGCTGCCTCTGCGCCACCCTGCTAGGTAGATTTTCGACATTCCGGTCGGTAGTAAGCCCCCATGTATTTTGTTCCTCGCTTAACTACTGTGAGATCCCGTATTCACAATCTAGGTTTTGGTTTTATTTAATTAAAAGGTTGTGAATTATGATCCCTCCATTTCCACAATGAGACTTCTGGTTCTAGACCAAGGGATTGTCTCTGCGCCGCCCTGCTAGGTAGATTTTCGACATTCCGGTCGGTAGCAAGCCCCCATTCTTCCCGCTTAACTACTGTGAGATCCCTGTTTTAGATCATCTATTATTTGATTGTATTGTAAGATGATTTGTGCTATATGATCCCTCCATTTCCTCTATGAGACTTCTGGTTCTAGACCAAGGGATTGTCTCTTCCCCCCACCCGATGTGGGACTCGAACCCACGACCACACGCTTAAAAGGCGTGCGCTCTACCGACTGAGCTAACCGGGTATAAGGGAACCTAGATTACCTTATAAGGAAGGTTTAAGGGAACCTAGATTACCTTACAAGGAGGGTTTAAGGGAACCTAGGTTCCCTTATAAGCTCCTATTGGGATTCGAACCCAAGTTTCAGGATTCAAAGTCCTGAGTGATAACCGCTACACTATAAGAGCCGAAAAAAATATACACAAAACACTAAATACAAATATACAATGATGCACGGTGTGGGGTTCGAACCCACGCAGCTTACGCTACCAGGTCTTAAGTCTGGCTCCTTAGACCACTCGGACAACCGTGCCAAAATAGTTTTAAGACATATTTAGGTCTTTTGCTTCCAGGCGGACTCGAACCGTCGACCTCTGCTTGTCATTATGCGCTAATTTCTGCCGTATAAGAACAGCGCTCTAACCAACTGAGCTATGGAAGCAACGCCCCTAAGGACAACATAGTAACATATTTTGTCTTTAATATATTATATTAAATTACTTTTCATTTGAATATGAAATTAAAGATGAATATGACCTTTCGTTCTATACCAAACCAATCTCCTAGTAATATAAGTACTGAACCTATGGAAAGTCCTTTTTCACAAAACTCTACTTTTGTTCTTTATTTAGAACCTATTTATAATTCATTCTTACAAACTTACCAAAACATTATTACATTAAACGTTATGCCACAAGGTCCACTTCGCAATATGGTGACCTATTGTCAATTTCCAAAACTGTCGCCTTTCCAAGAACCAAACGTAACTTTTGATCCTATGATGAATTGTGTTTACGTATTGCTACGGTTTCCTGTTTCGCAAGTTGGTTCAGGATATGGTGCTTTCAAACATGCTTCCAATTTAATGGGTGCTGACGATATTCCATCTGTATTTTCATATTTACTTTCACAAGGATACAAAATAGATACTTCATTAACCACCATGTTACAAGACGGACGTGTAGTTGTTGGCGGGGTTTCTGATAAACGCTATTCTGGTAATCGGAGAATGATTGCGATGGTTTCTTATTAAGTGTTTTCTTATAAGTATTTAAATTTAATCACCATTATTTTATTATCATGTTCTATATAATACTGATTTTTATGTTTGCTTCTATTTCTCGAACTTTTTCTTTTAGTGGATCGCAATTTCAAAGACCTTCTTCTCTTGTTATGCGTAGTTCGAAAAAATCTATTTCTAATGATGTATTTTTACCTGAAAAACAGATGTGTCCTATTTATAAACCTCGCGGTCCAAATCAAAAAATGTATGTTCATTATTTGAATGATCCTGGCGTTTCCGTACTTATTAGTACGGGACCTGCCGGTACTGGCAAAACATTATTTGCTTGCGCAACTGCTGTCCAAGAACTCATGGATCGCAATGTGGATAAAATTATTTTAACACGCCCAGTTGTTCCCGTTGAAGAAGATATTGGATATTTACCTGGGTCACTTGTAAGCAAAATGCATCCATGGACACGCCCTATTTTTGATATTTTGGAAGAATTTTATTCGCTTCGCGAAATTGATTCCATGATTCATTCCGGTATTATTGAAATTTCTCCATTGGCATTTATGCGCGGACGCACTTTTAAACGCTCGTTTGTTATTGCCGACGAAATGCAAAACTCCAGTCCGAATCAAATGCTTATGTTGGCAACACGTTTGGGTGAACAATCACGCATGGTGATTACGGGCGATTTGAAACAAAGCGATAAATGCGAAAATAATGGATTATTGGATCTTATGAATAAATTGGATGCTTACCAAAAACCAGTTAATGAAATCAAATTGGTGAAATTAGATCAACGCGATGTTCAACGTAGTAAAACAGTATCCAAAATATTACGTATATATGGAGATAATAGTGATATTGAAATTCCTTCCTATAATCACAGCAATTATTCAGTTTTTTCCAAATTTAATCAACCATAATATTTGTATTTTCGATTTTATATGTTATTATATAATGACAATTCGTATATTATCAAGCAAAACCAATTCTTTTTTACATCAATTCCAATTTTTTAAAGATTCTAAACATATTGGTCATTGTAGAACAGTGATTGATAAACAAGGCGCTATTTTGAGTGATTTGGAAATATATGACCAATATAAAAAACAAGGTTTTGGTTCTCATTTTTTGAAAAATACAGAACAAAAACTGAAATCTGAATTTGGTGTCCAAGAAGTATCATTACTTGCTTGGCAACCAAGTGGCGGATTTGAAGTTGTCGACTTTTTCAAAAAAAATGGATATACACCTTTATTTAAAGATATTGCTTCGTATGATGATTCGATTACTCTTTACGACTTACATCGACTTCATAAAAAATTATAATATGTTTTTGGTTATTTCATATTATAATTCACAATATACAGAACATTGTCCTTCGTTTTCCAAACATGCTTTTATTTGACGCCCCAAACAATAAGTTGCCATTTTACCCAAGGGTTGGTTCTCATTTTCCGAAACATATGTGGTTATTTCATCGAAATGTCCGTCAAATGCGTTTTGTAAATTATTAGGCAATTTGTTACACAGTTCTTTCAAATGAGTATCAAATGTTTTTTCCATAGATTCCAGTTTTGTTTTTAATTCTTGTAAATAACTTTCATCTATGTCATATGAAATTTCGTTGTCCTCGTAAAAATGAATCCCGTTTTCAATATATTCTCCTTCTTTGTCCAAGAAATCTTCCAAACTACCATAACAATCTTTACAATAACCATCTTTTTCGTCTTCTATGTAACAATTACACCCAATCCATAATAATTTGGGTTCATTTGCTTGTATATTTATCAAATTTTCTATGTCATTACTTGATTGTATTCCAAACCAAAACTTTCCTTCAATTGATCCACTATAATATCGCCCCATTTTCTATGTATATATGTACCAAACATAATATTTAAGTCCTATAGAGCATATGAATTTTTGGTACTTATAAAAATTTTATATAGATCTATTCTTCTTTTTCTATTGTAGTCCAAGAAAATACAAAACACACAATTTATCAAGAATATGCGTTTTATTCCTCCTTTTTGTCTATATTTAAGATTGATATGATTGTTTTATACAAATCTAACCATAATTGTCTTGGATGACAGATATAATACAAGACTATTTCTGAAATACTTGCGTCGCATATATTGCGTTCTTCATTTGTTAGTTCCACATTCAAAGGAATTCTTTCGTTTTCCATTGTTTTATTTTTGTGATTTATCTTTGTATTATTTGTCCAAGAAAATACAAAACATACATTTTTGTTATATAAATGGTCTATTTTAATAACGATCCGTATTCATGATTTCCAATATGTAACAAATTAATTGTTGTATCCGCATATATTTTTCCACCGTTTTTCTTAAACAAATACGAAAAATAAAAATCTTCTGTCAAATAATCTTGGTCCACTACATTACAATCAAAATAATTATACAATGTTTCTATTGTTGGTCCACATGGTAATTTGAACGTTTCAATGTCCTTTTCAATTCGTTTTAACGCCGGTTTTGTTAATAACATAAATCCTGTTGCTGCTCGCTCTACTTCTATCAAATCTCCTTGTTTAAAAGGCAATAACATACTTGATGGTTTTAATATGAGTTTGTCATTTTCCCAAAAGTAGCATTTGTTTGGATATACACCTATGATACATTCTTTGTTGTGTCTTATTAATTTAACTAGATCCACTGGTTTCCAAACTACATCTGCGTCCAAGAACATCAAATGTGTATATTGTTCATCATTCATAAAAAGATGACATAACATGTTTCTAGCGCGTGTTACTAGTTGATTGTTGATAAATTTCAAGGTATACTTGATGTTTAGTCCTTTTAACAGTTCACATGTGCGAACAAGTGATTCAGTATATTGCGCACATACATTTCCTCCATATGCCGGAGTAGCAAGAAAAACGTGAACATTTTCCATTTTAAATAAACCATTGTATTTTTTTATATTTTTTTAAACACACAATTTTTTGTCCAAGAAAATACAAAACATAACTTTTTATATGATTATGGTATATGATTTTTGAATTGTTTTGTATGAGCAGTGCCTTATGTATTGTATGGAATATGAACACATCAAATAATAGTGATGAAGTTTCAAATGCTGAATATTTTTGTCTTCATTCCGGAAGTCGTATTTTTTTATATCCTTATTATTATCCTTATTTCCCTCCTTTAGAAGATAATACATGAGTATTTGGACACTAAAATTTATTCTATTGACCTGTGATATGTGACCCAGGTGAATGATATTAGAGACAGGATATTTTGGATATAGGACACAGAGCACTCGAGCACCCAGCACCCAACGGATCTATCCCCCAACTCATGTCCAAGACTGGATCCCAAGATTCCGTTGAAAATCTCTATATATACTTATCGGGAAATGAGTGAGTTATTGATTTTCCAGTAATTTATCGAAAATTGAGTGTATATGCGTCGTTCACCCCCTTTTCTTGGACGCTCAATAAAATCGAAAGTCCTTTTTCGGATTTTTTCAGTAGTATCAAAACAAATACTTAGTAAGAATGGTATGCTCAATTTGTAGACAAGGAGGTCATCAAGCCTCAGGTTGTAACAGCGAAATGCTTCAGCAAAGAGTTACTCGCATTAAAGCCTACTGGTTAGGCGAGAATATGCCCGAAGGTTGGAGTGATGTACTGATTAAGAACTGGGCAGCAACCGAACGCATCGGTCTGCCTTTTTGGAGACGGATTTGGAGATTGTTAGATCATGAAATTCATGTTAGGGGATGGTGGCGAATACCTCATGTTGAACGACAACAAAACCCTGTATTCACATTTCTTCGACCTCAACCACAAAGTGCCAATGGTTTTAAAGAACGTATTCGGAACTATGTGCGTCCTGCTCAACTTCCTGTTGCTCCTCCTAGACCTCAACCTAGACTAGGTGCGCCTCAACCTAGACCTCAACAACCCGAGTTCAATTTGGAGAGAGAAATGCGGGTTCTTCATCGCCAAGTGGAAGAAGCAATGCTATTTCATCGTCAACGCATGAACCGAGGTTTTCAACAACAACAACAACAACAACAAGCAAATCGAAGAAAAGTCGGTCTAGTTATGGACACAACCGAAAGCGATGACTACTTTGTTGACCCATCATGCCCGATTTGTATGGAAGACATTACACCCCAAACCGTTCTTGCGTTCGGTTGTAAGCACACTCTTTGTGGTAATTGTACAGTACAAGCAATACAAAAAACAAATGTAGGTTGTCCCGTATGTCGGGCACCAATTGAACAAGTAAGATTTAAACCAAACACGGCACCCGAGACTTTTAATAAGGTGTCTTCGCATTTATCCTTTAGTTAGACTGTTTTATAAATTTTAATATAATAAAAAGACCCTTTTTTTAACTTATCGGGAAATGAGTGAGTTATTGATTTTCCAGTAATTTATTGGTTTTTAACGGAACTCTTCAACGGAACTTTCTTGGACTCCTATATCAAAAAAGTGTTCAGAAAACTCATAAAATTGAAGGTCTTTTTTGAGTTTTAAATAGTAGTATCAAACAATTACTTGAAGCAGTATTTCAACACAAAACATGTCTACTACCACCAAAACTACTACCACCCAAGGTTCTCAAGTTCCTTCTCCTAAGAAGGTTGCCAAGAAGGCAGCACCTGTCGAAGGCGAGAAGGAGAAGACACCTCGTAAACCCACTTTGAAGGAGAAGCACTCCCGATTCCTTGTATCTAACTATTCTCTTATTCAATTCCTCTCTTCCAAAGGACTCCTTAGTGATGAGGCAGTCGAAACCGCATATTCCGAAATCAAGTTGCTCGCACCTGTTGAAGAGCAAGAAGCATTTTACGATTCTTATCTTGCTGAGTCCAAGACAACTAAGAAAACAATGAACAAGTTTATTCGCGAACGCAATAAGCCACCAAAGGCACCAAAGAAGACCCGCGCCAAGAAGGCGGACGGAGAAACCGCACCTAAGAAGTCACGTGCTAAGAAGAACACCACTGTTGCCAATGACACTGAAGTCGATGTAGTTGCTCAGGCAACTGCTAATGATGGAGGAGCAAGTGATTTGGTAAATGAACTCACTGCCGCAGCAACTGCTGCTCCGGCAACACCTGAAAACAAAACTGATACTACTGTTCCAGAAGCACCAAAGAAGGAGCGTAAACCTCGTGCCAAGAAGGCGGATAGTGAACCAAAGGCAAAGAAGGAAACTGCTAAGAAGGAAACAAAGGCGAAGAAGTCCAAGAAGGAAGAGGCGCCTCAGGTTGTAGCAGCACCAGTTGTCCAAGAAGAGGACGAAGACGAGGAGATCCACACTCAAGAAATTGAGATTAATGGAAAGTCCTATTTGATTGATGGCGACAATAACATCTACAGTGTAGATACACATGATGAGATTGGAACATATGATGCTGCCACCAATACGATTAATGCGAACATTTAAACATTAACTTTTAGATTTAAACTTTTGTAACTTTAACTTTAACTAATCTTTTTTACGTAATAATGAATATAAAATTTTCTTTTTTCATTTTTATATTAAAGATGTCATATTGCGAATGTTGTGAATTTCATGCGCCAAATCATAGTCGATATTTAAAACATCTTGGAACAAAGAAACATGCGAAGAGATACTTAGACGCAATAAAAAATTTGGAGAACCCAAATCAAAATATAGTTTTTACTCACGTTCCAAAAGAAGATGTCCAAGAAAAACAAAACACAGAATCATTAAAAAGTGGTGGAAAAGTTATACAAAACAACCATTTAGAAAGTGTCCAAGAAAAACAAGAAAAAAAAACAGAGAAAAGGGGTAGAAAAAGAGTACAAAAGAAGAAATTGGAGGAAAATGTCCAAGAAGTGGATCAAAACAATGATTTGGAAGAAAATGTCCAAGAAGTGGATCAAAACAATGATTTGGAAGAAAATGTCCAAGAACTTACAGATTTTGTTTTCTTGGACACTCATTTTTTAGATTTATATAAATCATTATCTATACCTTTGAATCCGACATTTTTGTGGATAATTCAGATATTTTTGTCAATAAAGGGAGTTTTTCATCTATTTTCCAATAAAACGGAAGAAAAGGGCTTATAAGGAAATGAGTGATTTATTGAATTTCCAGTATAATTTCTTGGACAGAGAATAAAAATAAAATTGAATGAGAGTTTATGTTTTAATGAATACCAAAAAATCATTTTATAAACTATGGTCAAAAATACGACAGGTGGAAGTAAACACAAAGGATTGGCACGTAAATTGGTCAATGCTCCAGTAAATGATAAAATTCGATTGCCTGAAGATGAATGTGAATGTTATGGTAGAGTAACGAAAATGCTTGGGAATGGCATGTGTCATGTTAATCTTGTTTATAAAGACAAACTTTATGAAAATGTTGTTTGTCATATTCGTGGCAAATTCAGAAATCGGAATAAGCGCTCCAACCTCGTTTCTAATGGCGATACATTACTTCTTGGCATTCGGGATTGGGAATCTAATATTGATAATTGCGACCTTCTTTTCATTTATAATCAAAATCATCTTAATAATCTTTCTCTTCCTTCTTTCAATATTTCTAACCAACCCAACAACAACGACGACATTCTTTTCGATAATTCTTTTATTAATCACGACCTCTCTTTTGATAATAACAACCTCAGTTCACAACAAAACGACCTCGACATCGACTTTGATCAAATTTAATATTTTATTACTTCTATTATTTATGCTATTAGCAGGGGAGACCCCTGCGACCCCCTACTTGTATATTAATATTTCTATAATTAGTTGAATATAAAATTGAAGGTCTTTTTTACAGAATAAGACAATCAAACTTTAAACAAAACTAATAATAATGATTTGCGAACAAAATATCGAAAGAGAGTGTGCGATTTGCTACGACACCCTTGGAACAACAAATACATGTACAACACCTTGTGGTCATGAATTTTGTTTCAAATGTATGATGTCAGCATTAAATCATAACAACAGTTGTCCTTGTTGTAGAAGTACATTGAAAGAGGAAATTGTAGAGGAAGAAGATAGTGACGATGAAGAGGAATATGAATGGAATCCGTTAGATGAAAACGTCAATTATTGGAGAGAAGGTACTACTTTCCATAACATTAGTAATGATGACCAACTAGCAACCCCAAAAATGATTGCTAAGAAAATTGAAGAAGCGGGATACACAATGGAAGATTTGGTTTCAATTTGGTTGGAACGTATTGATCGTTCAAGTGAGAGATATAATGACAATAATTTCGTCAAAAAGATGGTCTCAGA
>Ga0181593_10006441_pt1 | contig 10524 bp, 8 predicted proteins | sample 071ome_19_FD_133756 | JGI IMG/M metagenome (GOLD analysis project Ga0181593, IMG submission 133756) | Coastal salt marsh microbial communities from the Groves Creek Marsh, Skidaway Island, Georgia - 071413AT metaG (megahit assembly) | ecosystem: Environmental > Aquatic > Marine > Intertidal zone...
CCAAAAAAGCGGTTTTTCGCAAAGAACGTACTTGCCAGCTTCCAGAAAAAGATAAATCGCTTCCAGGTGAGCGGGGGGAGGCGAACAGACAACGACGGCATCGGTTTCGGAGGCCGCCAGTTCCGTCAGAGATTCGCAGGCGCGTACGGGGTTGCCGAATTGCGCGATGAGATCATCAGCCGCGCGTCTACTGCTTTCCGGCGTACTCGCCAGTACAGCCGTAACCGGCGCTCCCGCCCGCGCGAATTCCCGGGCATGAACTCTGCCGATACCCGAAGGACCGATCAAAGCAACCGAGCAAATTTCCGACAAGTTCGACTAAATATAGTTAGTGAACATCGCGTTTACGCATTGTTCTTTACGATCGCAACGGCAGTCCAGCTTATTCATCAAGGAATAGGATTCGCGCTGCATGGATTCCCAGAAATCATCTACGTCGTAATCGTAATACGCGTCCCAGAAATCACGCTCCTGGATATTGCCCAGGGACATATCGCGAAACTGAGGGGCTGACGATTGCGAGCAGTGGTACATGTAGCCGTCAAATCCGATTGTTGGAAAGACGAAGCGCGCGACGCAGGGCAGAATGCGCCTCGGCACGACCTCGAACTTTGCGTCCATATCCAGGATCAGTGTACGCGTCCGTTCAGTGCTTCTCTCTCGAATAACTGGGGCAATTCGGTTGAATATGTCACGTGCTTCGTCGCGAGACGGAATAATCGACCCGGCTTCGCTCTCCATGCCTCGGGGAAGCTGGGGAAAGGTAAACCGAATGAGATCGGCGCCAGCATTGGATATATCGCGGATCGCGTTTTCGATCTCCATCGTGTCGTTATTCAGGCGTGTGATCAGATAAGACACACTTAGATCCCTGGAAGCGCCATTGGCGCCACGCTTTGTTGCCACGCGTGACAGGTTCTCCAAGACTTTGCTGTATATATCTGTTTTGGCGGTCACATCGTGAACCTGGTTGTATTTCTCCGGCGACCCGGCATCGACGCTTATGTTGAAATAGCTTGTCGCCGCCGCATTTGGATCTGCAAGAAGATCGACCAGCCGGTCAGAAATTCTGATGGCTTTTGTGTTGAAGCCCGTTATCTGCCCGTTCTCCTGAGCAGCGCCTACAAGGTCGTCAATATGCTCGTAATTAAGCGGATCGGTGGCGTAACCAGCGAAGATAATCTTCTTTACCCCGCCGTGGGGGCCATTGGCGATCTGATGCATGACATCGACATAGCGTTCGGGCGTGAGCCGGTCTGACGTCTGGGGGGATTTGCCGCCATAGCAATACGAGCACGTAAGCCAACAGATATTCTTACCCTTGATGCGTCCAGGCTGGATTTCTACCTGATACGGAACGACTGTTTTTTGCAAAACCTTTTCCATGAACACATCTATGTCCGGGACATATGGCACCTCGTACGAATATCGTGCTTCGATATTGTGGGGTGCGGCGGTTCCGTCGGGCATACGCGTGTCCTGCTCTGCTACAGCCATTTATCACTCCTGTATCGGGTGGTTCCGGTCGGTGAGAGAAATGCCAGCACCAAGCGCGCCAAAGGGGTCGTAAGTAGTTTCATCGCACTGTTGGAAAGTCCTATCAAAGTTTGGACGCTTCGTCGCGATTTTCTTCCGCGGCACCGTGTATGAGGGCCGCGTAGTCCGCTGATACCCGCTCGATAGTGAAGTTTTCGAGGTAGCGTCGATAGCCACCCGCGCTTTTTTCCTGCCAGACGGACGAGTCTGTCAGTAGCAGGATGACCTTATCGGCGAATCCGGATAGATCATGTGTCTCAACGCTGAAACCGCCCTCGTCCTCGTTCATAACCTCTATCGTGCCGCCTATGCGGGTCGATACCACGGGAACCTTGTGCGACATCGCTTCTACCAGCGTAAGCCCAAAGGACTCGAACCCTTGCGCGGATACGACGACGACGCTGGACTCTTCCATCAGGTCATGCCTGTCAATCCAGAACCCTTCTACGTGCACGCAATCGCGCAGACCCAGTTCTTCTACGAAATCTTCCACCCGGCCGACCTCATCCGGGTGACCGAATCCCGAAATGACCAAGTGCGCGTCGGGAACAGCTTTCCGGACGCGGACAAAAGCTTCCAGAAGAAAACGGTGACCTTTCCGGGGCTCGTATGTGCCGAGCATCGAGACGATCGGGCTCTTCGGGGGAATGGAGAGTTTCTGCCTAATAGTGTTGGGAATGACGACCCGTAACGGCGGACCTTCTGTACCATTGTAGATGAATCCTACCTTGGCTGAGTCGGCGATCGCGGGACGTACGCGGATAGATTCCGCGCTGGCGCCGGAGGTGGAAATAATATGTTTGCTACTCCGTTCAACGCGAGAATCGATCAGGTTTTCCACCCATGCCTCCCACCATCGAACCGCAACGGCGAGATTGTGAAAGTTGTGGATCGACTTTTCCCGGCGTTTGTCGCGCGCCCAAACAATCGCCGCCGCCCGACATGTGTCGCCGCCGGGATAACCGCCGTTGACAATCAGAAGACGCTCGGCCGCCACCCGGTTCAGGAGCCGGCGTAACTGCGGCAGGTAGGAGAGGAAGAAAAAATACCTCAGTCCGACCGAAATCAATTTGGCCAGCAGTCCCGGCAGTTTTTCCGTCCAGCCCATCATGTGCCACTGCAACGGTATACGGTGTGCGATCACTTCGCATTCTCGGTTGAGATTTGCCCGTACGTTTTTCAGCCCGGGGTGCGCGTGATTGCATATCAGCACCAGTTCGTCGTCGGAATTGGGCCAGTAATTGATCAAGTTTGTCAGAAAAGTATCGAGGCCGCCGGCATAGGCGTTCTCGGTCATGATGGCGATCTTCATTGCGTTGCCCGATGTCGGATTTCTGTCACGGCCTGCTGCCCAATTTCGCCGAATCCTGCGACGATCCGTTCTTCCGAGATTTCTGGAATTTGAGCCATTCTTCGTGCAATGGCGGCCTCAAGTGCCGGAAGGGCGGGGTGTTCGCGATCATAAATATTCTGATGTTCCCCGGGGTCTTCGGCCAAATCGAAAAGCTGGGGCCCGTCGGGGCTGTATTTGTCGGCTGGATCGCGCGCCTCGCTCCACATCAGTTTGTGGTTCCGGCTGCGCGCCGCAAAGTAAAGCGGCCGGTGCTGGAACAGACAGTTGCCGCCGTAGAACGTTTCCATGACGATGTGTTCGCGTTCTGACGCGGCCTTTGAATTTACCGGCAGTCCTGTCCAGCCTGGCGCGGAAGGAAGGCCCGACATGTTTGCCAGCGTGGGGCCGACGTCCTGAATTGTGTACAGCCCGGCCAGCCGTTCCGGCGGCATTCCCCTGCGCCGGAACATCATGGGAATTCGAACGCTATGCTCATAAAGCAAAAAGTAGTGGCCCAGATCTCCGTGATCGCCCAGTTCTTCCCCGTGATCACCACACACCATGACGATGGTATTGTCGCCGAGGCCCATCTCGTCGAGAGAATCGACGATGCGTCCGATCTGCTCGTCGGTCCATCGAACCGCCGCATCATATAGTGCTGCGGATTCTTCTTGAATATCGGGTTCCTGCGCGCGCGGGTTGCGGAAGACTAGGGCCGGGTCGTTCGTGGCGGGGTAGCCCAGTTCTTCCAGATATTCTGATGTCTGACGGTACCATTTTCTCCCATGGCCGGATACGTAGGGGACATGGGTGTCCATGAAATGGGTCCAAATTACAAACGGCCGGTCGTCAGGTGCCGCGCGCAGTGTGGCTATTGTTTTGTCGGCGAGCGCGCTGGCATCTACATATTGACGAAATCGAGCGGACCTTGCCCTGGCGAGGGAAGGGCTCAGCATCCGAACGAACCGATTGACCATTCTAAAGATTGCCTCGCTGGCGAGGCGTCGCAACGGACGACAGAGTCTCCATTCCCCTGCCAGCCATTCGTTGGGTGCGGGAACCGTCGATAGGTAACGTTCTACATAGTCTGCAGGATCGTTGTTGAAATCCGTCCGGTGCTTGTCGATCAGGCGTTTCACCCGGACAGGATCATACCCCTCGTTGACGAAAAGGGAGTGCGGGAAGTCGCGCTCGTATTCAGCCTGTCGCTCCAGTCGAATGGAAAAATAAGTATCGGCATCTTCGAAAAGTTTGCTGATCGCCGGGGCGACGACAGACATCATTTCGTCGTGATCGATGTCGCCATTGTGATATCCGGTCAGAGAACTGCGGATCGTAGCGACGGCAACACCGACAAGCGTATTTGGCACAAACAATTGGTGCTCGGTATCGAGTCCGTCGCCGTATCCGAAATAGGAATTCACCCAGTGCAACGTGCTGATCGCGGTCGTTCTGTATCCGTTGTCCCAAAAGTGTTTGAACAACGTATTCGGACGTCCGACGGCTCCGGCATCGAACCCGCCAAGGGATAGCGGCGCGGTGGACGTAAAGAGTTGGACCGCCGCACTTTGCGTAAACGTGCCCAGTGAAAATGCTGTGTCGCACACGACCGATTCCTTGGCCAGGCGCTCAAGTGTAGGCGTCGTGGGGCGTTCGTACCCGTGGATGGTTGTCCGGTCGGCACGCAATGCATCGACTGTCAGCATTAAAATATTGGGAGGTCGGGTCATGCGTTGTTCAGGCCCAGGCTCAGTCGCCGGGGTCGTAGAATTCCGTAATCTCGCCGGTCTCGAACATGGATGCGTACAACTCGTAGTCGGCGACTGTGTCCAGTTCGAGCCATCCGGAGTCCACCGGTACGGCCCGGACGCGGTGCCCCAACAAGATCATCTCGGACAAAAGATCCGTCATATACGCGCGCTCGGCGGGACGGCGTTTTTTCCATTCTCGTTCGTTTCGGTGTATCGACGCATATGCTTCACGCAGGCTGGTGACGCCGTTTTCCTTGAATCTCATCAGGCCGATGTACTGAGCATCAATTTGGTCAAACGATTCAGGCGGTTGGCCGATCTCCGATATGTCACCTCTCTGGTCGATGCGCAGTGTTTCTGCATCGGTTAACGGGTCTGGGAATCTTTTCTCCCAAAGTGCGCGCCACTGACGGTCGACGACCACTGAAATATCTTTGTCGCTATTGAGAAGTGCCTCCAGGACCCTGGGCTGGTAAACAATATCGGAATAGGCCACCAGAATATCTTCGTTGAATCGGGATTCTGCGCAAAACAGAGATTCAACCATATTGGTCTCGGACCAGCGCGGATTGTTGATACATTCGACGTCGGGTCTTTGCAGCATGTCGCCGAGATATCCCGTGGCGATGATGATATCCGAGATGCCGCATTGCCGCAGCGTGGCGATCTGCCGGTCGAGAAGCGTTTTATCCCCCAGTTCGGTCAGACACTTCGGACAGGATTCGGTGTAGGGATGAAGCCGGCTGCCGCGTCCGGCTGCGAGTATAATTGCCGTTAGTGCCAAAATGCCCCTTCCCTGGCCAGGCGCTCGATAAGCTGGCGATCAGCGGCTGGCGCCCCCCCTCTTTCCGGGTGCCACATGATCGCCGCGACAGGTTGCGAAGGGTGAACAAGCGCTTCGATATTGCCGTCCTGGTCGACCCCTGCGGCAATCAACGTGCGGGCCAGGCCGCTTGCCGGGACGGAGGATTTGTGGAAGGAATTTACTTCCGCCGCCCCGCCGTAAATTTCTGTGAACGGCGCGTGAATTTGCACGACATGTTGTACGCCAACGTGTCCGTCCACCTGGCCAAGGGCACCGCCGAAATGGAGATTAATTGCCTGAAGTCCGCGGCATACGCCTAGAACCGGTGTGTTCGTCGCTGCAGCATATTCCAGAATTTGCTTTTCTGTCCGGTCACGCCGATCGCCGGTGCCCGGATCATCTCCCCCCGTCAGAATGAAAATGCCGGGTTCGATGGTGTCCAGGAATTTTTCCATGCCCTCAATACCGTTGGGAATAGGATACGGCTCTATGTCCCAGATTTGAAGCAGGTCCAACCAGTCGTGGCTGATCGAATCTCGCGGCTCGGCATATCCCGCTGCCTGCGTGATGCGCATTGATAGAGCAGCGCGTATTTCGAAACTAGCAGACACTTTAATGCTTCCGTGCCTTGCAGTCGCCAATCAACATCATGCCAAACGGCCCGATACACTTGCGAAGTATGTTTTGGGACAAAAACAACGACAGTATTCTCCCAAATACAGGAATATCGCGGAGTTGGAGTTGCGATTGTTCGAGACGCACTACTTTGAAACCGCCTTCTTCTAACAGTGCGCGGAAAGCGGTTCGCGTATATGTTCTCGTGTGTTTGTTCTTGCGGTCGCCAGTTTGCCACTCGCCCTCGGTGTTTCTATCCACCCAGAGCTCTATGGAATGTTTTGAGAAGTTGCCCGCAAGAATCGCCCGAAACCGGTACCAATAGAAGGCGACCGAATGCGTTGCGTACAATGCAATCACCACTCGTGCGCCCGGAGCCATCACACGGTGGAGTTCTTTCAACGTGTCCAGAGTCTTCGGTGTATGGTGCAGAACGCCATTCGTGTAGACAACGTCAATTGTAGAATCTTTTAGAGGGAGCCGTTCAGCTTCGCAATGATAGCAGGTTCCAATGTAACCAGCCGACTTGATCAGATTACGCGTTGAAACTGCGGCGTTTATTGAAAAATCGACACCAATGTATCGGGTTCCATAGCCAGCAAACAGTACGCCCTCATACCCGCCACCGCATCCAACATTTAGAAATACAGCGTCTCGAATGGTATCCTCGGAAAACCATGTCACCGCAGGGTATTTTTGCGCTACTAGCATTGTCCGGAATTCTTCGCGGAGCTTCATAGGATTTTCACGCTCGACTGTGCCGAAAGGCGAACCCGCCTCATCCCACCCCTGATTCCAGAACTCCATACGATCGCGTTCTTCTTCCATCACCAATGCGTTCTTTCGGAAGAAGGAAGCAACGCCATCGATAACGCCATACTCGGTTCCACAGCTACTACACTTATATGTATTATCGCCTTTTTGGAGGTTGCCTGATCCGCACTCTGCGCAGGCAAGAAACTCGTCGAATGGGTCGGGCGTTTCTGTCGGGTTAGTCATTTTTCTGTCATTTTCCTCTGCGTTCTTGGGTCGCGGATATCCTGCTTACAAGAAAGACCACCTCCGAACCGATATTTTATAGAATGCCGTGAACGACTTAGTGTCCCCTTACTGTTCGATTGGCCGCATTCAACTCGATGACTTGCGCGAGAGACAATTCGTGGAACAGGCGTTCTCCGCATCCGATGGCGGCCGGCAGTCCGAACTCGGCGCAACGGATAGCCATGTGGGAATTTGTGCCCCCATGCTCGGTTACCAGGCCTGCAATGTCATGGGAGAAAATCCAGTCGTATCCCGGGTCGGCGCTTTCTATCAGCACAATCGCCCCCGCTAGGTCTACAACATCGTTCCTGGTTAGCAAGACGCAGTTGGCCGTTACTGTTTTGTTGGTGATGAAGGTCGGTTGTCCACGCAATGGTCTCACGACATCAAGATCGTCGGCTTCGACAATGAGATGTGGAAATCTGAGCGCGCGCGCAAGTGCGTGAGATTTTTGACCTTCGGTGATCCCCTCCGCCTGAGATTCGGAAGTGCTTTGTTTATTCAGAATTTGATCGATGGACAGATGGGAGACTTCTTCCCGGGGAATCCCATTACTGCGGCCCCATTCCGATAAATGTGACAGTGCGTCGCTGATACCGCGACTGAAGGCGAACTTCGCTTCCTCCCGCGCGGAGATCGCAGCGGAAATATATCCCAGAAGCTGTTCGTGACAGAAGTCATATCCCGCGTTCTTCATGGCTATATCGATTGCGTGCGCTTGGTCCGTTTTCAGCTGAAACGGTTGATGGGAAGAAACGCTGCGTAATGTGTGGCCGAGGTATAACTCGGGGCGTTCATCGTATCGCCAGGACAGAATGTCGTATGTTCCCGGGCGGAGATGGCCGTATCGCGCGAGGAATTCGTCTTCCGTTTGTTCGCCGCTGGTAACCGCTGCCATGGCGTTCACGACATCTGCTGCAACGGTGCTGAAGCCCATCATGAACTTGTTGGCGTCTTCCTGACTGAACACGCCAGTCGAAACGAGAGAACGAAGAAAAGACATTCCGATGAACGCGTGTCGGGCCAGTATCGAGAACGGAAGAGTCCCGTCGTTGGCTGTCCTGTTCAACAGGTCGTCTACTTTATTTAGACGATCTTCGCCCGATGGTGGATCGTTTTCCAGCAGAAGGCCCCTGGGCCTGTCGATCAGCGTCGCGATGCTTTCCGTGCCACCGGCGAGGTGACGGGCCGTCAAATCGGTAAGCGCGTCTTTCCATCGGGTTGCATCCGCTCGGCTTAACCCGCCGTCGATATACCGGTCTATCGATTGGTTGAAATCGAGATCGTGGCAGGTAATCGCAATCTCAAACTCTATCTTGTCGTGGTGCTGGGGAAATTCGGCAAGCCGATCAAGCGCAATGTCGACAATGCGATGGGCAAGGCCGTCATCCACCTCTTCCGGCAAGAAAGAATTCAGGCTCGCGCGAACATCAATATATGGATGCCCGGCAAACATCAGCATCAGCGGGCTCTGTACATCTCGGTAGCCCATTTCCGATCGTGCAACTGCCCAGATCCGATCAGTGATAAGCCGGCGGTAGAGTGACGCGGCCAGGCGGCGCGGTGTGGTGCCGATCATTTCCGCCGGATTCCAGTCGGGCATTTCACCGAATATGGTTCTCGATCCTGCAAGGCCGGGCGGAGGCTTCTGCAATTTTTCGACCTGTCGGCGAACTTTTGCGATAGTGCTGTTTACCAGTGCATCGTCGAGTTTCTGCCAACGCTGGTCTGCGGCTAGCGGTCTCACCTGCAGAACGAATACTTCCAGATCCGGCGTCATACAGAATTCGATATCCAGTCGTTCCGAGCCGGTAACACGTTCAATTTCACGGACAGCATCTATGATCGCGCGCATTCGGGGCGAATGCAGGGCGCTAGGATTGGATCTGTGCACCAGCACCATTTTACTCACCGCGCCAGATGTCACCGTGTCGGTTCGGCCGGTAAAATCGTCGTAGTCGATCACATAGTACGGACTGCCGGTTTCAAGATCCCGGGTCAGAGCGACACCGGCAAGCACGACATTCTCAATCATCGGCTGAACCAGAATCTGCTGATCGCCGTCCACCAGATCGTATGAATCGATCACTCGAAGGACGGCTTCGCGAATGGCAGTATCCTCGGATGCTACATCGGTCACGCTTTCAAAGCGTCCCGCATTCGACGTCTCCGCTCCGTCTTCCTGTGTGCTGGACGAACGAATGGCCAGAAGCCGGTTTGGAAACCTATCAATGATCCTTTCAATTGCTTCGTTTGCGGCATTCTGCCATTCCGCAATCGTGAGGATTATCTGATCGCAAAACCGGGCTTGCGTGATCTGTGGCGCAAGCCGCGCCAGCGTTTCTGCTTTGGTGCCAAATCGAAACGTCTCGCTTCCTTCTGTCGGTTCAGTGGTCCGGGACACGCTCATATCACGGAAGCCCGCGTCAAAATGGTTGACGCGATTGCCGAAAACTCTGCGGCGTCTGCGGCATTATCGATAACCAAATCCGGTGTTTCGGGCGGAGTATAGGGAATATCCACTCCCACGACGTTTTCGATTTCGCCCCGGTGTGCGCGATCGTAAAGATCGGAATCCGATCTGGTCGCGACAATATCCATCGGAACATCGATGAACACCTCAAAATATTTGTGAAATCGGGTCCGGTTGGCTGACAGTAAATCGGGAAATGAGGAAATCGTGCAACACACGACATTGATTTCCTGGTCGTCGAGCCATTTGCACATTGCTGCAATCGGCTCGGCCACTGCTCTGCGCCCCGCGGGGGTATAATCATCCAGATTCTCACGCCCAAGAATCTGGCGAACATCATCGCCATCTATCATCACCACCGCAGAATTTTTGCGTCGCCAAAGATCTACGACGGCGCGGCCGATGCTGGTTTTCCCGGCCCCGGACAATCCAGTAATCCAGATTACCATTTTCGCTGCCCGTTCGGGAGACGGGTCTGAATGTGTAAGCACTGCGCGGTCACGGTTATCTACGCAAACTGTGCTTCGTGAAGTACGGAGAACCTGCCCTTGGCATCGATTAATTCATTGTAGGTGCCGGTCTCGACCAGGCGACCGTCTTCAATGACGTGGATGAGGTCCGCATTGCGCACGGTTGTGAGGCGATGCGCGATCACGACAATCGTCATTGTATGTGTGATCGATTCAAGGGTTTTCTGGATCGCGCTTTCGGATTCGTTGTCGAGACTGCTGGTTGCTTCGTCCAGGAGCAAAAGCTGCGGCCGGCCGATCAGGGCGCGGGCCAGGGCTACTCTCTGGCGCTGTCCGCCGGACAGCCGGATTCCGCCTTCGCCCATAATCGTATTGAGGCCATCCGGCAGTTCCGCAACCATCTCGGCGAGATGAGCGGTAACTAGTGCTGCGTCTATTTCCGCAGTTTCGGCTTCCGGATGGGAAAATACCAGATTGGCATGCAACGTATCGTTCAGAAG
>Ga0181593_10006447_pt1 | contig 10518 bp, 9 predicted proteins | sample 071ome_19_FD_133756 | JGI IMG/M metagenome (GOLD analysis project Ga0181593, IMG submission 133756) | Coastal salt marsh microbial communities from the Groves Creek Marsh, Skidaway Island, Georgia - 071413AT metaG (megahit assembly) | ecosystem: Environmental > Aquatic > Marine > Intertidal zone...
CTCCGGTGGAAAGTCTGCTGGTGCGCCAGCCGCTGACGGTTCCTGTGACCATGACCACTCGTGATGTGGCTATCCAGATGTCTGAAGTGGGGGTCACCTGTGCCATGGTGGTGACCGAATCGGATGACTCTCCGATGGCGGCCTCACGCCTGGTAGGTATTGTTACCGACAAGGACATACGCGATCGCCTGGTGGCGGCAGGCCTGATGTATGACACCCCGATTGAACACATCATGAGCACCCGCATTGCCAGCGTCGAACACAACCAATATGTGTTTGAAGCCATGATGATGATGCTGCGCTTTAACGTGCATCACCTGCCGGTGATGAGGCAAGGCGTACCTGCCGGGGTGGTGACCTTACCGGATGTGATTCGTCATGAATCCCAGAACAGCCTGTTTGTGGTCCGTAGTATCTTCAAAGCCAAGAGCATTGATGAGCTGAAGATCATTCGACCTGACGTTCGCGCCTGCTTTAGCCGCATGGTGGCGGAAGACGCCAACTCACACATGATAGGTACGGCGATGGCGTTGATTGGCCGCAGTTTCAAGCAGCGGCTGTTGGAAATGGCAGAAGAGAAATTTGGCCCACCGCCAGTGCCATACTGCTTTCTGGCGCTGGGTTCCATGGCTCGTGAAGAGCAGTTGATTGTGACTGACCAGGATAACGCGCTGATTCTGGATAACCGTTACGACCCGAAAATTCACGAAGAGTACTTTGTGAATCTGTCCAACTTCGTTTGTGACGGCCTGGACGCCTGCGGTTACACCTACTGCAAGGGCGGCATTATGGCGACTAACCCCAAGTGGCGTAAAACCTTGCAGCAATGGGGTGACAGCTTCCTCGACTGGATCAATAACCCGGTGCAGGAAGTGCTGTTGAACAGCTTTATTTTCTTTGATCTGCAAGGCGTGTGGGGAGAGACCCAGTGGGCTGAGCAGCTGTCAGCGCTGGTGGCCGAAAAAGCCAGTCGCAGCCCGAAATTCCTTGCTTGTATGGCTCGTGGTGCTCTTGGTCGTACACCGCCGCTGGGGTTCTTCAAGGGCTTTGTGATGGAAACCGACGGCGAGCACAGCCGTTCTATCAACATGAAGCGCCGAGGTACCGCACCGCTTGCTGATCTGATTCGTGTTCATGCGTTAGGTGTGGGCTCGAAGGAACACAATTCGTTTGATCGTCTCAACGATGTGATTGCCGCAGACATCCTGCCACCGGGCAGTGGTGCCGACTTGCGAGATGCACTGGAGCTGATTGCGATGGTGCGGATTCGTCACCAGGCGCTGGATTTGGAGGCGGGAGAGGAACCGGACAACCGTATCGAGCCGGACAACCTGTCTGACTTTGAACGCCGTACTCTTAAAGACGCCTTCCTGATCCTCAGTAACGCGCAGAAATTCCTGCGTTTCCGTTATCAGTTTGGGCGGGCCTTCTGATGGCGGGCTTTCAGCAGCGTATGCAGGCCAAACTTTCCAGTCGCAGTGCTGGTCAGGAAAGCTGGCAGGATTTTTATGCCCGCATGGCCAGGGAAGCCAAACACCCTTCCTTACGCCGGTTTTACGAAGCCGGGATGGTGGCGTCGAATACTCCTTTGAGTGAAGTGCCACTGGTTGCGATTGATTTCGAAACTACCGGGCTTGATGCCAGCAAGTGCGACATCGTCAGTATTGGCTTGATGCCGATGGACCTTAACCGGATCTATAACCGTGAAGCGGCCCACTGGATCGTCAAACCTCGCACTGAATTGTCAGAGGATTCCGTGGTATTTCACGGCATTACCCACAGTGACATCGATGCCGCTACCGATTTGAGTGAACAGCTCGACGAAGTTCTCGAACACCTGCAAGGCAAAGTAGTGATTGCCCATTGCTGCAATATTGAGCGCAACTTTTTCAATAATGCGGTCAAGGCTCGTTGGGGGGAGGGCATTCGCTTTCCAATGCTGGATACCATGGCGATGGAGGCAGAAATTCAGCGTCAGCCAACGCTTATCGAACGTATGTTCGGTGCGAAGCGTAAATCCTTGCGGCTGGCCGACAGTCGCGAGCGCTACGGTTTACCCTTTTATCATCCGCATCATGCCCAATCAGACGCATTGGCCTGTGCAGAATTATTTCAGGCTCAGGTCTGCCACCATTATTCGGGCTCGATGGCGATCGGAAATTTGTGGTGCTGACCTGATTTGGTAAAGCATTTCTTCCATACTGTAGCAACAGGAGGGGAGAGATGAAGCAACTGGTTTTGATTGGCTATGGCGCCATGGCGCAGGTGATTCGTCAGTACCTGCCAGATCAGGTGCAGTTGGCTGGCGTTGTATCTTCAATGCGCAGCCTGGAATGTCTACGCCAGCAGCTGGCCCCTTTGCCAGTGGCAGGCAGTATTGCTGAACTGGGCCTGCGTCCTGACCTGGTTATCGAGTGTGGTGGCCAGGCTGCGGTCAGGCAACATGCTATGGAGGTCGCAACGCTTGGACTTCCGTTGGTGATCATTTCCAGTGGTGCTCTGGCAGATGACGCCTTCCGCCATTCCCTGTTGGCGCAGGCAGAGCAGCATCAGGCAGAAATACATGTGCCTGCCGGTGCGATTGCCGGTATGGAGACGCTGGCCGCGGCGCGGGTCGCTGGCATTGATCGAGTTGAATACATCTCCCGCAAACCTCCTTCCAGTTGGCTCGGTTCTGTAGCCGAGCGGCAATTTGATTTACATAACATCGATACTCCGACGATTTTATTTCATGGGAATGCCCGCGATGCCGCACTGGGTTTTCCTGCCAATGCCAACGTGGCTGCAACCGTCGCCATGGCGGGCATCGGTTTCGACAATACCGAAGTGACCCTGATTGCCGACCCGCTGGTCGGTGGCAACCAGCATCAGCTACGCGCGTCCGGCGCCTTTGGAGAACTGGATTTACGGGTGCTGGGGAAACCATTGCCTGACAACCGTAAGACATCTGCGTTAGCGGCGCTGTCGTTGGTACGGCAATGTCAAAATTTGCATTCCTGCCTGAAGGTGTAAAACCAGTTGGCTGAGTTCTTTGTTGTTTGTAAGTTATTAATATAAAAGGGAAAACTCTGGTATCTTTGCCATCTTCTGTATGAATAAACAGGTGTTTGGTGGCAAGTTTCGAGACTCATTTGGCTGGCGCATCCATTGTCAGTGCCATGGCGGCTTCGGCCACGGTTCTGTGTCAGTGGGTAAGCATCGATCAGGGAGTACTGCTGTTCGTACTCGGGGCACTGGGTGGTATCTTGCCAGATATAGATTCGGACACATCTCGCCCTGTGGTATGGCTTTTTAATTCAATCGCTGCTGGTGCAACGGCATTGTTTCTGTGGCTGCTGACTCCGTGGATTGGCAACTGGACAGATACAACCTCCAGCCGAATTGTCTGGGGGTGGCTGGGGATGGCGCTGGTCTGGATCATCAGCGGTCCACTGGCAATGCGCATCTTCTTCCGTTTCACCGTTCATCGCGGCCTGTTTCATTCGTTACTGGCAGCTGGATTCTTTGGTTTGCTGGCGGTTCTGGTTGCCAGTTATCTGGCGTCTCAGGCGGCACTGTTCAGTTGGCTTTGCGGTATTTTCGTCTGCGGTGGTTTTGTTGTTCACCTGTTGCTTGATGAAGCCTATGCGGTCGACTTCAATGGCGTACGCCTGAAAAAGTCGTTCGGTACCGCGATCAAACCGATCAGTCTGGATAATTGGGCAGGAAGTATCTTGTTGGCGCTGGTTTGCGGCGTTCTGCTGTTTTTCACTCCATCGACAGATGGGCTGATACAGGAATTTCAGTGGTTGGCGAAAGTCGGCTACTGAATTGAGCTGGCTTGCCCGGCTGCCGTTTCTTCTGAAAGCGAGCAGGGCAGTGATATAACTCTGAAAATTACGAACTACAGAAACAAAAAAGCCCCGCTAGTGCGAGGCTTTTTCGTGAAATTTGGTGGTGCCCAGAGGCGGAATCGAACCACCGACACGGGGATTTTCAATCCCCTGCTCTACCGACTGAGCTATCTGGGCGTCTTGGCTGACGTTTGATGTCTCGCTCAAGTGGGACGCATTAAACAGCCATCCCGATTTTCTGTCAACAACTTTTTGAAATTAATTTTCAGGTTTTTCAGGCACATAGCCCTCAGCCTTGTCGAAGTCGCTGCCTGAGAGGAATTTCTCGCGTTGTTCGGTCAGGTATTTGCGGGCTTCCTTGTCCATCATGTTGAGGTGCTTTTCATTGATCAGGCGAGTCTGGTGTTCAGTCCATTCGCCCCAGGCTTTAGCCGAGACATTATTGAGAATGTCTTCGCCCGCTGGGCCGGGAAAAGGAGCGACATTGAGTCCTTCCAGTTCTTGCTGGTATTTGCGGCAGAATACGGTGCGGCTCATGGCGTTTCCTTATGGTTTGTCAGATGGCACTTTGCAGCAGCTTGATGACAGGCGCTGCCAGCCCGAGTTCACTGGGCTGCGCTGGATTGTACCAATGCTGTTCAGCTTCGCCTATTTGTGCTGGCTGGTGGGTTAACCGAATTTCAACCGGGTGAATGTGCAGATGGTAGTGGCTGAAGGTGTGGCGGAAGCTGTCGAGCATCAGAATGGTATCGATATGATCGCCTGCCAGCAGATGTGCCTGTTGATCGGCCTGCTCGGCGTCGCTGACTTCGGGAAAGCTCCAGAGTCCACCCCAGATACCGGTTTGTGGTCGCTGTTGTAGCAGGAATTCTCCGTCCGGGCTCCGGAACATCAGCATCCAGGTGTGCTTCTCCGGTTTTTCTTTTTTGGGTTTGCTGTTGGGAAATTGGGTCGGTTTGCCGGTGGCGTATCCTGCACATTCCGGTTGTAGCGGACAGATGCCACAAGCAGGCTTGCTACGGGTGCAGAGGGTTGCGCCCATGTCCATCATGGCCTGGGTGTATTCGCGATTATGTTGTTGTGGTGTCAGTCGTTCAGCGATGTCCCACAGCTGTTTTTCAACCGCCGTGGTGCCGGGCCAGCCTTCGACGGCGAAAAAGCGGGTCAGTACCCGTTTGACGTTACCGTCGAGAATGGCGGCAGGAATCGCCATGCTAATGGAGGCAATGGCTGCTGCTGTCGAACGGCCGATACCTGGTAGTTCGGACAGCTGTTCGACGGAGTGGGGGAATTCACCGCCATGTTGCTCTACAACGGTCTGGGCGCATTTGTGCAAATTGCGTCCGCGAGCGTAGTAACCCAGTCCGGTCCACAGGTGCAGCACTTCGTCTTGCTCGGCTGCAGCAAGGTCCTGTACGGTCGGAAATCGCTGCATGAAACGTTCGTAATAGGGGATGACGGTTGCCACCTGGGTTTGTTGCAGCATGATCTCGGACACCCAGACCCGGTAAGGGGTAATGTTCTGTTGCCATGGCAGGTGTTTTCGGCCGTGCTGGTGGTACCAGTTGAGAATAGTGGCTGAAAAGGCGTGGTTGCGGTTTTTCGAACGGGTGTTATCTGTCATGGGATCCGGCGCTGCGTTGGGCGCCTGTTCGCGCCCGGTTAACTGTCGCTCAATTGCATTGCGTTTGTTCTGAGCAGGAATTCTTCCAGCTGGGGCAGGTCCAGCGGCCGGCTGAACAGATAGCCCTGGCCCTGATCACAGTAATTCCGGCGCAGGAAGTCTACCTGATCTTCTGACTCTACGCCTTCTGCAACCACTTGAATGCCGAGTTTGTGGGCCATGGCGATAACCGCTGCTGTGATTGCCATGTCGTTGCTGTCTTCCGGAATATCCCGCACAAAGGAGCGGTCGACCTTGAGTACCTCGATGGGCAGTCGCTTCAGATACGCCAGTGAGGAATAACCGGTACCGAAATCGTCGATGGCAAATTGGATACCGAGATCACGTAGTTCGGTCATGGTGGCAATGGCTTTGTCGACGTCAATCATCAAGGTGCTTTCGGTGATTTCCAGCTCCAGATTGGCAGGGGACAGTCCGGTTTGTTGCAGACATTTACGCACCGTATTGGCCAGTTCAGGATCGGCAAATTGCTTCGCTGACAGGTTTACCGCAACACGGGTATTAACACTGATTTTGCCATCGTTGATCAGATCTCTGGTTTGCTGACAGCTGTGTTGCAGGACCCAGCTACCGATATCAATAATCTGACCGGTTTCTTCTGCCACCCTGATGAATTTGTCCGGCGGGATAAACCCGTGCATCGGGTGGTGCCAACGAATCAGCGCTTCCATGCCGGTCATGGCATAACTTTGCAGGCAAACCTTGGGCTGGTAGGCGAGGCTGAACTGATTTTCCTGTAGAGCTTCACGGATTTCCTGCTCCCAGCTCAGGTGTTCGAGTATCTCGCGGTTCATGTCTTCCGAGAAAAACTGGTAATTGTTACGCCCGAGCTCCTTGGCCTTGTACATCGCCAGATCGGCATTTTTCATCAGGATGTTTGTGTCACTGGAGTCCTGTGGTGTCAGGGTAATACCAATACTGACCGAAGTATTGATGTCCTGACCCTTGATTCGAATCGGGGCGCTGAGCGCTGTCAGCAATTTTTCAGCAACGGTTCTGACATCTGCAATCAGGTTAACGTCCGTTAGCAGAATGGTGAATTCGTCACCGCCAATGCGGGATACGGTATCGCGATCACGAACGTTGCTGCTGAGTCTGCGGGCGACCTCCTGCAGTAACAGATCGCCAGCGTCATGCCCCATGGAATCGTTAATGCGCTTGAACTGATCCATATCGAGGAACATCAGTGCCAGAGTCGATTGGCTGCGCTGGGCAGATTTGATGGCCTTCGAAAGCCGATTTTTGAAAAGACGTCGATTGGCCAGCCCGGTCAGTGGGTCGTAAAACGCCAGATTTTCCATTTGCAGCTGAGCTGCCTTGAGTTCGGAGATGTCCGAAATTGCTCCGAGGTAGCCGACCACCTGTCCTTCGCGGTCATGCATCGGACCGGCCATCAGGTGGATCCAGCAATGACTGCCATCGCGCTTTTGTAATCTCAGGTCGAGTTCAATGCTTTCCTGTTGGCGGGTCAGGAGCTGCCACTCCTTGCGCGCTGCCTCGGCATCAGTGGCTGTAATACTGTTGAACCACTGGTCCATATCGGGCTGGCCATTATGAAGGTTGTGAATATCCCACCAGCGTTGATTGACGTATTGCAACTGGTTGTTGATATCGACCTGAAAGATGCCGACCGGAGAGAAGGCCGCCAATTTGCGAAAGCGGGCTTCGCTTTCCCCAAGGGTATGATGTTGCTGCTCGAGTGTGTGCAATAACTTGTTGAGTTGTTCAGCAACCTCTTTTAGTTCTCCCATTTTAACGTCATTTATGCGCCTGGAGAGATCTGATCCCTGGGATATCTTCTGAATAGTGCGGCCGAAAGCCTGGAAAGGTGTGACAATACTGTCCCTGAACCGGGTTGCTGCAACTGCCGCCAGCAGCATAGAGAGTAGCAACATGACGATGCCCGCCTGGATAAACCAGTTACGTCTTTGTTGGACATCAGATTGATCGTGTTGCACCAGCAAAGTACCAATCACCTTGTTATTGCTGGTGACTGGCAGAATGCGGCTGAGCTCGTCCGGATCTGCGGTCAGTGAGGTATTCGACAGCGGGCAGTTGGCGTTAATACCAACATTGCGTTTATAGGCGGCTACCAGCTGTCCATTGGCAGCGTACAGACAGCCGAGTGTGATATTGGGAGCGGCCCCCAGAGACTGAATGGTTTTTTGCAGGTCGTCGTGGTGGCCTTCTTCCAGCTCGTGAGCGGAATATTTTGCCATCATCAGGCTGACAGCTTGCAGCTGGTGCTGGCTGTCCCTGCTGGAAAGGTGAGACTCCAACAGCAGAAAGACACTAGTGGCAATCAGCATGGTGAGCGTGGTCGTCAGCAAGGCGATCACGGTCAGGTGGGTATTGAGGCTGTGGTGATAACGAAACATCTGTCGCAATTCCCGGTTAATCCTGAATCAGCAAATTGACTGACGGGATTAATCAGTATGGATCAGGGAATGGCGCTTTTCCGGATTCGTGGCAATTTTGGCAGGGGAGTTGAGAACCAGTGCCCACTTTGGTGAGCACCGGGTTTGGCGTTGATCAGTTCGCTGCGACTTGTTCAGCTTCTTCTTTCAACTGCTGCAGCAGCTCATCCATACGCTTGGAGGCGTTGGATGGGTTGGTGCCTTGCAGTCGGTTGCTCATCTGGTCGCGGTAGGTCTTGACCATGCTCAGGCCGGATACCACAGCGTCATAGACGCGCCAGTTGCTGTCGTCGCCGAGGTACAGTTTGAAGTCAATCGGAATGACATTGCCATTGGTTTGGGTCAGTTCACCCTGAACGATGGCACGATCGCCTTTTTCGTTGATACGGGCTTCTTCGAATTCCAGTTTTTCGCCGCTGAAAGCCTTGAAGGCACCGCTGTAGGTGCGAATCTGCAGTTCACGGAAACGGTCGATAAATTCTATTCGCTGCTGCGGAGAGGCCAGACGCCAGTACTTGCCCATGGCGCCCATGGCGATCTTTTCCTGGTCGATCGAAGGCACGATGTAGTTCATCACCAGACCACGTACCAGATCGTCGGAGCGTTCTGCCTCAGGTGTTTGTTTGAGTTCTTCGATCAGGCCATTGGTTGCGCGAGTAACAACCTCATTCGGATTGTTGGCCCAGGCATTCAGGCCGAACAGGCATAACGCAATAAAGGTCAGGAATCTGTTTAACTTGATCATTATTTTTCCTTGGGAGCATTCTGGCTGTGATGCTGTTTCTTGTGTGCCCAGAGTACCATCTGAACTCACAAAGTATCCTGTAGTTTGTGTTGCTTTATTAGCCGGGCTATTTGCACAGATTGTTGCTTTGCCACAGCCAGCCGTCGTTAGTGTGTTCGAACTGTCTGGCAGCCGCAGCACCTTGCAGTGGTTCGGGCAGGTTGGCTGCGAGCAGAGCATACCCGTTATTTGCTGCCCATTGTTGCAGCAGGGTAATTGTCTGATGCATGACGCCACGGCGCTGGGTAATGGAGCGCACTGCGGCGTATTGCAGTGTGACTGTGTCACGTTTCAGCGAACAAAGTATGACACCGACAATGCGATCATTGAATCGCGCTGCTACCAGCCACTGGCCGGATTGCAGTGCAGCTTCCAGCGATTGTGGCTGTAATTCTGGCGTCGGGACATCCTGCCAGATTTTCTGCAGATCCTGCCAATCGTCCTGGCTGGGGCTCGATAAGTGTTCAAGTTTAACCGGCACCGCTGTTTTCTCCTGGTTTTCGGGCTCTGACCGCTGCTGCGAGTCGCTTGTTCCATGGAGGTTTTCCACCGCGCACTTTATAATGCTTTCCTTTTTCTTTGGCGAGAGTTTGGAGTTGGTCCATGGCCCGTACCGCAACGGTCGAACGTAATACCCTGGAAACCCAGATCAAAATCTCCATCAATCTGGATGGTACTGGTAAAAGTAACTTCGACACTGGTGTTCCTTTTCTGGAGCACATGATGGATCAAATCGCTCGTCATGGACTGATCGATCTGGATATTTCCTGCAAGGGCGACCTGCATATTGATGACCACCATACCGTGGAAGACATCGGTATCACGCTGGGTCAGGCCTTTGCCGAAGCCATTGGCGACAAGAAAGGCATCGTCCGTTACGGCCACAGCTACGTGCCTTTGGATGAAGCTCTGTCTCGCGTCGTGATCGACTTTTCCGGTCGTCCGGGTCTGAACTTCAATTGCGATTTTACCCGCGCCAGCATTGGTCGTCTGGATACCCAGAACTTTTGGGAATTCTTCCAGGGCTTTGTGAACCACGCCAAGGTGACGCTGCATATCGACAACATCAAGGGCTTTAACGCTCACCATCAGGCCGAGACCATTTTCAAGGCGTTCGGTCGAGCGCTGCGCATGGCGGTTGAAATGGACCCGCGTATGGCCGGCGTGATGCCGTCCACCAAAGGTTGTCTGTAAGGCATTCAGGAAGGATTGATTAGTGACCAGTAAAACATGCGCCGTGATCGATTACGGCATGGGCAATCTGCATTCTGCCCACGGTGCCTTGCAGGCCGTTGCCGGTGATACCAAAGTCATCGTCACTGGCGACCCCGAGATCATTCGTAAGGCTGACCACGTGGTGCTGCCGGGCGTTGGCGCCATGCGTGATTGCATGGCTGAAATTCGTCGTCTCAATGTCGACAAAATCGTGCGTGATGCCATTGCCCACAAACCGGTTCTGGCTATCTGTGTCGGCCTGCAAGCCCTGATGCATCACAGCGAAGAAAACGGTGGCGTTGATTGCCTGGGGTTTTTGCAGGGACGGGTGAAGTATTTTGGTGATGACTTACGCGGAGAGCTGGGTGAGCGACTCAAGGTCCCGCATATGGGTTGGAACAGCGTCAAGCAACAGGCGCAGCACCCGCTGTGGCGGGGCGTTCCAGATAACAGCCGATTCTATTTCGTGCACAGCTACTATGTAGAGATGGCAGATGTGTCGAAAGTGACCGGGCTTTCCGTATACGGTAAGGAAATCGTGGCGACAGTTGCGGATAGCAATATTTTTGCGACCCAGTTTCATCC
>Ga0181593_10006448_pt1 | contig 10518 bp, 14 predicted proteins | sample 071ome_19_FD_133756 | JGI IMG/M metagenome (GOLD analysis project Ga0181593, IMG submission 133756) | Coastal salt marsh microbial communities from the Groves Creek Marsh, Skidaway Island, Georgia - 071413AT metaG (megahit assembly) | ecosystem: Environmental > Aquatic > Marine > Intertidal...
GACAGCGACCAGTCCCTGCCCGATCTCCTGGCGAAGGGCGACCTTCAGATCATCCTCGGCAATCTCGGCCTTTTCATTGGATTCCTTTTGCTGCTGCGCCTCAGCCTGTGCTTCCGCAGAGGCGGTGCTGTTTGACTGCATGGCGGCCTCTGCGGCGGCGGCAAGCTGCGCCAGTTTCTGCTCAAGACCGCCGAAAAGAACTTCCTGTTCCGCCTTGCCAGCGGCCTCCTTGGCCTTGTCGATGGCCTCCAGCGTTTCCTGCAGAAGGTTGGGGAGTTCCTCATCCTTGGCTTCGGTCGGGGTGAAATTGACCACGACGTTCTCGCCGAGAACCTCGACCTCGATATCGCCGCGGGCGATGGCATCCTCAAGCGCCTTCACAACCTCTTCGGCAGCTTCGCTTTCGCCGCCATCCTGGTCCTTTTCGCGCTGCTTCACATCGAGGTCGGGCTTCGTGATATCGGTTGTCTGCTGCGTCATGTCCTGGGTGACGGACGGTGAGGGCGAGGGGCTGAAATTCAGCGACAGGACGGTCGTGCCTTTTGGCTGCTCGACAATCGGTACAATTTTCTGCACACCGAAAGCATTCTTCAGCGAGCCTGAAATCTGCTTGAACTTCGGAACGTTGAATTCCGCGAAGGACAGAATCAGGACGAAGAAGGCCATCAGCAAAGTGGCCATGTCGGCGAAGGTGGCCATCCATGCTGGCGCGCCGACTGGCGGGCATTTCGGGCATTCTTCCTCTTCCTGCTCTTCGACCTCTTCTTCGACAATGTCGTTCATGATTTCCTCTCCCGTTCCATCAGGCCACCGATGGTGGCGGCACGCGGCTGATCAGATCAGGCCGCGGCCAGCTTTTCCTGCAACTTCGGCGGCAGGTTGGACAGAAGTTGATCCTGGATGTTACGTGGCGACTCGCCGCGCGCGATGTTGCGAAGACCTTCAACAACCATTTCGCGGTAGATAGTCTCATAGGCGGTGTAGCCTTCCAGCTTTGTGACCATGGGCGCAAACAGGATGTTGGCAATGAAGGCGCCATAGAGTGTCGTCAGAAGGGCCACCGCCATCGCCGGGCCAATCGCTTTCGGGTCAGCCATATTGCCAAGCATCAGAACAAGTCCGACCAGCGTGCCGATCATGCCCATGGCCGGCGCCAGGTCGACCCAGGCCTTGATCACGCCCTGGTTGGCTTCATGGCGTTGCTTCATGGATTTGATTTCCTGCTTCAGTTGCGCCGTGAGTTTTGCCTCGTCGGCGCCATCAACAAGCATCTGCAGACCCTTCTCAAAGAACTTGTCCGGGACTTCCTGTCCCTCGAGGGCCATCATCCCGTCTTTACGAGCGATGCCGGCCAGTTCAACCATGCGCTCGATCATCACGTCCTGCTTCTTTACCGGGGGAAGGAAGGCCTTCGCCATAACACCGAAGCTACCGAGAAACACCGGAAGCGGCGCGGTATACATAACCGCGAAGAACGTGCCGCCAAACACGATCAGGATCGATGCTGTGTCGATAAATGGACCGATGCCGCCACCGGAAATCATCGCGCCAAGGATCATGCCGATGGCGCCAAGAAGGCCAATAAGTGATGCGAGATCCATAATGTAAGTGTCCCGTTGTTAACGCTTCAGCACAGAGGGTTAGCAATTTCCATACCAAAGACAATGCAGGCGTTAGGAGAACGTCAGTTATTCAACAATTGTTAATTTAGCAGATGATGAATTGATTGGCGACCACAGCTCGGACGGACGGCAGATCGGATGCGTCAGGCCGATGCGTCAGGCCGGTGCGTCAGGCCATTTTGCAATTTCGTCAATGCCGACCCGATGCTAGGATAAAGATGGTTTTTGGAGAAATAGCCTCATGATTGTCAGACCAACATGGATGATCGGCCTTCTGGCGATGGTGATGATGTTGTCACCGGTCGCGCAGGGTCAGGGCACCACGCATATGGCGCGTGATCACCTAGTCGTCGATCTGCGGTTCGGCATTGAATGGCTTCGCTGCACTGTCGGCCAGGTGTGGGACGGTACGGGTTGCATCGGCGAGGCGGTGCGGCTTGATCATGAACAGATCGAGATAGCCATTGGCCAGGCTAATGAACAGCTTGGCGAGGGATGGCGTCTGCCAACACGCGATGAACTGGAGGGGCTGGTCTGCGAGAATTGTGAGCGCCCGATGATTGACACCGAGATGTTTCCGGCAACGTTATCCGAGCCATACTGGAGCGGTGAGCAGAACCGGATGTCAAGGCGCCATTATTTCTCGGTCAATTTCTTCAATGGCTGGACGAATGGTCGTTCCCATCCTGCCAAGCCTCTGTTGGTGCGCTTTGTGCGGGATCGCCGCTGACCGTCTTGCGTCCGGACATTTTCCATATCACCAATTTCACCAGAAATCCGATCATGCCAACCGCGATGATGGCCATCGCCGCATGCATGGGGGTGAAGCTTGCCAGGTGGCGCATACCGTCATCGACAATCAGCGTGAAGATGGCGACGCTGAGAATGATCAGAACAAAATACCGGATCACCATGCAACGCTGACAGGTGTCACCTCGCTTTGGCGTTTGTCGGGACAGGGTAAGCATATGGTGTCGCCTGATCCTTGCTTTCAGGGGTTGGTCCGCCGGCCATTACCGGCGAACCGCGCGTTCAAGACTTGTGCCAGAATAGGCTGTCGCGAGCCAAATTTCACGTCTGTTTCTTGACAGCGGCATGAGTCAGTCCAAACGAACTTTTACTAATTAATTGTTAATAAATATTAATTTTGTCTGAAAACTGACAATTCGCCTTGTCAAATAGATGTTTTGCCAGCGCCATTGGCGGTGCCCATCATCCTCTCAGTCAGCGCCCAATTGGCGCAAAACACGGGAGGACGAAATGCAGATGATGCCATCGTTACAGGTCAGGCAGAAGCAGGCGCTTGTCATGACCCCACAGCTGCAGCAGGCGATCAAGCTGCTGCAGATGACCAATCTCGATATCTGCAATTACCTTCAGGATCAGGCTCTGGAAAACCCTTTCATCGAGGTTGAAAAGGGCGCTGACCATACCAGCGCTGCCGATCTTGGTGCCGGGACATCATCCGAAGCCCGGGAAACACCCGCCACAAGCACCGCCGGCGACGGGCTTGATAACGAGATGGCGCAGGGAAAGGCCATGGCTGACGATCCGACAGCCAATGCTGATCTGGAAAACCGGTTTGGCTCGCAAGGTCTGGATTTTGGCCATGCGCAGCGAAGCCGCCCTTCCGATGTTGACTGGGACGGACTTGCCAATCTTGCCGAGCAGCGGCCGGAAAGTCTTGTTGAGTGTGTTCTTCGCCAAATCGACCTGACAATTTTCGATCCAGCCAAGCGGGTGATCGCATATGCGCTCGCAGAGGCTCTCGAGCCGAGCGGTTGGCTTGGGCGTCCGCTGGAGGAGGTTGCCGTGACCTGTGGCACGGGAGAAGCTGAGGTTGAAGCCGTTCTTGGTATCGTCCAGCGGCTGGAGCCGGAAGGTGTCTTTGCCCGCAACCTGTCTGAATGCCTTCGTATTCAGGCCCGTGAGCGGGATGAGCTTGATGCCGTTATGGATGTGGTGTTGAGCAATCTGGATATGCTGGCAAATGGCGACATCGCCGCGCTGGCGCGTCGTGCGGGTACCGACGCCGAGGAGGTGGCGCGTTGCCTGCGTCTGATTCGTGAAATGAATCCGAAGCCTGGCGAAGCCTATGAATCGGTGCCGCTGCGTGTTCACGCGCCGGATGTGATCGTCACGCGACGCAAGGAAGGCTGGGTGGTTGATCTGAACCGGTCAACCCTGCCATCGCTTGTCATCAATGAAGACTACGCCTCGCAGGTTGGCGCGGCCGGAAGAGGCAAGGCCGCCGAGGCCAGCAATCAATTTGTCACTGACGCCATCGGATCTGCCCGCTGGCTTCGTCGCGCGCTTGAACAGCGCAACAGCACGACGCTGAAGATCGCCGGTGAGATTGTCCGCCAGCAATCGGCCTTTCTGACCGAGGGTCTGTCGGCATTGAAGCCGCTGGCCCTGAAGGATGTGGCGGAAGCCGTTGGCATGCATGAAAGTACTGTCAGCCGGGTGACCAGTGGTCTTCTGATGGCGACCCCGAAGGGTTGTTTCCCGCTGAAGTCCCTGTTCAGCGTGTCGCTGGCCACTGATGAAGGCGATGCCAAGGCGGCGGCGGCCGTTCGCAATATGATACAGTCGATCATCGACAGTGAACCGGTTGGCCGGCCACTCAGCGATGATGCCATCGCCGGCCTGGTCTCGGACCGCGGTGTCAAGCTGGCCCGCCGCACCGTGGCAAAATACCGTGATATGCTGAAGATTCCGTCTTCCTCGGAGCGTCGTCGTCGCGCACGTCTTGCCATGGTTGGTTAGGACTGGCGACGCGTCGCTTTCGGCATACGCCACGAAACTATCCGATAAAGTCACCCGCGCACCGTGCCGGGTGGCCGTATTACGGAAGACCCTGTCTAGAGAAAGCTTCGAAGGGGGCGGATCTCAGAATCCGCAGGGCGGTCGCTATTGTCAAAATGCACGATTTTGATGGCAGGTACCGGCGCGCTTACATGATCTTCGATGGTGTCGTCGGCAAACAGATCTTCGATCAGTTCTTCTCGGCTGTCGTTATATTTGTCCTGCATGAAACCCTCCGGAAATGCTGTTGGGTCACTTGTGCAAGTCCTATGCCAGCGAAGCCATCTGACAGAGAAAATCGCTGTGTGATTTCGGCATTTCAGCAAGAGAGCTGAACAGCCTCTCGGCGGTGAAACACTGCACCCCGGTTGGCCCCCATGCGACCGCTGAAAGCATCCAGTTGCCGCGCGCCAGGACCTCGGGAACGCCGAACAGCTCACCGCTCGTGAAGGCGCGCATGGCGGTGACTCCGGCCTGGTCGACGATGTTGATTGTGCCGTGCTGTACCAGATAGAAATGCGTTGCCGGTTGACCGGCGCGGAACAGGGCCTCGCCATGGAACAGGGTGATGGTGCCGCGATCCGTCATGATGATGTCATCCCGCCAGCCGCCGCTGTGTGACATCGGCAGCGATCGAGCGCGACAGCGGAAGCACCAGCCTGCCGCCATTCTTCAACGCTGTTTCCAGCGTTGCTCGCCGGATCATCACAAGCTGGCAGGTGGTGACGGCGTCGATGCGTGTTGCGTAATTGTCGAGCGCCAGTGCTTCGCATAGCGAAAGGATGTCGCCGGCAGCATGATCATATTCAGGGGGGCCAGTTGCCGTGCCATTTTCAAGACAGAAAAGGGTTGAGGTCGATTCTTCGCCAGATATGATCACGTCGCCTGGCGCGGCCCGGTGGCGCGGCAGCATATCCCAGTCGATCAGCGGCTTCAGCAGGTCAATCATCGCACATCTCCTGACAATGAAGACGACGCTGTGACAGAAATGTTAGGCGGATCGGCTGCTCAGCTTGGATTATTTTGGCACATGCCTGTCGCGAAGAAGCTCGATCACGGCGGTGGCATGCTCATCCGACATGCCGAGCCGTTTCTGCATCTCCTCGATCTTCTCCATTTCAACCTCGGTGATCACGCCGTCGCTGAGCGCCGCCACAATTTCCGCCTGGAACAACTCCTTGCGGCGGGAAATCTGGTTCGAGAAGGCTGAGGCGACAATACCCGTCAACAAGGCCACGACGCAGACACCCATCACCGCGGTGATGGCGCCAACCAGCTTGCCGACCGGCGTGACCGGAGAGACATCGCCGTAGCCGACGGTTGTAAGGGTTATAAGCGACCACCACATCGTAGTCGGGATCGAGGAGAAATTCTCCGGTTGTGCCTGGTGCTCGACGACATACATCAGCGAGCTTGAAGCAAACAGAGCGATGCAGAAAAGATACAGCGCGGCGCCGAACGCGCTGCTTTCCGAGCGCACCGCCGCGATCAGATCCTCCAGCGCGGTAGAGTAATGCGAGATTTTCAGAAGTCTGACAAGGCGCAGTACCCGCAGCCAGCGAAGATCGACCTCGCCAAGGATCAGCGGCAGCAGGCTTGGTAGAATGGCGATCAGGTCAATCAGGCCGGTGAAGCTGAACACATATTCAAGCCGCCGTCCGGCCGCCGAGCTGTAACGGCTGGCGTCATTCGCCGCCATGCTCCAGATCCGCAGCAGATACTCGATGCCGAAAATGGCTACCGAGACCATTTCAAAAGTGAAGAAGAGCTGACCATAGGCGGCGCTCAGCGCGTCGATGGATTCAAGTGATACGGCCAGCAGATTCAGAAGAATCATCGTCGACAGGAACCTGTCACAGATGCGGCTTGTCCTGTCGCTGCCGCTTGACCGGCTCAGGATCTGCAGCATGCGTCTTTTCGTAATCAACGGACCAGACATTACCTCTCCCCAGGGTCCGCGCGCTGGTGCCCGGGCAGGCGCGGAACGTCATGGCCCTATCATAGGCACGGCGCTAGGCACCTGAAAAGGGGTTCAAGGCTGAAGGGGGCGTTCAGCAGCGATCGAGATCCTGTGCCATTTCCGCTGTCTCGATACAGCGGTCTGCAAACCCCATAGCAGCGGCGCGGCCATGAAGATGGTACATCCGCATCAACCCGAAGCGCGCGGACGCATAGGCAACGGCTTCGGGATCACGCCGGATACCCGCTACCATGTTGAGCAGTGCCTCGACATTATCGCGGATGGATTCAAGCCGCTTGATGTCAACTGCGGTCAGATTACCGTCATCGGGAAGCCGGTGAGACCTGCCTGCTGCGGTTTCAAGATAGATGACCTCACCCATTCTGCACCTCCGGCGTTGGATCGGGGCAGCGCACCATCTTTGCGCTGAAATGATGTGGCGCGCCAGTCACCGGACTTTCGACGAAACGCAATGGTATGATCCGGTTGGCATTGATCCGGACAGCCGTGTTTCTCAGCTTCGTCAGCCCGTCATCAAACTTGCCGATATGTGACAGTCTCATGCCGGTGATGACTCGACAGCCTTCAAGCTGTGCGGTGGTGCTGTCCATGAAGGCGATGGTCTGGCTGCCTTCGAGCGGCTCCAGAGGTTCTGGCGATTCGGCTGAGAGATCGTCCTTTGGCGCCAGAACCGAACCATCGGGAAGCTTGTTCTCGAAATCAACGACATACATGTTGCAGGCTCCAAGCCCCAGCAGCAGCGAGAACATTGCAACTGTCGTCATGGTCCTGAACTTGCGCATGCCGGTCTCCACAGGATGGTTTTCTTCAGGGTTCCGGCAAAGCTGTTCACTCGCCGCCCATCCGGTATACGACGCTCTGGAGATTCATGTTAGAAAGGAGGCTTGGAAAACGCCAGCCAGCGCTTTATTGGCCATCGGTTGCCAGCATCAATTCCCCGCCAACGCCAATCCGGTGGCCGATGGCGAAGAATTTCCGTGGATCGATGGATTTGTCACCAAGCCTGATTTCGTAATGAAGGTGCGCGCCGTCGACGCGTCCGGTGCGCCCCATCTTGCCAACCACGGTGCCGGGTACGACATCGGCCCCCTTGCGAACGGTGATTGTCGCCAGATGCGCGTAGGTGGTGACAAAGCCATAAGCATGCCTGACCTGAACAACCTTGCCGAAGGATCCCTTGGTGCCGGCATAGATAACGGTTCCCGGCGCCGGCGCGTGCACGGTTTCCTGCCAGGTGCCGGCAAGATCGATCCCATGATGGAATCTCTTGGTCTTCAGCACCGGATGGCGTCGCATGCCGTAATTGCTGGAAATATAAAAATACAGCATCGGCGGCTTCAGCGGCATCTTGCGAAGCAGTGACCGGTGGTCCTCGACAGCCATCGCCAGTCCGGCAAAATCAGCGGTCTCGACAAACTGATTGAGCGGTTCCGTTTCCGGCAGGTTTGTTTCCGGCAAGCCGATTTCCGACAGGCTCTCGCGAATGCCGCGGATCTCGCGCGCCATTGACCGCAACAGCTTATATTGACGGCTGGCATCGGTCACCACCGGAAGATTGTTGTCCGGGTTGAATGGCACAAGGCCGGCTTCATGCTGTTCCGGTATCGCGGGCGGTGGCGTGGCCGTCATCGCAATGACTTCGACGTCACTCTTGGGGGATGCGTCCTCCGGTCTGACAAATGACATGATGTCAGGCATTTGAAGGAAACTGGTGGCCACGGCTATATCGGTGGCGGCGTGATCATCCTGCAGGTCGGGCATCGGCGGTACCGGGATCAATCTGTCCGGTTCCGCATAATTATTTGCAGGCACCGGGTCCCGGCTGGTGCCCTTTTCTGTATCCCGGGGTGCTGATGGCACCAATACCGATAGTGGCGGCAGGGCCGCACCGTCGGTGGCTGCCGAAGAAGGCGGCCAGGATATCGACGGCGCGGGCGTCATCGCCGCTGCCAGTGTGACGGTCGTTTCCGCTGGCTCAGGGAGCACCGGCTCGATCATCGGTGGGGTGGTGGTTGCCAGCACCGGCGCATCTGCGGACGGGGCCGCGTCCGGCATTTGGCTATCAGCGCCGTCGACCATGAATGGCGGGGCGCTGGCCTCGGCGGTGGTGATGGATTCGTTGCGCACAACTTCCACGGACTTGAAGCCGACAAACAGGGTTGTGGCGCTGATCACCATGATCCCGACAAGCCCGACAAAGCCGATACCAAGAATCAGTGATGGTTTGAGGATGATCTCGACAGGGCCCTTGCGGGTGAGAAACAGGAAGCGTGTTTCCTGAAGAAGCCAGTTCTGGCGCCGCACAACCATCGGCCGGTCAGGGCTGTTACTTCGCAGCACTGGCGGCGAGACGCGTTGCAGCAGTTGCTTCAGGGCCCGCGGCATCACCTATCCAAGTTTCTGCCAGATTATGGCAATCAGGCACACATTGGTGACCAGCTGGCAGGCGACGAGAAACAGCAGCACCTTGTTCATGCCCTGATTGCGGACATTCAGCTGGAATGACGGCAAACGCAAGGCGTCATCCAGCGCCCCCTTTGTTCGCCGGATTGTCTCCACATCCGGCGTTGGTTGCGCGGTCTCGCGAGCTAGCGCCGGTGCCGCCGATGCTGCCGCCGAGGCCACTGTGACGCCGGGAACCGAAAATTCAGCGATTTCGCCGGCCGGCTGTGACGGAATGATCACATCATCGTCATCAGCCAGAGCTGACGATACCTCATTGCGCATTTCCTCAATGCGTTTGCGAATGTCGATTACGTCTTCAGCCATCAGAGAATTCCGGATTTCATTTAACTTTTTGTCAGTCCCGTCGTTTACCAAGGCAGCTAAACGCCGAGACAAGGTCGTACGAATCCGTTAACGACAATATGCGAATTTTGTTACCTTTCCATCAGGGTTTTGGTGAAGAAATTTAGCCAGATTTTTTTTCGACGTGATTACAGGAGGATGCCATGTTCGACCGTGAAAAAAAGAACGGTTCAGGTGCCGGTGAAGCATCACTAATCGACACGGACATGCGAATCACCGGCAGTGTCACGTCGGTCGGAGACATTATTCTGGCTGGTAGCGTGGACGGTGAAATCAAGTGTCGGAACCTTTACGTCGAGGACCAGGCTGTGCTGACAGGGTCGGTCGAGGCCAAGGAAACGGTGGTATCCGGGCAGGTCAATGGCGAGGTGAATGCTGAAACGCTCCGCATCACCCATACTGGCGTTTTTGACGGGGTGATCAAAACCGGCGGCATCAAAGTTGAGAATGGCGCGCATGTGACGGCGAAGTTCCGCAAGCGCCGCCGCTAGCATTGAGCGCATAAAGCCAGCAATGGTGAGGTGAATTTGTCAGGATGACGGCCCGTCGGGCGAAGCAGGAATTCAAGGGAGAAAGAGATGGACAGAAGCAGAGCGATCATCGGAGCCGATGCCAAATTCGTCGGCACGATTTCAAACGTCAAGTCGATCGAGATCGAGGGTGCCGTCGAGGCCGACCTGACAGCGGAAAAGCTGTCGATCGGGGCGACCGGCAAGTTCACCGGACAGGTGACAAGTGACCTTGTTGTGATTGGTGGTGCCTATGACGGCATCATGCAGGCAGGCAGCATCTGGGCAACCGAGACGGCACAGATTGCCGGCGAGATTCATTATCAGAGCCTGCAGATGGACCGCGGCGCGGCACTGAACTGCCGGGTGGTCCATAACTGGCAGGAACCGGTCGGTACCGCCGAGCCTGCCGATGAGGCCGAGGGCGCCGAAGACAAAACAGCCGAGTGACCGGTCGACATGGCGGCCAGCCAAACTTGGGACGAATCAATCCTGAGACGAATCAATCCTGAGACGGATCAGGCCCGAAACGAAGCAGGGAATTGAAGGGGTAGACCAGCGACGCCCCGCATGAAGGACATAGGGATATGAGCACAGCAACGACAATCATTGAAGGCATGGTGATGGAGGGCAAGCTGGACGCGGGCGACGCCCCGGTCCTGATTGCCGGTCATTTCAGCGGTGAATTGAATGCCGTCGAGGTCATCCTTGACGCAACAGGCGTGTTCAACGGCCAGATCAACGCCCGGCGTGTGGAGCTGTCCGGCAACTTCAATGGCAAGCTTGTCAC
>Ga0181593_10006451_pt1 | contig 10514 bp, 5 predicted proteins | sample 071ome_19_FD_133756 | JGI IMG/M metagenome (GOLD analysis project Ga0181593, IMG submission 133756) | Coastal salt marsh microbial communities from the Groves Creek Marsh, Skidaway Island, Georgia - 071413AT metaG (megahit assembly) | ecosystem: Environmental > Aquatic > Marine > Intertidal zone...
CGACCGCGCACGCATCGTTCCACCTCTGTGTACCCACGCGCTCGCTCGGGAAGAATCATGCCGTCGAGCGTCGCGGCGCAAAACACGAACGTCGTCGTCGCTAAGACGTCATCGTCATCTTTTGCGGCGCATCGAAGATCTGCCGTCAAAAGTCACGTCGTCCGTCGCGCACCGACGGTTCGCGCGTCCGCGGGTTCACCTTCTTCGTCGTCGGCGTCCGCGTTGGACACCTTGCTCGGGGCGAAAATCCTCGCCCCGGGAGGGAACGAAGCGGTGCAAGCGTCTGTGCAAAAGTACTACGGGGAGACGCTCACCAACTCGGACGACTTGAAAACCTCGGCGTGCTGCACGCCGGCGGAACAAATCCCAAAGTGCGTGCGCGAAGCGCTCAAAGATGTCCCCGATGAAGTCAAGGCAAAGTACTACGGGTGCGGGAGCCCGACGCCGACGGGGATCGAAGGGTTGAGAGTGTTGGATTTGGGCAGCGGAAGTGGACGGGATTGTTACGTAGCGGCGCGATTGGTGGGTGAAAAAGGCTCCGTTATCGGTGTGGACATGACGGATGGACAGTTGGAGGTGGCGAGGAAGTACGTGGATGAGTACTGCACGAAGGAGTTGGGGTACGCGACGCCAAACGTGCGGTTTGAGAAGGGTACGATTGAGGATTTGAAGGCGGCGGGTATCGAGGATGACTCTGTTGATATGATCATCAGCAACTGCGTCATCAATCTCAGCCCGGATAAACCCGCGGTGTTGCGCGAGGCCTACCGCGTGCTCGCTAACGGTGGGGAGTTTTACTTTTCCGACGTGTACTGCGATCGAAGACTCCCGGAGGATTTGCGTTCGCACGAAATTCTTCTTGGCGAGTGCCTCGGCGGCGCCATGTACGTCGAAGACTTTAAGCGTCTCTGCCAAGCCACCGGTTTTACCGACCCGCGCGTGCTCGCGGGCCACGAAATCGAAGTCCGCGACCCGGAACTCAAAGAACTCCTCGGCGAAGCCAAGTTTTACTCCATCACCTACCGTCTCTTCAAGCTTCCGCCGGGCGTCCTCGAGACCCTCTGTGAAGACTACGGTCAATACGCCGTCTACAACGGCGGAATTCCCGACGCCACGCACGCCTACGACCTCGACGACCACCACCGTTTCGTGAAAAACAAACCCATGCTCGTCTGCGGCAACACTGGTTCGATGGTTGGCGAGACTTGGCTGGGGAAATACTTCACGCTCGTCGGCGATAGGAGTACGCACTACGGTCTCTTCGATTGCGGTCCTTCGCCGGTAGCCGCGTCATCGTCGTCGTCGTGCGCCCCATCCGGCGGTGCGTGCTGCTAAACCCAAAGGGCGACGAATGCGATTGAAAGAAACAAACACGATTGAAACACACACACACACACACTTGTAATCTGCATCCATTCAAAACACATTAAACATGTTACGACTGACGCGTCGGCGCTTTATCCACTGTTACAATGAATTCTGATTCGCCACACACTCGCGTCGCGTCGTCGACCGACCCCCGATGTCGACGTCCGCGTCGTCGTCGCGGGTCCATCCGACGACGACGACGTCGTCGTGTACCCGTCGCTCGGCGCGGGTACACCGGCCTTCGGGCGTCAAACATCCTCATCGACGTCACGTCTTAGCCGCCGCCACGTCTCCCGATGACGATCAACGGCGCGCGACGGACGCATCGACGCCATCAAGTCTCGACGACGTCGATGCGTCGACGCGAACGGCACTAGCGCGGGCGTTGTCGAGCGTGAACGCCGTTCGGAGCGGCGCGCGGGAGGCGTTCGATGCGTTGGATCAGCGAGCGGTGTCGTTGGCGTTGAAGGCGTTGGTGGACGGTGGCGTTCGACCGACGACGACGGATGTACAGGATGAAGATGATGTCGTAGGTGATGCGTTTGATAGAGATAGATCGTCGTCGTCGTCGTCGTCGTCGTCGTCGAGTGGGAGTACCGTCGTCGGACGGGTATCACCGAGCGGGGTGAAACGCGCGTGCGCGTTGATTCGCGAGGTCGAAGCGGCGTCGTTGGAACGCGGGTGTGCCACAGCAGTCACCCCGGCGGCGATGGAATACGTCGCTCGGGCCGGGAGTTCAATTCGAGGTGATGCGACGGTGACGTTGGCGGTGACGCGGGCGTTTTATACGGTGGCGAAAAAGGGAAGAGGGGCGACGAGCGAGGCGCACGCGACGCTGCGGACGTATACGGACGTCATCGCTTCATTGAGTCGGTGTGCGGTGGAAGCGAGGGAGAGCGGTGCGGTGCGACGAACGCCGAGTGCGGTGGAGATATGGTTAATGTTGAGAGCGACGCCGTTGAGGTTGGACGGAGCGGCGTACGCGGCGGGGGTGGGTGCGTACGTGAGCGAGGGGCGTACGGGCGAGGCGGAGCGGTTACTGAGAGACATGACGGAGGATGGCGTTCGAGCCGGACCGAGATTGTTCAACGCCCTCATCGCCGGGTACGGACGCGAAAAAAATCTGAGAGGAATCGAGACGAGCGCGATGGCGATGCGAACGCTCGGGGTGGTACCGAACCAGGCGACGTGGGGCGCCAAGGTGTATGCGTACGTCAATTGCGGACGTCTCGATTTGGCGTTGGATGCCCTCGAGCAAGGGATTCGATTTTCGCCGATACCCGAACGTCGCCCCGGAGTTCGGGCGTACACAGCGCTCGTGCAAGGTCTCTCGCGCGCTGGGAGGGTTTCAGAAGCGGACGAGGTGATTCGGAGAATGGCGCGGGATGGGGTGAAACCGAATGCGTACACGTATTCGACGCTCATCGATGGCTTGGTGCGAAGCGCACAGTTGGGATTGGCTGAGACCGCGCTCGCGGAGATGCGTCGGGCGAAAATTAAACCCACAGTCGTGACGTATAACTCTCTCCTTAAAGGTCTTGTTCGAAGCATGAGCGACGAAGAACGTCAACAAGAGGATGTGCTTCATCGGGCGAAAGGGATTTTCGCTGACATGCGCGCCGAAGGATTAACGCCCGACTTGGTTTCGTACAACACGCTGGTGGACGCGTGCATCGACGCACACGCGCCGAATGAGGCGTGGAGCGTCTTGCGAGAGATTTCAGAGTCGGGATTGAAACCCGATGTGGTGACGTACACGACTTTACTCAAGTACTTTGCCCAAGTCGGCGACGATTCAGCGACGCGGTGGGTCGTAAAGGAGATGGATGCCGATCCAAACGTCGTGCAAGACGTCGGCGTGTACAATTGCCTTATTAGCGCGTACGCCAAGCGTGGCGATATGCCGCGTGCGCTCGAAATCTTGGAAACGATGCAGGAGAAACGGATAAAGCCAATCGTGTCGACGTACGGCGCTTTGGTTGAGGGCTACATTCGGCTGGGCGACGTGAGAGAGGCGCTCAATCTGTACAACAAGTGCGTCAACTCGAGCCAAATCGCGCCCGACGCGCGCATGCGAAAGTCCATCGTCTACGGCTGTGGTTTACACGGCATGTCTGACGTCGCCGAATGTTTGATTGCTGATTTACAAGCCACCGGGCCTGAAGGCGCAAAGGAGGCGAAGCGTCTCTCCTTTGTGCTCAAGGCGGCGACTGAGGACGGAGCGAGCGGCGGCATCCGCCGCCGTCGCGGTGGGAAACGAAAGCAGGCTTCGTCGTCGAAACCCGACAGGCTGGCGCAAATCGAGTCTGAGGCGCGTCGTCCTTCAGCGGGTGACAGCGAAGACGACGGCGTTCCATCCGCGTTACCGGCGGCGTCCAATCGCGGATTGGAAATGTGGAAATTCTGGCTCGGACTCCCGAACAATTACTACGAAGCGCGCGCGGACGACGTGAACGATTCTTCAGACGCCTCGCCTCTCGGTGACGCGCCTGCGCGATACGGCGACAGTTGACTTTTATTTCGCAACGTACGTATACATATTACTGACAGCGCGACAATACACCTAGATTTTTAATTTAGCTCACACCCTTAGCGTCGGCAGCGATGCAACAATCACCCCATCCCCGTTTCTTCCCCGAGCCCGTACGCAATCATGCACGCGCACACGTTTGACATTAAATGCGCCGCGAACAAGTGCGTCCAAACCGTCCGAACGCACGTCCACCGCATTCGACTCGTCGACACCTTCATCTCCCTAAATCTCTTCAACTCCCGGAGATATGTAACCTCGTTCGCCGTGAACACGACTCCCACGACTCCCATCCCAATCCACCACGTCATCGCGAACATCCCATCCACCACCGTCCCCGCGCACCACGATCCGTACGCCACCGAAGTCGCCACGACGCCCAGGTCGAAGAACCGAAACGTGGACTTCCACTTCGGCGAGCTCCAGTGCGCGATCGAGCTCGCGACGAGCGTGACGGATAACACCGCGAGACAGAAACCTTGCGCTTCTCGCACGTGTCGCCGGAGCGTCCGCGTCAGCGCGATCGCCGCGGGCACGAGCGGTAAAACGGACGTGACGACGAGCGGGCGACAGAGCGCTGGTGGGATGATGAACTCATCCAATTGTTCCGTCAGCGTGCGTTCGTCGCGTTCGTCGCGACGCGACGCGCACGGCGCATCCGTCGTGGGTTTGCGCGCGGTGCGTCCGATTTCGACGTCGCGGTGGGTTCGCGCGTCGTCGGGATTGGAGACGGAGGGCATCTTTCGTTTGGATGGACGATCGCTCCATTCGCCTCAGAGTGAAGACTTTTGTCGCGACGGAAACGGGCTGGCGAGCTGACTGAGAGATTGCTACCATTACATTACGAGCGTCCTCGCTCGTGACCCGGGGTGAATAACCGGGCGAGAACGATGAGACACGATTCGTCGACGTGCACGCCGCGCGCGAGACGAAGATCGTGCGGGGATTTGTGGGATATTCGACAGAGCGGATCGACGACGACGTCTGGACGGAGCGAAGACGTTTGGGCGGATGAAGAGGCGCCGAAAACGATGAGAACAGAGTCTGGGTCGGTGTTGAGGATAGATTTCGCGCGCTTGAGGGCAGCGATGGTTTCTGCGGATGGTTCGGTGGGGGCGGTGAAGAGGGAATCGACGAGGATGACGCATGAAAAGTCGTCTCGCGGGAGTTTGGCGCCCGGAGCGAGCGTCTGGGCGTCGTAGCCGTAGTAATCACCGGTAACTTCCCGCGGTTCTCGCGGAGAGACGATCGTCCACGTTCGACTCACCGTCGTCGTCATCGCCGTCTTCTTGGTGTCTTCGTCATCACCGCCGTCGTCAGCTCTGACGAAGACGCGCGCGCCGACGGGCGGTTTTCGCTTGACTCCCGCCTCGACCCGACACCCATCCCCCAAATTCACCGTCACCGTCACCGCCGCCGCCGCCGCCACCGCGGACGCACCACCACCACCACCACCACCATCAACACCCTCACCCTTCACCACCCGTTTCTTCGACGATCCCCCACCCTCGACGACCACCCCTTCCCTATACCGCGACGACTTGGACGTCGATTCGCCCGCCGTAAACGTCGACGCCCTCCTCGCCCCCCCGATCCATCCCATCATCGTCATCCTCCGCCTTTTACGTTTCCCCTCGACGTCGCCCTCGTCATCGTCGTCATCGCTCGTACCTCTCAGCGCTCCCGCGATGGATCTCGGGATCACCAACGCGTCCAACGTCGCCCCGATTTCAGACGCGCTCGCGCCCCGGTGGCGTCTGTCGCACGAAGCATCCACTGGACGATTCATCTCCTTCGATACTGACGAGTCATAAACCAAGACTTTTGAGAGACTAAAACTCGCGGATGCCCGAGCGATTTGGGCGACCCTCTCGCACGCCGTTCTCGCGCACTCGACGCGACGGAGCGCGTCCGCGTCGATCGCGATCGTCGCCATCGCGCGAAACGGGTTTTTTGTGAAATACAATCCCTCGAACGGGTCGGTGTGACGTCGTGTCGGTGCGTTCGTAAAGACGATTCGTGGCGGTTTGGAAATATCCGCGTCGCGGACTGAGGATTCGCGACGCATCGCTCGCTTTAATTTTAATCCGCACACCCCGACGCGCGGAGAGAACGGCGCGACGACAGCGCGCGCGAAAGGGGGTTTAAATCGTATAAAAACCGCGCGCGCGATCGAACGACGCGCGACGGGGCGTTAAAGATCGCATCGCGCGTGAAGACGCGATCGAATCGTAGAATTCCCTCCCCCGCTTGATTCCGCAGCGTCGTCGTCGACGTCGGCGTCATGTCGGCGTCGACGCTCGAACGAAACTTTGAGAGATGGCGGGTGAAAACGACGGATGATGGACGAAACATAACGGTCGTGGATGTCGGGGCGTGGGTGCGGGAATCGTCGTTCGCGTCGACGTCGATGCAGAATCGAAGTCAAAATCGAGCAACCACATCGGCGTCGTTGTTATCCGCGTGCGAAGAATTATCCATCGCTGAGGATGCGCTGCGAAGTGGGACGGATGTAGACGGCGCGATTGAATCGTACGATTCGTGTTTGAGACGATGCGGGGAGGCGTGGATGCACGGATCGGCGGAACACTCGGGATTGGTGGCGCGCGCGTGCGGGTTGCGGCGAGGCGACGGCTCCGAGCCGACGCAAGACCGGGGGGAGTGCGTGGTTTCGGCGTATCGATGCGTCGTCTCGGTGGCGTTGAGTGGACGCGCGGTGTGTTGGATGAAGAATGGGGAGTGGGTCAAGGCGATCAGGGATGCGGAGGCGGCGGTGGATGCGGCGCCAGAGTTGGATTTGGCACACGAACGGGCGAGCGAAGTGCTGAGAGAGACGGGCTCGGCGGGAGACTTGGCGGATGAATACGCTCGAAGTGCGGCGGCGCTCGCCGGGAGAAAACCGAAATCTCAGATGCAACCCGAAGGTAAGTTTAACGGGGACTCTGCGGATGAGTTGGCGGCAAGGGGAATGGAGGTTTCAGCCTCGGTGAAGAAGTGCGTTGACGAAGAAGAGTGGGTGCGAGCGAGGACGTTGATGTTATACGGAGGCGGATGTTCGTACGGGAACAAGAGCGACAACGACGAGGAAATCGCGTACAGAGATAGGATTATGTTCTTGGAGCGCGCCAAGACCATTTTCGTCAAGAAGCGTCTAGCGGAGAAGGTTGAGGAGGAGACCAAGCCGAGCGAGGATGGCGTGACGTGGTTGGATAGCGCTCTCGTGCTCGCCGGATTTGATAATCTCAGCGCATTGGACAAGACGACGGTGCTGCTGAACATTGGTAACATTTTCGCCTGGGTCGGTGATTTCTCCGGCGCGACCGAGCTTTTCACCTGCGGGCTCTCCGTGATTGCCGAGAATGCCGAGGTTGAGTCGCCGAGCGAGGAGGAGCGCGCTTTTGACGACTTGGCCCTGGCGCTCGAGGCGAACAGAGTTCTCTGTCAGCTTCGCGGCAATAAAGAGGAGATGGCTTGGAAACAAGTGCGTAAACTCATGACGGACCGCAAAAGACACGATTTCGCTATCGGTTTCCTTCGCGTCGCCGAGGTTTCGTGCGCTCGAAAAGAGTGGGAGATGGCAGAGCAGAGCTATCGCATCGCCGCGCGCTTGGACGCCAATCTGCAAGTCAGACACAAAATTGTCCTCGCGCGACGCACGGGCGTTGAAGCCAAGCCCGCGCTCGTGGATCTCGAGCAACTCGAAGAACTAGATAAGGTTCAAGCCGGAAATGAGGCTGAGTTTGCGCGCACACCGGCATTTTACAAGAGGCAGACGTCTCTCACTGACGCTTCGGCGCCGCAACAATTTGACGAAGCGGCAAAGGAAATTGTTCAAGATTTACAGACAATGTCCTCCGATTCATTCGAAGCCGACGTGATGCCTTCGAGCAAAGTCTTCAACGGACAGCCCGGATCGACGAGGCCATCGGGGAGACGGAAGCGCAAGTCTCGCGACGATGTGTGTTCGTGCAGCGGCATCTTAGGCTTTCTAGGATGGGGATCGACAGAGATTCGTCCGGCGTCCGCCGAGGAGGAGATATTTTTGGCAAAGCTTCTTGAACAGCCCTCGGTCGACGATCTAGATCTCGACACGATGGATATCGACCAACTCGTCGAGGCGACGACGCCCGCGCCTCAAGAGGTTATCGACGGCGAGTTTACTCCAGCGTGAGTAACGACGGGGCTCGAATAACTGTAAAAATGTATAATATTCACACAAGGATTCATCATCCGCACGGTACAGCGTTATGGTACAAAGAAACAAACAACAAAAAATGTATTCACTCGGTCTCCTCCTCTTTTTCCCCGTCTCGTCGTCGCGAAGAGAAATTTATCCCTCTCAACGTTTCGCGCACGCGCTCGGCGCCCGCCTCGGCGTCATCCGCGAAGACGACTTCATTCCTTAAAATGAGCTCAAAATCCCTCCTCAGCTCGTGCAACGTAGGCATCAAGTTTGCGTATCGCTCTCTCCGCTCCGTCTCTGTCGCTTCCGTCGCGTTTTCGCCGCTAGAATCATCCATCCATCGAATACTCGACGGCACCGGCGCGTTTTCCTCCGGAATCTCCCTCCTCGCTCCACCACCACCGCGCGCGTCCTCATCCCTTCTCCCTCTCTCGATCCCCCCTTCCAGACGCTCCGCTAGGCTTCTTCGACACTGCGGACAACACTTTGACCTCGCGAACCAACGACCGACGCACACTTCGTGAAACCCGTGTCCGCACGGCAACCGCGACTCAACCTCCCCGCGTTCCAGCCTCGTCAAGCAAATCGCGCACGCCGTCGCGTCCGGTCCCCCCGCGCACGTCCTCCGCGTCACCAATCGAAGCTCGTCCGCGCTGGCGGGACTTCGCATCGCCTCGAGCGGGTCTTCGCCTTCGTTTCCGCTCCACGCCGCGAGCCACTGCTCGTAGTCGAGCGGTTGAATGCTGATGAGCTCGACCGGGTTCGACGCGTCGTTCGTCGTCGTCGCACCGCGTCGGGGTGAATCCGGGGCCGGGCGCGTCGTCGACGACACCGTCGCCGTGCCCGGCGGGTGGATTCCTTCGAAGACTCGGTGCGCGCGCGTCATCGTGTGTCGTCGCGGACGTCATTAGTCGCTGTGACTGAATGTGAATGAAGAGAGCTTTTTTCAACTAGTAGCTATGACATACTGGGAGAGAGAGAGAGAGACGACGAGTGCGATGCGCGGAAATGATTGACGCGCAAAGGACCCGATGCGTCACTTGGCGGCCTCCATGGATCCACCCGCGGCGCGAAGTCGGCGCATTTTGATGCGGTAGAGACCGTAGAGAGCGAAAGCCGTCGCGGCGGTGCCGACGACGTACTTCCAACCCATGGGTTTCGGGTACACGAGCAAAGAGAGGGCGAGCGAGAGCATCTTACGAAGGGCTTTGATGACCTCGGTGTTCGTCGCGCCGTAGTGTCGGAGACAGAGTAGGATGCAGCTGACGCTGATGTAGCCAAAGGCGGCGGCGAGACAGATTGCGGCGAGAACGGATGGTTCCGTCAAGACGTGTCCAACAGAGGCGAAGAGCTCGCCCGAGGCAAAGAGACCGAGGGCGATCCAGGCGCTGCCGATGGCGTTGACGTAAAACACCACCTCGCAGTGTGAAATTGGCTGTGGGAGATTGAAAAACCTGCGTTCCTCAAAGTTACCCGCGGTGCTCTCGACGAAGAGCGCGATGGTGATGTACGTGACGCCGCGCCAGTCAAAGCTCGGAAACGAATCCACGTCGCCCATGGTGAACATGGTGATTCCGAGCACGAGAAGGATGCACATGGCGTAATCCTCCATTCCATACCGTCTACCGTGCATGAACGTCCCGACAATCATCACCGGAATCACCTTGGAACACTTAGCGACGATGCGCGTCGTGTAATTAATGTACGCCAACGCTGCGTTTGTGAGATACATCGATCCGCTCGTCATGACGCTGAGCAACGCGTAATCTCTCAAACTCCCCCGTCTGTTCCCAGTGTCCCCGTTACTCACTCTCTCGCACTGCGCCAACCCGCAGTACACCATACACGTGAGTAACGAGACCACACCACCGTATTTAAAATCCTTCGTCGCCCTTCTAAAGACGCCCTCTTGCGTCATCGTGAACGCCAGATACGCGAAGAGCGCCCCGCCCGACAACGTCATAAACAAATACCCCTCCGACAACCGCAGCTCGTGTCTCCACACCCGCACCGGCGCACCACCATTAAGTCTCTTCAACGTCCCGGGCGATATCATCTCCCCATCACCGCCGCCGTATCTATCTCCTCCTCCTCCTCCTCGTTCCACGTCCACTTCGTGTTCCGAACCGCCGCTCGCGCTTCGCCTAACCGACAGCGTCGTCCCCGCCCCGGCGTGTTCGTAATTCATCAACCCACCCCCGAACGAACTCACGCTCGGAATCACCGGAAGGTCCCGTCCCGTCGTCGCGCCGCCCACGCGCTGCGTCGTCGTCGGTTGCGTCGTCGATCTTCCTCTCTGTTGATGATGGTGCTGCGCGCGCTGCCGACTCGTTCCATCGTCCCAGGGTTCATCCATCGTCGACGTTTGCGACGCACCCATGACGATCGCGTCGAGGAACTCGCGCGCGATCCGATCCGGGTCCGTTCCGCGTC
>Ga0181593_10006454_pt1 | contig 10513 bp, 10 predicted proteins | sample 071ome_19_FD_133756 | JGI IMG/M metagenome (GOLD analysis project Ga0181593, IMG submission 133756) | Coastal salt marsh microbial communities from the Groves Creek Marsh, Skidaway Island, Georgia - 071413AT metaG (megahit assembly) | ecosystem: Environmental > Aquatic > Marine > Intertidal...
CGCTATTGAGCCCATCGCTTCGACCGGGTATCCGACACCCGCAGCACGGCCTGCCTTCAGTGTGCTCGACAAGTCAGCCAGCTACGAGCGCTTTGCCGTCGAGGCCGTTCACTGGCGCACCGAACTGCGTAACGTGATCACAGAACTCGGGGAGAACTAGTTGGTGAAAACTTTACTGGTGACAGGCGGGGCCGGCTTCATCGGCGCCAATTTTGTCAAATACTGGACTGCCACTTATCCGGCGGATCGCGTCATCGTTCTGGACGCATTGACCTATGCGGGTAATCTGAGCAATCTGGATTCCGTGAGCAAGCTGGATAACTTCCGCTTTGTGCGCGGCAACATCTGCGATTACCAAAAGGTCCTGGATCTGCTGCGGGAAGAGCAGGTAAGCAATGTGGTCCACTTTGCCGCCGAGAGTCACGTGGATCGATCAATCACTGGCCCGGACGCCTTTATCGAAACCAACATAGTCGGCACCCACAGCCTGTTAAAGGCGGCCAAGCAGTACTGGGTTGAAGAGCGGCAGACCGACCGGCACCTGTTTCATCATGTTTCGACCGACGAAGTGTATGGCACTCTGCAATCGCACGACCCGGCGTTCCTGGAGTCCAATGCCTACGCGCCCAATTCTCCCTATGCCGCCAGCAAGGCGGCTTCCGACCACCTGGTGCGAGCCTATCACCATACTTTCGGTCTGCGGGTTACCACCAGCAACTGCTCCAACAACTACGGGCCGCTGCACTTTCCCGAGAAACTGATCCCGCTGTGCCTGCTAAATATACTGCAGGGCAAGGCGCTGCCGATTTACGGTGACGGCCGGCAAATCCGCGACTGGCTCTACGTCGACGATCACAGCCGGGGCATCGACCTCATCATTAACAAGGGACGGATCGGCGAGTGTTACAACATCGGCGGCAACAACGAATGGGCCAACATCGACACCGTGCGGCTATTGTGCAGTATTGTTGACCAGGCCTTTGCCGAGGACAGTTCGCTGGCGCAGCGCTTTTCTTGCAGCCCCTGTGCCAGTGGAGCGGCGGCGGACAGCCTGATTAGTTTCGTTGCGGATCGGGCCGGGCACGATACGCGCTACGCCATCGATGCCAGCAAAATTTCCTCCGAACTGGGTTACCAGCCCCGGGAGGATTTTGCCTCCGGCATGCGCAAGACCGTGCAGTGGTATCTGGCTAACGAGCCCTGGTGGCAGGCCATACTGGACGGTTCCTACCGACAGCAATCCTGATCGACCCGAATTGCCCGTAGAGATGTAACCTTCGGTGTCATGTTCAGCCCTGTTCGATCAATCTTTCTTGCAGATCCTGGCGTATTAACAAGTAGATTCAGGCCGCAGCAACTACCCGTAGACTATTCGCAAATTGCTGAATTTGTGGTTATCCGCAGACTCCGGAGTGTTTCGGGGCGACGGGGAAAAGTGTATAATCGCGCGCGTTTCAAACCCGCGCCCGATTCGGGTCGCACGATTACCCGTTGAGCTTGAGACTGAATACGGTCCGCGTCACAAGAACTGCACCCGTAAGTGGCCCCAGGACCAGTGACGGCGACGGAAGATCTTGGCTTGTAAATTGGCGGTTTGGCGCAGTATTCGCGTGTATTAAGTTGGCATTCAGCCGGCGAAAGCTAGAAAGAAGTGTCCTGAAATTAGCGATAAGAAACAAAGAGAACGAAAAGGTGACCATGGTGTATTGCAGACAACATAACTCGATCGGCCTGATGGTGAGGCTAGGTACTCTGCTGGCGGTAATCGGATTTTCTGCTTCCCTGGCCTGGGCACAGCCCGACAGCGCCAGAATTGGCAGCAACCTCGCGCCAATCGGCACGGTTTGCCTGGCGGGCGATTCTTGCACCGATGCGCCGGGTGCTCCGGCTGTTACTCAGGCAACGTCACCGACGCCCGCTGCGGCGCCGGCAGCCGCGCCCGAACCTGCAGCGGATGATTTTGATGTGGCTGGCACCTATCAGATGCGCTGCTTTGCCTGTCACGGCACCGGCGCCGCCGGCGCTCCGGTAGCTGGCAATGCGGACGCCTGGGGCGAGCGCATGGCCAAGGGAATGGAGGCAGTGATGACCAATGCCATCAACGGTGTGGGAGCGATGCCGGCCCGGGGACTTTGCATGGATTGCACGGACGACCACATTCGATCGCTGATCGACTACATGGTGACCGCGCAATAACAAAGGATTACAACGAGAGGGGCATTCAGCCCTCGATCTGGATAGTTATTTCTTTAAATCTGAGGAGCGAAAAAGTGACTGATTTGATCAAACTAATGAAAGCCGGACTGACGATTACCGCACTGGTATTCGGCGGCACCGTATTTGCGGATGACAATGCAGAGCCTTTGCAGCTGGCCCAGCTGACCGACGGTTTTAATGCCCAGCAGAAATACATGGCATCCTGCTTTGCCTGCCATAATTCCGGCGCCGGCGGCGCCCCCAATCCAAACAAGGCTGAGGATTGGACTGCCCGACTGGAAAAGGGTATGGACGCCGTGATGAACAATGTAATCAATGGCGTGAATGCGATGCCAGCCAAGGGTCTGTGCTTTGATTGCACGAACGAAGACCTGCGAGCCATCGTCGATTACATGGTTGCGACTTCCCGGGGCCAGTAAGCCGTCGGATTGTTGCAAGCAAAAAAAGCTGCCTTCGGGCAGCTTTTTTTTGCCTCCGATTTCTTGCCGTAAGGAAACTCCCCGTTGACTGGCGCCGTCCGCGATTGTGGACTATTTATAAATCAGGTTCCGCCGGTAGATCTGTTTACTTGGCACGGTCGATTTCCAATCAAATATCAGTGAAATAGCAGCCGGACCGGCAGGAATCACAGCCGCAGACAGGGGGATTGAAATTGGCGCTGGCGAGAGTCTATTCACGGGCGCTGGTGGGCATAGAAGCTCCGCTGGTAACCGTGGAGACCCACATTTCCAACGGCATGCCGCAACTGGCTATCGTGGGACTTCCTGAAACCGCTGTACGGGAGAGCCGCGAACGGGTTCGCAGTGCAATCTTGAATGCCAACCTTGAATTTCCGGCGCGCCGGGTTACCGTTAACCTGGCGCCTGCCGAATTACCCAAGGTTGGCGGTCGCTACGACCTGCCTATCGCGCTGAGCATCCTGGTCGCTTCGGAACAGGTCGCCGCAGATCGCCTTGTGGACCTGGAGTTTCTTGGCGAACTTTCCCTTGGGGGAGAACTGCGCGCCGTCAGCGGCGTGCTGCCGGCCGCTATCAGGTCACGGGAGAGCGGCCGCCGGCTGGTGGTTCCTTTCGACAACCGTCACGAGGCAGGAATGGTGAAAAACTGTCGGTCCTGCCATGCCGATGGTCTTATCGCTGTGCTGCAGATGCTTGGCGATGCCGGACAGCTGCCGTCTTGTCCCCGGGTAGTGCTCGCTCCCGATCGCGGCAGCCAGGGACATGCTGCGCACAACGACCTGGCAGATATCAGGGGTCAGACCTCTGCCAAACGAGCGCTGCAGATCGCAGCGGCTGGCGGGCACAACCTGCTATTAAAAGGGCCACCGGGGACGGGGAAAACAATGCTGGCGGCGGCCCTCCCCGGGATTTTGCCAAGCCTGAACGAGAAGTCGGCGCTGGAAGTTGCATCGCTGCGGTCAGTGGCAAATATCAAGCTTGACCCCGCAGACTTCTATTTGCCGCCGCTGCGCAGCCCCCATCATACCGCCACTCCCGCCAGCCTGATTGGTGGCGGCGCCCGCGCAATGCCGGGCGAGGTGAGTCTCGCTCAGCACGGCGTGTTGTTTCTGGATGAATTGCCCCAATTCACGGGCAGGGCCCTGGAGGCACTCCGGGAACCGCTGGAAGCCAGGGCGATTACCCTCACACGCGCCAATCATCGCTTCACCTATCCTGCCAGTTTTCAGCTGGTCGCCGCCATGAATCCCTGTCCCTGTGGATTTCTGGGGGATCCCTCGGGGCGCTGTCGCTGCACCCAATCGCGTATCGATGGGTACCGACAAAAGCTGTCGGGTCCCCTGCTGGATCGGTTTGACTTGCTGGTTGAGGTTCCGCGCCTGTCCCACCAGGAGCTGTCACAGGTTGATAACAGTGCAGTTCACTCGGCTACCGTGCGGCACCAGGTCACTCGCTGTCGACAGCGCCAGCTTGATCGGGCCGGTGCACTGAACAGCATGCTGCGTACCCGGGATCTCGAGCGATACTGTAGCCTGGATAACAGTGGTGAGAGATTGCTGCAGCAGGCGATGAGGAATTTGCATCTTTCCGCTCGCGGGTTTCACCGCGTGCTGCGTCTGGCCCGTACTCTGGCAGACATGGAAGAGCAGGACTCAATCAGGGAAGATCATGTACTGGAGGCACTTGGCTACCGCTCCTGATCCCGATTGTGCGGGCGGTAACCAAGGCAGTGACTGCCGGACCCGTTGTGCCGATCCGGCTTGTCACTGCCGGTAATTAGGGTAGACTCTCCGGCCATGTTGGCCTATCGATTACTCATTCCCCTCATGCTGCTCGCTTCCGCTTCGCTGGCGCAGGATTACAGGCCGCCAAGAACCGAACACGGTCTGCCGGATCTCTCCGGGGTGTGGAACTTCAGCACCCAGACTCCCTTCGAGCGTCCGGAGCAGTATGCAGAGCGTGAATTTCTCAGCGAGGACGAGATACTGGCGATCGAGGCCCGCCGGGAAGCTTCGGCCGCTGCGGCGGCGCAACGGGAAATGGCGGTTGCCGAGCAGATACTCGGCACCCGGCAGGCAACATCGGCAGGTTCAGTCAACAGTTTCTGGATGGAAGGGACGTCGCTGCGACGCAACCGCAGAACATCGGTGCTGGTGTATCCGACCAATGGGCGTTTGCCGGCAGTGCAGGATGGCGTCGTCGTGCAGCGCAGCGACCCTAACGGAGTGGAGGAAATCCCTGCGAGCAGACCCGTCCGCTATACCCATGGCGGCTTCGATAGAACCGGGCCGGAAGATCGCGGGTTGTCGGAACGTTGTCTGGTGTTCAATTCCGGTCCGCCCCTGACGAGTGGACCCTATAACAATAATCTGCAGATAATCCAGAATGCCGACCACGTGGTGATCCTTACCGAGATGGGGTGGGATGCCCGTATCGTGCCCTTGCAGGAAAAATCTTCGCTCGACGACAGAATAAGCCTCTGGTCCGGAGATTCCCGCGGCTATTTTGTCGGCAATACGCTGGTGGTAGAGAGCTCCAACTTTTCCAGCCTGATTGGCAGTTTTGGCACCCGCGGTGTGGCTTACGGCAGCGCAGAAAATCGCCTGCTGGTGGAAAAGTTTATACCGGTGGGTCCGGGCGCCATGAATTATGAATTCACTATCGACGATCCGACCACGTTCACCGATATCATCGTCGGCGTGCTGCCCATGACCCGGATGGAGCAGGGTCGGATTTACGAATACGCCTGTCATGCCGGCAACTACGCCCTCGGCAATATTCTCAAGGGCGCCCGCGCCGGGGAGTAAAGCGGCCAATGCCCCTTGGCTAACCGCTCCCTGCGAGCTGATTCAGCCTGTGCTCCAGCTCCTGAATTTGTTCTTCAAGCTCCCTGATGCGCTCTTCAGCACGCTTCAGGGCGCGGTCCCGGGACTCAAACTCTTCCCGAGTCAGGATGTTCAGTTCGGCCAGGCTTTTCTGCAGCAACTGCCTGACAGCGTCCCGGCCTTCTTCCCCAAGCTCGCTGGCGCGGGGAAAGAGTTGACTGATTCTGGCACTGAGGCCGTCGAGAAAATGTCGGTCGATCATAATGAAACGCCGTGCCGGGATTGATAGAACTGAATCTGGCGCCCATTCTAGCAACAATGTTGCCTGGCAGCTAAAGCTGCGGTGACCCTTCCGAGTGCCTCTGCAGCAATCCCGGGCATGCAGGTCCCTCGTGCCCAGGTCACCTGATGCCCATGAAGAGTCCGACCCGCAACGTGCGCACCGTGATGGTGCAAGCGTCAATTCAGGGCACCGTAACAGCACAATTACTCGCTCACGACGTTTCCATACCCGTATCCAGACGCCTGATATTTAACTAACTAATTGAAATAAAACAATAAAATACAACTGGCACGGGGCGTGCATACTACCTTCGACGAAGCGACAGGAGTGCCCCTTCTGAATGGCAGAGCGGGTATTAATTATTGAGGAGCAAATAATGAAATTAGTGACGGCTATCATCAAGCCTTTCAAGCTGGACGATGTCCGCGAGGCGTTGTCCGAAATCGGTGTCCAGGGTATCACCGTGACTGAAGTGAAGGGTTTTGGTCGACAGAAAGGCCATACCGAGCTTTACAGGGGTGCTGAATACGTCGTGGATTTCTTACCCAAAGTTAAGCTCGAGGTCGCCATCGGTGACTCGCTGCTTGATCAGACACTCGAAGCGATAAGCAAGGCGGCCAATACCGGCAAGATCGGGGATGGCAAGATCTTTGTGTCCGAGCTCTCGCAGATCATTCGAATTCGTACCGGCGAAACAGGGGAAGAGGCGGTCTGATCGAATCCCCGAAACGATTAATTCTCAGTTACCGGTCACTCGACCGATTTGGAGGCTAAAGGTGGAAAACCAAATTTTTGAATTGCAGTATGCAATGGATACATTTTACTTTCTGATTTGCGGCGCGCTCGTGATGTGGATGGCAGCTGGCTTCGCCATGCTGGAGGCGGGCCTGGTTCGTGCCAAGAACACAACCGAGATTCTTACCAAGAACGTGGCACTCTTTGCTATTGCCTGCACCATGTATCTGGTGTGCGGTTATCAGCTAATGTACGACGGCGGTATTTTCCTGTCCGGCATCACGACCGTTGCTGAGATGGACGACGCAGCTATCGCTCAGGTACTGGCAGATTCGGCGGAGGCCGGGTTCGACGGCGACTCCGTCTACTCGGGCGCATCCGACTTCTTCTTCCAGGTAGTATTCGTAGCCACCGCGATGTCGATCGTCTCCGGTGCCGTGGCCGAGCGCATGAAGTTGTGGGCTTTTCTTGGATTCGCTGTCGTCATGACTGGCGTAATTTACCCAATCGAGGGTGGCTGGACCTGGGGTGGCAAAGACGTACCCCTGATAGGCGCGTTGAGCTACAGTGACTATGCCGGTTCCGGCATCGTTCACATGGCCGGTGCTGCGGCTGCGCTCGCGGGTGTGCTGCTGCTTGGTCCTCGCAAGGGCAAGTATGGCAAGGATGGCTCCATCAAGCCGATCCCCGGCGCTAATCTGCCGCTGGCTACCCTCGGCACTTTTATCCTGTGGATGGGCTGGTTCGGATTCAACGGCGGATCCACCCTCAAGCTTGGCGGCGTGGGTGTTGCCAACGAGGTGGCCAACGTGTTCCTAAACACCAACGCGGCTGCAGCAGGTGGGTTGATTGCTGCCATGATCGTCGCACGTCTGCTGTTCGGCAAGACTGACCTGACCATGTGTCTGAACGGCGCGCTGGCCGGCCTGGTCGCTATTACGGCCGAACCGGCAGACCCCAGTCCGCTGCTGGCCACCCTTATCGGTGCTGTCGGCGGCAGCATCGTAGTTTTCAGTATTGTCACGCTGGACAAACTGAAGATCGATGATCCCGTTGGTGCAATATCAGTCCACGGTGTAGTAGGTCTGTTTGGTATCTTCGCAGTGCTGCTGTCCGACCCGGATGCGACCTTCGGTGGTCAGCTGATCGGCGCCCTGGTGATCTTCGTCTGGGTATTCGCCTCCAGCCTGATAGTCTGGGGACTGCTGAAGGCTGTCATGGGGCTGCGGGTCGACCCGGAGCTGGAAGAAGAAGGACTCGATCTGGCCGACTGCGGCATGGAAGCCTATCCGGAATTTGTTACCACCAGGTAGCAGGGCAACAAGCTGCGCCTTCAGGGGGTATTGTAAGATCCTGCAGGCGCAACTCCTCCACATCGCGCCCCCTTTATGGGGGCGCATTATTTTGTCTCGCCGCTCAGCGTGATCCAGCTCTCAATTCAGCAAATAGTGACCGACACTCTCCGCCGAATTGTGAGCACTATCACAGTCGCGCATACAGAAGGCATTAAGCTTTCCAAATGCCAGACGATCATGCCAATTCCGCGTCAGCGACACAAAATCAATGGATCAAGGTTCCTGTCAGGGATCTTGTGCTCGGCATGTTCGTGATTGAACTGGACCGTCCCTGGCGGCACACGCCCTTTCCCGTCAATGGATTTCATCTGCGCAAATTCGATCAGATTCAGTTCCTGAAGACCTGCTGCAAGTTTGTTTATATCGATCCCGGCAAAGGTGCGAGTCCGCAAAGCAAGTCTCCAACCCAGCTCACGATACTCAGCAGCGCCAGAAAGCAGTCGCCGGAATCAGCGGAGCTGAGGGTGCGCCCGGACATATACCCCAGAACTCGCTCAGTCAGGCAGGAGATTGACGAAGCCTCACGGCTGTACAGTCAGCTTGAAAGTCAGCTTGACCGGGTCATAGAAAATGCTCGGGAGCACCGTCCCCTCGGGTTGACAGAGATTTACCGGCTGGCAGGGGCGACGATCGCCTGCGTGATCCGCAACCCCGATGCATTTATCTGGTACCTGAACACCAGCGAACAGGGCGATTGCCTGTTAAAACACAGTATACGTGCGACCATCTGGGCCACGATATTCGCCTGTCACATTGGTATGGCAAAAGATGAAATCGAATCTCTTTTTGTTGGCACATTGCTCGCCGACATCGGTATGGCAAAATTTAGCCCGCAATTTGTGCGCAAGAAAGGGTCGTTCAGCCGCGCCGAGTACCTGCACTACCAGAAGCACGTCGGTATCGGTGTCGACATACTGCGGACTGAGGAGAACATAAGTCAGCAGGTGATCGGCATCGTTCGTGCTCACCATGAACGCCATGACGGCAGGGGTTTTCCGCGCCGCCAGCGAGGCGACCAGATTCCCGTAGCGGCCCGGATCGCGAACCTTGCCTACAGTTACGAAAGAATGCTGAGACGTTCATCCGAGGCTGATCTGTCCCCTGCGACAGCAATCAGTCGCCTGTACAAGCAACGCAAAATCAAGTTTGCGGATCAGCTGGTCTACGAATTTATCAAAGCACTGGGCATGTTTCCCGCGGGCTCTGTGGTGGAACTGGCGAGCGGTGAAGTAGGCATCGTGACCGAGCAGAATCCCAATCAGCGGTTGACACCCAGGGTCACCGTTGTCACCAATGCCCGCAAGCAACGTCGATCAAAATTTGAATTGATCAATCAGGGTGAGCAGAAAGATCAGGAATTGGTCAGGCCCATCACCCGCTCACTCCAGCGGGGCAGCCACGGCATCGACCCGGGCAATTTCACCGACGGGCTGTTTGGTCGGCGCATTGGTATCGGCAAACTGGCATTGCGCTTCTAGCAGCAATCAGCTTCGCCCCAGGTCTCCGAACAGATACTGCAATACACTCAGCGCCGCAACCGGCGCCGTTTCGGTGCGCAGTACGCGCGGCCCCAGACTGATCACCCGGTATCCATGCTGTCGCGCTGAATCCAGCTCCTGCTCACTGAACCCCCCTTCCGGCCCTACGAGAAGCGCGATGGAACTTTCAACCTGCTGGTCCGACAGGTGCGCGTCGGCGCGGGAATCGAGCAGGATTCCAGATGGATGGCTGGTCAGCCATTGCAACAGGGTCTCGGGACGGTTGACAGTCGGCACCTGGCTGCGACCGCACTGTTCGCAGGCGCTGATGGCCACCCGTTGCCAGTGAGCCTGGCGGTTTTCCTGCCGTTGGGGACTGAGTCGCACCTCGCAGTACTCAGTGATCACTGGCGTGATGCTCCCCACTCCGAGCTCGGTGGATTTCTGCACCGCATAATCCATGCGCTCGCCCCGGGACAGTCCCAGCCCCAGGTGGATGCTCAGTTGCGGATTGGCCTGAACTGTCACCGGCTCCAGAATACGCACCAGAGCCTGCTGTTTCCCGAGTTCGATGACCTGCGCGGCGAACTCGCCGTCCTCGCTGTTAAACAGGTGAATTGTGTCACCGGGCTGCAGTCGCAGCACCCGACCCAGGTAGTGCGCGCTGTCTCGCTCCAGCGCAACGGTGGTGCCGGAAGCCAGTTTCTGTGTCTGGTGAAGTCTTGAAAGTCGCATAGCCGCCTAGTTTGGCCAACTGTTGCCCCGGCTGCAACGCTGATCAGCTTTTGTCAGAATCGAGATTCTGCCAGATCGCCGAGACGCTGCCTGCCTGGTTCATGGCGTAAAAGTGCAGCCCGGGAGCACCGCCTGCCAGCAAGGTTTCACAGAGTCGGGTGACAACTTCGACACCGAAGCTGCGGATGCTGTCGGTATCGTTGCCGTAAGCTTCCAGCCGCCTTTTGATCCAACGCGGGATTTCTGCCCCGCAATTACTGCTGAATCTCGCCAGGTTGGCATAATTGGTAATTGGCATGATGCCGGGCACGATGGGGATTTCAATGCCCGCCGCGCGACACTGGTCAAGGAAATAGAAATACGCGTCGGGATTGAAAAAGTACTGGGTGATAGCTGAGCTGGCGCCCGCCTCAACCTTGGTCCGAAA